>Ga0207667_10005174_pt1 | contig 15934 bp, 8 predicted proteins | sample KBSCornC52_FD_184301 | JGI IMG/M metagenome (GOLD analysis project Ga0207667, IMG submission 184301) | Corn rhizosphere microbial communities from Kellogg Biological Station, Michigan, USA - KBS Corn C5-2 (SPAdes) (version 2) | ecosystem: Host-associated > Plants > Roots > Rhizosphere > Soil ... | reverse complement strand
CGGCGCAGATGAACACTGGCCAAATCGCCGGCAGCGTGCAGGATGCTCTGGGCGGAGTTCTTCCGGGCGCAACCGTTATCGCCGAGCAGACACAAACCGGGCAGAAGTTCACCACCAAATCGAACAATACCGGGCAGTATCTGCTGACGCAGTTGCCCATCGGCCAGTATTCGGTCAAAGTGAACGCGCCGAACTTCAAGCAGGCGGTGCTCTCGAACGTGGACGTGCACGTCGGCGACACGCTTCGTTACGACTTTACCGTCCAGATCGGCGACGCGAATGAAACCGTGATCGTAGAAGCGCTCGACGGCGACGTGCAGCCGGAATCTGCGGAGATTAAGGACGTGATTCAGAGCCGCCAGATCGTCGGCATGCCTCTGAAGACCCGGCAGTTTCTGGATTTGGCGATGTTGAGCGAGGGCGTGGTTCGTCCACCGGGCGGCACGCGCGGCGACGCCATGCAGCAGGCCGGAAACCTGGTGAATGTGCTGGGCCAACGCAGTGGGCACAACCTCTACTTGATCGACGGCGCGACGGTGACCGACGAGCACTTCAACAACATGGTGATCGCGCCCTCCATCGAATCGATCGCCGAATTCAACATTCAGAAAACGTCTTACGCTCCAGAATTCGGCGGCAAGTCCGGCGCTGTGATCAATGTCGTGAGCAAGTCCGGCACAAACACCTTTCACGGCAGCCTGTTCGAGTTTGTCCGCAACGACATTTTCGACGCGAAGAATTACTTCGATTCCCAAACCGCCCCGATTCCTCCGTTCCGCCAGAACCAATTCGGCGGAAGCCTGGGTGGTCCTGTGATCCGGAATCGAACATTCTTCTTCGTTAACTACGAAGGCCAGCGCGTGCGGAAATCTCTGACCAGCACTTTTTCGGTCCCAACCGATGCGATGCGAACTGGAGACTTTTCGGGATTGCCCGCAATCTACGATCCGACGTCGGCCGTGGGCGGCGTTCGCCAGCCGTTTGCCGGGAATCGCATCCCCGCGGGCAGTCTGGATCCGGTGGCGACTGCTCTGCTGGCCAACATTCCACACGCGAATCTGCCGGGAATTGCTCAGAATCTGCGCGCCACCAACGTCCAGCGGGTCAACAATAACAGCGTCAGCGGGCGTCTGGATCACCAATTCTCACCCAGCGACACTTCGTTTGCGCGCTTCTCTTTATTCGACGCGCGCCAGTTCGATCCCTTCGGCTCAGGAGTCTTGCAGGAAAGCCTATTGCCTGGATTCGGCCGCTTCCTGAGCACCCACGCCCTGAATGGCATAGCCGGATGGACGCACGTCTTCTCGCCTGAATTCCTGAATGAGGCACGCTTCTCATTTCTCACCGTCGCGGGCGGACAGACCAGCCTCAATGCTGGAAATACCTTCGCGAGCCGCTCAGGCTTGCGGGGCGTAACGACGAATCCCCTGGACATGGGCTTTCCCCAATTTTCTTTCGGCGGACAATTCACCACCATGGGGGACCCGGCGTTATTCACATTTCGCGCCAACCGCGATTTCGAGTTTTTCGACAACGTCAGCTACCATTGGAGGTCGCACAACATCAAGTTCGGCGCCTATCTGATGCACTACGATTTCCAGCCAGTTAATCCCAACGGAGCCCGCGGAATTTTCTCCTTCACGCCGCGCTTCACTTCATCGGTGGCTGGATTGGGGAATGGAAACGCATTTGCCGATTTCCTGCTGGGCGATCCGACCACCGCGCAGGCTGGGCTCGGCCGGGCTGCCATGGATGCCAACGCCAACTGGGGCCACTTCTATGTGCAGGACAGCTGGCAGGTCACGCGCAATCTGAAGTTCGACGCGGGACTTCGATACGAGTACAACCAGAACATGACGGACTCGGTCAATCAAATCGCGGCGATCGATCCTTCGGTCCCGGGAGGTCGCTTCGTCATCGCCAGTGATTCTTCTGGAAAGATTTCTCCGGCCGCGAATGCTCTACTGCCGCTGCTTCCCTTGCCCTATGTGACGTCATCCGCAGCAGGATGGAATAACAGTCTGCTTACGTCGCGTCCTTTGCGACTTGCGCCGCGCGGTGGATTCGCCTGGACCCTGCCCGGACATTCGGGCACCGTTCTGCGCGGGGGTTTTGGCATCTATCCCAACCAGGCCGCGTACAGCATCATTTCCAACTTCGCCCAGAACCTTCCGTTCTTCGTCACCAAGACGGTAAGTTCCAGCGCCACCGATGCTCCCATCTTCAACACTCGAAATGCGCTCACCGCCACGGCGCTCGGAACCGTGGGCGGCAACAACCTGAATCACGATTTCAAGATCGAGTACAACGAAGTTTGGAATCTCAATCTGGAGCGCGAGGTAGCCCGCGGCTCTGTCTTGTCGTTGGCCTATATCGGATCGCGCACCGTGCACGCGGACAGCTCCACCGTGCTGAACGTGCCCTTGCCCGGCCCGGGAGCGATTGCAGCGCGCCGGCCAATTCCGCAGTTGAGCCAGCTCAACACTATCCGCTGGGATGGATGGGCGACGTATCACGCGTTCGCTCTCGGGTTGAAGCGCCGAGTAAGCAAGGGCCTGACGTTCGACGCGAATTGGACGTGGTCGCATTCGATCGACGATGCATCCGATCCTGGCGCGACGCTCAACGAAGCCAATCTTCCGCAGGACGTGCGCAATATGGGTGCTGAGAAAGCATCGTCCAGTTTCGATCATCGCCATCGGGCGGTGGTGAGCTTGGTATATCAAATCCCGATGGTGTCGAAGATCCGATGGGTGGACGCGGTGCTCGGACAATGGCAGGCGGGAGGGAATTTCACGGCGCAGTCGGGAGCGCCCTTCACCGTGAACATTGCGAGCGATCAGGCGAACATTGGCGCGGGCCCGGCCCAGCGGCCCAACATATCCGCCGATCCGAATAGCGGTCCACGTACGCCGTCTCAATGGTTCGATACATCGGTGTATTCGTTGCCCGCGTTGTTCAGCTTGGGGAATGCGCCGCGCAACAGCGTGATCGGCCCGGGCCTGCAGGAATTCGATTTCTCGCTACAAAAAGAAATTCCCTTGCGCGAGCGCGTCCGGCTGCAGTTCCGTGCGGAAGCCTACAACTTGTTGAACCACCCTAATTTCAATATTCCGAACCGGATCGCATTCACAGCCAATTTCGGCAGCATCTCAAGCGCGCAGGATTCGCGCCAGTTGCAGTTCGCGTTGAAGCTATTGTTTTGACTGGGCGGGCTGTGCGAGCGAAGCTGGTAGCGGCCAGTTCCCGTCGTAAGGCGGCCAATTCGGCACGGGCTGTTCGGGAGGAGGATAGAACATCGCCGAATAGATGTTGCGGATCTTGGCGTTGTCGATGAAAAACCACTCGCTGAACACATTCCTTCGTGTCGTGACGCCAGGGCGCCGGACAAATACTGCGATCGCCAGCACAGCCTGCGCATCCTCATCCACCACCGGGTACCGCCGGGCCGCAACCAGCGCAGCACTGAAATTCGTCAAGCCGGACGTACAGTCGTTGGGCTCTCCATTCTTGCCCCCGCGCCCCGATGCTGCACCCGTCATTGCTCTGCCGTTCTCCAGGCGATTGCACCCGGGGTGCGCGATGATGATGGATCCGTCGTGCGTGGTGAGTCCGTCGAAATAGCTATTGGTGATTGCGACCAGCGCTTCGCGGGTCAGGCGATCTGCTTTGGGCACCGTCCGTTCGGGAGGAGGATTCGCGATCAGATTGTTCGTATCGAAGACATTGCCTGACGCTTGCTTGGCCGTAGCAGGTCCGTTGAGACCGGGATCGCCGTCGCGCGCGATCAGCCATTCGGCTTCGGTGATTTTGCGGTTGTCCACCTTCACCCGCACCGTGACGATCGCGGGATTGCTACCTTCCTCCACAATGCCGAAGTAGGCTGCTTGGCCGCTGACTGCATCCAGGTACCGGCGCTGCATCTTGCCGAGCCCCGTGACGGATTTCCAGACTCCTGTGCCCGGTCGCACCACGACGGCGTTCTCGGTTTGCCGGAAGCCGACGAACAGAGGCGCCGCGGCGGGATCATGTTTGACGACCGCAGTAAGATATTGATCGATTGTGGTCTTGAGACAAGCCCGGTCGCAGTCATTCGCAGCGGCGAAAAGCGGGAGGCTCGCGGTCGCGACTAGGAGAAGTTGAATCAAACGTGGCATGGCAGCATTGTACCCGAACTCGACCACCTAGAAACACTGTATGATCGAGTCGTGAAAACTGCCCGTAAGGTGATTGGACCGCTCTTGGCTGTCCTATTGGGAATTGCGTTTTATCTTCCAAAGGAAGGCCAAGCGGCCCTGGATGAACTCTTCGAGCAGTATCGCCGGTGCGACAAGGTAATCATCGATTGGGCTCCCACCCCCAGCGGCGAGTTTCCCAGCAACGGGTGTTTTGAACGTTATATGGAGCGGCGCGAACAGATACTGTGGCGTTATTTCTTCGTGCAGACCCTTGCGACGCACTTATAAGCGCCACGACGCGCTTATGACCCACTCTAGGGAGCGGCCTTTACAGGACGTTCGCTTCACGCATCACTTTTTCGCACTTGGTGCGGATCTGCGTCGCGACCTCTTGAGGATCGCCGCCTTGCAGCTCCGGCAGGAACAGCTCCACCGACAGCGCTCCCTCGTAGCCCTTTTCAGCCAGCTTCCGCAAAATCTTGGCCAGCGGAGCGATGCCATCGCCGGGGATCACGCGCGTCTGTTGCGCCAACAACTCACGAGGAATATCCGGCGTGTCATTGAAGTGCACATGCGCCAGCTCGCCCGGCTTCAGCATGTCCAGATCTTCGAACTTACCCATCCCCGACCAGAAGTGATAGCAATCCAGCATCGGCCGCACATTCGGATGCCCGGCTTCGCGGATCATCTTCAGTGACGTAGTCAGCGTGGAGATCAGCGTCGAGCTGCGCGCGAACTCAATCATGCCCGTCAGGTTGTACTGCTTGGCTACATCGCCGGCCTCGCGAATCGCGTCCGGAATAGTCTTATAGTCCTCTTCCTTCACCATGCGATTCGTGGTGCTGGGGCAGTAAATCTTGGCCGACCCTAGCGACGCGAACTGCTCGCAGCGTTTCTTCCAGATTTCCATCTGCGCGGCGAAACCTGCGTTCTTATTCCAAAAATCCTGGAGCACGGACGCGCCTGACACCATGGTCAACCCGTTATCGGTGATCACGCTCTTGGCCGTCGCCAGGCTATCTGTCTTGAGGAAATCATCCAATATGCGGTCAGTGACCTCGACGTTCTTGATGCCGGCCTTGGCCCAGCCTTCCAGGATCTTGCGATACCCCGCGCGCTGCGAGGTGGTTTGGTGGATGCTCAGAACCATTTTTCCGGGTGCCGCTGATGCAGGGATCGTGTCAATTAGAGGAGCCGCCAGGGGCGCAAGAAGCATTGTTCGTCGGGAGAGCATGAATCATACTATATCGCCAACACTACTTCTTCGCTGCGGCCAGGCTCCGGTAGGCCGCCTCAACGAACGCATCCGATGGCCCGTACAGCGGATCGTAGTCCTGCGTGGGCCGGGCCGCCTTCACCTGCTCCAGCGTCCTGCCCTTGTTCACCAGATCCTGGATGCGATCGCGAACGATGGTCAGCATGTCACGATACTCCACCACGTCGGCCTCATCGCACAGCCGTCCGCGGCCTGGGATCACCATGGTGCCGCCCTCTTCCTTGTCCGCGGGCACCGTCAGATCCAGAACGCGATTGATCGCGGCGACGACGCCGTTGATGCTGCCTCCTTTGGCGACATCGATCACCGGGTAGCGGTCGGGAACGAAGAGATCGCCCGTGCTCACGACATCTGACCTGCGGAAGAACACCAGGCTGTCGCCGTCGCTATGCGCGGCCGGCTGATGAAACACCTGGACCGCTTCGCCATTTACGAACAGGTCCTTGCCTTCGGTGAAGTAGGTGTCCATGGGCCACGATGCCGGCGGCGCACCAGCCTCGCGCATCCGTGAGGCAACCCTTTCATGCGCCACCATCGTCGCGGGGAAATCGGCGTTAAACCGGGCGACATTTCCTCCGGTGATGGTGCGGCCGGCGTCTGCAACCTTTTCGTTGCCGCCCGTCTGATCCGGATCCGCGCTGGTGTTGATGATGTAGCGGATCGGCTTGCTGGAGATCTTGCGGATGGCCGCGACCAGCTTATCGGCCTGCGCCGCCTGCTTGGTGTCCACCACCAGCACCGCCTCCTTGCCCGCCTGGATGGTGGTGTTTCCGCCGCCGCCCACTAGCATGTAGACGTCGCCTTGCACCGGCAGAATATGGATCTCGCCATCGTCCATTAAGCTGGGCACCTGGATCGGACGGCTGACCGGGGCCGGCACGCCGGCGCCGTTGGGATACATCGTAACCGCACCGCCTCGAGTTGCTTGCCCAGGGATGGCGTGCTTCGTCGCAAACTCTTGCAGAAAAGGATTCGTACCCGGCAGGAAATTCGGCACCTCGCCTTTGGGCCGCGGCACTTCCGTCACCGACTCGCACGGATACGGATCGATCTGCTGATGCGGATCTAACAAGAAATCTGTGCTGCGGATGAACGGCTCGGTCAGATACACCGGATCGTTCACGATGCTGACCAGTGTCAGACGATCGTCATGCCGGATCCAGTGTTCGGTCAGAGTCGCCCGATCGCTGCGCGGAATGCCGTTGCGCCGGATCCAGCCGATTTTCAGGTGTGTAGTGGTCACCGTGAGAATATCGCCGTCCCACTTGCCCGTGGAAAATCCCTGCCATGTGTGCGCCGCGTATTCCGGAGGATGCGGCCGGCCATCCATATAGATGGTCCGCTCGGGAGCCTGCCATGATCCGTGCGTGTGCCACGCGATGATTTGCTGCGTCGGCGTGTCCACTTCCTTCCAGATGCGCAGATTGAACGGTCCGCGCGGACCGTAATCCGCTGGATGCGGCTTGCACTGATGTTCGGGCAGCGTCAGGATCTCTGCGTCCCATGCCTCGGCGCGCAAGCGAGCCGCGTCGGTGATGGGAAGTCCCAGATAATCGCCGATCTCCGGCCCGGGGATTCGTTCCGGCTGATCCTCATGGAACATCGGGTTCCATTCGCCGGACAAGTCGATCTGCGCGACCGCAGGAACTACTGCAAGCACCAGAATTAGAATCGATCGCATATTTACTGGACCTTACAGGAAAAATTCGCCGAATCGTCCGTGCTGCCGGAGCCGTTATAAACCGCCACCTGCGGATACGGGCACAATGGACGTGTCCGGTCCGTTTGACCATTGCGCACGCGCGACGCCTCAATGCGCTCGGGAGCTTTTCCTTGCTCCACCCATTTGCTGATTGCATCGATCATGCTAAACGTGCTGGTGCCGTCGCCGCCCGCGCAGTGGCCCATCCCGGGGACCATGAACAGGCGCATCGAATTCGACGTCGCTGCCTTGCCGAGCTTCTCCACCACGCTCTCGTAATAGTTGACGCTACTCTGCGGAGCGATTCCCGGATCGGCCCAGCCATGATACATCAGCAATTTTCCGCCGCGGCTGAACAACGGTTTCAGGTTCGGATCCACCGAGTTCATCAAGGGGCCGGCATTCTTATCCGCGGCGGCCATATCGCGCTCGGGGTTGAACGTCAGGTAGTTCCAGTTGGCGTCTTGAAACACTGTGTACTTGTAGGTTTCATCCGCCAGCGCCATGGGTTTTGTGCCGGCCAGCGTCGCCCAACCAGTCTCACTCCCCGGCTCAAGGCCTGGGAACAACGACTTTCCCTTCGAATTCTTTGGCCCCGCATAGATCTGTCGCGCGGCCTCAACTTGCGGAGCTGTGAGACACGACGCATCGTCGGCGCCTTTACACAGAAGCTCCTTCGGATCGAAATGGCACTTGGTCGGATTCTCCAGGACGCCGTCCTTCACGCCATCCAGCGCGTCGCAAGCGTCCAGAACGCCCGCGTGCAGCACTGCGTACTTTGCGGGCGGGATGTAACTGGCCTCGTCCTTGTGGACCACCTGGGCGCTCCAGACCTGCGCGCCTTGCAGATGCGTCACGTAGTTCGCCGCTGCACCGGCGATGATCCCGTCGTAGTCGGCGGCGTAGCGTTGCGCCTCTGCCAAAGCTTGACGACCGCCAGTGGAGCAGCCATTCCAGTAGGAATACTTGGGACCATTCCCATAACGCGCACTGATGATCCCTTTGGCCGCGACGGTCATCTCATGCACCGCGCGATACGCAAAATCGATCAGCTTCTCCGGATGGCCGGGAATGAAGGTTGCCGGATTCCCTCCAGTGTGACCCGTGTCCGTGCTCGCAGTCGCGTATCCGGCTGTGAGAGCCGTTCCCATGGCCGGATAGCTGATGTTTCCCGCCCAAGCGCCATTGCCCACCGATTGCAAATTGCCGTTCCATCCGGTTTCAGGAAGCCAGACTTCGATCTTGATCTCGGAATCGCTCGATGGCGTCAGTGTCGCCGCCACGCGGCAGAAGGCTGGCAGTTTCAGAAACGCCGCGTTCTGCTTGCCCTTGCCACCGGCAGGCCCCGGCGGTGTAAACGCTCCGGCCGCCACAGGCTCAGCCAGTGTGATGGCCGAGTTCTGAAGCTTCAATGCCGTCAAGCTCTCGCAAGTAGAGGCGCCAAAAACAGGCGCTATTGCGAATGCGGCAATCGCGAAAAGCAGAATGTCAGGTCGGGTCATGGGAAGCGGCTCCATACTAGCCTACTACCGCTCCCATTTTGCCGGGGAGACCCTCCGAATTCCCTCCTCAGAACATGTACTTCAGCGCGAATTGAATCACACGCGGGTTGACGCTGGTGCTGGTGATCCAGCCGCCGGTCGGCGAGTTCACCTGGGGCAGCGCCGGTATCACCCCATTCTGCGAAGGACCATTAAACTGCGCGTGATTGAACAGGTTGAAGAATTCTGCGCGGAATTGAATCGACTGACTCTCTGTAATGCGCGTGGTCTTGATCACAGACGTATCAAAGTTAAGCTGGCCGGGGCCTGGCAGAATTCCCACGCCGGAGTTGCCATACAGAGTCGCGCAACCGGGACAAGCTGCCAGAGTTGTAGCGGAGCCGTCCGGATTAATCGCGGCGGGTGCGCAGATGGCAGCACTGTTGATGTACCCGGGGCCGCCACTGTTGCCTCCCAGCCTGGACTTGACGTCTCCCGGGGTGATCAGATCCCCATACGTTGTTCCGGGGCACATTTGTGCGCGGCTGTATCCGCCTTCCACACTGGTTTGCGAGTTGCCGAAAGCCGTGCCGCCACGCGTATCGATGAGCGTCAGGCGGACGCCGTTCTGGATGGTCGTGACTCCCGACAGATTCCACCCCTCCGCCACTTTGGCGAGCGCGCCGGTGTGGGTCCCGAAAGGCAGATCCCAACTGTAGTTGATGATGAAACGCTGTGGGCGGTTGAAATTCGACGGCCCATATTGCTGCGCCATGTCGGTCGCCAGGTTACTATTGGCCGTCGAGTTGTAAATGTTTGTCAGTGATTTGCTGAAGGTGTAGGCGCCCTGAACAGTGAAGCCCCGCGAGAATTGCTTGCGAGCCGTTATCTGCAGGCTGTTGTAGTTGGAGACTCCGTCGTACGCGGTGCCTTGCAAAGTGCTGGCTCCGAACCCGAGATAGGGAACGCGCAAGTCACGATTGGCTACCGTGGTGCTGGTCACGCCGTTGACGGGTTTCGCGGCGGTCGCGATGCTGGCCAGGTTGTAATTGTGGTTGTAATCCGTCAGATTGATTCCGCTCGATCCAACATAGCCGACCTCAAGGATCCACCTGGGTGCGAACTCGTACTGAAGGTTCAAGTTGTACTGGCGGACCAAGGGAGTGTGCATCACTTCGTTCATGAACGGGCGGTTGATCGCCGACGTCTGTCCGGTGGTGAAGTTGGCCCAGCGCTGACCGAAAGTGCCCAATGCCGGTGTAGCCGGATACGGATTCGCTAGCGTGTTGTTCGGCAAGGAGGCGACCGTCGCTGCGTAGGGATTGCCTTCCTGGACAGAGTGGACGAAGCGGTCGATACCAACCCGGTCGTAGAATAATCCCGCGCCGCCGCGGACTACCAGCTTGCTGTTGGCTTGGTAGGCAAATCCGAAACGCGGTCCGAAATTGCTGTAGGGCGGATGTTCGCGGACTGGTAGAGATTTGTCGGAAACCAAAATCCCGTTGGGTGGCGCGCCCCACGTCTTGGTATCGAAGTTGTTCGGCACCACAAATCCCGCGTAGTTGCCCGGGAGCCCGAGGGGCGCGTTAGGAACTGCCGAATTCGGTCCCAGTTGGCTGATCCAGGTGTTGGTCAGGTTGCCGTACTTGTCGCTGAGGGTACCGTTGTATTCCCAGCGCACACCTAGGTTGAGCGTAAGCTTGGAATTCACCTTCCAGTCATCCTGAACAAACGCGTTCATGTTCGGCAGACGGTAGCCGTGGATGATTCCGTCCGGCCCGCCGCGCACGCAGAACAGACACTGCAGAATGTTGCCGGGACCGCCGGCGAGCAGGTCGCTGAAGCTCCCCATCAAAAGCCAGCCGCGCCCCAAGCCGCCAAAAACCAGATTCCACTGCGTCCGCTCGACTTCCGCGCCGGCACGGAACGTATGCTTGCCGTGCGTCCAGGCGATCTGATCGGCGTACTGGAACTGATTGACGGGGCTGAACTGCGGATCCAGCGTGCCGAACATCGTGAAATTGTTGATCAGCAACGAAATGGGCGGAGCCTGCGTTTGCGTGGAAACCAGGGGAGTGATTCCCAAACCGGACGGAGAAGCGCCGGCCGGAAGTTGATCGGTTGCCTGGGCTACGTTGCGCTGAAACGACACGCGAGCCTCGTTCAAGAACGAAGGCGTGAAGACAGTGGTCAGACGCAGAGCCGCGTTGGTATTGGTGTAGCGGGCATCTTGGGGCGCCCCGGGCAAGTTTCCGCCGATCAACGGAGTCAGGGGAATCGTTCGCGGGGAACGGCTATAGAAATACCTGGTTGCCAAGGTGTTCTTGGAGTTGATCAGGTAGTCGCCGTTCACCAGGACCTGATCCTCATTCGCGACCGCCGGGATGCTAAATGCGGTCTGTTTGGGAAAGCTGCCGGTGCTCGGAATGAAATAACTGCCGTCGGCGTTCTTCAGTTGGAGGATTCTTCGCGCAGGCTCGCTAATCGAGGTCGCCGAGCAGCTCAAGGCCGGACCGAAAGTCGGGAAGTTGCAGTTATTCGCGATGACCTGCGAAATGAAGGAGGCGCTGGAGCGGTCGCCGTCCGGAATTCCAGGGAGAAGCACCCCGCTGGCATTTCCCTGAGGCGCCACGCCGTTGCGGGAGCGCGTGCCCTGGTAGCTGCCGAAAATGAATAGCTTGTCTTTCTGGATCGGGCCGCCCAGCACGCCGCCAAACTGATTCTGGTTCAGCACCTGTTTGGCTGTCTGACTGTTGGGGTTGTCGCGATTGTAGAAGAAGTCGTTGGCGTTCAATTTGGCGTTCCGGAAGAATTCAAAGGCCGTGCCATGCCAGGCGTTGGTGCCGGACTTCGTAACTACGTTCACGTTGGCGCCAGGATTGCGTCCGTAGCTGGCGTCATAGGTAGACGTCTGGATCTTGAATTCCTGAATCGCATCGGGGTTTGGAATTCCGATGCCTCCATAAATACCCGAGTCGTTCGAGCTTCCGTTATTGGCGATGTTGTTGACCGCAACGCCATCCATCTGGAAGTTATTCTGGCCGGGATTGTTCCCGTTCACGCTGATATCTGGCGTCCCTTTACCGAATGAGGTCGCGTTGCCGACGCCCACACTCGCTCCCGCCGACATCGCAATGATCGCCGTGTAGTTCCGGTTACTCAAAGGAAGCGCAACCATGGCGCGCGACCCCACCGTGGTGCCCAGCGAGGAAGTGGCGGTTTGCAGCGTCTCCGATACGGCTTCCACCGTGACCTGCTCCGTCTGCGCGCCGACCTCCAGCGTCCGGTCCAGCACCGGAGTCTCCGTGACGCTCACGGGGAACGTAGAGACCTCCGCCGTCTTGAACCCATTGGCTCCAAAGCGGACCCGATAGATCCCGGGGGGGATCAGGGTGAACCGGTAGGTCCCGTCGGTTCCGCTGGTCGCCGTACGCACCTGGTTGGTCTGGGTATTCGTCAACGTAACCGTTGCGTTCGGAATGCTAGCTCCGGAAGGATCCGTAACGCTCCCCGTCAGCGCCCCCGTTCCAGCCGACTGGGCGTGCAAAGACGGAATTCCGGCAAACAGCGCAAATACCATTCCACACAAAAGGCACACCAAGTTCCTGAATTTCATAGACCCTCTCTCATTTTTGGAGTTGTCCGCGGGCCAGGATGGCGAAGGCAGAGGACGAGCGATTGGACGATGCTCACGGACTAGCCTCTGACGGAATTGTATGCTAGACTTCTTCCGGCGCTGGTCAAAATAGCGTCAAATTCTGAGGCAGGTAATGGTGCGAGTTCCCGTAGAACCCATCCCGTTTGGCCCCTTCTGCCTCGATGTCGTGAACGCTCGCCTGCTCCGCGACGGCGTAAAAGTCGAGGTGCGGCCCCAGGCGTTACACGTCCTCCAGGTTCTGCTCCAAAACAGCGGGCGGCACGTGACTTACGAGCAGATGATTCAGAAAGCTTGGTCCGGGAATCTGGTCTCCAAGCACACAGTTGCCGTGACCGTCGGAGAGGTCAAGAAGGCCTTGGGCGAATTCGGGCCCTGGATCAGCTACCGCGCCCGCTTAGGCTACTGTTTCGAGGCTCCTAATGCTGACGATCTGGTTCGGCAGGGCTGGCATTGCTGGAGCCGGAGCACCCGCGAGGGGTTCGAAAAGGCGCTGTGCTATTTCCAACGCGCCGCCACTGAAAGCAATGATCCGCGCGCATTCGAAGGCGCATCCCTGTGCTACCTGATGATGGGCACCTGCGGGATGCGGCCCTCCCGCGAGATGTACCAGGGATTCCTGCAGGCTCACAACCGGGCCGTGGCGCTAAGCGGCCTGACGCCCGATCTGCGCGCCGATCGCGCTCAGGGACTGCACATTTTTGAACACAAAATCGCGGAAGCCGAGGCGGATCTTTTGCAGGCGTTGCGGGAAAAACCCAAGTGGGCGCCTATTCACATACGGCTGAGCATGTTGTATGCCAGCACCGGACGCCTGGATGAGGCTCTCGAACAGGTGGAGGAGGTGCGCGCCATCGACCCCCTTTCGGTGCAGCTTCCCTCTACCGAAGTTTTCGCACGTTTTTTCCGTAGGGAATTGCCGGCAGCCCTGGCCGCCGCCCGCGACGCCCTTGAATTGCACCCCTATCTGCCCTTGAGCCGGGCGCTGTACGCACAGGCTTTGGAGTTTTCCGGTGACACCGAGGAAGCCCTTAAGCAATACCGCATGGCCACTGTTATTTGCCCGGACCTCCCCTGGTTGCGGGCGCTGGAAGCGCTTTGCCTGGTCAACAGCGGCCGGCGCGCGGAAGCTTTGGAGATTCTCCAAGAGTTAGAAGGCCGTCGCGCTACCGAATACGTCGATGGATATTTCCAGGCGCTGCTGCTCCACGCCTTAGGGCGAAAAGACGAGGCATTTCAGGAATTGGAGCGAGCCTGCGACGAGAATTCCGCAGCGCTTTTCGTGCTGGATGTAGACCCACGCATGGATCCGCTCCGCGGGGACCCCCGCTTCGGATCGATCCGGGACCGCGTTTTTAGCGACTCGGCCTTAACCGCTCGCGCCTGACCTACTTACAAACGAAGTTGGCCGACTCGTCCGTGCTCCCCGAACCTTTGTAAGTCGCTACCTGCGGGTACGCGCACAGCGGACGCGTCCGGTCGGTCTGCCCGTTGCGAACGCGCGAGGCTTCGATGCGGTCCGGAGCTTTGCCTTGCTCGACCCACTGCTCCATCGCCGCTAGCATATCGAAATTCGCGGTTGCGTCGCCGCCGCCGCAGTGCGCCATGCCAGGCACCATGAACAGCCGGTAGTTGTCGTTGATTTTGCTGGCTCCGCCCATCGCCGCCGCTACGCTCTTGTAGTATTCGACGCTGCTGCGCGGGGAAATCTGCGGATCGGACCAGCCGTGATACTGGATGATCTTTCCGCCGCGGGAAATAAACGGCTTGAGATTCGGGTCCAGGGCATTGACCACATTGCCCGTTTTCTGCATCGTCGTCGCCATGTCGCTGTCAAAGTTGAGCGTCTTGTAGTCCCAGTTGTTGTTTTCGAACACCGCATACTTGAACGTATCCGTCGCGATGGTGAACACATTCGCGCCTGCCATCGTGTTCCATCCGTTTTCGCTTCCCGGTTCGTGTCCCTGGAAAATTACGCTCTTGGTCCGCGGATTGATGACGTCCGAGTAGATCGTCCGGACCGTGGCCACCTGCGCCGAGGTCAGGCAAGTGGGTGCGTCCGCGCCGCTGCATTCGAGCGTCTTCGGATCGAACTTGCACTTCGTGGGATCTTCCAGGACCCCATCTTTTACGCCGTCTTTCGCGTCGCACGCGGCCAGCACAGCATCGTGGATCACAGCGAACTTGGCCTGCGGCAGAGCGCTGGCCTCGTCTTTATGCGTCGCTTGTCCGATCCACACCGCCTGCGCGGACCGGCCGGTGAAATTGATCGCCGGGGCGCCTGCCACGATCGCGTCGAAGTCTTCCGGATACCGTTGTGCGGACATCAGCCCTTGGCGACCGCCCGCCGAACAGCCATTCCAATAGGAGTGCTTGGCATCGCGGCCGTAGAACGCCTTGATCACCGCCTTACCGGTTACCGCCATCTCATGGACGGCGCGGTATCCGAAATCGATTACCTTTTCCGGATGGCCCATGGCGAAGCTCGCGCTGCCGCCGTCGTGCCCTGTGTCGGTCATGGCCGCCGCATAGCCGCGCTGCATTCCCGTGGCCAGGGTATTCGCCGTGATCGACCCGCTCCATCCGCCGTTGCCGTTCCCTTCGAAATTTCCGTTCCATCCATTCACCGGCAGCCAGTATTCGATCTTGATATCGGAATCGCTGGACGGTTTCGACGTCACCTGCACGCGGCAGAACGCCGGCAGATTCGCGAACGCGTCGCCGCCCCCGGCTTTAGGGGCCTTGCCTTTTGCGCCCGCAGGCGCCGCTGGCGCGAATGCTCCGGCTGCCACGGACTCCGCGACGATGGTCGTATGCGGAATCGAAAGTGAACTCAGGCTCTCACATGTGGCGCCCATCGCATAGGAGCCCACGCAAGACCCAACAATGACTAGCGCTGCGTATTTCAACATGGATACGGTCTCCTCAACCCTGGTTAATGATGATATCAGTCCTATAATGGGGATGGTTTTATGAAGCCCTGTCTGCTCCTTCTGGCTGCCTGCTGGTTTGTACAAGGAGAAGCGCAGGCCCACGACATCATAACCACCTCCGTCACCTGGACCCGAGATATCTCCCGGATCGTGAACAATCACTGCGTCTCGTGTCATCATCCGGGCGGCAAAGCTTTCTCGCTGATGACCTACGGCGAAGCCCGCCCGTGGACTGTCGCGATCAAGGAAGAAATTCTTCGCCGGCGCATGCCGCCTTGGGGCGCCATCAAAGGATTTGGCGAGTTTCGCAATGACACTGCGCTTACCCCCGAAGAGATGGAACGGATCGTTAGCTGGTCGGATGGCGGCGTGCCCGAAGGCGACGAGAAAGATCTTCCACCGCCGCCCAAGTCTCTGGAGCCCGAAGTTTTTCGTCACGCCAAAGGCGAGCTGAGTATTAGCGGCGATTTCGCCCTTAATCGCCCCTTCGTTTTGGACGGATTATGGCCGGAGAAAATACCCGAAAAAGGCTCGTTTCAAATCACCGCGCAGCTCCCCGATGGCTCCATCGAGCCTCTGCTGTGGCTGCAGGACTATAAGACCCAATTCGGGCATCCGTTTCTCTTTAAGAAGCCCTTGAACCTTCCGGCTCGCACCGTGATCCGCGGCATTCCGCCCGGCGCTAAAATCGCCCTTCTCCCAATAAAGT
>Ga0207667_10005171_pt1 | contig 15938 bp, 17 predicted proteins | sample KBSCornC52_FD_184301 | JGI IMG/M metagenome (GOLD analysis project Ga0207667, IMG submission 184301) | Corn rhizosphere microbial communities from Kellogg Biological Station, Michigan, USA - KBS Corn C5-2 (SPAdes) (version 2) | ecosystem: Host-associated > Plants > Roots > Rhizosphere > Soil ... | reverse complement strand
GCGCCGCATATCGCGGGCATAGGTCGGGCGCTTCGATGGTGACGAGGGAAGTGCTGGGTGCTGAGTGCTGAGTGCTGGGTGCTGAGTGCTGAGTGCTGGGTGCTGAGTGCTGAGTGCTGAGTGCTGAGTGCTGAGTGCTGGGTGCTGCCGCTTGCCCCCCCTCCTTGCGAAGGAGGGGGCTGGGGGGAGGTTCCGCCATCGACACGCGGTATGCGGCCGACAGCTCGCGCGCGACGCCGACCACGGACAGCCCGTCGCCGCGATTCGGCGTTACCTTGATGTCGAGTACCGGTCCCCGCGCGGAATCGCCCTTCCCCTCCACCTCAAACCCGGCCATCGTCAGCCGATCCGCTATCTCCTCCGCGTCCGCCGTCACCGGCACGCGCTCCGTTATCCATTCAACGGGAAGCTTCATGTCAAAACCCTTGCCGTGATACGTGATGAGTGATGCGTGACTCGTGATGCGTGAACTGGGCCGATAGGGTCGACAATTGCAACTTGCGAATCGATTCCAGAAATGCTCATGGTCGATTTACGAACCCATCTGCACCGTTCACGCATCACGTTTCACGCGTCAGAACTGCCTCAGGAACCGCAGATCGTTCTCGAGATAGAGGCGCAGGTCGGTCACGCCGTTCTGAATCATGTGGATCCGCTCGATGCCGAGGCCGAACGCAAAGCCGCTGTATCGCTCCGTGTCGATGCCGTAGGTCTCCAGGATGTTCGGGTGAATCAGGCCGGCGCCGCCCAGCTCCAGCCAGCGGCCCTCCCAGAAGATCGAGTAGTCCACGCCCGGCTCGACGAACGGGAAGAAGTCCGGCCGGAACCGGACCAGCACGTCGCCGCCGAACATGGTGGAGGCGAACTGCTTCAGCGTCCCCTTCAGGTCCGCCATCGAGATGCCCTCATCCACCATGAAGACGTCCACCTGATGGAAAGTGTGGTGGTGCGTGGCGTCCACCGCCTCGTAGCGGAAGCAGCGGCCCGTCGTCGCGATTCGGAAGGGCGGCTTGCGGTCCTGCATCACGCGTCCCTGAAGCGCCGTCGTCTGTGTGCGGAGCAGCCGCTGATCGTCGACGTAGAACGTCATCTGCTCGTCGAACGCGGGGTGGTCTTCCGGGTAGTTGAGCGCGGCGAAGTTGTACGCATACTCCTCCAGCTCCGGCCCATCCACTACCTCGTACCCAAGGCCGCTCAGCACCTCTTTAACGCGCTGCATCGTCGCCGTGAGCGGATGAAGCCTTCCCACCGGGCTCGGTCTTCCGGGCAGCGTGACGTCAATGGACTCCGCCGCCAGCCGCGCGCTCGTCTCCGATTCGGCAAGGTCCGCGCGCCGCGCCTCCAGCCTGGTTGTCAGCGCCTCCTTCGCCGCGTTGATTCGCGCGCCGAAAGCAGGCCGCTCCTCCTTCGGCAGCGCCCCGATGGCCCGAAGCTGCGCCTGCACGCTCCCCTTCGACCCGAGGTACTTCACGTCTATCTGCGCCAGCGCGGCCGTCGTCTCCGCGGAATCGATCTCCGCCTCCGCCTGCCGCACAAGTTGGTCCAGTTCGTCCATGCTTATGCCCTGTTAGCCACTGACCTCGAATCCGTAATACCGGACAAAGAGCTCGACGGTATTGTAAAACTGCTCCAGAGAATCCGAGCCTACGTATCCATAAGCGTACGTCGCCTGCCTGTCCTCCCAGAATGTGACACTGTGAACCTCGATCAGCCCGCTGGGTTTGACTGATTTGAGCAACTCGCCGATCCGTTCATCGTCATCAACACGTTTCCTCGTCAAGCCAATGCTCAGGCTGGGGTAAGGCGGGTAGGGAAGCTCTATCTCACGCCGGACGGCAGCGTATGTCTGCCCGACCGACCTGAGCTCGTCGTCCGGCCCGGTAACGTCGATCTGTAGCGAAATCTTCATGCCGTCGATTCACATGAACGCCCCGGCCGTGATTCCTGCGACAGGCGCGGGAATCGTAACCGGGGCGTTCAAATCGAAAATCGAAAATCAGAAATCGAAAATCGGATTCACGCCGTTCCCGCCGATGCGAGTGCGCCCGCCGCCTGCACGGCGAGCTGCTTAAACGCGCCCGGATCGGAGATGGCGATCTCGGAGAGGACCTTGCGATCGATCTCGACGCCGGCCTTTCCCAACCCCTCGATGAACCGATTGTACGTGTAGCCGTTCTCCCGGCACGCGGCGCTGATTCGCGTGATCCAGAGGCGGCGGAAGTCGCGCTTCTTGTTCCGGCGGTCCCGGTAAGCGTAGTTGCCGCTCTTCATGAACTGCTCGTTCGCAGTCTTGAAGAGGTTCTTCTTGCCGCCGAAATACCCGCTGGCGGCCTCGATAATCTTCTTGTGGCGCTTCTTTACAAGCGTTCCACGCTTTACGCGCGGCATGGTCGTTTTCTCCTAACGGACGGGAGGGGCCTTCGGCCCTCTTTCTATTCCCATTCCCTCGAATTGAGTGCTGAGTAGAGAGTGCTGAGTGCTGAGGCTCGGAACTCAGCACTCTCTACTCAGCACTCGCCTAGTGTCCCTCGCCAAGCATCCGGCTGATGCGCTTCTCGTCGCCCTTGAAGAGCTCCGAGCCCTTGATCAGATGGCGCTTCGTGCCGCCGCTCTTCTTGCGCATCAGGTGATTCAGCTTGGTGCTGCGGCGCATGAGCTTGCCGGTCGCGGTGATCTTGAACCGCTTGGCGGCCGTCTTGCGCGTCTTCAGTTTCGGCATGATACGATTCTGCTCCTCGCAAAGCGAAGCCGGGCTCGCACCCGGCCTCACCAGAGTGGTCATTGGTATGCGGCTTCGCGACCTACGACTTCGGGGACAGGATCAGCGTCATCGTGCGGCCCTCCATCGCGGGGGCCTTCTCGACGGTCGCGATCTCGTTCGACATCTCTATCACGCGGTCCAGCAGCTTCCGGGCGAATTCCGGGTGCGTAATCTCGCGGGCTCGGAAGCGAACGACAACCTTGACCTTGTCGCCCTCCTTCAGGAACTTCATCGCGTTCTTGACCTTGAAGTCGAAGTCGTGGTCGTCGGTGCCGGGACGCAGCCACACTCCCTTCAGGTCGCCGCCCTTCTGCTTCTTGTGCGATTCCTTGTCTTTTTTCTGCTGATCGTACTTATACTTCCCGTAGTCCATAATCCGGCACACGGGCGGCTGGGCCATCGGGGCCACTTCGATCAGGTCGAGACCACGCTCCTTCGCCATCTCCAGGGCCTCGCGCACGTTCACGACGCCCTTCTGTTCGCCCTCATCGTCGATGAGGCGAACATCCCGCACGCGCGGGTAATCGCGATGGAACCGGAGAATCTGCTCGTTTACACGAAAATCTTTGTTGATGTTTGAACTCCCGAAGACGGTTGCTGTGCGCGTTGACGCCGCGCCAGACGAAACGAAAAGAGGTGCGAAACCGTTGACATCGCACCCCGGCTCTGGCGCAAAGTATACCAGAGGCGCGATGCGGTGTCAACGCGTTCAGCAGCCACGCGGCGAAATCTCCCGCTAATCGATCTCCACTGGCACGCGCGTCGTCGAAATCGGCGGGACTCGCGGCGCCTTTCCGCGCAGATGGCACTTCAGCCAGTAGCGCCGGATGATGACCCGCACCAGCGCCGCGAGCGGCGGCGCGAAGAACATGCCGAGCAGCCCGCCGAACTCCTGCCCGATGAGCAGCACAAGGATGATGATGACCGGATGGAGGTTCATCCGCTCGCCGATGAGCATCGGCATCACGAACTTCGATTCGGCGAAATGGAGGAACGTGAAGAACGCCAGAACTGCTACCGCCGCCGGCACGCCCGCCGTCACGAGCGTGAGTATGACGATGGGAATGCCGCCGATGATGGGCCCGATGATCGGTATCGCGCGCGTGAATCCCGCCAGCAGCCCCAGCGTCAGTGCAAACGGAACGTGCCAGAGGAACAGCCAGAGTCCCACCACGACGCCGGCCAGCGCGCAGAGGATCGCCTGCCCGACCACGTAGCTGTGCATGATCAGGTTGAACTCATGAATCATGCGCGAGGTCTCTTTGCGCCAGCTTCGCGGCAGAGAACCCACGAACTCGTGCTTCAGCTTGCGGCTGTCCAGCGCGAAATAGAACGCGAGCACCGGCAGCAGGACGATCTCGACAATCTGGTGGGCGACTTCGCCGAAGCGGTGTCCGACGTCGCTGGCAAGGGCGGTCGCGCGGTTCTGGATGTCCGGGTTCCCGCTCTGTTTGAACGGCTTCTCGATTCGCTCACGCCACTCCGGCTTCAGCGTGCGCGTGTACCAGTCGCGAACGTCCGACGAGTACTTCTCGAACCGAGGCTTGTACACACCCTCCCAGTTGGTGGTGACCTCCCTGACCTGCGCCACGAACGGGCTGAGCGTCCACTTGACCGAGAAGTACCCGCCGACGAAGAGCAGGATCAGGACATAGAGGGTGGTGATCGACCGGCGCACGTGCAGCGACGCCCCGCGCGGTACGCCAATCCCGCGCCGCGCCATGTGGTTGGCGATCGGCCGCATGATGTAGGCGAGGATGACCGCGATGATGACGTAGATGAGGACCATCTTCAGGCGGCCGAGCACATAGATGGTCCCCACGACCGCCAGCGTGTACAGCAGAATCCGGCCGATCAGCCAGAGAATCGCCCGCATCCAGTCGAGTGGGGTGTTCCGCTCCGCCCAGTTCATCAAGTCGCTATCCCCTGGCCTCTCCGTCGAGAACTTCCCGAATGCGCGCCGCCGCGCTGCCGTCGCCATAGGGGTTTATCGAGCGGGCCATCTTCCCGCGGGCCGCGGCGTCCGTAAGCAGTACGCGCGATTCCCGCACGATCGTTTCGGTATCCGTGCCGACGAGCTTCGCGACGCCCGCCTCCACGCCTTCCGGCCGCTCGGTCGTCTTTCGCAGAACCAGCACCGGGACGCCGAGGCTCGGCGCTTCCTCCTGAACTCCCCCCGAATCGGTGAGGATGAGGGCACTCCGCTGCATCAGCTTGACGAACGGGACATACTCCGGCGGCTCGACGAGTTGGATTCGCGCCTTGCCCTCCAGAATCGGCCGCGCAATGTCGCGCACAGCGGGGTTCTTGTGGATAGCATAGACCATCTCGCAGTCCGTGAACTCCTCCGCGAGCTGCGCCACCGCCCGGCAGATGTTCGCGAGCGGCTCGCCCAGGTTCTCCCGCCGGTGCGCGGTAACGAGCACCAGCCTGCGGTCCGATTCGACGATGGACCTGAGCAGCGGATCGTCGAACGTATACGGCTGCGCCGCTACGGAGAGGAGCGCGTCGATGCCCGTGTTCCCCGTCACCCAGATGCGCGACGCCGGTATGTTCTCCCTCAGCAGGTTCTCGCGCGCCTGGGGAGTGGGCGCGAAGTGAAAGGAGGCGATGGCGCCTGTCAGCCGCCGGTTCATCTCCTCTGGGAAGGGGTCGTACGGGTTGTCGGTCCGCAGGCCCGCCTCGACGTGACCGAAGGGGACCCTGTGGTAGAAGGCCGCGAGAGACGCAACGAACGTCGTCGAGGTGTCCCCCTGCGCCAGCACGACCCCCGGCTTCTCCTCGCTCAGCGCCTCGTCGAGCCCGTTCAGCGCCCGCGTCGTGATCTGCGCGAGCGTCTGTCCGTGCTGCATGATCGCCAGATCGCGATGCGGCGCGATGTCGAAGACTCGGAGCACCTGATCGAGCTGCTCCCGGTGCTGTCCCGTCACGACCACCCGCGTATCGAATCGCTCCGGAAACCGTTGCAGATCCTTCACGATTGGGGCCATCTTCACCGCGTCCGGCCGCGTCCCGAACACGCACATCACCTTCAATTGCAAGAGCCTGGCTCCAGTAAAACAGATTCACCGCGAAGACGCGAAGAGCGCTAAGAACGTCAACGCCTGAAACCGCGAATATCGCGAATTCGGCGAATAACGGCCGGATTCAGCCGGTATGAACAATATGAACATGATAACCGCAAGGGCCATTCGCCATGATGTTCATTCTGTTCATAACGGCTGCCTTTGCCTTTGACGTTCTTAGCGCACCTCGCGGCTTCGTGGTGAGAATCCCTAATGTGAGACTTTGAGAATCATGATGGCGGCAACACAGAGGATGGCCGTGCAGCCGTAGATCACCCACACGGCCTGCTGCTTCGAGAGGCCCCGGTCGAGAAGGCGGTGGTGCAGGTGACGGCGGTCGGCGGCGGTGAGCGGCGCACGGCTCTGGATTCGCTTCACCAGCACGATGAAGTAGTCGAAGATCGGCACGCCGAGGACCAGGACGGGCACGAGCACCGAGAACGCGGCTGCAATCTTGTAGGTGCCGAGGATCGAGAGCGCGGCGAGCGTCAGGCCCAGGAACTGCGCGCCAACCGTGGACATGAAGATTCGCGCCGGGCTGTAGTTGTGCCGGAGAAAGCCGACGCACGCGCCGACTACGGAGGCGGCGAGCAATGCAAGCGTGGGGCCGTCCGGCTGGCGCGAGACCGCCGCGAGCAGCGCCAGCGTCGCGGCGGAGATGGCGCAGACCCCGGCCGCAAGCCCGTCCAGCCCGTCGATGGCGTCCACCGTCTTCGTGACGAGGAAGACCCAGAAGAGCGTCGCGAGGACGCTGACCGGCATCGACAGCTCGATCCATGCGCTCGGATTATAGGCCGTGCCCGGCTTCTGCATCACGAACGGATTGGTCAGCCCGTCGATCCGCACGCCGAACGCGATGAGGATCGCTCCCGCCGAGAGTATGGCGAGAATCTGCCAGCGCGCGCTCAGGTCCTTCAGGTCGTCGATGAGGCCGAGCAGCCCGATGAAGGTACCCGCAATGAGGATTCCGGCGATGTGGACGTTCCAGCCGAACTTGCCGCCCGTCTGGAAATGCCGCAGCGTCACCGTCAGCGCGACGGCGGCGATGACGCCCAGGTAGATGGCGATCCCGCCCCAGCGCGGCGTCGGCTTCTCATGCACGTCACGGTCGCGCGGCACCGCCATGGCCCCGCACCGCTCGGCGAGTCGCACGACCGCCGGCGTCACCAGCCATGTCACGCCCAGCGCCGCCAGAAACGCCGCAAACAGCAGAATCATGATCCGCCGCCGATCGGTGCCGCCAAATCCGCAATCCGCAATCCGCAACCCGCAATCACAAGAGTTTCTCCCCGATTCCGTTCATCTCCGGCCGGAGGCGAATCACCTCCATACCCGATTCACGGAAAAGCTCCATGGCGAAGTCGTCGGGGTACTCGCCGTCGAAGACAATCTTGCTGATGCCCGCGTTGATCAGCATCTTGGCGCACCCGTTGCAGGGCTGACAGGTCACATACATGGTCGCGCCGCGGGTCGAGACGCCGTTCAGCGCCGCCTGAAGGATGGCATTCTGCTCCGCGTGAACCGTCCGGACGCAGTGGCCGTGCATGAGGCAGCCCGCGGGCCACTCGGCCTTCGGGTCGCGGCAGTGCTCCAGCCCGCGCGGCGCGCCGTTGTAGCCGGTCGTCAGGATGCGGCGATCCAGCACCGCGACCGCCCCCACCGACCGCCGCTCGCACGTGGCCCGCGTCGCCACGTCCCGCGCGATCACCATAAAATACTCATCCCAGCTCGGCCGATTCAAATTGGACCCCTTCGGGAGTGTTGAGTGTTAGGTGTTAAGTGTTGAGTGGTAAGTGTTAAGCCTCAACACTCAATACTCAATACTACTTCCGGTTCTTCACGTTGGTGTCGAGCCAGGCGATCATCTTCTCGATCACGCGCGGGAATTCCGTGAACGCCGGAACATGATCCCCTTTGTACGTAAAGACCTCTTTCGGCGTGACGGCCGCGTCCTGAAGCGCCTTTGCGGAGACGACCGGGACGATGCTGTCGTGGTCGCCGTTGACGAAGAGGATGGGCCGTGGCGCGATTCGCGCGACCCAGTGAATTGGGTCGACCGGGTCGAGCACCGATTCGCCCAGCGCTTCGGCCTCCGGGTGCTCTTTCCGCGCCCGCTCGGCGTTGGGGAGCTTCGTGTTCTCGAACATCAGCTTCCAGTCGCCGCCGGCAAGCGCCAGAATCGGTGCCTGAATCCGGTCGTCCACCGCGGAGACGAGCGTGCCGAGGAAGCCGCCCATGCTGAATCCGGCATATCCGATCCGCGCCGGGTCGACGTCCCTGCGCGTCTCCAGATAGTCGATCCCGCGGCGAATATCGATGACGGTCTGCACCAGCATGTCCCGGGTGCTGTAGACGGAGAGGCCGAACAGGTCGACCGGAACCTTCGGCTTGCGGTCGCCGTGATACTGCGCGTCGATGGAGAAGAGTGCGTAGCCGGCCTTGATGAACGGCCCCCACAGGATGCTCAGCGCCGTCTTGTTCTGCCCCAGCCCGTGCATGAGCACGACGCAGGGGAGCCTGTCGCCCTCTTTCGCGTCAACGGGCTTCACGAACACGGCCGGCACCTGCTGGTTGTTGGCGGACCAGTAGGATACCTTCGTGACGGTGTAGCTCTGCCCGCCCGTTCCCGCCTGCTCCTCCGCCATCAGAGGAAGCGTCTTGTCATACCCGAAGAGGACCGGTGAATAAGCCGCAACCGGAGCCCCATCGCGCGCACACGCTGGCGCGCCGACCAGGAGAGCGGACAAGACAAAGGCCGCGCCGAGCCGGCTCAGAAAGTTGTTCACGGCACCAATCCCCAGGCGCGCAGCACATCCATCAACGGCGGCAGCGGCTCACGGAACAGCCATTCGACTTCTATGCAGAGCCCCGCCATCACCTTGCCGCGGTAAACGCCTTCGGCCGGCGCCACTTCCTCGTAACGACCATTCTCGTTCAGCACGAGAAACAATGCCTCTTTCCGCTCGGGATCCAGAATCCAGTATTCCGGTACGCCCGCCGCCTCATACTCACGGCGCTTTACGACTCTGTCTCGCGAAGCATCATCCGGGCTAATCACTTCGATAATCAGGTCGGCCGGACCGTCGAGGTGATTTTTCCTGATTTGCTCTCTGTGCTCCGTAGACACGAACAAGATGTCAGGATTCCGTCCGGACGGTCGCTGCGGAAGCCGCATGTTGAAAGGTTCGAAGAATAACTCGCCCAGACGATAATGCTCCAGGAAGAACGGGAGCAGCCGTACGAGAAATCCGACCAATCGCGCGTGTGCCGCCGAAACAGTTCCCATGTACTCGGTCTCCCCATCCACCCACTCAACGCGCTGCTCCCCGAAGTCTGCCTTCAGGAACTCTTCGTACGTCATGCGGGCCGGAGGGGCCAGTCTCATCGCTGCCATGGTGAACAGTCTTTCGGCTAAACGACGCCGTCGGTCATCGGGAAACGGGATGTGAGGAGATGCACGTCGCGGCGGACGGAATCGAGCACGGCCTCGTCGTTTACATTCGTCAGCGCGCGGTGGAGCAGATCGGCGACCAGGTCCATCTCCGCCTCGCGGAATCCGCGCGTCGTGACCGCCGGGGAGCCGAGCCGGATGCCGCTCGTGACCCAGGGTTTCTCGGTGTCGTAGGGGATTGCGTTCTTGTTCGTCGTGATGTTCACGGTGTCGAGCTTCGTCTGCGCGGTGCGTCCGGTGAGTCCCTGCGGGCGGAGGTCCACCAGCATCAGATGGTTGTCCGTCCCGCCGGAAAAGAGTTTGAATCCGCGCGCGGTCAGGCCATCCGCGAGAGCCTTCGCGTTCCGCCGAATCTGCGCCTGATAATCCTTGAAAGTGGGCGAGAGGGCTTCCTTCAGCGCAACCGCTTTGGCCGCGATGCAGTGCATCAGCGGGCCGCCCTGCGTGCCGGGGAAGACTGCTGAATCGATATCCTTCGCGTACTGCTGGTCGCACATGATCAGGCCGCCGCGCGGGCCGCGTAGCGTCTTGTGCGTGGTTGTGGTGACGATTTGAGCGTGCCCCACAGGAGACGGGTGCTCGCCCGTTGCGACGAGGCCCGCGATGTGCGCGATGTCAGCCATCAGGATGGCGCCCACCTCGTCGGCGATGGCGCGGAGGCGCGGAAAGTCGATGATTCGCGGGTAGGCGGAGGCGCCGGACGTAATGAGCTTCGGCTTCACTTCGCGGGCGACGCGCGCGCACTCGTCGTAGTCGATGTGGCCGGTCTTGGGGTCGACGCCATAGAAGTGAACGTTGTAGAACTTGCCGGAGAAGTTCACCGGGCTGCCGTGCGTGAGATGGCCGCCCTGGTCGAGCCGCATGCCGAGGATGGTGTCGCCGGGCTGGAGCAGCGCGGTGAAGACCGCGATGTTCGCCGATGCGCCGCTGTGGGGCTGGACGTTCGCGTGATCTACCCCGAAGAGCTGCTTCGCCCGGTCGATGGCAAGCTGCTCCACGACATCCACGTTCTCGCAGCCGCCGTAATACCGCTTGCCCGGATACCCCTCCGCGTATTTGTTGGTGAGCACCGATCCGAGCGCCTCCAGCACCGCGCGGGAGACGACGTTCTCGCTGGCGATCAGCTCGATATGGCTGTCCAGCCGGCCGGCTTCGCGGCTGATGGCGGTCGCGATCTCCGGGTCGATTTCGGCGAGTGGGGCGGTGCGCGCGGCGGTCAATTCGCGTTCGAGCAGGCTCACGGGGCAGTCTCCCTGGCGGACAAGAGTGGCAATGGAGTGATTCGCTGGCGGGGACCGGATGCTTGCCGACGACCCGCGGAATAAGCGAGCGAAACCGCGCCTATTGTACTCCATCGTCCCCCGTGATGCAAAAGCGAATTGGTTTCGGCTGGACGACTGCAAGTCGCTGCTACAGCTGCTACAAATGTACGAAGCGTCCCTGAGGACACTGGTATAACCATCCGAGTCCACGGAGGTGGACTTTGTACGCTGGTTGCCGCGACTTGCAGTCGCCCGCTCTTCGGCGTCGCCTACACGCCCAGCTCGTCGCGCATGTAGCGGCGGCTGATCGTGATCGATTCGAGGTGCGGGAGCGTCGTGCTGTCCTGCTCGGCGACGATCCACTCCGCGCCTACCTCCCGCGCGGCGGCCATCGCGCTCTTCAGGTCCACGAATCCGCGGCCCAGCTCAAGGAAGACGGGCCTGCCGTCCAGCCCCCTCTCCCCGTCCTTGAAGTGGAAGTACCCCGCGCGGTCGCGATGGCGGCGGATGAACTCGGCCGGGTCCGCCCCGCCGAACTTCACCCAGAATGCGTCGATGTTGAATTTCACCAGCGCCGGGTCGGTCTGCTCGGAGATGATCTCCATCCCGGTCACGCCCTTTCCCTCGAGGTCCTCGAATTCCCACGCGTGGTTGTGGTAGTTGAACGCGATTCCCTCATCCCGCAGGCGCGCGCCCACCTCGTTGAAGAGGCGGCAGGATTGGCGGTAACCCTCGACCGTCTTCGAATCGGCGACGCCCGAGCACATCATGTTGGTGATTCCCATCGCCTTGCAGGTTGCGACGTGCGCGCTCAGCTTCTCCGAGTCCGCATACTCGCCATAGCCGAAGTGGGAGCCCGAAACGCGGAGGCCGGTCTCCGCGAGCAGGCGGCGGGTCTCCGCCTCTCCGTAGGTGGCGAACATGTCGCCGGCTTCGATGGCCGGGAATCCCGCCTCCTTCACCTCGCGCAGGACGCCCGCGATGTCCTCCTTGTTGCGCTGGCCAAAGACGATGAGCTGGATGGAAGCGGTGGCGCTGGACATGGGAATCTCCTCTGCGATTGACGGTCCGGGAATGCAGTTATCGACGCGTCAACGTTCGGAGATTCGAACCGATCCTCCTCCGCCATTCACATGGATGCTGACGGGGGAACAGAGTTATTTCGGGCAAGGCGCGCATCCAGTGAGATAGCGCCCGCGCCGACGATGATGAGGAACAGAAGTCCGAAGAGCATGGAGAAGTCAGTTCGTGCCTCGTGCAGCATTCCCAGCAGCCCGTAGTGGTCGACTTTGGGCAGCGCGAACGGCCCGTAGCCGTGGCCGAGCAGGACGGGCACTTTCGTCGCGAGAATGGCGACGCTGATGTCGATGAGCAGAGGGATGGCCGCGAGCCGCGTCAGCAGTCCCAGGATTATTAGAGCGCCGAACAGGACCTCGACTCCACCCACAAACGGCCCCATCGTCTCCGGCGCGGGAATCCCGATCTTCGCGAAGCGGCCCGCGCCGAGCTGGGCCGGGTAGAGGAACTTGAGGATGCCCTCGGTTAGGAACACGCCGCCCACAACGATTCGAATGAGAACGGTGGCGGGAGGCCCGTCGGTCGCCATCAGCTTTTGCAGGCCCATGCCCGACCTCCTCCGCGTCACGAGCCAGAGTCTGAGTGGCGCGGACTACGCTTTGGGCGTAAACTGCTTCAGGTCGTAGATGCCGAGCGCCTTCTCGATCGATTCCACCTGCGCGACGCTCTTCTCGAATCCCTCGTCACCCAGCACCTTGTGCTCTGCCTCCTCCATGTGGTCGCCAAGCGCAAGTACCTGCTTCGGAGTGAGCAGCGTGCGGAGCGCCGGGAAGAGCACGGTGTCCTCGCGCGCCTCGTGCGGGCGATACATGCGGATGAACGCTTCGACCGAGGCGACGATCTTCTGCCGATTGTCGGCCGAGCGGAATGCGTCCGGCGACGAGAGGTGGATGATTCGATTCGTGACAACGCGGCCCGCCTTGTGCTGCGAAAGGAGGGTCTCGACGAGATCGACCAGCTTGCCATGCTTCTTGAAGACCGGGAAGATGTAGTTCTCTTCGTTCTTCTCGTGATACTCCTCGACGAAATGGCGGATGAGGGTGGCCGTGTGATTGAAGACGTTGGGCGTTACCTCCTCGCCGCCGTGCAGCCGTCTCAGGCCCTCCTCGTAGATGAGGAGACAGCGGTTCAGGACGCCGTGCTCCTTCATCAGGTCTTCCGGCGCGGTGACCCCCTCGTCAGGGTTGATCTTCCCCTGCGCCGCCGCAATGACAGGCGCTCCCAGCGCGACGCCGAATCCCACGCTCAGCGCCGCGCGCCGGCTCATCTCCTCGTCAAGTCGCATCGATTCCAGTCTCCTTTGTCGCCGGCTGTGCCAGCTCCCCCGCCAGGACTTCGCGCACAAGCTCCCGAATCTGCGGCCGGACTCGCTCCAGCGCCTCGCGCCCCTTCTCGGTGGCGCGGTAGTACTTCCGAATCCTGCCGTTCACCAGCCGCTTCTCGCACGTCAGCAGGCCACGCGATTCCAGCCCGTGAAGGACCGGATAGAGGGTGCCCGGACTGAGCTTGTAGCCGTGCCGCGCCAGCTCTTCCAGCATCTCCAGGCCATAAAAGGGCGATTCGACGGCGTGGAAGAGCAGGTGGACCCGGATGAACGCCACGTACATGTCGCGAAAAAGCTCGTCCATTGATTCTATGATACGATAACGGGAACCGATAGTTTCCCACCAGCCGTAATGATTACATCAATATCGCCCGCTTCCCGCCGGGTCACTAACGTCTTTCTCACATCGGCCGGATAGAATTGGCCTCGTGCCAAAGTCAAAAGCGGATGCTTCACTCCGTTCAGCATGACGAGCGGTACTGTTCGGTAATCGAATGCACCAGCCCGTCACTCAGAGGGAGCCTAAGCGCAATGCCTTTCAAATAGTAACTACTCAGGCAGGAGTGCAGGATAGACTGGCGCTCCGCCCATGGTGGATTTGAGTGCCCTCAGCACGTCCATTCCTTGCTTGCGGAGGGTCGATATGTATCCGCGAATGCGACAGAACTGCTCCGCTCCTGGAGCGCCGCGGAAACAGCCAGAGATCTTCATTCGTACCTTCGTCATCCGCAGGTCCCGCTCTGCCAGGTTGTTGTCGAACGGTACCCGAAAGTCGGTCATGAACCGAAGCACCGCGTCCGCATATGTTCTGATCCGTTCCAGCAGGCTTCGGGCTGGACCCCGCGGCGTTCGGCCACGTCGGCGCTTGCCGGAGGGACCAGGCGTCTGTTTTGGAAGCGGATTCTCTCGCAAGCCGCGCTGCACGATTCTATCAAACAGCGCCCTGGCACGTTGAAGCAGCGGTGGCTCAAGAGAGGAGCGGCCCCTGGCGAGCGCCTGCTCCTTCAGGCGGTTCAGACAACGCAGCAGTTGCATTAGTCGTTGGGTCCAGGTCTGATGGAAGTTCTCCCACAGGCTCGTCAACTCGCGCAGCAGATGGGCGTTGCAGAGCGCGTGCTGGCAAGAATAGCCGTCACACAGATAAGAGGCCAGCGCATCGTGGACGCTGATGCCACGGAAGCGGGGCAGGACGTCCAGGTCGCGAAAGGCCGCGCGGCCACGCTTTGGGTGCGGCGCATACCAGGTCATCGCGGTGGTGCTGGCCACGTGCAGCCAGTGCAGACGCCCTTGCACACGGATGCCGGTCTCATCGAAGTGGGCCACCGGCGCCTGGACAATCGATTCTTTGATGGCGCTCTCCACGGGGGCGAGCGTCTCAAAGCAGGTTCCCAGCGCCGAAACGAGCGTGCCTTCGCACGGAGCGGAGCCAAACAGGTCGGCAAGCAGTTGCTGTGTACGCCAAAGAGGCAGCAGTTGGTACTCGGTCAGGTAGACGGCCAAGCCCATCAACGCAGGTCCATATTGAACCGGCTGCGCAACAGCCTCCGGGAACGAGGCTTTCGTTCGCACGTGGCAGTCAGGACATTCGCATTCCAGCGCCTGGTGCTCAGTGACCAACAGGCGCATGGGCGGCAGGTCGAACACCTGTCGGCGCTCCCGGGATACGACCACAACGGCGGCGCCCTCCAGCGAGTGGCCGCAGGCGCTACAGGACGCCGGAGCATGCAGGAGCACGGTGTCGGGTTCCTCGACCTGCGAGAGCGTCCTGCCCGGATGCCCGTGTTGCCCGCCTGGCTTGCGTCCCTTCTGTGGGCGCAGGCTCCTGGGAGCCGGTTTAGCCGCGGAGGGCCTCCTGGCCAATCCGTCGCTGGAAGGCGGCTTGCTGCTATTGTGGCTGTCTTTGTTCAGCCGAGCCTCCAGCTCTCGCACTCGCTCTGCCAAGGTGCCGATCTGAGCCTGCATCGCACAGAGCACGGCGTAGACCGCATCCGGACCTTGGTCGTAGAGAATTTGAAACTCGTCACGTGATATCATGCCAGCAGGACGATACCAGTACGAAAAGGTTCAACAGCCAGGGCTGAGTAGTTACGCGAAATACGCGAAAAGACGCGAAAAGGGATCAATCTCCTCGCGAATCGCCTGTAGTCACCAAATGGTAGTAGATCCTGGCCAGCTTGTGGGCGGTTGCGGTGATCGCTCCAGGCTTGCCGAGTTTGGCGGACAGACGTTGTTAATAGTGGCCCAGGTAGCACTCGCTCTTGTAGAGGCTCTGAGCGGCCATTCGGAAGCTGCGGGCGGCACGGCTGGTGACGCGTTTGGTCCTGGAGGAGAGCGTCTTTCCTCCGCTGATCTTGTTGTCCGGACACAGACCGAGCCAGCTGCAAAAGCGTTTGTCGGACGGGAAGGCGCTCAGGTCTCTGCCTACTTCCGAGAACAGCTGGCAGACCGTCAGGGCGCCGAAGGAGGGAACCCGCGTCAGGTCCCTGCCGCAAAGCCGGTACAATTCGGCCGTCAGGTCCGTCCGCTCAAAGTGCAGCGCATTCCCTCCGGCAGGCTTTGGGAGTTTGGCGGGTTGGGGGCTCTCCCCTGCAGCGGCGCCTTCCGAGTCACGCGGCGGGCGGGTGTCGAAGGCGGCAAGCATCTTTTCGATCTCGGCGTCGCATTCGGCAATCATACTCTGATAGGTGCGGTAGGCGCTCAGCGACTGTCGGAGCGCAAAGACGTGCTCGGGACGGTAATCGCCTTCGAGAGACTTGATGATCGTCTCTTTGGAGGCTTTGATGCGTGAATCGCGCAGCTCTGCCAGCGCGGCCGGGTCCCGCTCGCCGGCAAGGATGCTGTCCAGAATCGCGAGGCCCGTCTTGCCGGTGATATCCGAGATGACGTTGTGCAGGCGCAGGTTCATCTGTGTAAGCGCCTTCTGCATCTGCTGGATATGGCCGCTGGCGTAGCGGATCAGGTTATCGCGATGCCGCAGCAGGGAACGCACCGCGCATAC
>Ga0207667_10005170_pt1 | contig 15938 bp, 9 predicted proteins | sample KBSCornC52_FD_184301 | JGI IMG/M metagenome (GOLD analysis project Ga0207667, IMG submission 184301) | Corn rhizosphere microbial communities from Kellogg Biological Station, Michigan, USA - KBS Corn C5-2 (SPAdes) (version 2) | ecosystem: Host-associated > Plants > Roots > Rhizosphere > Soil ... | reverse complement strand
CTTCGCGTTGCCGGTCGTGTCGAGCGCGTAGTCGATGCCATAGCCTGTCAACGCCGTCAACGCGGCCACCACATCGTCGCGCGCGGGATTGAGCGTATGCGTGGCGCCGACGCTGCGTGCGAAATCGAGCCGCGAATCGTGTAGGTCGATCGCGACGATCGTCGTCGCGCCGGCCACCCGCGCCGCCATGACGGCGGAGAGCCCGACCGAACCGCTGCCGAACACCGCAAACGAAGCCCCCGGGGGCACACGTAGCGCATTCATCACGGCGCCGGCGCCGGTCTGCACGCCGCACGCGAGCGGGCCGAGCAATTCGAGCGGGGCATCGGCGGGTACTTTGACGACATTGTTTTCATGGCACAGCGCGTGAGTCGCGAACGACGACTGGCCGAAGAAGTTTCCGTGGATTCGCTCACCGTCCTTTGATAGCGCACTCGTGCCGTCCGTGCGCGTTGCGAAGAAATTGCGCGGGAAGAACGCGTGGCAATAGCTTTGCGCATGCGCGGCGCAAGCGGGACAGCCGCCGCACGAATCGTAGGTCATGACGACCGCGTCGCCCGGCGCGACTTTGCGCACGTTGCGTCCCACGCGTTCGACGACCCCCGCGCCTTCGTGGCCGAGCACGACCGGATGGGGTGTCGGCATCAGGCCGTCTCGCACGACGACGTCGGTATGACAGACACCCGTCGCCACCACGCGGACGAGGATTTCATCGTCGCGCGGTGCTTCGAGCTCCAGCGTTTCAATCGAAAGCGGGGCGCCTTGCTTGCGGGCCACCGCAGCTTTGATTTTCATTGTTTCGTCTCCAATCTCGTGTAAGACCGTCTACTGCGGTGAAAGCGTCAGCGGCCGCTTATTACTCCATCGCGCGGCCGCCGCAGCGGCTCAAAACGGCGTGCGCTCCGCCGCGCTCTTGACCGTCACCCACTGCCATTGCGTGTATTCCTCCGCGTCGGCCGGCCCACCCATGCTGCTACCGTTGCCGGAATCGCCGCGTCCGCCGAAGGGATTCACGCATTCGTCGGCAACCGTCTGGCCGTTGATGTGGAGCAGGCCGCACTTGAGCCGCTCGCCGATGGCCGAGGCGCGCGCGAGCGAAGCGCCGATCACGGCGCAGGCCAAACCGTACTCGGACCGATTGGCGAGCTCGACGGCTTCATCATCGCTATCGAACGGGGTGACGACGGCGACGGGGCCGAAGATCTCCTCGTCGAATGCGCGCATGCCGGGCCGCACATTCGATAGCACGGTGGGCTTGTAGAAGAGGCGCTCATAGGTGCCGCCGGCCTCGAGCGCGGCGCCCGCTTCGACCGACGCGTGCACGATCGAATCGACGTTGTTCAGTTGCCGCGCATTGATGAGCGGCCCGATCGCCACGGTGCCGCTTGCGGGGTCTCCGAGGGGCAACGTGTTGGCCTTCTCGACGAGGCGCCGCGTCAGCTCCGCGGCGATCGCGCGATGCGCGACGATGCGGCCCGTCGCCATGCAAATTTGCCCTTGATGAAAGAACGCGCCGAATGCCGCGTTGCTGGCGGCGATGTCGAGATCCGCATCGTCGAGCACGATGAGCGTGTTCTTGCCGCCCAGTTCGAGCGAGACCTTTTTAAGCAGCCGGCCGGCGAGCTCGCCGACTTTTCGGCCCGCGGCCGTCGAGCCCGTGAAAGCGATCATCCGCACCTGCGGTGCTTCGACAACGGCTGCGCCGGCATCCGCATCGCCAGGCACGACTTGCAGTACGCCGGGCGGCAACCCGGCTTCTTCAAAGGCTCGGGCGATCAGAAAGCCGCCGCTGACCGGCGTCTGCGGATCCGGTTTGAGCACGACGGCATTGCCCAGCGCGAGCGCCGGCGCGACTGAGCGCATGGAAAGGATCAGCGGGAAGTTGAAGGGCGAAATCACGCCGACGACACCATGCGGCACACGCCGCGCGTAGCTCGTGCGCCCCGCGACGGACGGCAGCACGAGACCCTGGGGCTGTAGCGGAAGCCCGGCGGCGATGTGCAGCTGCGTAGCGGCTTCGGCCACTTCGAGTTGGGCCTTGGCGAGGATGCCGCCGGTTTCCCGAGCGATGTAGCGTGCCGCCGATTCGAGATTGCGTTCGAGCGCAGCGGCCGCTCGACGCATGATCGCGGCCCGATCGCGTGGGGCGAGCGCGGCCCAAGCCGGCTGTGCGGCAGCGGCGCACCGTGCGGCGTGCGCAACGTCCGTTGCACGCGCGAGGCCGATCCTCGTCAGTCGTTCGCCGGTCGCGGGCTCGACGACGTCACGCGTCTCGCCGGCCGTATACCACGCGCCGTCCGGGCCTCCGAACAAGCGGCCGGTCCAAACATCGTGATCGATAAGCGGGTGGTTCGGGCTGTCTGCCATGTTCGATGTCTCCAGGTTTGAAGGGGTTTTCGTTGTTGTCTGCACGGTCTGCCCGCTGCGCGTGACTTGTGCGGGAGTGCATCGCGCGGGCCGACCGTGCGGTGCGGCTTCGGTTTTTATTTCCCTAGAAAGTTATAGCATATAACAAATAAGTCAACTATCGGTTTCGCCGACGAGCAGGGCGTTGCCGTCGATCTGTGCGTGGGTTGGCAGACGCCTTGAGAGGGCTGCCTGTCGGTAGTCGTTTACCCGAGTCGCGCATTTCTCGGCTGGCGATCTCTTTGTGATTGTATACAATCAACATCGTCCGAGCCCACCGTTGGGCCGGTTGGTCGGTCTGGAGTTGTGCAAAACCCCCAATTTTGGCGACAATTCTTTGAGTGATAGGCTTGATCGGATGCCGCCAAACCCGTCATCTTATGACGCGTTGTATACATCAATGGAGTGGCCCGATGTTTTTGAAGAACGCTTGGTACGTGGCTTGCACGCTTGACGAGATCGAGGAGAAGCCGCTCGGCAGGCGCATTTGCAACGAGCGTATGGTCTTGTTTCGCGGGCCGGACGGCGCCGTTGCCGCGCTCGAGGATTTCTGTCCGCATCGCGGCGCGCCGCTTTCGCTGGGCTTCGTTCGTGACGGTCAACTGGTCTGCGGCTATCACGGCCTCACGGTCGGCGTCGACGGCAAGTGCGTATCGATGCCGTGCCAGCGCGTAGGCGGCTTCCCGGCCACACGCCGATTTCCTGCGGTGGAGCGTTACGGTTTCATCTGGGTCTGGCCGGGCGATGTCACGCTCGCCGATCCGCAAAAGATCCACCCACTCGAATGGGCCGACAATCCCGAATGGGCCTACGGGGGCGGGCTGTACCACATCGCGTGCGACTATCGGCTCATGATCGATAACCTGATGGACCTCACGCATGAGACGTACGTGCATGCGTCGAGCATCGGGCAGGCGGAGATCGAAGACGCGGCGCCGCAGACCCAAGTCGAAGGCGATACCGTCATCACGAGCCGGTTCATGGAGAACATCATGCCGCCGCCTTTCTGGGCATCGGCCCTGCGCGGCAACGGACTCGCGGACGACGTCCCCTGCGATCGCTGGCAGATCTGCCGCTTCACGCCGCCGAGCCACGTACTGATCGAGGTCGGCGTCGCGCACGCGGGGCACGGCGGCTATCACGCGGATGCGCGGCACAAGGCGTCGAGCATCGTCGTCGATTTCATTACACCCGAGACCGAGACATCGATCTGGTACTTCTGGGGCATGGCCCGCAATTTCCGCCCCGGCGATGCTGGGCTCACGGAGCGCATCCGGGAAGGCCAAGGCAAGATCTTCTCCGAAGATCTCGCGATGCTTGAAGCGCAGCAGCGCAATCTGCTCGACTATCCCGAACGCAACCTCTTGAAGCTGAACATCGATGCCGGCGGCGTGCAATCGCGCCGGGTGCTCGATCGCCTGATGGCGCAGCAGTTGACGGCCGTCGCCACCGATTCGTGAGATCGATCATGCAAGTCAAAATCACCCGCAAGTTCGCCGTGGCCACCGATATCTGCGCGCTCGAACTCGTGCGTGCCGACGGTGCGCCGCTGCCCGCGTTTTCCGCCGGCGCGCACATCGACGTCACGCTGGGCGATGGGCTCGTTCGGCAGTATTCGCTGTGCAACGATCCGCTCGAATCGCATCGCTATCTGATTGCAGTGCTGCGCGACGCGCAATCGCGCGGTGGATCGATCGCGATGCATGCGCTTGAGGAGGGAGACTGGCTCGAGATCAGCGAGCCGAAGAACCACTTCCCGCTGCATGCCCATGCGCGCCATTCGGTGCTGCTGGCGGGCGGCATCGGCGTGACGCCTATCGTATCGATGGCCGAGGCTCTGGATCATGCGGGTGCCGCGTTCGAGATGCACTACTGCACACGCAGCGCAGCGCGCACCGCGTTTCGCGACCGGCTCGCCGAGCCGCGTTTCGCGGGGCGCGTTCATCTATACTTCGACGACGCGAGCGATAGCGACAGCGAGCGGCTCGATCTGGATACGTTGCTCGCGCACCCTCACTCCGACACGCATCTCTACGTGTGTGGCCCGTCCGGTTTCATCGTCGCGACGATGCAGGCCGCTAAGGCCGCCGGCTGGGACGACGCCAATGTGCATCGCGAGTTTTTTGCCGCGCAGTTCGATCACGCGGGCGGCGGCGCATTTCAGGTGAAGCTGTCGAGCAGCGGGCGGGTGATCGATGTCGAGCCGAACGTAACCGTCGTCGCAGCGCTCGCGCAGGCAGGCATCGAGGTCCAGACTTCGTGCGAGCAGGGCGTATGCGGCACCTGCCTCACGCGCGTGCTCGCGGGCGAGCCCGATCATCGGGATGTCTACTTGATGGACGAAGAGAAGGCCGCAAACGATCGGTTTTTGCCGTGTTGTTCGCGGTCGAAATCGCCGATGCTGGTACTCGATCTTTGAAAGAACGAGGGGCACCCCGCATGGGATGAAGCACAAGCACGAGAACGAGGATTCGAATGGAGTCATTCGACGAAACATCGGGCGATGCCGCGGCCTCCTCCGGCGCGTCGCAAACGGTGAAGGCGCAATTGGGACTGCGCGAGTTGATCCTCGCCGGCGAGTTGGCGCCTGGCGCACGCATTACCGAGCTATGGACCGTCGATCGCCTCGGCATGTCGCGTACGCCCGTACGCGCTGCACTTATGCGGCTGCAGGACGAGGGATTGCTCGATGCCGTGCCGTCGGGCGGCTATGCGGTGCGTTCTTTCAGCCGCGCGGAGGTGTACGACGCGATCGAACTGCGCGGCACGCTCGAAGGCATGGCTGCGCGGCTTGCAGCCGAGCGCGGCGTGGAGCCGTCGTTGATGGCCGCGTGGCACGAATGCGTCGGCGAGATCGACGTCTTGCTTGCTTCCCCGAAAATGAGCGAGGCAAAGTTCTCGCGCTATGTCGAGCTCAACGAACGGTTTCATCGATTGCTTGCGTCGGCATGCAGCAGCCGTGTGGTCGAGCGGCAGCTCGCCAAGGCCGTGGCCCTGCCGTTTGCGTCGCCGAGTGGATTCGTCGAGGTGCAGGCGGTCGCACGCGATGCCTATCAAGTGCTCGTCGTCGCGCAGGCGCAGCATCGTGCGGTGCTCGATGCGATCGAACGTCGCGAAGGTGCGCGCGCCGAAGCGTTGATGCGCGAGCATGCGCGCATCGCACACCGCAATCTCGAGAATGCGCTCAAGGACCAGGCGGCGCGCTCGCGCCTATTCGGTGCAAAACTGATTCGCGAGGACGCGGCGCCGGAATGACGCCCTGCGTGCGATGCGCGTTTATACCGATATGACGGTGGCGCGGTTCACTTAATATAGATATGTGACATAACTATTATGTCGTATTCGATAAACGAACCTCTCACCGTCTATTTCCCCCATGGCACTCGACAAGACTCTTCAATTCATCGTCGCGCAAGCGGGCGCGGCCGGCGTGCCCGATTTGGCGGACCTGCCGCTTGACGGGGCGCGCGCGCTGTATCGGCACATCCTTGCGGCGAGCGACGTCGCACCCGCTGACGTCGCAGTCGAAAACGAGACGATCGAGGGGCCTGGCGGTCCTTTATCAGTGCGTGTCTATCGATCCCGGCGCGAGTCGCCGCGCGGAGTCGTCGTCTATTATCACGGCGGCGGTTTCGTCCTTGGCGATCTCGACGGATATGACAACGTGTGCCGGTGCCTTTGCGACGATAGCGGCGCGACGGTCGTCTCTGTCGATTACCGATTGGCGCCCGAGCATCCGTATCCGGCTGCGGTAGACGATGCGTGGGCCGGGCTCCAATGGGCCGCGGCTCGTCTCGCGACGCTGGCGCCGGGCGGTGGGGGTCTAGCCGTGGCGGGCGATAGTGCGGGTGCGTTGCTTGCGACGGTGGTGTGCTTGCTGGCGCGCGAACACAAGGGGCCCGCGGTCGTGTTCCAAGGGCTCGTCTATCCCCCGGCCGCGGCAGGTACGCTCGGCGAGTTTGCGTCGCGTACGACGTATGCCGGCGGGCCGACATTGACTGCGCGCAGTATCGAGTTTTTCAACCGCCATTACTTCGGCAGCGATAACCCGCCGCGCGACGCGTCAGCGGCGCCGTTCTTCGCGAACGATCTGTCCGGCTTGCCTCCTGCGCTGCTGCAGGTGGCGACCTACGATCCGCTGCGCGATGAAGCACTTGCCTATGGTGAGCGTCTGCGCGAAGCCGGCAACGACGTCATGGTCGTCGAGTATCACGGGCTGGCGCACGGATTCATCAGCATGGGCGGGGCGATACGCGCCGCGCGCCTTGCGCAGTTGCAGCTGGGGCAGGCGCTGCGGGGGGCGTTGGCCAGCATTTCTACTATGCCGATTCCGAGTTAAGGTCGAAAGTAAGGGGTGTATGACCCAGGCGCGCCGCTCACGATGCATTATCGGCAGGCGTGCGCCTGTTGCGGCATGACTCAATTAACGCATTGATCTGTTCAAGATCGGTTGGCTTCACTACCTGACAATCGAAACCCGCCCGCTGGCACCGGTCGGCATGCTGTTCCCCGCCATACCCGCTCAGCGCGATTAAGACGACATCGGCCAGAGCCGGTATCGCCCGTAACCGCTGTGCGACCTCGTACCCGTCCATTCCGGGCAGGCCAATGTCGAGCAGTACCACATCGGGGCGAAAATCCTCCGCGCTGCGCAACGCGGCTGGCCCATCGCAGGCCACATGTACCGCGTGTCCGTCGAGCCGCAACACCGCGGCGCTGCTTTCCGCGGCGTCGATATTGTCGTCGACGACCAGAATCCGGTGGGTAGTAGTCGGCCCTGCCGCGGATCGACTGGTGTTCGGCGAGCATTGCGGTGCGGCGCCCGGGGGCAATGCCGGAAGCCGGACGACAAAGCTGCTGCCGCGAGCGAGCCCCTCACTGGAAGCACGCACCGATCCGTGGTGCAGTTCAACGAGCCGCCGCACCAGCGTCAGGCCGAGCCCAAGACCGCCGCCCCGGCGATCGGTCGTCCGCTCCGCCTGAACAAAGAGCCGGAAAATCGTAGGGATAAACTCAGCGGTCATCCCGATACCGTTGTCGGCAACCGTCAGTACGGCATCGTCCTTATCGCGTTCGAGCGAAAGTCGAATGCGACCGCCGGCAGGGGTGTACTTGATCGCGTTGCCCAGCAGGTTCGTCACGATTTGCTCGAGCCGCATCATATCGCCGTCGACTGTCAGGCCGTCTTCTGGCAACTCGAGTAGCAACGCGTGCTGTCGCCTTCCAATCTCCGCCTGCATCGTTGCGACCGCGTGACGAACCGCCTCTACCAGGTCGATGCGCTGTACCTTGAGCGTGATGATGCCGCGCGTGATTCTGGATACGTCCAGCAAATCGTCAACCAGGCCCACCTCATTGGCCAGCTGACGCTGAGCGGCAACCTGAGCGGCCTTGACGGTCGCATCGTCGGCATCACCGCGTTGCCATAGCTGTAGGCCGTTTCGGATCGCAGCAAGCGGGTTGCGCAATTCGTGGGCGAGCATGGCGAGGAATTCGTCCTTTTGATGATCCGCCGCTTCAAGTCGCGTCACTGCATCGCGCTGTTGGGTCATATCTTGAATGGTGAGCAAGACAAGCGCCTGCGCGGGCCAGGCGATGCGCATCGCGTTCAGGCGCATGGTGCGGGTGCCGATGCGCGGAAACTCGTGCGTGAGTTCGTAATCGCGAACGCGCGTCCTCTCAGGAAGAACCTCTTCGAGCACCGTGCGCAGCGCAGGAATATCCCACTGGCCGTTGCCTACCACATACAGCATCTTGCCAATCGTCGCCTCGGCTGTGGTCGCGAATGCCTCATAGAAAGCACGGTTTGCCCGAGCGATGCGCAGATCCGCCTCAAGTACAAGGAGCGGTTCGGCGATCGTTTCAATGATCGCCTCGGCGTAGTCGCGTGCGCGGGCGACTTCATCGTGGACGGCCTTGAGCTCACGGACCCGGTAGCGCAATTCGTCGTTGGTGGTAGAGAGTTCCTCGTTGACTGATTGAAGTTCCTCCTTGGCTGTCTCCAGTTCCTCGTTGGTGCTCTGGAATTCTTCATTGCTGGAGAGCAGTTCCTCCTCGCTCGATTTCAGTTCCTCCCGGGCGCTCTCATGCTCCTCGATCGTTGCCCGAAGCTGTTCACGAGTCGCGTCCAGCTCGGTTCTCAGACGCGCGATCTCGGCGTCCTGGGCACCGCGATCCCGCTCGTCCGTCCGGGCGAAGCCCCGCTTCAAGGTGCGTAGCACGGCAGACCTGATCGAGCCATCCCCGAACGCAGTTTGACTGCGTTCTGCGATCCGTTGCGGCGCGCCTTCGAAGAAGACGATAAACCACCGTTCATCGGCACCGGCGATCTGTATCTGATGAACCTCGATACCTGCTTGGCCCGCGCTCCCCGCAGTTTCGACGCGCTGTCCTGTCCTGCGCAACGGGGTTCCACTCTGGCGGGCCTGCCGGACGGCTTGGCTGATGGCCAGAAACACTTCCGGTCGCGCGAGCCGTTGCAGATTGCTGCTCGGCGGCCCTTCAGGATTGACCAGATACGGTCCGGTGTCGCCGTGAAACGCTAGGATGTTCAGTTGGTCATCGCATAGGACATAGGGCGGTGCATACCGTGTGAGCGCCTTGCGCGCGGCCTCGCGCGCCAGCCGTTCGCCTAGCGGCGGCTCGCGCCGAGCCTGCGCGGAATTCGTGGGCTGAACCGTCGATTCGGGCGAAGACATTAGACTGAGCGAACGGGCACCCGTGAGTCCGGAACGCGGCTTCTTCCTGTACAGCTTCGTGTGCTTGCTTTCGATGACGCCGAACAGGTCGGAGAAGGCCCCCACCGTTTCCGATGGCCCGAGCATCAGCACGCCGTTGGAACGCAACGCGTAGTGAAACAGCGGCATGACGTTTCGCTGCAGAACCGGGTCCAGGTAAATGAGAAGATTGCGGCAGCTAAGAAGATCGATCCGGGAGAACGGCGGGTCGGTGGCAACGTTGTGACGTGCGAATGTGCAGAGATCCCGGATCCGCTTGTCGAGCCGATAATAATCGCCGTCGCGTACAAAGAAGCGTTGCAGACGTTGGGACGACACGTTTCGCGCGATGTTTTCGATATAACGTCCCGAGCGAGCGATCTCCAGTGCATCGACGCTCACGTCGGTCCCGAAAATCTGGATCGGCACATCCGCTGCGCGTTCACCCAGGTATTCGAGCAGGCAGATCGCGATCGAGTAGACCTCCTCGCCCGTTGCGCAGCCGGGAATCCACAACCGGATCGGCCTATCCGGTTCGCGGTCTCCCAGCAACCTCGGAAACACGATCTGAGTTAGCGCTTCGAATGTCTCGGGATCGCGGAAGAAATGGGTCACCTGGATTAGCAGATCCCGTCCGAGTGCGAGCACTTCCGCCGTATCGGATTCGAGCACGACCACGTAATCTGCGACGGACGACGTCTGACGAAGCGCCATGCGCCGGGACAGCCTGCGTTCAATGGTGCCGCGCTTATAGTGCGTGAAGTCTACGTTGCATGCCTTGTGCAGCAAGCGGAACACCTGCCGCAGACTGTTCTCAGCCTGCGTTGCCGGCATCGGCTGATCGGGACGGGTACGGGGCTGCCGGCCGATACGCACGATCTGCTCTGCGATCTGCCGCGCGGGAAGAACCAGATCAACGCAGCCTGTGCCGATGGCGGCGTGAGGCATGCTGGCAAAACGGGCGGACGCTTCGTCCTGGGCGAACGTAACGCCCCCCTCGTTCTGGATCGCCTTAAGGCCAAGCGCACCGTCGGATCCGCTGCCCGAGAGAATCACGCCGATCGCGTTGGCGCCCTGGTCGCTGGCGAGCGACTCCAGTAGGTCGTCGATGGGCATAGGCGGGCCGAGATCGTCGACTCGTGGCCGTAGGTTGATGCGCTGCTGCGTAACCCGCATGCGGGCGTTGGGTGGAATCACATAGACGTGATCAGCCTCAATCGCCATCCCCTCGGTCGCCTCGAGAACCGGCATCGTGGTGTGTTTGGTCAGAATCTCCGGTAGCAGGCTACGACGGTGCGGATCGAGATGCTGTACGACAAGGAAGGCTAGGCTGCTCGAAAGCGGGATCTCGGAGATGAGTTCGGAGATCGCCTCCAGTCCGCCTGCGGAAGCGCCGATTCCCACAATAGCGAAGGCCAGAGGCACTCGCTCGTCCTCTGCCGCTGGTTTGGTGAGCACAGGGGGGATTCCGTCCGGAGCAAAGGTGGAGTTTGACATGGCTGAAGCCGATTTTATGCCCGCTAGGCACAAAGAAGGCGATGAAAGACGGACGGGTCCCGCATTTGTTTGCACGGCAGTAACTGCTACTGCGCCGCCGAGCGGCGATCGGGTCAACCTACCGCTTTAGCCATGTGGCCGTATGCGCATCGGAACGTTTTGGGCGGGAGGGCAAGCACCGTGGGAGCGTCCAGAGGATGATCGCCGACCAGGCGATGAGGCGAACACTACCGGTCGATAGGGCGCACAGGGGGCGGCGGGCCCTCTTCGTATTGCGGCCGGCTATCGCCAATCGGAGGTGTATCTGCATGCGCCGCATAAGCACCCGCCTGTTATTGGCGTGTTCGGGTTCATGGTCATCCTCTGCTGGCGACTCGATGATGCCAATTATCGGGATCGCGGCGAGCGCCCCTACTCGCCGACAGCCGCATTCGCCGCGGAGGGCAGTGGCTGATTATGGACGGCAAGCGTGATCTGTTCGCGTCTGAAGCAGACCCGCCCGTTAAGTGGATTCGCAAGGGCGATAAAAAGAAAAAGGCTTTGCGGGACTACCCGCAAAGCCTTTTCAAATATGGTGGCGAATCAGGGACTCGCGGCAGATGCTCGGGAACCCCTGTCACGCCGCGCTGCGCGGCTGCTACACGATTTTCAGCATAGCAGGTCGGGGTAGCAGTGAATACTCAGATTCGCCCCTTCCGCACAGGCGCTACGAGGCAGAGTCACCTGACCGCGCCTGATTGAAGGTAATGCAGCTCCAAACTCCTGAGAGGCAGCCGGGTTCCGCGTTTTATTGGGGTCATATTAAATTGGCTTTTCAGTTATGCGGACGCAGATTACGCCGTTTTGTCCGCTCTTTTCCCGGTTTTGCCGACGAATATTTTGTAATATCTTATAAGGCCGTAAAAGGTGCCGATTCTGCTTTCTGCGGGGCCGCAATCGTCGCTCGAGCGTACATGCGCTGCAGGCGTGCATTGCTCCCTGACCAACTCAGAAAAGCAGTACAGCACCAAACAATAAGTTGATTCCTCGCTGAGGGGAGACCGAAGTGAATTTCCAGGCATTCGTGGTTGCAGTACCTACTCCGGTGCTGGTCACCAGCGCGGTACTCGCCGCACTCGTGATAGTTTTCATCGGCGTTTTTCTCGTGCCGGCCGCGAGTCACTGGTTCCGCCTGAGGAATGTCCAGAAGCGCATCGCAAAGTTCGAAACCACAAACTATCCGTCCCAGTTCAAGGCTGTGTTTGCCAGTGACCGGCGACTGGCGCACCTCTGGAAAGAGTATGACGAATCATTGCATCGCCAGCGCGAGGAGCGAGAGGGGCAAATGGTCGTCCAGGCCGTTCGCGCCACCGTACCCGCCGAGCTTTATTTCAACCACCAGGTAGTGGTCGACAGCCGCCTGCGTACGGAGTTCTTCAAGCATGTCCCAGGGATTTTCACAGGCATCGGCATTATCGGTACCTTTAGTGGGCTGATTGAGGGTCTCCGTGCGTTTCAGGTAAGTGAGAACGCAGCAACCGTGAGAAGCAGTCTCGAGTCGCTTATGCATTCGGTCGGCGAGGCGTTCCTCGTCTCGGCATCCGCGATTGCTGCTGCGATGGTTGTCACGTTTGTTGAGAAGCTCCTCCTAGCATCGCTCTACCGTCGGACCGAGGAAATTGCGCACGCGATTGACGCATGCTTCGAAGCCGGGGCAGGCGAGGAATACCTCTCACGGCTGGTCAAGGCGTCGGAAGAATCGGCGAGCCAGTCGAAAATCCTGAAGGACGCGCTCGTCAAGGAACTGGGCGAACTGCTGCGGGAACTGACCGGCGCACAGATAGCCGCAGGCAGGGAGCAACAGACGCTGGCAGCGGAGGCGGCCCGCCAGAACAACGTCGCGTTGGGCAACGCGATTGTCGAAAGTATCCAGCAGGGTCTCAAGGGACCGCTCGAAGAAATCGCCGCCACCGTGAAAAGCGCCAGTGGTGACCAGAGTGAGAGCGCCGTGCGCATGCTGCAGGATGTGATGGCGAGCTTCAGTCAGCGGCTGAATGACCTGTTTGGCGGCCAGATTTCTGGTCTCAACGAACTCAACCAGCAGACCGCGCGGAGCATTCAGGAGGCCGTGGGCACATTGCACACGTTGGTTGCAAACATCGAGGCTTCAAGTCAGCGTTCGACTGACACAATGGCACAGCGGATGGCGGAGGCCATTGAGAAGATGGAATCGCGGCAGGAAGCGATAAACGCCCAGTCGGCCGCATTTGTCGAGCAGATTCGCGAGCTCGTTGCGACTTCCCAGTCGGAGACAAGTCAGAAGCTGCAGACGACGCTGGAAACACTCGGCACCCAGGTCAGCGAGATGCTGGCGACGCTCAGCGGGGCGCAGAAGGAAGTATTTGAGAACAACCGGGCGCGGGAGAGTGCCATGGACGAACGCGCCACGGGTGCGGTCGCAACGATGTCCGAGTCGGTCGATTCGGTTGTCAGGGAGCTCGGCGCCGCGACTACCCAGATGGCCCAGAGTGTTGCCGCCCTAACGCAGGCCACGACATCATCCGTGGACCGAATGAACGCAGGTGCCGAGGTACTGGGTACGGCATCGCGCAATTTTGCGGCGGCGGGCGAACGCGTTTCGGGCGTCATGGGGCAGGCAGCCAGCGTGTCAGCAAAGCTGGCCGAGACGTCAGGCAGCCTGACGAGTGGGGCTGGGGCAATCCAGGAACTGTTGAGAGATTACCGCGCTCACCGTGACGCTATCAGTCAGCTGGTTACCGAACTACGCGCAACGGTCGACGCCGCCCGGAAGGAAGCGACGCTGACCGGCGATATTCTCAGTCGTATCGAGAGTTCCGCAAGTCGTCTTGGAGCGGCACAAGTGCAGGCCGATGAGTACCTTGCCGGCGTCAGCCGGGTTCTCGGGGAGGCGCATACTTCCTTTGCGACAGAGGTCAAGCGCACGCTCGACAAAGCAAATACCGAATTCCACACGAAACTCACGTCGGCGGTCGGACTGCTTTCGTCCGCAGTGGGTGAGCTCGAGTTGACGCTCGCGTCAATGGGAACGCTCGCACCGGTGAGGAAGTAAGCGATGCTCGGAGCCCGGATAGTCGTCAAGCGCGGTGGCCGCGATGAGGCAGAAAAGCCGTTCTGGATATCATTTGCCGACCTGATGACCGCACTGATGGTGCTCTTTCTCGTCGTCATGGGCGTGGCGTTGCTTGCTGTGACCAAGAATGTGACCGAGAAGGAAAAGCGCGAGGAGCAGCACCGCAAAGACATTGAGCTTATCCTCGACCGGTTTCAAAGCGCCGCGAAGCGGTATCACGGTATCAAGGTCGACCGCGACCGTCACGTTATCGACTTTGGTGACCGCGCACGCTTCGCGTTCGGGAAATCCAATCTGGCACCCGAGCAGGAAGAAGTGCTTCGCCAGTTTGTCCCCGAAATCCTGACGCTGGCGAATGATGACCTCGGCAAGCGCGTCCTGAAGCGGGTGGTCGTTGAAGGCTACACGGACAGGACAGGCACGTATCTCAGCAACCTGAACCTCAGCCTGCAGCGTAGCGAACGGGTGTTGTGCAGCATGTTCGCAACTGGTGGTGCGAGCCTGCTCAACGAGGACCAGAAGGAGAATGTACGAAACCTGTTTCTGGTCGGCGGGTACTCATTCAACGACTCCAAAGACACGGACGAGGAGAGTCGCCGCGTTGAGATGCGTCTCGAGTTTCTTAGTGTCGGCGAGCAGCGCCCACCGGTACCTGCGCAAACAGGCAACTTCGGCGACTGCGCACTGCGATGAGTGCACTTGACCATCTGGCGTCCCTGCTACGACCATCGCTCGGTGAAGGCGCCAAAACAATGACGTCGGGCGGTGGCATCGATGCCCTGTTGGTGGCGATGAAGGCGCGCTCGAAATCAGGAAGTGGCAGGGCGCCTCCGGAAGACCATCAGCTCGACGCCGTCCGGCGCTACTGGGACAGCCAGGAAGTGACCACCTTCCGCGATGCCTATCTGCTGTCGTGGAGTCTTTGCCTGCCCCATCATCCGCGCGGACAGTGTGTGATGGAGGACCGCCCCCGATTGCAAGGCGTCCTGGACAGCGTCGATGGGTACAAGCCCAAGCCGAGTGCATACAGGCGATGCTACCAGGGGCTGGTCAAGTGCTACTTCACCTATGACGCAGATGCGCCCGAAGTACCTTCCGTCGGACGAAAAAACTGGGGCGTATTGCGTGACTATCTTCATGACCACAACCGCGATATTCGCGACGGCGGGCCGACCCCGGAGTGGGTCGACACCGCTGTCGAAAACAGGCAGCTGTTCGGCGAGGCGCCTTGCGCACCCTATGTGAGCGCTTTGCTGCAAGGCGACGCGTCGTGCATTGACAACCTATGCGAACAGCTTGCAATCGGGAAGGGGTCCTGGTTTTTGCGACAGCTGGTACTTGCACAGGTGGAAGGCGCCACGAAACTGCGTCACGGTGAATTCCAGCGTCTTCTGCCCCGGTTGCTCGGCCTGCTGGCCAACAACGAAGTGCTGCGTGACCGCGGAATGATTCTGGTCCTTGACCGCTATGCGCAAGTGCCCGGTACTGCGTTGCATCACGGCCTTCGTGACCACGCTGTTGCCTGGTGGGGCAATCCGTGGCTGCCGTCGAATGCGACCCGCTGGGGAGGCGTTGCGCCGGCGGCGCGTTCAATGGTAGCGGAGTGGCTCAAGCTCGAATTCATCGAGACATTTTTTACTAAGCTTGCGGAGGATGGACTTGGCGACCCGCGGCGGATGGAGTTCTGGAAACGGTACGTCAAGGCCATCGACCACATCGAATTTGCACTGGGTTCGTTCGCACGCAACTCAAGGGAGCAGGACTTAGTCACGCTGCGCAAGAAAATGACGGGGCTTATCTGCGAGTTGGATGCATCCGGCACAAACAACGCCTTCATCATGCGGATGGGGAACCTGGTCGCGGTGGAATTCAGCAGTCTTGGCAATGCGCTTTATGGCTACGACGCGGGTCGCTCAGTTCCATTTGATACGACCCAGGTACTCAGACTTGCCACGGACGGCAGGAACTCGTTGAAGCAAAAGGGCAAGAGCATCCTCTGGCTGAAGCACCAAGACGGCATTCACAACTGGAACCGATGGGAAGACATGTTCGATGCGACGTTGCGCAAGGAGTTTGGCATTCTTCCATCGACTCCGGGGCCACGCAGCAACGATAGAACTTCGCAACCTTCGCAGTCTAGAGAACGACAATTATCTTGGCCGGTCCGTTGACAGTTACTTTGGCCGGTGGTGAGGAGTCGAAGGCGGCGTAGCCGCCGAAGACGACGA
>Ga0207667_10005168_pt1 | contig 15945 bp, 16 predicted proteins | sample KBSCornC52_FD_184301 | JGI IMG/M metagenome (GOLD analysis project Ga0207667, IMG submission 184301) | Corn rhizosphere microbial communities from Kellogg Biological Station, Michigan, USA - KBS Corn C5-2 (SPAdes) (version 2) | ecosystem: Host-associated > Plants > Roots > Rhizosphere > Soil ... | reverse complement strand
CCGCCGGTTATCAGATGGATTCCAACGAATCGCCATTCCACGATTTACCCCTGCCAGCCAAGGTCGTCGTCACGACGGACCGGGGCAAGCCATGTTGGCGTCTGGATGGTCGTCCGCACGCCGCCTTTGCATAAATCCTTTCCCCACCCCGAAGGAGAACCAATATGGATCGTCAATCACCGCAGGTCTTGTCCACCGTCGCCGCCCCTATCCCGGCCCACCAACCCGCCGGCGCCATCGTCAATCGCGTCTCGCAGCTGATCGGCAGCACGCCGCTGATGGAATTGCTGCGCACGCGCTTCGGCAGCCGCATCCTGCTCAAGCTGGAACAAAGCAATCCCACCGGCAGCGCCAAGATCCGCATGGCGCGCCAGATGCTCGACGAAGCCGAACAGCAGGGCCTGCTCGCGCCGGGCGGCTGGGTGATCGAATCGACTTCCGGCAACACCGGCATGGGTCTGGCGCTGCTCGCCGCCGAACGCGGCTATCGCTTCACCGCCGTGGTCGATCATCACGCCGCCAAGGACAAGATCCGTGCGATGCAGGCATTCGGCGCCGAACTGATCTTCGTCAACGAAGACGGCGGCGATTCGCTCGCGACCGCCGACCGCGAAGCGCTGGCTGAAAAGATCGCCGCCGAACAAGGCGCCTACTGGACCGAGCAGCACAACAACCCGGCCAACGGCAACGGCTACACCTACGTCGCCGACGAATTGCACGAAGCGCTCGGCCAGGACATCACCCACCTGATCGGTGCGGTCGGCACCGGCGGCTCCTTGTTCGGCACGGCGCGCGCACTCAAGAACAAATTGCCGCTGTTGCGCACCATCGGCATCGAACCGGAAGGCTCGATCGCCTTCGGCGGTCCCGGCGGCCCCTATTATCAATCCGGCACCGGCACGCCGCCGGGCGCGGAGATCGGCGCGCTGGTCGATTACGACCTGCTGGACGAAGGTCTCAAGGTCTCCGACAAGCAAGCCTTCAATACGGCGCGCTATATCGCGCGCAACCATGCACTGCTGGTCGGCGGCTCCGGCGGCGGCGTGATTTACCAGGCCATCAAGCGCATCGAAACGGCGCCGCCGGGCAGCACCTTCGTCGTGCTGATCTGCGACGGCGGCGAGAAATATCTCGACACGGTTTTCAATGACGACTGGATGAATGAGCGCGACCTGATCGACGCCTCAGTCGGCGTTGAACTGGACGGCATGCTGGCGCAACTGACGGGACGCCCATGAGCATGCCGCTGTCCCGTTCCCTGCTGAGAGCCGACGTCGTCCACATCGGCGCGCTGGCAGGGCCGCTGATCCTGACGCAGTTCGCCCAAGTGGCATTGTCGACCACCGGCGTGCTCATGATGGGCTGGCTCGGCCCGCTCGACATCGCCGCCGGCGGACTCGCGCTGGCCGTGTTCAACCTGATGCGCACCACCGGCGTCGGCCTGGTCACGCCGACCGGCAACCTGGTCGCGACCGCTGCGGCGGCCGGACTCGACACGCCACACGCCGCCGGTGAGGTGCGCGACATGGTACGCGCCAGCTTCGCCATTGCGACGCTGGCCGGGCTGGTGTTCTGGGCCATGATGCTGGGCGCCGGTCATGCCCTGCGCTGGATGGGACAGGATGCCGCGGTGGTGGCGCGCACCGGCGATTATCTGCTCGCCGCCGCGCCGGGCATCCTGCCCTTGCTGTGGTTCCAGGCGCTGCGCAATTTCACGGTCGGCCTGCGGCGGCCGGGGCCGCTGCTGGCGATCACGCTGGCGGCGGTTGCCGTCAATGTCGCGCTCAATTACGTGCTGACGGTCGGCGCTTTCGGCATCGCCGGAATGGGCCTGGCCGGCATCGCCTGGTCGTCGACCATCGTCAACCTGTTTTCCTTCGTGGTGTTCCTGCTGATCGTACGCCGCGACGCCACGCTGCGTCGCCTGCTATCGGTGCGCATCTGGAAAACCGGCCGCCAGGCATTGGTCCGCACCTGGAAAATGGGCCTGCCGGTGGCGGCGACCTACGGCTCCGAGGCAGGTTTTTTTGCCGCGATTGCCTTGCTGGTAGGCGCACTCGGCGCCGATGCGCTGGCCGCGCATACGGTAGTCAATCAGGCGGTCTACATCGTGTTCATGATCTCGGTCGGACTGTCGCATGCCACCTCGATCTGCATCAGCCACACTTGGGCGCGCAACGACATCGACACTTCACGCCGCTACGGCTACACCGGCCTGGGCATGGGCGTGGCCTGCATGGCGCTGATCGGCATGGTGTACTGTGCGGCGCCGCAATGGGTATTGGGTGCATTCCTGCATCAGAACACGGGCGGGGCCGGCGACGGCACAGTGCTGCTGATCGCCGGCAAGCTCCTGTTGCTGGCGGCGGTGCTGCAGGTCTTCGACTGCGCGCAAAACATCGGCATCGGCATGTTGCGCGGCGCCGGCGAAACCGGCAGCTCGTTCGTGATGACGCTGATCGGCTACTGGGGCGTGGGCTTGCCGGGCGCATGGCTGTTGAGTCACTGGCTCATGCTGGGCGCCACGGGTGTCTGGCTGGGACTGACACTGGGCCTGATCGTCACCGCCGTGCAACTGATCGTCCGTTTTCGCCGCCTGATCGCTGAGCGGACACAGCGTCACGCTTCGTCATTTGAAATGGCGCAATGAGGCAATCGCAACACTAAGCGTTCTTGCCTGTCTGCCCGGGCGCTTTCTTTTTGAGGAAAAATTTCATGCTGCACTGGACCTGGAAAAACTTTGACCAGCTCTCGCTGGAACAGCTCTACGACGCCATCCATCTGCGCCAGCAGGTGTTCGTGGTCGAACAACAATGCCTGTATCCCGACGCCGACGGTTTCGATCCGGCCTGCCTGCACGTCCTGGGTTACGACGATGCCGGTGCGCTGATGGCTTACGCCCGCATCCTGCCACCCGGCGTGCGCTATGAGGAACCATCGATCGGCCGGGTAATCGTCGCCGAGCAGCTGCGCGGCAAAGGCATCGGAGAAATACTGATGCGGCAGGCGCTGCTGCGTGCAGCTGCACTGTATCCCGGCGCGCCGGTGCGCATCAGCGCGCAGGCGCGACTCGAACGCTTCTATCGCCGCCTGGGATTTGTGAGCGTCGGCGAACTGTACGACGACGTCGGCATTCCGCATATCGACATGCTGACCTCGGAACACGTCGAGAACACAGTCCCTTAGCCGAACACCACCCTGAAGCGGGCGCCGGGGACGAGGTTTTCGGCCTGCACCGTCCAGCCGTGCGCATGGGCGATTTCTTCGCAGATCGACAAGCCCAGCCCGGCGCCTTCGTCGCGCCGATGTGCGCCGCGCCAGAAGCGCTTGAACAATTGCGGCATGGCGTCGGCCGCAATGCCGTCGCCGTAGTCGCGCACGGCGACGCCACGTACGCTGACGTCGACATCGACGGCGCTACCGGGCGGCGCGTGATGCACGGCATTTTCGATCAGGTTGCGCATCAGCACGAACAGTGCGCCGCGATCGGCTGCGATCATTACCGGTTCTTCGTTGTCCGGGCCGACGATATGCACTTCGCGTTGTTGCGCCAGGCGCTCCAGTTGCGCGGAAGCTTCGGCGGCGATGTCCTTGAGGTCGATCTGTTCCATCACGTAATTCTGGCGTTCGCTGGCTTCGGCCAAATGCAGCAACTGATGCACCTGACGCGCCATGTGGTCGAGGTCGCGCAGCAAAGCGCCGCGGTCGCCGCGCTCATCCAGCTCGATCTGGCCGCGCATCAGCGCCAGCGGCGTCTTCAGCTCATGCGCGGCGGTGGCGAGGAATTCGCGCTGTACGCGATAGCCGTCCTCGAGCCGTTGCAATGCCAGATTGAAGGCGGTGAACAGCGGCGTCAGTTCGCTCGGCACGTCTTCCAGCGACAGCCGCGCCGACAGGTTGTCGACCTGGATCTGCCCGGCGGCGGCCGAGGCCTTGCGCAACGGTTTCAGGGCGCGATGCAAGGTGGCCACCACGATCAGGCTGAACAGCAGCATGGCGACGACGGCGACGGCAATGGCGATCTTCTGTGCTTTTTCGCTGTCGCTGCCGACCATGATCCGTTGCATGCGCTCGCTGCGCATCAGCTGCACGTAGAACGTGCGATCGTCGTGAATGAAAGGTACGGTCAGGACTTGTTGCCCTTCGCCGTTGCTGACCACGCGGAAGCGGGTGCGCTGCGGATCGAAGTTCTCACCGGCGGGTGCATAGGCGGTAGCGGCACGGTCCGACGACAGCAAGGCGACGCCCTTCTGATCGACCACGCGGTAGGCGGCATCCTGCAACAGCACCGAATAGATCGCCGTCATTTTCTGATTCAGCCTGACGCTGTCGGGCACGCCGGCGGCATTGAAATGGACGCCTGCGACGATGCGCGCCGCATTGTGCTCCAGATCCAGATTGATCAGCATGTCCGGGCCCCAGCGCAACAGTACTGCCAACACCAGCACGACGATGCCGCTGATGCAGCTCAGTGCGATCGCCGTCGTGGTCAACAGCCTTGAGGAAAGACTCTTCATGATGGCGCCTGCTCTTGTCTGCTGTTGTCGATCAAGGCATAGCCGTGGCCGCGGATGTTGCTGATCTGCAGCGGCGATTCAATCGCCGCGAGTTTGCGCCGCAGGCGATGCAGCGCGACGTCAAGTGCGTTCGGTGTGACCGGCTCCGACAAACCCCAGGCCGCCGCTTCCAGCGCGGTACGCCGCACCGACTTGCCGGCTGCACGCACCAGCGCCAGCATCAGTTGCAATTCGGCGGCGGCCAGCGACACCGACTCCTCGCCCTGACGCATGCAAGCGGCCTCGGGTTCGATGCGCAGGCCGGCGAATTCAGGCGAGAGGCTTTGCAGTTGCACGGGACGACGCATCAACGCACGCACGCGCGCCACCATTTCTTCCATCGAAAAGGGCTTGGGCAGGTAGTCGTCGGCGCCGGCTTCCAATCCGGCCACGCGATCATGCAAGGCGTCGCGCGCGGTCAGCATCAGGCACGGCGTGAGCACACCGCGTGCGCGCAACTGCCTCACCAGGTCAAGGCCGTCGCCGTCCGGAACATTGCGGTCCAGCACCAGCACCGGATACGCCATCTGCGTGCAGCCGGCGGTGGCGTGCGCGATGGTGGCGTAGATGTCGGTCTCGATGCCGGCCGCAGCCAGCGCCTTCGCAATCAACGCCGCCATGCGTTCATGATCTTCCAGCAGCGCGATGCGATTCATTGCTTACCCTCAGAATTTATAGACATACCCCAGCCGCAGCGACGGCGAGGTGGAACGATCGACCAGCGGGCTGTCGGTGATGCCGCTGCCGTAATGCGTCACCCCGAGGTCGAGGAACACCGACTGCGCCGTGGTCAGGCTGTAGTCCGCGCGCACCCCGGCATCGACGTTGGCGGTCGACTTGCCGTTGTAGGCCGCGCGGGTGGAGGTGGCTTCCGACGACTTCACGCCATAGTAATAGTTGACGTATTCGTTGTTCATCCACGTCACGCCCAGATGCGGCGTCAGGCGCACGCTGCCGGTCGTGAAGCCGCGCTCGGCGCCCAGTTTAACCGTTTGGCCGTTGCTGTTGCCGGCGGCCTTGAGCCACTCCAGCGTGAACTTGGCGAACGGCGCGCGCCAGGTCGCCGTGCCGCCCAGATGGAAACCGTCCTTGCGCTCGTCCATCCCGCTCAGGACAGGCGCGTCGCCCGACTTGTAGCCGTCATTGGCATATTTGGCGCGCAAGGTGAAATCGAACTCGCCGACGCTGCCGAGCTTGAAGTCGACAGCCGGACCGGCGACGCGGAAGTAGGCGCCGTTGTACAAAAGAATGGGCAGCGCCGAGGTCTTGGTGCCGTAGCCGCGATACGGGCTGCGCGAGAAGCCGGCGCCGAGGCCGACGCCCCAGCCCGGCTCCTGCTTGCCGGCGACGTCATTGCCGGCGGTGGCGTCTTGCGTTGCGGTTTGTGCGGACGCTGCGCAAGCGGCGCCGAGGGTGACGCCCAAAACGATGGCGCGAAGGACAACTGTGGTGTGCCGCATGAGAACTCCCGGAGATCGTGGTGGATGGTATGCGCCACGATCATCGGGCAGGCTGACTTACCAGTTACTTACCCGGGCGTTGTTCAATTTCCCTAAAGGAATAATTTCCAACATACCTCTCAGGATTTCTCCGATAGGGAATGGTGAAATTGTCAATTAGAGTGAGCTTCAGAGGGAGAGAAAAGATGACCAAACAGACTTTTTCAGTAGCGCTGCTCACATTGGCGACCAGTATGCAACTTCACTTGGGCCACGGCCCGCGCGCAGCGGGGACGGGCCAGCTGGGCGCGTCGGCGATGGTGTCTGAACGCTGTCGTATCGACTTCAGCGAAGGCAGCGCGGATTATTTCGAGACCTGCAACAGCGTCCAGGTCGCCGCGACCGAACGCGCGAAAAACGTGCTCGGCGAAATCGTCGCGGTGGCGGCGTCGGCCGATCCCTATTATCTGGATCGCGATCCGGAATCGGCGACCACGGCCAGACCGGCGACGCCAGTCCCGGGCATGGCGTCCGCCGGCGACGACCGCAGCCAGGCGCCGCGCGTCGTCACCATCCACTATTGATCAGCGCATTGACTGCCGCCTCGCCCATCCGATCAGCACGACGCCAATCAGGGCCGGCAGGCTGACCGCCGGGAAATCGCGCAGCAGCGCCGACGGCGCGCAAATGCCGGCGGCCACTTCCCAAACGTGGAACAGCGCGTGCGCCGCCAGCCACAGCGTCGCCGTGCTCCACAAGCCCATGCGCAAAGCCGGCCGCCACACGCCGGCAATAAAAGCCGCACCCAGAAAGAACTGGATCAGGCCGATGTCGCGCACGAAATGCTGGTTGAAAAAACCGGTGGCGACCACGCCCGGCACGAGGTCGTACCAGGTCTTCGGCGCAATCAGCATGAACACGCCGTTGACGCACAGGAACGCCACGTTGAAACCGAGCAGCAGCCACAGCAACACCGGCATGGCCGGCCTTACCGTCATTGACATCAATGGTAGCCTCATGCGGCTTTCTTCGACTGCACCAGCCAGGCTTCAAAACCGACTTTTCCCAAGCGCGGCTGCTCGCCCGGTGTGAGCGATTGATCGTTTAACCGCACACCGAAATACAGCGCGTTGGCATCGCTGACGACTTCCCGCTCGTCGCCAATGGCCCTGAGGTAGCGCTGCACCAGGGTGGCCAGGCCGACACGTTCGGGGCCGGCGATTTCGGTCATGCCGTTGAGCGGCGCACCGAGGGTAAAATGCGCCACTGCGGCGGCGACGTCGTCCGAGGAAATCGGCTGCACGTGAGCGGGCGACAGGCGCACGGTCTTGCCGTCGGCGCCCGACTGCGCGATGCCGCCGAGGAATTCGAAGAACTGCGTCGAGCGCACGATGGTGTACGGCATCTGGCCCGCTTCGATCAGTTTCTCCTGCGCCATCTTGGCGCGGAAATAGCCGCTGTCGAGCAAGCGTTCGGTGCCGACCACCGATAGCGCAACGTGATGCTGCACGCCGGCAGCGACTTCCGCGGCCAGCAGGTTGCGGCCCGATTTTTCAAAGAATTCCAGCACCGCCCGGTCTTCGAACGAGGGCGAATTCGCCACGTCGACCACGATCTGCGCGCCGGCCAGCGCATCGCCGAGGCCTTCGCCGGTAACCGCATTGACGCCCGAGGCGGGCGACGCCGCCAGCACGTCGTGGCCGCTCTGGCGCAGCAGGTTGACGAGTTTGCTACCGATCAGGCCGGTGCCGCCGATGACTACGATTTTCATGCCGTTTCCTTTTGTGTAACGCCGCGCCGGCGCGGCGTTGCGTGATTGACCCGGCCATCGTAACTGTGAAAGAATTTGGTCGAAATGACATATACCCCTGAATTTCTGCCAGCCATCCGTACGCCCCGCGTGGTGCTGTTCCTCGCCTATCCCCAGGTTGGCCTGCTCGACCTGACCGGACCACAGACCGTGTTCTGGGCCGCCACCAAAGCCATGGAAAAGCGCGGCTTGCCCGGCTACACGCGCCACATCGCCAGCCTCGACGGCGGCCTGATGCAGACCGCTGAGGGCGCTGCCATCGACTCCGCCCGGCTGGACCAGTTTGCGCTGGAGGAGGTCGACACCATCGTCATGCCCGGTTCGCCCTACATCACCGAGGTGCTGGAGCGTTCGGCAACGCTGATCAGCTGGTTACAACAGGCGTCGGCGCGCGTGCGACGCACTGCCGCGGTCTGCAGCGGCACCTTTTTCCTGGCGCAGGCGCAACTGCTGGAAGGCAAGCGCGCCGCCACGCATTGGGCCATGTGCGACATGCTGGGCGAACGCTTTCCGGCGATCAAGATCGACCGCGACGCCATCTTCGTGCAGCAGGACAATATGTGGACCTCGGCCGGCGTCAGCGCCGGCATCGATCTGGCGCTAGCCTTGGTGGAGGCCGACTGCGGCCGCGAAGTGGCGATGGAAGCCGCGCGGGAACTGGTGGTGTTCCTCAAGCGGCCTGGCGGCCAGGCGCAGTTCAGTGAACTGCTGCAGTCGCAGAGCGAGGATGGCTCATCGTTCGATGAACTGCATGCCTGGATCGCCGGCAACCTCGGCAATCCCGACAATGCCGCCAACGCGCTCACCGTCGAAGCGTTAGCCGAACGGGCCTGCATGAGTCCACGCAATTTCGCCCGCGTCTACAAACAGGAAACCGGCCGCACGCCGGCCAAGGCGGTGGAAATTTTCCGCCTTGAGGCAGCGCGCCGCCTGCTGGAAGACTCGGACCACAACCTCGACCGCATCGCCGTATTATGCGGCTTCGGCGACGAGGAACGCATGCGCGTCACCTTCCATCGTCACCTCGGCGTAGCGCCGCGCGACTACCGCAAGCGCTTTGCGCGCTGAACCAGGGATAGACCGATCATGAACAAGAACGTGATCCTCAGCATCGAAGACGACAGCGGCATGCATTGCGTCGACTTCATCGAAAACGACGACGGTAGTTTTTGCTACAAGGCATTTCGCAAGGATCCGGAAGATGAAGGCAAATGGACGCTGACGGCCGACTATTCGGCCACGCGCTTCGCGACGCAGCCGGAAGCCTTCGACTCCGCTGCACAGCGAATGCCGTGGCTGGCGGATTATCGCCCCGCAGCGCTATGACCGAGGCTTATCGGCGTGATGTCACTCCCCACCTGCCAGCGGCGGCAACCTGCGTTTGAGCGGCGTGCTCTTGATGATCGCCGTGTTAGTCTGCGCGCTGGCGGCGAAGCGGTCCAGCACCAGGTCCAGCTCCGGCAGCGTGCGCACCAGCAGCCGGGCGATGTAGCAATCCTCTCCCGTGACCTTGTCGCATTCGGTGAATTCCGGCGTTGCCAGGATTTGCCGCTCGACCGCGTGCAGCTGTCCCGGCAAGGGGCGGATACGCACGATGGCCTGGATCTGGTAGCCGAGCGCATGCGTGTCGATGTCTATCGTGTAGGCGGTCAGGATGCCGCGCTCTTCCAGCCGTTTGAGACGTTCCGTCACGCTCGGCGCCGACAGGCCGCTGGCCTGCGCCAGGGCCTTCAGCGAAGCGCGCGCATCGGTTGCGAGCAGCTGGATCAACTTCTTGTCGATATGGTCGAGCATCTTTTCTTTACTCCTGAATGCCGGTAAACACCATCAATAATAAAGGCCGAATCCAGCTTTTGCCTAATTTAATGCATGGAGTCCGCGCCCCCGGTCCGGCACAATATCGGCTTCTACATACGGGGAATGTCCATGGAAAAAAACATCAGGCGCGGCGCGCTCGAAATGACCGGCGCCATGCTGATTTCGGGCAGCATCGGCTGGTTCGTGCTGGCGTCGGGATTGTCGGTGCTCAATGTGGTGTTCTGGCGCTGCGTGTTCGGCACGCTGGCGCTGCTGGCGATCTGCGGATGGCGCGGCTTGTTGCGCCGCGAGCTGCTCAGCGCACGCGTGCTCGGCTGGGCCGCGCTGGGCGGTGTCGCCATCGTGTTCAACTGGGTGCTGCTGTTCGCCGCGTATTCCCATGCGTCCATCGCCATCGCGACAACGATCTACAACACCCAGCCGCTGATGCTGGTGGTGCTCGGCGCCGTGCTGCTGCGCGAGCGCATCGCCGCCGACAAACTGGTGTGGCTGGCGACCGGTTTCATCGGCATGCTGGTGATCGTCAATGCACGCGCGGACGCGGGTTATGCCAGCGGCAGTTATCTGGCGGGTGTGGCGCTGGCGCTCGGCGCGGCCTTCCTGTACGCGCTCGCTGCGCTGATCGCCAAGCGCCTGACCGGCACGCCGCCGCATCTGATCGCGCTGATCCAGGTTGCCGTGGGTATCGTGCTGCTGGCGCCGCTGGCGGATTTCTCCGCCCTGCCGCAAGGGTCGGGATGGAGCTACCTGATCGTCATGGGCATCGTCCACACCGGCGTGATGTACGTCTGGCTGTATGGCGCGATCCAGAAGCTGCCGACCGTGATCACCGGCACGCTGGCGTTCATCTATCCGGTGGCGGCAATTGCGGTGGATTGGGTGGCGTTCGGGCACCGGCTGCAGCCGCTGCAATGGTGCGGCGTCGCGGCGGTGCTGCTCGCGACGGCGGGCATGAGCCTGGGCTGGCGCGTACTTGGGCGCAAACGCGCAGGCGTCTAGCGTCCCTGGATGGAAATCGCGCGCGCCGCCAGCATCACCAGATCGGCATGGCGACGTTCGTCGCTCTCACCGTTCCAGCGCGCCGTGGTAACCGCCATGTTGACGGCGCCGAGCGCGCGACCCAGGCGAGAATCGCGGACCACTGCGGCGGTCGAAATATCGCCCAGGAAATATTCCTCCCGGATGTGCGCATAGCCCTGCTCGCGGAACTGCATCAGGCGCTGCTTGATCTGGCCGCGGTCCGCAATGGTGAACGGCGTGTACATCTTGAGGTCGCTGCGGTCGAGAATGTCGTCGATCTCGGCGTCATCCAGCGTTGACATGATCGCCAGCCCCGAGGCCGTGCAATAGGCAGGCAGGCGCGTGCCGGTGACGACGTTGGGATTGAGCACGTTGCGGCTGACGATACGCTGCACGAACACCACGTCGGCGCCGTCGAGGATGGTGAGGTTGGTGGTCTCTTCGGTTTCCTGGCTCAATTGCTGCAGGTAAGGTGTGGCGCGACGCACCAGGTCGCTCGAGGTCAGGTAGTGATAGGCGAAGTTGAGCACCTTGGGCGCGAGCTCGTACTTGCGGACTTCGTCGTCCTTGGTCAGGTAACCCAGCGTCATCAGCGTGTAGGTGAAGCGTTGCGCCGTGCTGAGGTCGAAACCGGTCAGCGCGGCGATCTGCGACAGCGACAGCTGGCGCTGCTGGCCGTCGAAGGCCATCAGAACGCGCATGGATTTTTCCACAGAGTTGACGTACAGCGGCGAGTTGATGCCGGTGTTGTCGGTCGCGGGCGCCGCCACGCCGGCTTCGTCAGTGTCGGCGGCAACTCCCGCAGTAGCGCGCTTGGCCGGCTTGGCGCGCGTCTTGATTTCAACGCCGTCGGTTTTCTTCGTCATAAGTTGGCTTGTCGGCTTGGAGGCTTGGTGGCTCTGCGGCGTGGACGGATAAAGGCCCGCGTGAAGGTTTGAGTGAAAGCGCTATTATCGTCGTTCTGCCCGCACCGGGCTACTGTCCCACGCGGCGGCGAGGTCGGGCTTGAGCAGGTGCTTCTTGATGCGTTCGCTGAGCGTGGTCTCGAAACCGTCGGCCTGGACGTAATAGCGCGGCAGCTGGTAACTGGCCAGCTTCGATTTCGCCCAGTCCGCCAGCGCCGGGAAGCCAATCGCCTGCCCTTCCTTGTACTGCACGTAAAGCAGGATTTCCTGTTCGCCGATGTCGCCCGTGACACCCACTGCGGCGGCGGCGGCCACCGCCGGATGCATCACGAAGACGCGTTCGATTTCCCAGGCCGAGACGTTCTCGCCGCGCACGCGCATGCTGTCGGTCTTGCGGCCGACAAAATACAGGTCGCCCTCCTCGTCCATGCGCGCCATGTCGCCGGTGTGCAGCTTGCCGCCCTGCAGCGCTTCCGCGCTGGCCTTGGGATTGTCCAGATAGCCCGGCAGGAAGCAGCCTTCGACATCGCTGGAGACCACCACCTGGCCGATCTCGCCGACCGGTGTCGGCATGCCATCGGCATCGCGCAGTTCGACCTTCAGCCACGGCAGCGCGCGACCGATCGATCCGACTTTTCCGCTGGTGTTGACGGTGGTGAAACTGGACCCTTCGGTCATGCCGTAGCACTCGCGCAGCGACAGTTTCAAGCGCGCCAGGATGCCGTTCCAGGCGCGCGGCGAAACGCCTGCGCCCCATGCCACGCGCAGCGTGTGATGCGGCGGCTGCGCCTCCGGCGGCAGTTGCGTGAGGATGTCGAGGATGCCGCCGAGGTAATGCAGATGCGTGGCCTGTGCCGCCTCCACTTGCGGCCAGAATTTGCTGGACGAGAAGCGCTCGACGATATGCAGTTCGGTCTGCTGCAGGAAAGGCACCAGCAGCATCTGTGCACCGCCGATGTGGCACAGCGGCTCCCACACGAACATGCGATCGCCAGGACGCACGTCCGACACCAGCAGCGTGCCTTCGCTGGCGATGCGCATCATGCGATGCGTGAACACCACGCCCTTGGGTGCGCCGGTGGTACCGGAGGTGTAGATCAGGCACAGCGTGTCGAGCGGCGCGATGTCGGCGGCGCGCGGACGCGGCTGTTCCGACGCCGGCATCTCGCCGGCGAATTCATCGAGCCAGGCCAGCCGGTCCTGCAACTCCGGTAGTTCGGACAGCGGTTCGGCGAAGCTGCGCTGGGCAATGAACAGCGTGGGGGCGCAATGCCCCAACAGATAGCTGATGCCGGGCGCCTTCAGGCGCATGTTGACCGGCACCCACACCACCCCGCCCAGCATCAGCGCATAGATCAGCGCCATGTGGTCGAGGCCGTTTTCCAGCATCAGCGCGACGCGGTCGCCGCGGCGGATGCCGCGGGCGGCGAGGCGTTGCTGCATGGCGGCGACACGCACCGCCATCTCGGCGAAGGAAGTCCTGCGGCCATTGAAGACGATCAGCGTGCGGTCGCTGTTTTCAAGCAAGCCTTTGAGCAGCAGCGAGACGACGTCGAGCTGGTCGTCGCCGCAGCGGGACGGGAAATAGTGTGTATAGCGATGCATGGCAGATTCGGAAGTATTCAGTTAATTGTTGGTCAATGGACGGCATGCGTACGGCGACGCGCCATCTTGTAGAACGCCGGCAGCAGGACCAGCAACGCGATCACGATCACCATGACCAGCGACACCGCGGCCAGGGTCGGATTGACCTGCAGAATCATGTCGTCCCACATCTGTTTGGGCAGCGTGTTCTTCATGCCGCCGCTGACGAAAATCGCGATCGTCAATTCATCGAAGGAAATGATGAACGCCATCTGCAGCGCCGCCGCCACGCTGCCGATCATCATCGGCAACTGGATCGTGCGCAGCCGGGCGAACGCCGATGCGCCGAGGATCCGGGCTGCGTCGTCGAGGCGCCAGTCAAAACGCTTGAGCGCCGCCGCCATGGTGACCACCACATACGGGATCGCCAGCACGGTGTGGCCGATGGTCAGGCCGAGGTCGGTGCCGACCAGGCCCATGCGCGAGAACAGATAGAACAGACCGACCGCCACCACGATGCGCGGCACGATCAGCGGCGCCAGCAGAAAGGCGAACACCGGTTTGGTCCAGCGCGGCGGCAGACGCGTCAGCGCCAATGCGGCGCCGATGCCGAGCGCGGTCGACGCCAGCGCGGTGACGATGGCGACGCCGAACGAACGCAGGAACGAGGCCTGCCATACCGGCGAGAAAATGAAGGCTTCAAACCAGCGCAGGCTGAAACCCTGCGGCGGAAACGACAGGAACGGCGAATTGGTGAAGGCGATCGGGAACACCACGACAATCGGCAGTGACAGCAGCGCCACCGCGAGCACGCTGTAGAGCTTGAGTCCCTTCACTTTCTGCAGTACCGGTCCGGCCGCACCGTAACCGCTGCCGCACCAGCGGCCGATGGCGATCAGCACTGCCGTGGTAGCGGCCGAGCTGTTCTTCTTCGGCGCCGCGCGCGCGTCGCCGCTGAGCGAAGACAAACCCACCAGCTTGTCGTACAGAATGAACACCGCCACCGCAAAGATCAGCAGGATGGTCGACAGCGCCGCCGCGTACGGCAGGTTGAACAGATCGTTGATGGCCGAGATCACCAGTTGCGCGACCATGGTTTCCTTCGGCGTGCCGAGCAGCGCCGGCAGGATGAAGAAGCCCAGGCTGGTGATGAACACCAGCAGACCGGCCGCCGCGATGCCGGGGCCGGCCATCGGCAGGAAGACCGAGAAGAAGGCAATCGATCGATTGGCGCCCAAAGTCTCCGCCGCCTGCAGCAATTGCGCGTTGACGCCGCGCATGATCGGCAACATGTTGATCACGGCCAGCGGCAGCATGGCGTGCACCATGCCGATCATCACACCCAGCATCGACGGCGCCAGCGCGTGCGGATCGTCGACCAGGCCGAGGCTGGCGGCCAGCGTCAGCAGGATGCCGGTCTTCGACAGCATCAGGATCCAGGCGAAGGTCTTGACCAGGTAGCTGGTCCAGAACGGCACCATGATCCAGATCATCCAACGCTCGCGGAAGCGATCGCTGAGCTGGCTCAGGAAGTAGGCCACCGGAAAGCCCAGCGCCACCGACAGCAGCGCCGTCAGTCCGGAGATCAGGAAGGTGTTGCCGAGTACCTTGGCGAACACCAGGTCATTGGTCATGCGGCGGAACTGGTCGAGCGTGGCGTGACCGTCGGCGTTGACGATGCCGGTCTGCAGGATCTCGACCACCGGCACGCAGAAGAAGCAGATCAGGAACACGAAACACGGCAAGGCGGGCAGCCACGCACGCAGCGATTTCTTCGCCGCGCTCGGAAGGAAGGAACTGGACATGGAGAATCCTCGGATCAGTGGAACCTTAGCAAGTCACGACGGCGGCATGTTCCGCATGCCAGCGGATGCCGACGCCATCGCCCACCGCCGGCGCTTCGCGGCGACCACAGCGCAGCAGGAAAGGCTGGCTTTCGCCGATGTCGACCAGCACACGGATATCCGAACCGGCGAACACGACCTCGCTGACGATGCCCTTGACGTAGGCATCGTCGACACCGGCCAGGCAGGCTTCTTCCGGACGCACTACCAGCGAGATGTCGGCGCCGGCTCCCGCTTCCTCCGGACGCTGCCCCGGCAGCGGCACGTCGAAACGGCCGTTGCCTAAACGGGCTCCGGCGACACTCTCCTGCACCCGTCCCGACAGCAAGTTGGAGTAGCCGATGAACTGCGCCGAGAAGGCCGTAGCCGGACGGTCGTACAGGTCCTGCGGCGTGCCGATCTGCTCGATCTTCGACTGGTTCATCAGGCAAATGCGGTCGGACAGGTTCAGCGCTTCTTCCTGGTCGTGCGTGACGTAGATGAAGGTCGCGCCAAGGTCCTTGTGCAGGCTGCGGATTTCGGATTGCATATGCTCGCGCAGTTTTTTGTCGAGCGCTCCCAGCGGTTCATCAAGCAGGATCACCGACGGCTTGTAGACGAAGCAGCGCGCCAGCGCGATGCGTTGCTGCTGGCCACCGGACAGCTCGCGCGGCAAGCGGTTGGCGTAGCTGCCCATCTGCACCATCTCCAGCGCATCGCGCACGGCGGCGGTCATGGCCGCCTTGTCCATCTTGCGCATGCGCAGCGGATAGGCGATGTTTTCCCACACCGACAGGTGTGGGAACAGCGCATAGCTCTGGAACACCATGCCGATGCCGCGCTCGCCGGCGGCCGTGTGGGTGGCGTCCTTGCCGTTGATGAACAGCGAACCGCCGCTCGGCTCGACCAGGCCTGCAAGAATCTGCAGCAGTGTGGTCTTGCCGGAGCCGGACGGTCCCAGCAGGGTCAGGAACTCGCCGTCCCTGACGT
>Ga0207667_10005156_pt1 | contig 15959 bp, 21 predicted proteins | sample KBSCornC52_FD_184301 | JGI IMG/M metagenome (GOLD analysis project Ga0207667, IMG submission 184301) | Corn rhizosphere microbial communities from Kellogg Biological Station, Michigan, USA - KBS Corn C5-2 (SPAdes) (version 2) | ecosystem: Host-associated > Plants > Roots > Rhizosphere > Soil ... | reverse complement strand
TAGGCGGTTGCCAACCCCCTCATGATTGCGCTCGTGATGGTAGTGCGCCATGAAGTGGGCAATCGCGGGTCGAAGCGAAGACTCGATCGACCAGCGTATGCAGTCCTTTGTGGCATGGCACGGCGAAATTCCGCAAGAAGCGAGGCGCCTCGAAGATCACGAAGCTCGGAGCACGGGGCGCCGTGGTTACGCCATCATATCGGCCGCGGAATCGTCCATAGTTATGTTGTCGGCTATCAACTACGCGAATTGAACGAACGTCCAGCACAGCCACGGACGGTGCCGAACAACGGTGGGTTGAAGTGTACGACTGTAACGGCAAAAGCCAGTCGGGAAACTACTACTACTTACTAGCAGAAAAACGGTGGCAACCGATTTAGGATGTTCTCCGACGAACCGTCGTATCCGACAAAGGCGTCAGAACGGCAATCGGATGCTCGCCTTGGGTAGAGCTCTCCGGCGCTCGCTGGGCCAACCGCTCTTGCAACTCCGCGAGCTGACTATGCAGGTTCAGACTTTGGTGCAAAGCCTGCACGAGCTGGCGCCTGGCGCTCATCAGGTGCCCTTGCAGTTCCGCATTCCCTAAGTGCTTCGCGAGGTCGTAGGCATCCCGCAAATGATCCAGCACACCAATTAGCGTAAGGCTCTCGTCGTATCGACTCACTGCTGCACCAAGGTTGAAACCACTCCCTATGTTGCCGTCCGACGACAGGGCAGCAAGTGCCGTACCGTGACGCTTAGCCGGGTCCCTGCCAAGGTTCTGGGACGCCAATGGGACACACGCACCTATGTGTGGTAAATTCTACGAGGTCACGCTAAAGCCAAAGATCCCCACCTAAGGAGACAGCTATGGCGTACTTTGAAATTCGGGGTGGTCTCAAGAAACTCGAGTTCGAGCACCTGGCAGGATCAGGCGGCGAAGCTACTGTTGCCGTGGTCGAGTTCGTCTACGAATTGCCGTTGGCTGCCGATCAATGGGCGCGCATTACCCTGGGCCGACATAACGGCGTCCTGCGTGAGCTCGTGGGCCTTCCACAGCTGGTGGCAGTCGATACCACAAAAGGCCAAGGCGAGTACTTGTATCGACTTCGTGGCGCCGTGACAGCAGCGCGCGACTGATTCACAGACAGAGGTGGGCATCGGCTCATTCCCGCGGCATATCGAATCAGCACTGCCTGAGTTTCAAAATGATAGATCAGCCGATGCCTGACTCCAGCCGCTGGCCGTGGAATACCAACATCTGGCGGACTCATCAGTCGCCCGCCAAGACATTTGCATCCGTGTACATTACAAATCGCGTTCGGGATTCCTGCACGCTGTGCGGCGCGATGATCTTTCCGGGTGAAATTTCTTGTGAGGTCGTGCTGCGGGACCCAAACGACTGGCGCGTGATCTACTTTCATCGGAACTGTTATGCCGACTGGGAGCGCCAAAGCTACTCTGCCTACTGAGTTAAAACTCCCAGGATGCGGAACCGGGACCGCCCGCGTGGATCATAGCAGCGCGCCGTCCCATCGGTTGAGTTTGAATACGGGTTGTACGCAACCTCCGGCTCTTCGGTATTCTCCGGCTCCAGAGACAGCCCGGCATCCAAGCGGACGATTTCAACGGTATGCCTGTAACCCCCTTGTTTGAGATCACTGTCACGGCTCCTTGGCTTGAATCTGATAGTGCGATGCAGAAAAAATGCTGTCGAAACGCGCGAAGCTTCGCGTGCTGATCCCCGCTGCCATGGAATTGCATCACATCGTTGGGTGCAGCGCCCACGAGAACGCCGTCGCGAAGTTAGGTAACGACGGCGGCATTGCCTTCATTGGCTCATGTGCGGTGGCAGCACACGCGGTCGCGGCCAGTGGAATTTGATCCGCGTGCGACGCCCATCCTTTTTTCCGTCTCCGCTGCGCCGGAAAATTGCTTCTGCCGAGAGGATGGAGAAAATGCAGGCACGGCTGATCGTCCTCCATAAGCGGTGGGGGGCGGTACGGCAGACAATTTGAATCTGCGGACCAAGCAAGAAAGAATCGACGCCGGCCACGAAGAAGTCCGATGTTTGAGGTGGTACCTGATGATGCGTTTCGTCGAACTATTGGGCTTGTTCCTTTTGGTCTTTTTAGTGGGAGTTGCGTCGCTATCGCCCCTAGGAGACGCGGTGGCAGGTTGTCTGCACGCGTTGCTGGCTGTTCTGTCCAGGGCAGCTACAACGACGTAGCGTCGAGCCTGGGCACGCACACCGGGTGGCCCTCCCCTTCAGGTCCGGAAGGGATCAAGACGATAGGCCAGCTCATGACGTACCTCGAGGAGTGGCGGCCGACCTGCTCTCCCGGCACCTGCCGAACGTATTCCATCCGCGGAACCCTCTTGCACGACTCGCGTTATGTAGGCAACAGGAAGCAATGGACAGAGTGCTAAAGGAGGGGCCCCAACAATGCTCGGGGCTCTGGCGATCGATGCCACAGGTCTCATTCCAAGGAAGTTGCCCCCATGTATCGCTCTTGCCTCGGCGCGCTGCTGCTCGCGCCTGCTTTATATTCGACTGCTTTCGGCCAGACGGCCGCGCCTCAATTCGCTTTGGTCGATCTTGGACCTACGACTGTCGCGGGTTCGGGTCTGGCCTGGCAAGTGTTGCAACCCACGCCAGCCCCTGATTACCCCTCCACTGGCGGTAACGCCTGCTATGGTATTTCCACCAATTCCATTTACGCCGAATATGGCAATGCCGCCGTCGGCACCACCTGCACAACGACCCCCGCCTTGCATGCTGCGAAATGGACCTGGACGAGCTCCAATATTACGCTGACGGATCTGGGCGTCCTGCCCAACGCCCTCGGCGGCCCCGAGGGCGGTCCCTCGAGCGAGGCATACGGCTTCAACAATGTAGGCGATATCGTCGGCGGCTCGGATTCGCGCTACCCCTCGATCCACGATGTCTCCTCCTTATCTTACGTGGCGCACCACGCTTTTCTCTACAACAGCGGCGTCATGACCGACCTGGGCTCAATTGCCGGCCCGAACTACGACAGTTCGGCCATAGCGGTTAACGATTCGCACGAGATCGTCGGCACTACTCAAACCATCTCGAGTGTCGACGGATCCATCCTCTTCCGCGCGTTCCTTTACACTCACGGAACCATGTACAACCTGACTTTCTACCTTGTGGGCGGTCCGACCGCGCACCTGACTCGAGCTTTTGGGATCGATTGTCAAGGGAACATCGCGGCGGCAGGTACGCCGGCTTCAGGGGAGAATACCCATTCCTACCTGCTCATTCGCCAGGGGCCGGCACGCAACTGTCCGAACTAGTCCAACTTTCTGGCGCTCGAGGACCGCATATCACCGCGCAAAGCCGCTAGTTGGCTTTGCGCGGTTGGCTGCACAGGCAAGAGCCTGGCGCGCATTGTTTGCGCCGCACGAGCTCCCCAGCAAGATCATGGTTGGCTCCGACGATAGCGCTTCATCTTGACCACCGTGCCGCAGGTTTCCATTGCGCACCAGCGGCGGCGCTGATTCTTGCTCGTATCGAGGAATAACCAGCCGCACGAGCTCGTATTGGCGCAGCGTCGAAGCTGTGACACAGACGGATTGCTGATCAAGTCCAATGCATCGAGCGCAATGCGTTTGAGTGGCAGCCACACATTGTAGGCGTCGTCCCGCCAATGCATCTGCCCATCAAGTTCAAGCGATCGACTGGCCCAGGCACGATGTAGCCACTGGTCGAGGCAGTTCACGGCATCTGCAGGGGGTGGCACACCATCGATCCGCGACGTCAACAGCGCATGCAAGTGGTGGCGCAGTGTCCGCACTTTTCGCATCAACTCGGCCCGCTGGCCTGCGCCCTCAGGCGCGGCGATGTGCTCGCCAGAGCGGCAAGCACCGGCGCGCACACACCATTGGACAAAACGCTCCGGCTCACAGATGTAGTCCTCCACCTCCACCGCGTAGCGATCGTGAATCGTATTGACGAAATCCAGACACAACCGCCCGCCATCCAACCGGATAGCGGCGACCGGGCGGGCGGGTCGGTAGCACTTCTCGGAGCACATGCGGCGCCTATTGTCGCTTGCAGAGATGCCTCTCGCGAAGAAACTTGACGATACTGTCTAAATGAATTTAGATGGTAACACGCGCAAGGATCATCCGGAGAGCGTAGATGGGAAGCGCAACAACACCCGCCGAGCCTGCGTCCTCTATCGGAAAAGCGCTCAATTCAGAACAGCGAATTCTCGAGGTCTGGATCGGCATCATGACCTTGATTGCGCTGGGCGGTGTGATCGCGATCTTGGCGATCGGCGGCCGACCCGACCCACCCACATTGCGCGCCGCCGCCCCGTTGCTCGATGGCGCATGGCGATTCCACATCGGCGACGACCCGCACTGGGCCAATGCGGACACGGACGACAGTGGCTGGGAAACGATGGACCTGAGCGCACCGGCAAGCAGCAATGATGGCGATGTTGGTCTACCGAACTACGTCGCGGGATGGATGGCGCACGGGCACCCCGGTTATGAAGGGTATGCTTGGTATCGCCGCAGTGTGACGGTGCCGGCTGGAAGCCGTGCATGGGATATTCTGGGACCCACCGCCGTCGACGACGGCTACGAGCTGTATTGGAACGGCGTGCGGCTGGGCGGATCGGGCCGGCTCGGCGCGTCCCCCAGAGTCGTCGGTACGCGGCCGATGATTTTCGCGCTTCCCCCCGATGCGGCCGGTACCCGTGCGGTGCTCGCCATCCGCACGTTCAAACAACCGGGCTACGGTGTGAGCGCCAATGGCGGCGGCATTCACGTCGCGCCGACGCTGGCGCCGCGTCCCGAGAGCCACGCGCTATATCTCGTAGAATGGTGGCGTACGATCGCGGGCTATATCGTCGAGGTAGTCGAGCCGCTCGCCATGTTTGCACTGGTTGGTTTCGCGCTTGCGGTTCGGCCGCGCAGCAGCCACCAGAGCTTCATCGGGTTTGCCTGCATCGCGCTCGTGCTTTGGTCGCTGAAGCGCCTCGACAACGCGATTGTCGCGTGGACCGATCTGCTGAGCCTCCCCTCCTACCTTTGGTTGTCAAAAGCACTCTGGACGCCCCTTAGCCTTACTGTATGGACGCTCGCCTGGAACCGTTGGCCCCCACGCTCCTCGCGGGCAATCGATGCCGCAACCCTGGTGCTGGCCGCGGGAGGGGTCGCAGGTGGTGCAATGAATGTCATGGTGATGACCCGCATCTCTCGGCTCGGATTACTCGCCCTGCTCGTGCTGATTCTCGTTCGAATGGTTCGCGGTAGCCCAATGCGGATCATGGCGGTGGCCACGATGGCATTGATCTTGGCCGCACAATTTGCCGGCGAGCTAGGCTCGATCGGCGTGCCCGGCATCTGGTTTCCGTTCGGCATCGGCGTAACGCTCGCGCAATACGCCTACGCGATCGCGATACCGCTGCTCGCTTTGCTGATCGTGCGAACCTTGCATTCGAAGGGGCACGATGAAACTTCGAACCACGCACCTTACGCACCCATGTCCGCTCGGCCATTTGCTTGATCCAGATCTAAAACCAACAGGACTTTGCCTCACCTCCCGTGGGGCGGACGACGCCAAACAGGGAACGACTGCGCTCCGCGATCAGAAGGTGAGCGCGCGAGTCAAGTCGTTGTGCTCGAACGCGCTCGCAACGCGATGGATTTCGTTTCGAGTTGCGCCGGCAGCAGTGGCGACTGCGCGCCAGGTGGCGGTAACCAAGGCGACCTGCTTTACGATAGCTCTGGCATCTTTGGACCCGAGGCTGAAGTATTCGGCGCTCGAGACTGCGAGATCGATGTCACACGTTGCCTCGTCGAGATTGACATTCGTCGTGAGGATGCATTGAGAGCCCCGACAAAAACGGTACGCGCGTGGTCCCGGCACGGTCGAAGCGGCGCGAAAGCATCACGGGCCGTCCGGCAATCTTCAGCAGTTCATGGTCCGGAGTCCGGATGCCTGCGCGCCGCGCGACCGAGCTCGACCAAGCTGGGGACACCTGCAGATGTCGTCGATTGATACACTTCCTCTCCGACATGGCGGAACCGGAGCGCGCCGAGTCGCGATACATCGGACACGCCCAGCAGATAGTCAAGTTCCTGAAGCGTGCGTATCGCACGCCCTTCGCGTTCTGCGCGACGTCTTTCTGCACGCTGCATCAAACGGCGTCCCCAAGTGTCCGGGGCAGAGTCGCCGATCGAGCCAAAGATAGGAAGGCTACCCGCCGGCACAAACGCCCCTCGACCAAGTGCCAACGCTGGCTCCAGCGAGAAGCACGCGCGATCTTCGAGCCAAGCGGTGTTGTATTCGAAGCTGATCGCTTCGCCGCCGCGGCGCGGGTGATGGTGCAGCGTACCTACCCGTTTCAAGCCACTCTCGAAATCGATGTAAACCTCGATGTCAGCCATCGCGGCTCTCAGATGACCGGCGAAGCCGGATGCGCTGAGGCAGTTTTTCCGTAGCCATGGCCACTCCGGCTACGTCGCGCATGTGATCAGCGAGTTGGCTCAGGCCATCAAGGAGCCCAAGCGCCTGGAGGACAGCCGCGTAGATGCCGATACTCACCGACGTGTCGCCGCGCTCAACCCGCTGCAGCGTCGGGCGGCTCGTAAAAGCGCGCTGAGCGACGACGCCCGCAGGCAGCCCCCTGCGGCGGCGAGCATCGCGCATGTCTAGGCCGAGCTTGCGAAGTGCATGACGAACGGCAATCGATGGGCGATGAGGTCTGGGCACGTGTAACGTTCCTATTGCGCTAAGTGGCATTAGTGTAACACGAAATTTACATTTATCTGAATTAAGGCTCACGCGGAAGCTGGTGCCGACACAGTGCTCGTGACCGGGGGCGCGGGTCGCCTCTACAGAAGGGCAGGCATACAGGTGTCACTGATGAACGTGACTCGCCTCCAGCGACTCGGGATAACATCCTACAAAGGTCAACCGATCCGGTCGGTAGCTTGCGCGCACGGATAACAAACAGCGCGTCTTCTTCCTCCGTACCTCCGCAAGTTGGGTACCGTTGCGTTTGAATGTACTCCGATGCCTTCCGTCTCTACCCGCCAGCCGCAGCACGCTCATTCCGGCAGTACCTAACCGGTAACCTATAGGGGTCCCGCCCAACCAAGATTGTTCCCCATCGTCCGGTGAGTTGCGCGGAGCGACCTATGGCGGACGTTCCGTGTTGGAAGGGGAACGGCGGGAAGTTCCGCCGGAACGTGCGTCATATCCATGCTGGTAGCTCGAGCGGGAGATGTCCTAGACTGCGATCACAAGGGACGGCGATTGCCACGTCAGGGAAGACAGAACAATGAACTCGATCGACGCGACGCGCGCTTCGCGGAGCGCCCGTGCGCGTGTCGCGCGCTCCGCGATGGGGGACGCTCGTTGGATGGTGGGCGACTGGATTGTCCATGCGGCGGCTCAGCGAATTGAGCGCGCAGGCATCTCGATCGCACTTGAGCCGCGCATGATGGCGGTACTGACCGAGCTCAGTCGCCAACCGGGCTCGGTCTTGAGCGCGGACAGTTTGCTCCAGACCTGCTGGCCGGATGAGGCATTGGGCGACAACCCCGTGCACAAGGTGATCGCCGGATTGCGGCGCGCCCTCGGCGACAGCGCAACGACCCCCAGTTACATCGCAACGATCCGCAAACAGGGATATCGGCTGGTCGCCCCGATCCGGGTGCTGTTGGACCAGGGCCCGCGCGGCCACCAGGACAGTCGGCGCGGACAGTCGCCGTTCCGCGGGTTGGTGGCCTTCGACCGCGCGCATGCGGACGTCTTCTTCGGCCGCGACCAGGCGGTATCCACACTGCACGCCCGGCTGGGCGCCCAATGGGATCGCGGCTCCCCGCTGATTGTCCTGCTCGGCCCCAGTGGCTCAGGCAAAACATCGCTGGTGCAGGCCGGGCTGGTGCCGGCGCTATTCGCGACGCGGGTGACCGATAAGGCCCATCCGCTACTACGAGCCAGCACGGCGGCGATCGTGGATCTCGGCAGCTTGGACGAATTCGGGCCCTGGACCGCTGTGGCCGGCGGGCTTCTCGATTGGGAAATCGACGGAACTCCGCTGTTGCGTGGCTTCAGCATCGAGTCCCTCGCGGCGAGATTGCGGGACGATCCGGACCACGTCATTCGGCTGATCCGCATGGGCCTAACCGCGAGATCCGCCAGCGAAAGGGACCCGCCGTTGCTTGTCCTCGACCGGCTGGAAGGCCTTTTTCAGCTCGCGGATCCGCGCGCGGCCGGTGACGTGATCGAGTGCGTTGACCGCTTCGTTCGCCTGCGACTGGTGCTGGTGGTCGCGGTTTGCCGCAACGACTTCTACCCGAGCCTCGCGGCCCATCCGGCGTTGATGCGCGACCAGGAACACGGTGCGCACATGAACCTCGCGCCCCCGGACAACGAGGCCATTGCCCAGATCATCCGGCTGCCCGCTCGCGCCGCTGGCCTCACCTACGGCACCGATGCGAGTGGATTGAACCGCCTCGACGACCGTCTGTGTGCCGACGCGATGCAGATGCGCGACGCATTGCCGCTGCTGCAGTACACGCTCCAAGAACTCTACTTGCAGCGCGCACCCGGTGACGAATTGACGTGGGCCGCCTACGACGAAATGGGCGGGCTGGAAGGCTCCATCGGCCGCCGCGCCGAAGCCACACTAGCAGCGCTGCCTCCTGCCCAACAGGACGCGCTATCTCGCGTATTGCCACGACTGGTCGGACTGCCGGTCGAGGATGCCGCGCCAACGGGCCGGTGGGTCCCCATGACCGAGCTGAGCGACGAACACGAGCGCGCGCTGCTCAGTGCGCTCGTGCAGGCGCGGCTGCTGGTGGCCGATCACTTGGCCGGTAAGCCTGGATGCCGCGTCGCCCACGAAGCGCTGTTGCGCAGCTGGCCGCGCGTGATCACGTGGGTTGCGCAGCACCGCGCCGCTCTTGCAGCGCGGGACCAACTTCAGCCCTGGGTGCAAAGGTGGGCGGACGGAGCGCGCCCCAGCGCGCTGTTACTGCCGCGTGGCTCGATGCTGTGGCAGGCAAGCACTGCCATGGCTGAGGCACCACAGCTGTTTGGCGGCGACGTGCGCGAGTACATCACCCGCTCCAACGCACGCTTGCGGCGACAGGCGCGCTGGCGTTGGGGTGCGGGCGCGGGCGTCGCATGCCTGGCGGTCGCCGCCGCGGTCGTGGCGGCACTCAACGCGAAGCTGGCGCGCGTGGCCGCCGAGCACGAGTTGCAGAGCCAGCATCTCGCTTCATTCATGTTGGGTGACCTCGCCGATCAGCTTCGGCCAATCGGCCGACTCGACCTCCTGGGCAGCATCGGTGAACAAGGCCTGCGCGTGCTCACCGGCGAAAATGCGCGAGATGAATCGTCCAGAGATGCGCTACAACGCGCCAAGGCGCTAGTCGTCATCGGCGAGGTCGACGGAAGCCGCGGCAAAGGCCACACGGCAGTCGCCGTCGCAGCCTTGGAACAGGCGCAGCGTCTGCTCGATTCGCTCGCGCCACACGGCCTCCTTCCGGGCGACTACTACAAGACAGTCGGCGCCGCCGCGTTCTGGCGCGGACAGATCGCGTTCGACCAGGGTGACCTCGCGCTCGCGTCAACACAGATGGCGCGCTATCGCGACGCCTGCGAGCGCTGGCTCGTGGCGGTCCCGGGCGATCCCACCGCGCGCACCGAGCTCGGCTTTGCACTGAACAGCCTGGGCTCGATCGCGATGCGCCGCAGTGCCTGGATCGAGGCGGGACGCTGGTTCGAGGCAGCTCTCGCGTTGAAGCAGACGGCGCTGGCGGCAAGGCCGAACGATACGGCAGCGCTCGAAGCCGTTGCGAGCTCGCGCACCTGGCTAGGGCTCGTTGTGCGCGTGCGTGGTGAGCCGCGCAAAGCACTGGCCCTGTTTGACGCGGCTCAGGTGACTCAGCTCTCGCTGCACACCGCACGCCCTACCGAATTCGTGCGCCTGCACGATCTGGGTATTTTGCAAGTGCGGCGCGCCGAGACCTTGCGCGATCTGGGCGATGTCGACGGGGCTGCGCGCGCAATGGATGTTGCTGTTGAATGGCTGGGCCAGGCCGTCGACAACGACCAGAGCAACCGCTATTGGCAGGCCGAGAGAGCGAACGCTGAGGCTGGACGCCTGATCGCGCACTTGGACGCCGGACTGCCTGTGGGGAATACGCTTCCAAACCTGGCCGAGCGCGTGATGCAGGCCGGACACGGCCAAAGCCCAGGGCTGAACTATTTGTGGGAAGAGACCGCGGCCCGCCTCTCGGCCGTCCGGGCGATGCTCGCCGCGCAGCGAGCTGATTGGCCGGCGGCGCTAGCCGCCCTCGCGGATGCCGAGCACCGCCTGCAAGTACTGTTCGCTACACGCCCACTCAATTGGCAATTGAGCGAACTCCGAGCACGGCTCGCGCTGCTGTACGCAAGCGTGCCGGACGTTCCGGGTCGCACTCCGACGCGCGCCTCGACGTGCGCTGCGCAAGCCCGAGCGCTGCAAGCGAGCGTCGATTCAGGACAAGCCGGACTTGTGCAGCAGGCCTGGCTGGCCACCCGCGCGTGTTCGAGTTCTGGAAGGCCGGATGCCGTGACCCTCCAAGGCCTCACCGCTCGGCAAGCATCGGCAGACGGCCGCAAATCCCACCACTCACCACTGACGAGACTCCCATGACCGATACCCCTGTTCCCACCACCTTACCTATGTCGACGTACTCCGTCGTGCCCTACCAGGATTTGAACGGGATCCTGCGCTGCCTGTATTTGGACGCTGACCTGAAGTGCGTGCCCGCCAATGAGCTCGATTGTGCTGCCCAGGAAGGCAAGGTCGACTTTATCTGCCTGAAACCCCTGGGCACGTCCGTGCCCTCGAACATCCCTGCGACTCACGCCGTCATGCAGAGCGTGACTCTGCTCGCAGCCGTCGTGAAGACGATCAAGGACGACGACTGCTTGCCCTGCACCTACCTAGCGGACGACCAGCAACGGCTGGTGCTCCCGGTAATGCCTCATACGCGCCGCGCAACGATCCTGATCTTCTCTGTATCGAACGCCGACGGCGTGAGCGGGCTGATCGCCACGGCCGATCCCGAGATCAAGAACAGTACCGACGGCTCTTCCTCCTGATCTTCTCGCTGTCGTCACATCGAGCGGCGACAGCGTGGGCGATCTAACCGCCACGGCCGATCCCCAGACCAAGAACAGTATCAACGGTTCTTCCTCCTGATCTTCTCGCTGTCGTCGCCATCAGCGGCGACAGCGTGGGCGATCCAACCGCCACGGCCGATCCCCAGATCAGGAACAGTATCAACGGCGCCCCACGTTTAACTTCTTGCACCGGCAACTCCGCGGGTCCCCCGCACATGTCCACCCGCCCGTCCGCACGATAGAGGGGTCCCGCGGGTGCGCGCGCCCCAACCTTCCGGAAACCTGCCGGCCGAACACCCCATCTCCCAGCGCGTCAGCAGCTTTCGAGAAGGCGCGGCATGCGCTCGATGACCAAGCATGGAGACACGACGCGACAAGCGCGTCGCCGCCCGCCGCCGCAATCGCCGCACCGGCACCGGGTGAATCCATCGCGGCATCTGCAAAGAGGTTCTATCCATGTCCTGTTCCTGCCAAGGCGAAACATCCGCCCAACACGTCTCCGACTTCACTGTCACCGGCTTCAGCGGCGCTGGCGCCCCAAATGTCCAGCTCGACGGCGTGCAAGCGCTCGATCTTTCGTTCTGCGTCGCTGCCTCCACCCAGGCGGGCAACCAGATCTGCTTCACCGTGCCGATCTATGGCAAATTCTGCGTCACATCGCCGATCCCGATCCCACCAGGCGCCGAGATCAAGGCCTGCGGTGAGACCTGCGGCCGGATCATACCGACAGGTCTGAAGGTGACGCTCTATCTCAACGGCAATGCCATCTTGACGAGAGTGGTATGGGGTAGTTGCTGAGCCCGTCGACCCAGGCCACGTAACGCCGCTTCGGCTTGCGCGGCAATCGGGGTGTGACCGTTCAACACCTTGGGATCGGAACGTCGCGGTTATCCGCCGCGACGTTCCCTTTTTTGCAGATACCCGTCCCCTGCCCCGCAAACACATGAAGTGCAGGTGGCTTGCGCATTTCGGGCTCCTAGGCTTTCGCCGTGGGGCAGCAAAGTGCGCGCAGGGCGCAATCAGCCCTCAGCGCCGGCGTCGGCTGTGAAGCAATAGCAATGAACCTGGCGCCGCCTACATGGGCGCTGTGCGCCGGCTTTGCTGCCGTCAGGGCGCCACCCACCCCATGATGGGCACGGAGCTGATAGAGTTTTTCGGGCTGCCGGCCAGCACCCGATCGCTATAGGAAACGTACACGAGCACATTCCGGGCTCGGTCGTAGAAGCGCACGACGTGTAGGTGTTTGAACAGCAGGCTGCGTCGCTCGTCGAAAACGGTCTCGCCATCCCTGAGATCGCCGGTTATTTTGATCGGTGCAACCTGGCGGCAAGCAATGCTGGCGTCACTCGTATCTTCCGCCAGGCGCAGTGCGCCTTTGATCCCCCCCGTCACGGCCCGGCTGACATGACAGGCAACACCCTGCACCTTGGGGTCATCAAACCCGTCCACCGCGATCCGATCGTTCGGCCCCAACCAACGGAAATTCGTGCTGACCTGTCCAGTCGTTCCCCTCTCCGGACGGGTCCAGACCCATAGCGCGAAAGCAAGGACCAGCACCAGCGCGGCAATCCCAAGGGTGGCGACGATCTTACGCATGAGTGAATTGGACTCGGCGCGGCTGACGACTGGCGGTCAGGTGGGCTCGCAGAATATCAGGCCCCCATGGATGACGTCGGTGAATCATCGTGTTCGCGCATGCAGGGGGCGCTTGGCCAAAGAATCCCGTCACCTTTGTTACTCTCACTCCCTCCGTCGGCCGGTCTCAAATAGCTCCCCTGACAGGCCACCGGCGACAGGCGCGGGCGCCTGAAGGACCCGATTTTCGCTCAACCCAATGGGAGCAATGCCGATGATCACCATATCCGCCTTCAGCCACGTCCCGGATGTTGCCAAGGGCTTGGTTCGCGATTTACGCGTCCGCTGGGCGCTTGAAGAAGCCCGGCTTACCTATAAGGTTCGCCTGCTCGAACAAGGAGACCAGGACAAACCTGAATACCGGGCTTTGCAGCCGTTCGGGCAGGTGCCAATTTTCGAGGAAAACGGACTGGTGCTGTTCGAGTCGGGTGCAATCGTTCTTCATATCGCGGAGCGCTCGAAGGTGCTTCTGCCAGAGGACCCTGCAGCGCGCGCCCGCGCCGTCCAATGGGTGATCGCGGCTCTCAATTCAGTGGAGCCCGCCGTCTGGAATGTTTTCGTTATCGACAACCTCTATCCGAATGAGGACTGGGCCAAATTGCGCAGGCCAAGTGCCGCCGAGTTCATGAACAAGAAACTCGACGCTTTGGCCAAGAGGCTTGGCGACCAATCTTTCCTGGATGGCGGACACTTCACCGCCGGTGACCTGATGATGGCAACCGTGTTGCGTTTCCATTCAGACACATCGAAGCTCGACCCGCGCCTGGTCGCATACCTGGACCGCTGCACCTCGCGACCGGCCTTCAAGCGTGCGCTGGACGCACAGTTTGCGGACTTCAGGAGTGCCGCCGCGTAATCATTGCCTTGCAACTCAGCTGCCCGCATGGGCGAGTACAGCTGATAACAATAGGGCCCAAGTAAGCGGTACTTGGGCCCTTGCATACAAACGTGCGGAGCTCCTGGAGCTCCGCCGCCCCGCCGAAAACCTCTGTAGCCGCGCTCGTTGCCTCCCAGGCGACGACTCAGAAAGGAGTGCGAACAACATCAAAGGATGCGCCCTGCTGCAATTGTTGCGGGACTCGATTAGTATGCGGCGCGTCCGGAGATGAATAACAAACAACCAACATCTAGCTAGGGGTCCTGATGAAGACACTATGTGTTGCGGTCGCGTTGGGTATGAGTGCTATGGTCCAGGCGGCAGATTTCGGGGATCCGCCGCAACTGACTGTTCAGGTATCCGATCTGAATCTGGCTGATAAGCGTGGAGTCGCGCTGGCGTACGCGCGAATCGAGCGAGCAGCGCGTGCGGTATGCGAGCTGCACAATGGCGCCGATCCTGCGCTGCAGGAAAAGATGCATCGGTGCAAGAGCCAAGCCATCGACGGCGCGGTCCAACAGATGCACAGCGTAAAGCTCGCTGAGTATCGCGGGCATAGAAAGCAAGGCACGGGCTGAGAACGATAGAAAGGGACGGGGCTAGTGGACGGCCCCAACTTTCGATTGTCACCCCTCGACAATGACTCCCACAAAATTGTCCTGGCTTCCGACAAACCTGTTCTAGCGGCTCGCACCGCGCCATCGGAGATAATGATCTGGAGGGGGAATTCACAACAATGAAGATGATCATGGGAGCGGCGCTCCTTGCCGTGGGAATGATTTCGGTCGCACGAGCTGACGAGTGGCGGGAGCCCGATTATCCGCTCAAGGGTTGGTATGCCGGCGGCGACCTGGGTGGCTGGCGGCTCCGGGATCGTGTTTCAGGAGTATCGCTGACAGGGTTCACCTACAGCCCCTTTATTGGCTACCAGTTGAATCGGTATCTCGGTGCCGAATGCGCCTATATCGGAGGGAACGACACCAGCACGAACATCGGTGCTGTTGACCTCTCCCTGCACGCGCAGGCTGTCGAGACGTCGATCATTGGTTCGTTGCCGCTATCGGGTTACGCGGGCCTGTACGCGCGTGCTGGTGCGGCCAAGTGGTGGGCCACTACCACTTTTTCGTACCTGAGCTCCAGCGAAAGCGTCAAGGACAATGGCATCAACGGCGTTTATGGCGCGGGGGTCTATGAGCACTTCGATGTAGTGGCCAGTCGTGTCGAATGGACGCATGCAAACATACAGGGCGCGAGGATCAATCGGATCACCGTTGCTGCGTATTGGAAATTTTGATCACCACCAAAGCCGCTAGGGAAGGCCACGCAAATCCGTGAGCACGATCGGTCCATGCCGGCCCACAACGACCGTGTGCTCGTATTGTGCGGTAACACTGCCCGTCGGACCGATCAGGGTCCAGCCATCGCCAGCATCCTCGGCGTAGCGTGCCTTCGTAGACAAAAATGGCTCGATCGTAAAAACCATACCTTCGTGCATGACGCGCGCATCGTGCGGCTCAAAATAGCCTGTGATATCCGTCGGCTCCTCGTGGAGCGCGCTGCCAACACCGTGGCTGCAGAGGTTGCGAACGATACGCAGGCTGCTCCTGCGCGCCACACATTCGATCGCGTGACCAATGCGGCTCAGGCGCGCACCCGGCCGCACTTCATGAACCGCGGCATCAAGCGCTGCGAGTGTTGCTGTACGCACGCGTTTCTTCACCGGAACGTCAGGAGGTAGGGTGAAACTCGCACCCGTGTCAGCGAAGTACCCGCCGACCCGTGCACTTACATCAATATTGACCATGTCGCCCGCACTCAGCCGTCGCGACCCAGGAATGCCATGGGCGATTTCCTCATTGACGCTGATGCACGTAGCGCCGGGGAAACCATAAGTCAATCGCGGTGCCGATTCGGCATCAGCCTCGGCCAGCCACTTTGCCCCGAGTGCATCGAGCTCGGCTGTGGTCATCCCCGGTTCGGCAGCGTGGCACATCCGTCGCAATACTGCGGAGACGAGTAGTCCCGCGGATTTGAGCTTATCGAGCTGTTCTTCAGTATGAATGGTCATGATGTTGAGCGTGGCAATGTATCGCGCATTGTAAAGGATGGAGAGGCGCGACATGCCTCTATGTCGCGCGATGGGAAGCGCCAGCTGCCGCTGTATTGCAAAGCCACTCGACGCGTGGGGGCCGGAGGCCCGTGGGGCGGACCTCGGTCCACGCCGCGACCGCCCATTTATTGCGCTCAACTGCGCTGCCGTGCCGGACACCCTGGTTCGAGGCGGAACTCTTTGGCGTCGAG
>Ga0207667_10005153_pt1 | contig 15964 bp, 10 predicted proteins | sample KBSCornC52_FD_184301 | JGI IMG/M metagenome (GOLD analysis project Ga0207667, IMG submission 184301) | Corn rhizosphere microbial communities from Kellogg Biological Station, Michigan, USA - KBS Corn C5-2 (SPAdes) (version 2) | ecosystem: Host-associated > Plants > Roots > Rhizosphere > Soil ... | reverse complement strand
TTCTCGAACAATAGCGATGGAAGTCATCATAGCGCAAACCAGCATCAATACCAAAGCCATTACGCCGGGCACAAAGCTATAAGCGCCCTTCAGTTCGGGATTATATAGCATTCGCACTTGGGCTTTTATAGTATAAGGCAAATGCTGGTTTTGGTTGATGGACTGCTGGTAGTCGGTAATAATGGCCGTGGCGTAATTGGTGAGCGTATTGGCAGTGTTTGGGTCAGATGCATCGGCAATCAGTTGTACCTGGGCGCTGTTGCTGTGCAATAAATCGTTCCTGAAATTCTCCGGAAACACAACCACCATCCTGATCTTCCCGGTGCGGAAAGTAGCGTCGATATCTTTATAAGATGAAATATTTTTTACCAGGTTGAAGTAACGGCTGGAGGCAATCTTTTGTGACAGCTGCGTACTGGCAATATCCCGCGATTGGTCAAAGATGGCGATGTTGGAGTTTTTTACCTCGTTGGTAAGCGCAAAGCCATATATAATGATCTGCACCACCGGCATCCAGATCAGGATAAACAGCGTGCGCCTGTCCCTCCAGATATGGAGCCATTCCTTTTTAACAAAAATCAAAAATTGCTTCACTGTTTTATATATTTTAAAATCTATGTTATATCGCTCCTTCACATGTCATCTCGACCGCAGGGAGAGACCTTATACGCCCGGTATTTACGCCAATGCATTTACGCCCTGTAAAGGCCGCGTGTACTGGTGTATAAGTTTTCTCACTTCGTTCGAAATGACATCGATTTTTACCCCTTTGTCATCTCGACCGCAGGGAGAGATCTTATGCTCCCTGTATTCACGTTTTGCATTTACGCATTGCATCTTACTCTTTCTTTCCGTGTTGCACAGTCCCACAAGCCGCGCGTATAAGTTTTCTCACTTCGTTCGAATGACACCGGGGGGCATTTTTCATTAATCTCCCGTTCTCACCGCTTTTCTCGCCAGGTACAAAAACACCTCATCCATGGAATTTACCCCAAAATTCTTCATCAAATTTGCCGGCGTATCCAGCGCGTCAATTCTCCCATCCACCATTATAGATACCCGGTTGCAATATTCGGCCTCGTCCATATAATGTGTGGTCACAAAAATGGTAATGCCCATGGCCGATGCTTCGTATATTAGTCCCCAAAACTCCCTTCGTGTTACCGGGTCCACGCCGCCGGTGGGTTCATCCAAAAAAACAATGGCTGGCTCGTGCACAATCGCTATCGAAAAAGCCAGTTTTTGTTTCCAGCCCAGCGGCAGGGCTTTAACCAGCGTTTTTTCCTGGCCCTGCAGGTGTAGTTGTTTTATTAACGAGGCCGTTTTTTCCTTTATCCGCTCATCATTCAAGCCATAAATACCGCCGTAAAACCTGATGTTTTCGGTAATCGTCAGGTCCTCGTATAACGAGAATTTCTGGCTCATGTACCCAATATTTTTCTTAATGTCTTCTGTTTGTTTAAATACATCAAAACCCGCCACGGTGGCTGCCCCCGTTGTAGGCATCAGCAAACCGCAAAGCATCCTTATGGCTGTTGTTTTGCCGGCCCCGTTTGCACCCAGGAAACCGAAGATCTCGCCCTTCTCCACATCAAAAGTAATTTTGTCAACGGCGGTAAAATCCCCGAACCGTTTGGTTAAATCTTTTGCTGTTATAACTTTTTCCTTTTGCATTTTAGTTGTTCATGAGTGCCATAAAGCAGTCTTCAATATTGGGTTCGATGGATTTTATTTCCACCCCGGCGTAATTTCCTTTTTGGGCGATGTTCTCCAGTTTTTGCCGGCTGTTTTCCTGTGTTTTAAAAACCACATGGTGATATTGCCCAAAGGGATAACAACTCTCCACAGCCGGATCCTCTTTTATCGCATTCATCAGCTTATACATTTCGTTGGCCCGGATGGCCCACAAAGGCTTTTTAAACTGACTGATAACGCCTTTTGGCGTATCAACCGATAGCAAGCTCCCCTTTTGTATCAGCGCCACACGGTCGCATAAGGTAGCCTCATCCATATAAGCCGTGGAAACCAGTATGGTAATGCCCTGCGTTTTTAGCCGGTGCAGCATTTCCCAAAATTCCTTGCGCGATACAGCATCCACACCTGTAGTGGGCTCATCTAAAAATAATACCGATGGTTTGTGAATCAGCGCGCAGCTCAAAGCCAGTTTCTGCTTCATACCGCCGGATAAAGCGCCCGCTTTCCGGTCCTTAAAAGGTTCAATTTGCTGGTAAATGTCTTTTATCAGGTCGTAATTTTCCTGTATCGATGTATTAAAAATAGTAGCGAAAAATTCCAGGTTTTCCTGTACCGACAGATCCTGGTATAACGAAAACTTTCCGGGCATGTAACCTATACGGTTGCGTATCTGCTTATAATCTTTCACCACATCAAAACCATCAACATGTGCACTGCCGCTTTCGGCGAGCAGGAGGGTAGTCAAAATCCTGAACAGCGATGTTTTCCCCGCACCATCCGGGCCGATGATGCCGAATATCTCACCCTTTTCCACGGTGAATGATATGCTGTTCAGCGCATCCACCACCGTTTTTTTGGTGCAGTATTTTTGGACGATATTTTCAACTACTACCGGTTTCATTGTCGTTAGTTAAATTTCACCTCGCCGTACATGCCTATTTTCAGCAAGCCATCATTTTTAACCCTAATCTTTACAGCATAAACCAAATTAGCCCGCTCATCCTTGGTTTGGATGGTCTTCGGCGTAAACTCAGCCTTGTCCGAGATAAAAGTGATTACCCCTGGGTAAGTTTTATAGGTTGATGCAGTGCTGTCCACCAATACCTTAACGTTTTGGTTTAGCTTAATTTGCGATAATTGCGTGCCGGTGATGTAAACCCGCAGCGTGATCACCGACAGATCGGCAATTTTATACAAGGCTTTGCCCGCGGCCGTTTCTTCGCCGGCCATAGCATATTTGGTTAGCACCGTACCGCCAATGGGGTTGGTGATGTTGGTCCGTTTAAGCTGGTCTTCAATTTGGGCTACCGAGCTTTTTAGCGGTTTATACTCACTTAAAATGCTACTGTTTTGTGTGCCTGTAGTGGTTTCCTGTACTTTTATCTGTTGCTGGGTTACTGCAATTTGCTTTTTCAATACATCAATCTGGTTGTTCCAGTCGTCCAGTTGTTTACTAGTGGCGGCATCGGCTTTTATCAGTCTTGCGGTGCGGTCACGTTCAGTCATCGCATTATCCAGTTGGGTTTTTTGTACCGATATCTGGTCCTGCAGCATTTTTACTTGAGGCTGTACATCCATGGTTTTTTGTTTCAATGCGCCAATGGAAGCTTCAATTTGCGCCTTTTGCAATGCCAGTGGGATAGAGTCAATTTCGCCTACAACGCTGTCTTTTTTCAGGATGGAGCCTTCATTCAGGTCAAGTGCCATTATTTTGCCGGGCACTTCTGCCGATACGATCACCTCGTCGGCCTCAAAAGTTCCCGAAGCGTCCGATGCGCTATTATTGGAGCTGCAACCGGCAAGCAGGGCAGGCAAAATAGCTATGTATAATAATATCCGTGTTTTCATTTATGTGGTAATAAGCGGTTATCTGTTTATTGAATTTTTATATTGCCAATGGTGTTTTGGTAGCTGTATTGTTCCTGCAACAGTTGCATTTCGTGCAGGATTCGGTTTTGCCGCGCCTGGTCCTCGGCATTTACTTCGTTAATGTAGTCGTGGGCGCTCAATACCCCGTTTTCAAGCTGGGCCGCCGCAGCCGTTTTTACCGATTGCCGGATGCGGATAATTTCATCATCCGTTTTAACCAGGTCCTGGTATTTGCTTATTTGTGCGTTTTGCTGCTTTTGGGTCAGGCTGGTATTAAACAGGAAGGTCTCTTTTTGTACATCCAGTGTTTTTTGCCCTATATCCATTAACTGTTTTTGGTTTTTTAGTGTGTAGAGTGCGCCCAGGTTCCAGCTAAGCCTTAATCCCCCCTCGTAGTACCAGGCAAAATTGTTATCCAGGAAATTTAATCCCGGCCGGCCATACCCGCCCTGTACAAACAAACCCAGTTTTGGCACCAATTGCGTTTTTAGCATTTTGTATTGCAGGTCGTAAGTCTTTTTCTGAAAATCGTATGCCAGCAGTTCTGGCCGGGTAATGGCATCGGTAATTAATGGTGTAGCCGGTTTTTCCAGCTTTGTATTATCATTCAGCGGAGTGTTAATAAACAAGCTCAGCATATCCAGGTAAGCTTTCCGGGCCGATGTTAACTCAATCCGGGCTTGTTCTGTCTGTAATAGTTGCGCCTGCAACTCATCCACACTGCTGCGAAAAGCGGTACCATTTGCTACCAAAGCTTTCGTTTTGTCGATGCCATTTTGCACATCCTGTTTCAGCAGGTCATTTTGCCGCAGTTGTTCGTTTATCAGCAGTGCTCCAAAAAACAACTGATTTACCCGATCATACAATGCATACAATTCAACTTCAATATTTTGCTGCTGTATCGCTTCGTTGGCCTGCGCTGTTTGTTTCTGGTTCCTGATTACCCCGCCGTCGTACAGGGTTTGATCCAGCTCGCCATAAATTTTATATTGTTCCTTGCTGTATTGCGGCAGCGAAAAACCTTTTATGGGGATGGTAAATGGGAGGGTAGTTACCGCCGATTGGTAATTTGCCGTCCCGTTAACCGAAAAAGCAGGCAAATAGCCCTTCGAGGCATTGGAAACCGAGTACTCGCGCGTTTTGGTGATCAAGTCCTGTTGTTTTATCAGCGGATAATTTGCCCGTGCCAGGCGATAACACTGGTCGATGGTTAATGCCGGGGATTGCGCCTTTGCAGCAGGCATAAAAATGCCGCCCATTAGTAAAATGAGCAGGCACATTAACCGGTTTTTATAGTTGTGATAGTGCATCAGCATATTGTTTCGTTAATTACGTATTCAATTTAACAGGCATTTTAATTATGGATGATATCAGACAACCATAGCGGAATCAACTTTTTCCGTTGTTCAATAATGCGCCTAAACTCGGCTTCATCAATTACCCCCGACTTAAATAGTATCGGCCGCATTAAAAAAGGAAATACAATCATCCCCAGCATATTCATCACAACGTTCACAGGGTGAAACTGTATCTTACCCTCCGGAACCAATTGCCGCAATTGTTTAAAAAAGTGCGAGTTCAAAAACATCCGGCCATTGTCGGTCATTGCCGGCAGCGTGGTCGACCCTGCCATTAGTTCATTCACGATAAACAGCGGGAAATCAGGGTTGGCAAGTAATAGCTCAAGGTAATGGTCCACTATACTTTCTATCTTTTCAACCAGGGTAGTGGTTTCATCGTTGATGATCGGCCTGATCTTTTCAAAAAGCCCCTGTATGGTCTCCGTCATGATCAGGTGAAACAACTTTTCCTTGCTGCGGAAATAGTAGTTCACCAGCGCCAGGTTTATATTGGCCTCGGCAGCAATATCCCTTACTTTGGTGGCTGCGTAACCGTTGCGGGTAAACACTATCCTCGCGGCTTCCTTCAGTCGTTCCTCGGTCGAGGTATCCAAATTTGTTTCTTTAGGCATGCGATTAAATTTCAATGCAAACCTATGTTAAACAATTTAATTAAACAAGTGTTTAAAACAAAAAAATAATGATAAATATCACATTTTCCCCGGTCGTGATGATAACGGGATTTTTTTCCCGAAAACGCAATCCTGGCGAATTCAATCAACTTACTTCAAACAGTTTTTGTCCTGGCAGCTTTACTTAAATCAATAGCATAATTTGTTTTATAAATAAGATATTAGCATCCCTATGGAGTTGAAAATGAAACATATTACCTGGCTTGCCATATTTCTGATCGTTGCTTGCAACTGCCATGCACAATCTTCAAAGGAAATGGTAGCTCCGTTTAGGAATATAGTTAAACTCATCAGGGCCGATAAAGCAGCTGAATTGGCGCGGTTGGTTAAATATCCTTTAAAAAGACAAAACCCGCTGCCTGATATTCACAACGCCAAAGCTTTTGTTGCTGATTTTAATATATTGTTTGATACCGCGTTTAAAGAAAAGCTGAAGCTTTATAACGATACCGACATATTTGAGCACAACGGGGCCTATGGCTTGGTTGGCGGTGTCTTTAGTGGCGATATCTGGCTAAATGATAATGGTTTGATATCAAGCTTAAACTATAGTTCGAAGCATGAACAGGCGCTTCGCGATGAACTCACCAAAAAAATTCAGGGCCGGATTTACCCCGGCGTAAATTCCTGGACGGAAAACATCCTGGTTGCCAAATCAAATAATTTATTGATCAGGATTGACGAGACAAAAAAGGGGACCCGGTATGTAGCCTGGAGTAAGGGCCGCCCAAACTCCGGAAAGCCCGACCTGGTTTTGTACAATGGCATCCAGGAGTTCCAGGGTACCATGGGCGGCTGGACATGGACGTTTAAAAATGGCGATTGGACTTATATCATCGACGATGTTGAAATGTGCGAAGAACCCTATAAAGACTGCGGCCTTTTCCTCAGGCTGCTTTATAAAGACGTCCCAAAAAGTTCGGTAAGGCTAACGGAAACCAAATAAGGGGCAGCAGACCCGATGCGTTACTTTATCGCAGCATCTGCCTTCAGTTTGTGCAAATAAACCTTGAAGCAAATAGCGTAAATACTTCCCCAAAATTGTACACACTTTTTCTCGGAATAAAGGGTTAACTAACTTTAAATTAATAAAATAAAGTTGTTTGCGATAATTCTCACGTGTGTATCGCCCAAAATTGTTTGCCCCCAATGAGAACCTACAAACACCGGAAACATCCGTGCAACCCTCCAAAACATTCGCCTTTGCCTCGGAGGCGAAGGATATTTAAATACTTAAATCATGCTTTAGTGTTTTGAAAGCACAATGCAACAACCTACGTAATATATAACTGGCACAGGCTTTGAAGTATACTGACTACAATTATAAATTGACAGATCATCGTTATGAAGGAGAATCAAATCCGTAATGCGTCGGTGGGTAAAAACATCAGGACCTTACGTATTCAATCAGGCATCAGTCTTAAAGAAGCGGCAAATAATCTGGGTATTTCTACCTCATCATTATCCAAGATTGAAACCGGGGTTACCGATGCAAATTTGTCCCGGCTCGAGCAAATTGCCGCACTTTACCGGGTTGAACTGGTGCAGCTTTGGGATATCGATTTTAAAAAAGATATGCAGATGGACACTACTTTAATCAATGCGAAAAAGAAAGTGTTCGATCTCGAATCTGAAATATCCGTGTTTCAGCGCAAAGTGATCACCCTTTACGAAAAGCTACGGGAGCAATCGACAGATTATAAATCTGTCCGTGTGTAATTCCGGGCAGTACTTTACTGGCACCTTTCGTCCTTGTTAGCCGTACCTTAGTATATCTTATCAATAATTTGCCGCTATTTCACTTAATGTTTTTCATTTCAACTGTTTCGGTATTTAACCAGGCAATTTTTTCCGACAAATATTAGCCGGAAGTATTTTTGATATCGCCTACTAAGCTGATAATAGCGTCCTCGTTTATAAACCGTTTAGAATGACTGAATAGTAGCTGGTAAGGTGTTAGCTGCTCCATATTTCATGAAAATTACTGGCTCGCCGGTTAAAATAATATCGATATTTTTTTATCAACTCATTTTTGCAATCATTTGATTTATAAGGCATTGATTTTTAACTAGTGGTCTTTTATTTAAATTTTCATTATATAACAATACTTGTCATGGCTACAATTAATAATCATGTTTAATAATGCACTTATATTTATGCTCAACCAAAATTATAGCCCTTTATAATGACCCGAAAATTACTGTTATCGCTATCCCTTATAATCCTGTTTATAGTTGCACGGGCACAAAATCACTCGCCAAGGCAATTGTTTCCCGGATTGTTTGAGGCTGTGCAGCTATCTGATATATTCCCCGACAATAAAACCTTTGTTGACGCGACCCCGCTACGTGATCCTGTACTGATCATGAAGGATTATAATCAGCAAAAAGACAAGCCTGGTTTTGATTTAAAACAATTTGTGGTAAACAATTTTAATGTGCCTGGTCCACCAAAGGGTATTTTTAAAACCGATATCACCACCGGGATCCGCAAGCATATTGATACTTTATGGCAGGTACTTTACCGCCGGCACGATACCGTTTCAAAATACTCATCGCTGCTGCCCATGCCCAATGATTTTATTATACCGGGGGGGCGTTTTCGCGAGACGTACTATTGGGACTCATACTTTACCATGCTTGGCTTGCAGGAAAGTCATAAAACCGAGATCATCCACAACATGATAGGCAATTTTGCCTATATGATTGATAAGTATGGCTTTATACCCAATGGTACCCGAACCTACTATTTAACCCGGTCGCAACCGCCGTTTTTTTCTATGATGATCGATCTGCTTGCCAAAGACGAAGGCGAGCAGGTGATCGTAAAATATCAGCCCGAACTTTTAAAAGAATATGCTTTCTGGATGATGGGCGCCGGTAAACTGCAGCCCAACCAGGCTTATCGCAATTCGGTACGTATGCCGGGCGGCGAGATATTGAACCGCTACTGGGACGAATCGGACAAACCGCGCGAGGAATCCTTCAAAAAAGATGTGGATGCTGCAAAGCTGACCAAACAAAAAGAAGGCGATTTTTACCGGAATATCCGTGCCGCTGCTGAGTCAGGCTGGGATTTCAGCACCCGCTGGATGGATACTACGGGCAAACTGCAAACCATTCGCACCACATTTATTATACCGGTTGATTTAAACTGTTTGATGTATCACCTGGAACTTTCTATAGCCAAATCGTATAAGCTGCAGGGGAATACAGCCAAATACCAGGCTTACACTGAAAAAGCTATGTTGCGCAAAAAGGCCATCATCAAATACTCCTGGAGCGAAAAAAACGGCTGGTTTATGGATTACGACTGGAAGGAAAAACACCAAACCCCGCTGCAAACACTGGCCGGCACATTCCCGCTTGAGTTTAATATGGCCGATGCTAAACAGGCGGCCAAAGTGGCTGCAAATTTGAAGTCGAAATTTCTGAAACCGGGAGGACTGGTAACAACATTTAATCGCTCGGGGCAGCAATGGGATAGCCCCAATGCCTGGGCGCCGCTGCAGTATATAGCCATTGATGGCCTCAATAATTATCACCAAACAAAGCTGGCCGGCGACATAGCCCAAACCTGGATACAAACCAACCTCAAAGTGTTTAATGATACCGGAAAACTTATGGAAAAATACAACGTTGTGGACACCGATGTTAAGGCCGGCGGGGGCGAATATCCCCTCCAGGATGGCTTTGGCTGGACAAATGGCGTTTTACTTAACCTGCTTGACCGATACTATCCCTCTCAATTATAATTGGTTCCGTTAATGTTAAATCTATTTTAAGCGGCATTTTAAAATTGCTATGTAAAATAGATTTTTAATATTATTTTTAGAGCATAGCTAATTGCCTTAGATAAACCAATTTTTATATGAGAATTTTTACCCTGTTTTTTTTACTGGGACTTTTTGCGTTTTCCGCAGGTGCGGCCGATAGAACAGACAGTTTGCTAACAGTATTAAAAAAAGAACTTGCCCAGAAGAGGAAATACGATGATCAAAAAGAACTTAGGATAAAGGCACTTAAAACCAAGCTGCAAGTCATAAACAAAACTGATTATAACGCTCAGTTTGATATCTGCGGAAAGTTATACGAGGAATATAGTGTTTACCAATACGATTCGGCTTACGTTTACTCACAAAAACTCTATAACATTGGCGTTTTAACCCACAATATTGCCAGGCAAAATGACAGCAAAATAAAATTGAGCTTCCTGCTGCTATCGTCGGGAATGTTTAATGAAACATTCGATTGCCTGAAGCAAATCAACGTGCGCATGCTTAACGATAGCTCAAAGCTTTCTTACTATGCCATAAAATCAAGGGCTTTTTCGGACCTGGCCGAATATGATAACGATAACCACTATGCGCCGTTTGATAAGGCAGAATCCATAAAATACGCCGATTCGGCCATCGCCCTGACTAAACCAAATACCTTCGACCGGTTATACCAACAGGGAAACCGGCAGGTAATTATGGGGCAATTGTCGCAGCCATCGCAATATTTCATCGATTTGCTTAATAACTATCCCCTCAGCGAACACCATCGTGCTATGGTTGCGACAGGTTTAAGCTACTTTTACAGCGGAATAGGGGAGGACCAAAAAAAAACCCAACTTAATTTGCTGGCTATAGGCGCCATTAACGATATCCGGTCATCAACGAAAGAAACGCTGGCCATCTTTAGACTTGGTGAGCAATTGTATAATGACGGCAACCTGAAGGATGGCTACGTTTTTATAAATCAGGCAATGGAAGATGCGCAATATTACGGCGCCCGTTTGCGGAAATTAAAAATTGGCGCTGTTTTGCCTGTAGTTGAAGACAAAATAAACATTGCAACCGAAAATGAGAAAAACAGGTTCCTGGTTTATTTATTATCGATAGCCGTTGTTGCAGTGTTAATTACCCTGGTATCATTTATAGTATTCATCCAGTTAAAACGGTTAAAAGTAAAGGAAAAGATCATCGAAGAAAAGAATGTTGAGCTGGAACGTATAAACAACAAATTAATTGAAGACACCCACATTAAGGAAGAGTATATAGGCTACTTTTTTAACGTAATATCCGGCTACATTTTAAAACTGGAGAAACTGAAAAGAAGTGTTGAGCGAAAAATAGCCACCAAAAAGTACGAAGATGTATTAGTATCTGTAAATGAGATAAATATAAAAAAGGAGCGCGAAACCCTGTTTTATACATTTGATCACGTGTTCCTCAAAATTTTCCCGAATTTCATCAACACATTTAATTCGTTATTGAAAAAGGAAGATCAGATATGGCCCAAAGACCACGAAGTATTAAATACCGACCTCAGGATATTTGCTTTGATGCGTTTGGGCATAAATGATAATGAAACTATTGCCAACATCCTGGAGTATTCGGTAAACACTATTTACGTTTACAAAATGCGTATAAAAGCCAAAGCATTAGTCCCCAGCGATCAGTTCGATCAAAAGATCATGGACATCAAAGCTGTTGATATTTCCAACAAGCCCTGATACACTTTATTGCTGCCCCCGCCACGTGATTGTGTGTTAAATTCACAATTATTCCTGGTCGGGAACGTTTCCGGTTAAAATAGGCTTCAATTACCATTTTGTGTTAAATTAGTACATAAAAGGGTTAAATTAAGTTTATATTTTTTGCCTGTCACTAATTTTTATAATGTTGATTATCAAATATATAACTCCAAAAAAAATTATATTTTTTGAAATTTTTGGTAAACAAATAGGTAATCCTGTAACCACCTTGTTACTTTGTAATATATAGTTCCAATTGAGGTGCTCAATAACTATAAGTAAAGCTAAATAAACCAATAAGTATTTTTTTTTAATTAGGCTACATTAATGCCCCTTTTTGTCTGTTGTTTACAATTGCAGTGGGGCTGTGCATTTTTTAATTGATAAAAATATTTTTTACCAATATTACCTACTAGACTTAAAGACCAAAATAAATGAATGATAACACAAATACTATGTCCCCTTGAGATAAGCTTTTTTAACCACTGTGTTTGATGTTTTATAGTAAAACACCACACCCGGAAATTTAGTTTATAAATACTTCCTTATAATCAACTAATCAATGAACTCAACAAACCTTCAAAACCAATCTTATGCAATTTAAAAATTTACTTAAAGTAAGTTGTCTTGCCTTGTTTTGTTTTTTTGCGCTCCCGGCATTAGCGCAAAACAAAACTGTTAATGGTAAGGTTATCGACTCAAAAGACGGTTCGCCTTTAATAGGTGCTTCTGTTGTATCAAAAGGCACCACTAACGGTGCAGTTACCGACGTTAACGGCGATTTTAAATTAACTGTATCATCGTCAGCCACTACGCTGGTAGTAACCTATATTGGTTATAACCGCAAAGAATTCCCAATCACTGCTTCTCCGATGACATTATCGATGGACGCGCAATCAAATTCCTTGAACGAGGTGTTGGTTGTAGGTTACGGTACTGTACGTAAAAAGGATGCAACAGGTGCGGTGGTAAAAGTTAACTCTGATGATTTTGTACAAGGTGTTACCACAAACCCTTTACAACAATTACAGGGCAAAGCTTCGGGCGTTGTTATTACAACTACTGACGGCGACCCGAACAGCAACCCTGTTGTACGTATCCGCGGTACTGCTTCTTTATCAGGTGGTAACGATCCGTTATACGTTATTGATGGAGTAGCAGGCGCTGATATTCGTTCAGTATCGCCAAGCGATATCGAATCATTCGACGTTTTGAAAGACGCTTCGGCCGCTGCTATTTACGGTTCACGTGCAGCAGGTGGTGTAATTTTGGTTACTACCAAAACAGGCAAAGCAGGCAAAACACAGGTATCTTTTAACACCTATGTAGCTTCTGAGTCTGCCGAACACCTGGTAAGCTTTATGAATGCTTCGCAATATTTATCGGCATACCAATCATTTTACAATAAACCAATGCCTACCGGTAATTCAACTACTGATAACCAGGGCGCTAATACCAATTGGTTTAAAGAATTGTTACGTACCGGTTTTACCCACAACGAAAACATTGGTTTATCTGGCGGTAGTGATAAAAGCCACTACAGGGCTTCGCTTACTTACAATGACCAACAAGGTATAGCTTTAACATCAGGAAGAAAGGATCTTAATGGTCGTTTTAATTTCGATCAGAAAGCACTTGATGATAAATTGTTGATTACTATCAATGTTTCAGCTTCTCACACCAATGCAAGTTATGTTGATGGTGGTGTTTGGTTGAACGCTGCGGCAGTTCCTTCTGTATTGAGTGTTTATGACCCTGCAGGCTCAGGACAATACCAGTACATCAACAATACACAGGAAATTAACCCTGTACCAAACCTGTTGGATATCACGAATACCGGTACTACTGATAGAATGAGCGGTAACCTGCGTTTGGATTATACCCTTGCAAAAGGCTTAACCATTAGCCCTTTTGCTAACGGAACCATCATTAATAGCAATTTTCTTAATTACTATCCGCCAATTAACCTGATCGCTCCAATCGGCGACCAGTACGGTGCAGGTGGTCAGTTTGCTGGTAATTATACACCAACACTTTCCGGTGCTGGCGATGTTGACAGGGCAACTGCAGGTGGAACTGATGAAACGTACGGTATCACTGCAGCTTACAAAACCACTTTTGGTAAAACAAGGTTGAGTTTATTAGGTGGTTACGAAGGTAACTCCTTTAACAATACCGGTTTACGTGTTGCAGCGCATGATTTCAACGGCATTACGCTGATTAATGAAAATATCCGCGACGCAAACTCCGTGGCAGCTGGTAAAGATATTGCATCTTATGACCAAAGCAGCCGCTTAGATTCATACTTTGGCAGGGCCGAACTGAACTTTAGCGACAAATACTATTTAACTGCTAACGTAAGGTACGATTGGTCGAACAAACTGGGTATTAACAGCCAGGGCGGCGTGTTCCCGTCAATTGACGGTGCGTGGGTTGTGAGCAGCGAAAATTTCATGAAAGAAGCTCGCTGGATCAGCTCATTAAAATTAAGGGGCGGTTATGGTCAGGTAGGTAACCAGGGTGCAATTACACCTTATTTATCACAAACTTTGTTTGGCTCAACCGGTACACCATATTATAACGGCGCATCAGGCGGCTTCCTTGCAAGTAACTTTATCCAGCAAAACCCTAACCCGAACCTGAAGTGGGAAATTAAGGCAACTACCGACGTTGCTGTTGATTTCAGCTTATTTAATGGTCGTTTAAGCGGTACTTTTGACTGGTACAGTTCAAAAACTACACACTTACTGTACACATACATAGTGCCTACAGGCAGCCAGTTTTTTGTTAACAACATTATTGCTAACATAGGTACCTTAACCAACAAAGGTATCGACTTCAACCTGAGCTATAAGGTTATTAATAAGAAAGACTTCTCATGGACTGCAGGTGGCAACATTTCGCTTAACCGCAATAAAATTGTTAGTCTTTCAGGAACATATGATAATAACACCTTTAACGTTACCCAGGCAAACGTGGGAAGCACTTCAGGTTTAGGTATCAGCGGTGCCATATCACAAATTGGTTACTTAAAAGTTGGCTATCCTGTGGGTACTTTACTGTTACCTGAGTATGCAGGTCAGTACTCAGGACCAATTGCAGGTGCCAAAGGAAAACAAGAGTTTTACTACACTAACTCGAATGGCGGCCGCGATACTACCAGCGATGTGAGCAAACTTAACTACGCTGATAACGGCAGCACCAGCGACCGTAAATTCTATTCAACCGAAGCTAAATTTAACTATGGTATCACCAATACATTTACCTACAAACAATTTGATTTAAATATCTTCCTGCGCGGTAGCTATGGTGGTAAAGCTTTTAACGAAACCTACATGGACTACACAGCATTAGGTAAATTAGGCACTTACGGTGTTTTGGCTGACGCTCCTAAATATGGTATCACCAGTTCATCTGAACCATCTACCTTTTGGCTGCAAAGCACTTCTTTCCTGAAAATACAGAGCGCAACTTTGGGTTACAATGTTGGCGTAAAAGACAGCAGATACATCGATAGGTTTCATCTTTTTATTGCAGGCAACAATCTATATACCTTTACAAGTTATAAAGGTCTTGATCCCGAAATTACAACTGCCGGAGGCGAAACAGGTATAGACGTGAGAACGCTTTATCCGCGCGCCCGCCAGGTTTCATTTGGAGTACAACTTATTCTTAAATAAAGTAAATCATTTAGTAATGAAAAAGAAACATTTTTTAATCACAGCAGCTCTACTGGTTGGCTTAAGTATTTATTCCTGTAAAAAGCAGCTTAACCCATCATTAGACTCAGTTACGCAAGACAAGGCTGCAAGCAGCCCGGCGTATCTAAAATCAATTGTGTTGGGTACGTACACCAAGTTACAAGGTTTAACAGGCAACAACGCAATGCTACTAACCTCTGAGGAAACTACCGACGCCCTTATTGTTCCGGGCCGTATAGGTGGTGACTGGGCTGACGGTGGCGTATGGCAGCAACTTTGGCTGCACCAGTATCCACCATCACATGGTAATATTTCGGGTGCATGGGACAATGCCTACAACACCATTGGTGCTATAAACATTACCATTGGCCTTGTACAAAGTTTACCGCAAACAAGCGCTACGGTATATTCTATTGCCGAATTGAAAACCTTACGCGCGTATTTTTACTTTTTATTGTTAAATAACTACGGTAACGTACCACTTCTTACTTCGTCTTCACAAGATGCCAGTACTGTTAAAAACAGTTCAGCTACTGACGTTTTTAACTTCCTGGTTAACGAATTGAAAACTAATGGTCCAATCTTAAGTTCAAAAACACCCGCTCAGGATCCAAGTCAATACGGACGTCTGAACAAGTGGGGAGCTTACTTTTTGCTGGCTAAGTTATACTTGAATCAAAATGTTATCACAAAGTCAAGCGATAATAGCGGGTATACTGCCTGTTCAGCTTATTGCGACTCATTGGCAACCGCCGGTTATTCATTATCTTCTGATTTCTTGTCTAACTTTTCAAGCACCAACCAAACATCACCTGAAAATATTTTTGTGATCCCTTACGATCACATTTATGCTACAGGCCTGCAAATTCAAATGATGAGTTTCCACTACAACCAGGCTGCTAAATACAACTGGGGTAGCACAGGTGGTCCATGGAACGGTTTCTGTTCAAATGCTGATTATTTCGGTAAGTTCAGCACATCCGATACACGCAGGGCTGGTTATCAGTTTGGTGTTCAATATGCTGCGGATGGTGTTACACCATTAACCACTCGTGGTAGCGATAGTTCATTAGTGCTTAACTTCAGGCCGCAGGTTTCAAACCTGTACACTGCAACCGAGTATGACGGTGTACGTCAGCAAAAATGG
>Ga0207667_10005150_pt1 | contig 15968 bp, 11 predicted proteins | sample KBSCornC52_FD_184301 | JGI IMG/M metagenome (GOLD analysis project Ga0207667, IMG submission 184301) | Corn rhizosphere microbial communities from Kellogg Biological Station, Michigan, USA - KBS Corn C5-2 (SPAdes) (version 2) | ecosystem: Host-associated > Plants > Roots > Rhizosphere > Soil ... | reverse complement strand
GGCAAGGAAGGCATCTACTCGGTTCAGCCCAATGCCATCTCGCTGGATCATGATGTGTTCAATCACAACAACGGCGGCTCGGCGCAATGGAGCTTTGCACCGATGCTGGACATGGGAGGCAACGTCTGCACGGATCACGCCTGCCCTTAGCGGCTGCGCGCGCTTCCCGAATTCAAGTCATATACGACGAAGTTCGGACTCGCCGAGCCATGGGACGGTTCGGCGAGCCGGACGCTTGCCGCCGGATTGCATCGGGTAATTACGATTGCGCCATAACTGCGACGGCGCGATAGCGAAAAGGAATGTCAGGTCGGCTCACTACAACGAGCGCCGCAATCTCGGTTTGAGCGAATCGCAGCAACACGACCTCTGGGAGTTTTTAAAAGGCGATTATCCCTTTGACAAACCCAAGTTAGGGGCGCTAATGTTGCGCGTCTCAGCTTGGGCGACTCCGGGTGTCTATAAGTCGAGCAGCGGCAGAGCAATTGTTGGCGCAGCCGAAGGCCATTCTTCGGCCCATGGCGTGGTCGCGCTGCCTAAGTGCTCATGACCCTTCGTTCTTTCAATACGAAAGCCCGATTGCGACTGATCTCAGTACCATGACTGCATTGGAGGGTGTGCGCCTGTCTTGTCGATATCGGCCGGCAGTCAACGAGAAGCCAGAAGTGACAAACCTGTCCCTTTTGGTTGGGGCTGATCGTGTCTATGCTGTGGATTACGGCAAATGGTACGGGCACAAGAACAACAAGGGCGGCCGTGGCCGCCCCTACTGGGGTGAGAAATTTACAGGTTCGCATCAGCATTTTTGGTCCGATGATGGTGGCGGCTATGCGGAACCATTGAGCGACCCAGCGGACGCGCAAGCGGCTTGGAATCTGCTCTTGCGCTTGGGAAACTTCAACGCGAATTTCCCGTTCGTTCACCCGCTTAGTGGTATTGATACATCGCAGGGGGTGCTAGGCATATGAAATGCTCTGACGTGCTAAGTAACCTTGGTTTCAACTGCGCCACTGTCGGCGCAAACACTATTCGCGTTTGGTCGCCTTTTACGTATGGCGAAGACGGCGAGCAGATCGGTTTGTATGTCGAGAAGCATAGCGATGGCTACGTCGTGTCCGATAACGCCGAAGCGATCATGCACGCCTCGTCTATGGGCGTTAATGTTTCCAAGAAGCGCATGGAAACGCTTCGGCGCATGGCTGGCCATTTGGTGAACATTGCGGATGGCGGCGAAATAACGGCTGCTGCGAGCGCGGAAAGCGTGCCAGACGCGGTAGTGTCAGTCTTAAGTGCGGCCATGGGTGTTGGCCATCTAGAAGCGATGTGGCGGCCTAGGCAGCGAAACGCGGCAGACTTCGTGCGGCAAGTTGGCGAAGTATTGGATAAAGTAGTTGGCGCCCCCAAGATCAGCCGAAATGTGTCTCTCGTTGGCGCGAGCGGTCACCAGATAGAAATTCCATTTGTTATTGTCAGCGATCCAGAGATTTACGTACAGCCCGTTGCCTACGGCGACGAAAGGGTCGAATGGGACAATGTATATCGCGGTCTTGGCAAGATGATTGATCTAAAGAACGCCGGCGCTTCGGACGGCTCGCGAGTAATTGTTATGGAAGATGCTGCAAACGATGTTGAGATTGCGAACGCCATTTCTCTGCTTAGCATCACCGCGAACGTAGTGAATTTCAGCCGCCTTGAAGCATGGGCGAGTAAGGTGGCGGCATGAAGCAAGAGCAGAAAGAGTTCGACGATGTGTTGCGCCGCATGCTTAGCGCTCCCCCTAAGCCGCATCCGAAACCAAAACCTAAGAAGCCAAGAGCTAAAAAAGCGAAGTCAGCACAGGGCTGACTTCGCTACTTCTTAACTGGTTGGTCTGCTGTAGTTCTGCTGTCAGAAACATGCTCATGTTCGGCGCAAAGCCAGCGACCGTTTTCGGGCGTATCAGAGCTATTGCTGATTAAGAACCTAGCTGTTGCATTGCATCTCGTGCCGTCCTGCTTAATTGCGCTGCAAGTTGACCCGGATGGTTTTTGCTGTTCAAGCATTAGCGTCAGATCCCTTATAAGTTAAGCGTTTGCCATGGACTTGCGTAAGCAGTCTGTCCGTGCGTTCCTTGTCCGTGGCCTTGCGATTGTTCCAGCGGTAGTCGAACTCTGTCACGTAACGCTGTAGGTGCTATTCGCCCACATGGTGGAACGTGCCGATCAGGCCGGGCTTGAGTAGCGAGAACGACGATTCAACGGTGTTGCTGTGAACGTCGCCGCAAGCGTATTCGCCCTTGCTGTGCGCTGTGACACCATGTGACGCGAACTCGCGGACGACGATGGAACGCTTCTCGCTACCGTGTTCGACAAGCGAGACGACTTTCATCTTGTGCTGGCAGCCACGCGCGGTGCGCGGCTTCTTGCCTTGATTGCCCCAATAGGTTTCGTCGGCTTCAACAGTACCGCCGCCGGAACCGAGGAGACCGCCGTTCTCTGACTTCATCACTTCGCGGATGCGATGTGTCATGAACCACGCGGACTTGTAGGTAACGCCGAGCATGCGGTGCAACTTTTGTGAACTCATGGCCTTCTTGCTCGCGCAAATCAAATGCACGGCAAGTAGCCACTTGTTCAGCGGAATCTTGCTATCGGCGAAAACGGTGCTGACGGTAACGGAGAACTGTTTGCGGCAGTCTTTGCACTTCCACAGGCCCGGACGTGTCGCCTTACCTTGGAGTTTGTAATGATCGCCAATTACGCCGCAGTGCGGGCAGATGACGCCATTGGGCCAGCGAAGGGCCTCAAGGTACTCACGCGCTTTGTCGGCGTCTTGGAAGTGCGGAGCGAAGAGATTTGCGGCGGACATGATGATCAACCTTGATTCTTGGGCTTCGGAACGATGTAGAGCCTTGGCGGCGTCGGAGGTTCTTTTACAAGAAAGCCGGCGCAAAGCTGAAGCACTTCGGCTGCGATTGGATTCTCAGATTCGCGCTGCTGTTGATCAGCTAGCTTCTTCCGAAGCGTCAATTGCATTTCTGGAGTCAGAGTATTCAACGTCCAGACGAGAGCCATCTTTAGGCCATGCAGTTCTTCATGCAATGCGGCGCGGTCGCGATGCAGGCCGGCGATTTCTGATCCGTGCAGGACAACGCTTTCGCTCAGCCTGTCGATTACTCGCTTCAGCGTTTCAATATCTTCTCGGGTGACTTCCGTGTTCATGTTGCCCATCTTGGGCCAACTGAGTGGGTTTGTCAAGTATATATAACCGCCTTTAAAAACCCAATTGGTTGCGCACGCGCCCGCGTTGGTTCGTGAATGATCCATAGTCGGGAGCGATATCTCTTGCCCGCCGGGGAGTTGGAAATCCCGCAAGCCAGCGACGTCGACTAGATTGACGCCGCTGGCTCATGGACCGTACTTCACGTCGATGTGCTGCCCGCTACTTATCCTGCACCGTCAGTGTCGCCGTCATGCTTGGATGATAGATGCAGTGATAGGCAACTTTGCCGGCCGATCCGGCCGTCCATTTGAACGATTGTCCTGGCAGCAGCGGTCCGGAATCGAAACGGCCGTCGTCGGCGGTCACGGAATGCGGCACCGTGTCGTCGTTGGTCCACGCTATCGTCGAGCCTGGCTTGGCAACCAGCTTTGCTGGCACGAACGACTGCTGACGCATATGGACGGAGACGATTTTCAAATCGGCCGCGCTGGCACTTGCGCTTGCCACTGCCAGGACGACACATGCCGCAATGGATATCGACCGCATGGCTATTTCTTGTCGAGTTCGGCCAGGGTTTTCTCTGCGTGCTCCAAGTGAGCCTGAAATGCCGGCTTGACGTCGACGAGCGTCTTCTTCAGTTCCGCGTTTTGCGCGTTCGGAATCAGAACGTCGGTGATTGCTCCAAGCACTTGCTTGTGATAGGCAACTTCGTTTTCCAAGTAAGCCTTGTCGAAGTCATGTCCCTTGAGCCCGCGCAGCTTTGCCTGCTCCGCGTCGGCGTTGCTCTGCAGCGATTTGCTGGTATCGCTGGGTTCGGGCTTCACGCCGAGCCGCGTGACCAGCGCGGTTGCATTCTTGTTGACCGCGGTGTGGTCTTTGATCATCAGGTTCGCGAATTCGTCGACACTCGGCGTTTTCGATTGCTTCAGCGCAATCTTGCCATTTTCGATGTCGATCGAGTTGGCCGTGACGACGATCTGAGCGATCTGCGCATCGTTTATCGCCGGTTTCTGCTCCGCGGCATTGCTGAATCCGAATGCGGCCAGAAGCGCCAGCGCCATCAAAGATTTGGTAGCCATCGTATCCTCCATAATCGAGTAGGCCGGCGACCGCCGGCCATGACAATATACACCATAAATGTGGTGTATATTGTTATCCGATTCGATTTGTCCCGTACCGCAGGGAAACCTCATGGCTGGCAACAACTGGTTTCGTCGTCTTCTCGCTGGCAGCCGCGGCCGTATCGTCGCGGAATTGCGCAAAGGGCCCGCCACCGTCAATGAGCTCATGGAGCGTCTGTCGATGAGCGCAAACGCCGTTCGCTCTCAGCTCTCTGCGCTCGAGCGCGATGAGTTGGTGATCGTGCAACCAGGATCATCCGCGGGCGTCGGCAAGCCACCGAACACATATCAACTTACCGTGGATGTCGGTTCACTGACGCCGAAGGCCTATGCCGACGTGCTGGATATCGTGCTATCGGCGACACGAAACCGCGTCGGCCCGCAACGATATGCCCTGATACTCGACGATGCCGCGGCCTGCATCGCAGGCGATCGACCGCTTGCGAATTCGTTCGAGGCGCGACTTGTGGAAACAAAAAAGCTCCTGACCGCCTTGGGCGCCGAGGTGGACGTTCAGCGAGACGGGGACAAAGTGCGCTTGAGCGGAACAGACTGCCCATTGGCCTCCACAACTTCCGCTCACCCCGAGCTTTGCGGGATGCTTGCGGATGTGATCAGCAGGCGACTGGGGCGTACCGTGACGGAATGCTGCGATCGCTCATCGCCACTGCCGCGATGTCGTTTTGCCGTCCACGCGGCGTGAACGAGCAGGTTTGCCGTTTACCGCTAATTCAGAATTTTCCGGTGCGAGAGCCGGCCACGATATCGGTTGGAATCTTCTAATTCGCTGAAAGCTTTTGGTTTTCCATAGACCACGGGCGACAATCCATTTTTTCCATATCGTTTGGAATGTGGCGAAAGCCATCACGGTTCCACCGACTTTGGAACCGGATCACCGGTGCAATGATCCCGGCTGGTTGATCGGCCTCTCTGACGAGTGCAACGGACGCTGATCAACCCGCTGCAAAGGAGAGCACCGTGGCTAGCGTCCCAAGAAATGAATTGCGGAATATTTTGGCCCTCTTGAGGGGCGTTGCAGTTCTATTGGCGCTTCCGCCGATGGGCGCGCATGCGCTGCCGAGCTTTGCGCAGCAAACCGGCCAGCCTTGCGCCACTTGCCATGTGGGATCGTTCGGTCCTCAACTCACCGCATTCGGGCGCGCTTTCAAGCTGCAGGGTTACGCGTTGCCTACTACGGGCGCGAAAGATAAAAGCGACGAAGGCAAAGACTTCATCCCGCTGGCGGCGATGCTCGTCACGTCGTTCACTCGAACCAGGACCGATCAAAGCCAGGATGCTGGCCGCTCTGCCGGTCGCAACGACAATTTTTCGGTGCAGGAAGCGTCGGTGTTCCTCGCTGGCCATCTGACGGATCACATCGGAGCATTCGCGCAAGCGACGTATTCGGATATCGATGGCAAGACGCAATTGGACAATGTCGATGTGCGTTACGCGCGGACATTCATGCTGGCCGAAAAGCCGACTATTTTCGGCGTCTCTTTGAACAACAATCCATCGGTCCAGGATGCTTGGAACACGTTACCGGCCTGGCGCTTTCCTTACATGGCATCCGAACTGGTGCCCGAACAGGCAGCCGCAACACTACTTGATGGTGGCCTGGAGCACCAGGTAATCGGTTTGACCGGGTACACGTATTGGAACAATGCCTGGTATCTGGAACTTGGCGGTTACCGCTCGCTTTCGCGGAGCATGCTCGACACGCTGAACGTCGAGGACGATGCCGGCCGCGTCAGCGGCGTCGCTCCGTATTGGCGGCTCGCCTGGACGCGCGACTTCTCCGGACAATCATTGTCGATCGGCACCTTTGGTCTCGATGCCAATGTCGAACCTGATCGCAGGCCGGGGCCGACCGACAAATACCGGGATCTCGGCATGGACGCGTCCTATGTACTGCTCGCTGCCGGCAAGCATACGGTTACGGTCAACGGCACGCTGACTCACGAGCGGCGAACGTTGGATGCTTCATTCGCAACCGGAGCCGCCGCGAGACCCTCCGGATCGCTGCAGTCGCGACAGTTCAATGCGTCCTACTACTACGATGGCCACTACGGATTGACGCTGGCGCGTTTCGATAATCGAGGCAGCCGCGACGAAGGCTTATTCGCTAGCGGTGCCGATACCGGCAGCAGAACCGGGAAACCCGACAGTCGCGGGACCATCCTGCAAGCAGACTGGACTCCATTCGGGCAAACCGAATCCTGGGCGGCGCCATGGGTCAACCTGCGCCTCGGCGTTCAGTACACCTGGTACGACAAATTCAACGGCGCAGCGCGCGACTACGATGGCTTCGGCCGCAACGCACGCGACAACAATACCTTGTTCCTTTTCGCCTGGATGGCGTTTTGAAGACGGAGGTCAAAGATGGGCAACTACAGCACAAACCGGCGAACTCTTCTCAAAGCGGGCGCCGCACTGGCGGGCGCCGCCGTGATTCCGCCGGCATTATTCGGCGACGAACCAAAGCATGTAGCAGAGTCGTATCCGCCAGCTCAGGCGCTGGGCTATCGCGAGGACGCAAGCACAGTCGACCGCGCGAAATACCCGAAATATGTTCCTGGTCAGGCGTGCGCGAATTGCAAACAGTATCAGGGCGACCCGAATAGCCAGTTCGGACTCTGTCAGCTCTATCCGGGAAAGGCAGTAAGCGCGAAAGGCTGGTGCTCGGGATATGTGGCCAAGAGCGGTTGATGGCACAGACGGCGCCAGTCGTCGCGCTCACTGCGCGCACCTATGTCGCGTCACTGCACTCGGCTTTCTTCGGCCGTTCCCGACTAGCGCTCGATCGGGCCGTGGAGGCCACGAAGTTCGTCCTGCGGCAACAATTGTGGCGATGCCATCGCGGCCGAAAACCCCGCGTAACCGCGGGGTTTGTTTGAGGATCGGTTGTCGGTTCGCTTCGTCCTAGCCATCCTTGCGCACGCGCGCTGCACTGCGCCGACGGGCATCGAACTTGGCGGCGCCGCTGATCAGCAAGGTCAGCAACAGCAAGCCGAGTGTCCAACGTGCATTGACCGGGGTCGGCGTAATGATCGGAGCCACCGATGGCGCGATCGGTACCTGCACAGTGCTCGCGCAGTGGCTGGCACTGGGGCAGGTCGTGTCACTGCCGCCGCCGACGGTTGCGGTGTTGTTGCCGGTGGTCGCCGTCGCGCCGACATTCACGTTGAGCGTGAGCTGGGTGGCGCTCGCGGGCGCGAGCGTGCCTGTGTATGTGCACACGAGCACGGTCGTACCGCTGCAGGACCAGTTCGTGCCGGTGCTGCTCTTCAGCGTAATACCGGCAGGCAGCGTATCGTTGATCGTGATGTTGCCGGACGTCGCGACGGAACCGCTGTTCGTTATCGTCAGCAGATAGCTCGCGGCTTGACCCACGACAAACGGATTCGGCGTAGCCGACTTCGCAAGGTCAAGCTGTGGCGAATTCACGGACACCGGGACTGTGCTGCTGCAGCGGCTCGCCGCTGGACAGGATGGATCGCCACCACCGCTCGCCGTTGCGGTGTTGGTTCCGCTCGTCGCGGCGACGCTGACGTTCACATTGAGCGTCAGTGAGGTCGATCCCGCCGGATTCAGCGTGCCGCTGAACGTGCAGGTGAGGGCGCTGCTGCCGGTGCAGGCCCAATTCGCACCCGATGTGCTCGCCAGGGTGATGCCGGCAGGCAGAGTGTCGGCTACGGTAATCGGTACGGTGGTGGCACCCGTTCCGGTATTGCTCACCGTGATCGTGTAGCTCGCGGGCTGCCCGGCAGCGAACGAACTCGGCGTAGCCGTCTTCGTCAGCGTGAGCTGCGGTGCGACGACGCTCACCGGCACCGTGCCGACGCAGTGAGCTGCCGCGGGACAGCTGCTGTCGCCGCCACCGCTCGCGGTGGCCGTGTTGTCGCCGGTGGTGGCGGTCGCAGCGACCGCGACGTTTAGCGTCAACACCGTACTTGCACCGGCCGCAAGAGTGCCGGTGAATGTGCACGTCAGCGCCGTTGTGCCGCCACAGCTCCAATTCGTACCGCTCGCGGTCGTCAGCGTAATGCCGCTCGGCAACGTGTCGGAGATGATGATGTTTCCGCTCGTGGTGACGCTGCCCGAGTTCGTTACGGTCACGGTGTAGCTCGCGGGCATGCCGACCGTAAACGGATTCGGAGTGGCGGTCTTGGTCACGGTCACCTGCGGCGCTGTAGTCGTGCCGCCGTTGCCGGTATTGTCAGTGTTGTTGCCCGTGTTCGGATCCGGTTCGACGCCATTGGCTGTTGCGACGTTGTCGAATGCGCCGGCCGCGGTGATCTTCGCCGTGACATTGATCGTCGTGTTCGCGCCCGACGCAAGGGTTGGAATCGTGCACGGCAGCGCCGAGCAGCCGCTGCCGCTGACATTCGTGATCGTCAGGTTCGTCGGCGTATCGGTGACGACGATGCTCGTCGCCGTTGAAGGACCGGCATTCGCTACGACGAGTGTGTACGCGAGCGATTGACCGACCGTGTACGGGCCCGCTGTTACCAGCGTCTTGACGATCGACACATCGGCCGAAGCGCCGGCGGTGCCGCCGTTACCCGTGTTGTCGGTGTTGTTGCCGGTGTTCGGGTCGGGTTCGGTAGCATTCGCGGTCGCGGTATTGTCGAATGCGCCTGCCGCAATGATCTTCGCCGTCACGTTGATCGTCGTGTTCGCGCCCGACGCAAGGGTCGGAATCGTGCACGGCAGCGCCGAGCAGCCGCTGCCGCTGACATTCGTGATCGTCAGGTTCGTCGGCGTATCGGTGACGACGATGCTCTTTGCCGTCGAGGGTCCGGCATTCGCTACGACGAGTGTGTACGCGAGCGATTGACCGACCGTGTACGGGCCTGCCGTTACCAACGTCTTGACGATCGACACATCCGCCGAAGCAGCCGCGGTGCCGCCGTTGCCGGTATTGTCCGTGTTGTTGCCGGTGTTCGGATCCGGTTCGACGCCATTGGCCGTTGCGACGTTGTCGAATGCGCCGGCTGCGGTGATCTTCGCCGTCACGTTGATCGTCGTGTTCGCGCCCGACGCCAGGCTCGGGATCGTGCACGGCAACGACGAGCAACCGCTGCCGCTGACATTGGTGATTGTCAGGTTCGTCGGCGTGTCGGTGACGACGATGCTCGTCGCCGTCGAGGGTCCGGCATTCGCTACGACGAGTGTGTACGCGAGCGATTGACCCACGGTGTACGGGCCGGCTGTCACGAGTGTCTTGACGATCGACACATCGGCCGAAGCGCCGGCGGTGCCGCCGTTGCCGGTATTGTCGGTGTTGTTGCCGGTGTTGGGATCCGGTTCGACGCCATTGGCTGTTGCGACGTTGTCGAATGCGCCGGCTGCGGTGATCTTCGCCGTCACGTTGATCGTCGTGTTGGCGCCCGACGTAAGAGTCGGAATCGTGCACGGCAGCGCCGAGCAGCCGCTGCCGCTGACATTCGTGATCGTCAGGTTCGTCGGCGTGTCGGTGACGACGATGCTCGTCGCCGTCGAAGGACCGGCGTTCGCTACGACGAGTGTGTACGCGAGCGATTGACCGACCGTGTACGGGCCGGCTGTCACGAGTGTCTTGACGATCGACACATCGGCCGAAGCACCGGCGGTGCCGCCGTTGCCGGTGTTGTCGGTGTTGTTGCCGGTGTTCGGATCAGGCTCGGTGGCATTCGCGGTCGCGGTATTGTCGAACGCGCCAGACGCACTGATCGTTGCCGTGACATTGATCGTCGTGTTCGCGCCCGACGCGAGGCTCGGGATCGTGCACGGCAGCGCCGAGCAGCCGCTGCCGCTGACATTCGTGATCGTCAGGTTCGTCGGCGTGTCGGTGACGACGATGCTCGTCGCCGTCGAGGGTCCGGCATTCGCTACGACGAGTGTGTACGCGAGCGATTGACCCACGGTGTACGGGCCGGCTGTCACGAGTGTCTTGACGATCGACACATCGGCTGAAGCACCGGCGGTGCCGCCGTTGCCCGTATTGTCGGTATTGTTCGTCGTGTCGGGATCAGGCTCCGCGCCATTGGCGCTCGCGGTGTTATCGAACGCGCCAGCCGCATTGATCGTTGCCGTGACATTGATCGTCGTGTTCGCGCCCGACGCCAGGCTCGGAATCGTGCACGGCAGCGCCGAGCAGCCGCTGCCGCTGACATTCGTGATCGTCAGGTTCGTCGGCGTGTCGGTGACGACGATGCTCGTCGCGGTCGAGGGACCGCCATTCGCCACGACGAGCGTGTACGAGATCGACTGACCCGTCGTATACGGACCCGCGGTCACGAGCGTCTTGACGATCGACACGTCGGCAGAAGGGGCTGCGGTCCCGCCGTTGCCCGTATTGTCGGTATTGTTCGTCGTGTCGGGATCAGGCTCCGCGCCATTGGCGCTCGCGGTGTTATCGAACGCGCCAGCCGCATTGATCGTTGCCGTGACATTGATTGTCGTGTTCGCGCCCGACGCCAGGCTCGGGATCGTGCACGGCAATGCCGGGCAGCCACTGCCTGTGACATTCGTGATCGTCAGGTTCGTCGGCGTGTCGGTGACGACGATGCTCGTTGCCGTCGAAGGACCGCCATTGGCCACGACGAGCGTGTACGAGATCGATTGCCCCGCCGAATAGGGACCGGCGGTGATCAGCGTCTTGTCGATCGATACGTCGGCCGAGAGCGTAGCCGTGCCGCCATTGTTCGTGCTGTCGGTATTGTTGGTCGGGTCCGGATCCGGCTGAGCAGCTGTTGCCGTCGCGGAGTTGTCGAACGCGCCGGCCGCAGTGATCGTTGCCGTGACATTGATCGTCGTATTCGCGCCCGAAGCAAGACTCGCGATCGTGCACGGCAACGACGAGCAACCGCTGCCGCTGACATTGGTGATCGTCAGGTTCGTCGGCGAATCGGTGACTTGTATGGCCGTTGCCGTCGAGGGCCCGGCATTGGCGACCGTGAGCGTGTAAGAGATCGACTGGCCGGCGAAGTAAGGTCCGGCAGTGACCAGCGTCTTGTCGATCGAAACATCCGCCGAAGTCGAGAGCGGCACCGTGCGTGAATCCTGGTTCGACGACACGCTGTCGGCGCTGGCCATTGCCACGTTCGTGACTTGAGCGTTCGCGACGTCGGTCGGCGTGACAATGTACGTCGCCGTGCACGTGAGCGATTCGCCCGGATCGAGGAAGTTGTCGAGATCACCGACCGTCGTCACGGCCGGGCAGGTGACGGTCGCCTTGTTGTCGCTGACGGTCACCGGACCCGCCAACGGTGCGAATCCGTTGTTCGTGACGAGATAGCTGTAATGCAGCGTGTCGCCGGGTAACGTGAACGAACTTTCGGTGACCGACTTGGCGAGCGTGAGGCCCGTGCTCGCATAGATTGCGGAACTGTTGCTGCTGTTGACCGGATTGCCGCTGAATGTCGCCGAGGCGCTGGCGGTATTGACGTGATCGCCGGAAGTTGTCGCGATCGGACCGATTACGCACGTCACGATATGGTTGTTGTTGGCCGCCACCGCGACCGGTAAGGTCGTCCCGGAAAACGTAGCGTTGCACGTCGATACGTCCAACGTGTTGTCGGTGATGCTCGGCGAAAGCAGCGGCACGTCGCCGGTATTCTCGATCGTGAACAGATAGTACACGCCGGCCGGCGGACTGACGGCGAGGAACGGTGTCCATGGCCCGCTGTTGCTCGGCCCGACTTGTTTCAGCAACGCGATGGACGGATGCGGCGGATCGACGGTCAGGCTCGCACTCGCCGTGTTGCCGTTGACGGTCTGCGCGTTGATCAACGCCGATACATTGCCGCTCGTGTTGTTGTAAGTGCCTACTGCCGGCGCCGTGACGTCGACCGTGACCGTGCAGGAGCCTCCGGCCGCAAGCGAGCCGCCGGAAAACGCGATCGAGCCGGAACCGGGCGCGGGTGCAAACGTCGGCGCACCGCAGCCGCTCGTGGTCGCGTTGGGAGTCGGGGCGACGACCATCGATCCGGGCGAGGTCGGGAACGTGTCGCTGAACGCCACGCCGGCGAGCGCGTCGTTTTGATTCGGATTGGTCAGCGTGAAGGTCAGCGTGCTCGTCGCGCCAGCGAGGATCGGTGTCGGCGCGAATTCTTTTTCGATCGACGGCGGCAGTATCGCCGTCAGCGTGGCGGTCGCGACCGAGCTCGTGTTGGTGCCGCTTTCGGTGGTCGATAGCACACCGCTGATATTGGTGTGCGGTCCCGCGGTCGTTGCGGTGACATTGACACTGATCGTGCAAGATCCGCTTGCCGGAATCGTGCCGCCGCTGAAATTCAATGTCGTGTTGCCGGCAGCCGGTGTCCACGTGCCGCCGCAGGTCGTTGCAGCCGCCGGTGTCGCGGCAACCTGGACGCCGGCCGGCAAGGAGTCGGAAAACGTCGCGTTGTTCAGTGCGGCGGTGTTCGTATTGGTCAACGTGAACGTCAGCGTCGAGATGCCGTTCACGGCGATCGGCGAAGGCGAAAACGCTTTGGCGATCGTCGGCTGAATCGCTGTCGTGCAGCCCGTGTAGACCATGTCGTCATACAGCAGCGATGCGCCCGAAGCGTTATTGTTCGCACCGGTGGCGGTAATGCGAATCAGCGTATTGCCGCTCGTGTTGGTCAGACCGGTGAGATCGATCGTGTGCTGCGTGAATGCCGCTGCGGGGCTATTCACGGTCAGCACCGGCGCGCCGAATCCGGCGCCTGCATTCACCGTCACAGTGAACTGGGTCGGCCCATTCGCGGGGCTGGGATTGGCTACCCAGAAACTCATTTGCACACCGGTGTAGTTCGTGGTGTCGAGAGTGAATTGAATGAACTGCCCGTCGGTCTTGTAGCCGAACGTACTCCATGATGTGGTATCGGTATGGCCACTGCTCGTGTTGATCGCAGTATCGGCAGGCACGTTCGCCGACAAGGTTGCCGTGGCGACGTTTGCGGCCTTCAGAGTCGGCACGCCGCCGATCAGATCGGGCGGATTCGCAGTGGTCCCGTTCGGTACCGACCAGTTCGCCAGCGTGACTCCGCACAGCCCTGTGCCCGGCGGTGGTGCGGAGTTGACGGTCAGCGTGGCCGTTGCGTTGTGGCCGGTATCGAGGGTATCGATGAACAGATCATTCGTCGTATTGACCAGGCTTCCGGTCGCGGTCGGTGTCACGTTGACGTTGATGACACACGTGCTGTTCGCTGCCAGAGTACCGTTGGAAAAACTGATCGAGCTCGAACCCGCATTCGCAGTGAGCGTGGGCGTACCGCAACCGCTGGTCGTCGCGCTGCTCGGAGTTGCCACAACGAGATTGGCCGGCAGGTTGTCGACGAAGTTGTAGCCGGCGAGCGTTCCGCCGTTCGGATTGGTCAGCGTGATCGTCAGCGCCGATACGCCGTTGAGCGAGGTCGGATTCGGAGTGAACTTTTTCGAGATCGTGGCGCTGGATGGATCGATGATGTTCGCAATGCGCGCGCCCGTCGAGTAGTCGGCGTTGTAATGGAAACTGCTGCCCGAGAAATCGTAGAGCAGCGTGTTCAGCGCCTGCGCCGTACCGCCGCCACTGATGATCTTGATCGTGTAAGTCGTAACGACATTGCTGCCGCCGGCCTTGAAGTCGCCACCGCCGCACGCGCGGTAGATCGGGCTGTTCGGATCGTTCTGCCACAGGCACGCGTCGGCATAGAGCTTGTCGTTCGGGTTCGGAACATACGGCGAGTTGTCCGCCGAATAGCTCGTGTTGACGGACAGGATCTGGAATACGGTATTCGGGAAGTTGATGAATGCCTCGAACTGTTCGTAGCCCTGCGTAGCCGTGCCGCCGAGCAGCTGGATCACGTAGGTATTGCCGACGATAAGATTCATTGAGCCGCCGGCGGGTACCGAGGTCAGACTGCCGAGGTTCGGACCGAACTTCACGTCGGTGATCGAATTGCGGGACTGCGAAATGAGGTGCTCGACAAAGAGTTCGCGGGGAACCGGGGTCGAAGACGTACCGCTGAAATCGGTCGCGGTGATGTGATAGCGCCGCGCCGTGTTGTATGCGGCGGCGGTTTGCGTTACATCGACTTCGAAGTAGGCATCAGCGCAATTGCCGGAACCTATCGACGGGAAGTTGATCGTCGAGAGCGACCCTGCCCTCAAGTTGATGTTCGGGTTGGCGCTGTCGAAGACGAAATTCACCGCCACGTTCGTCGTGGCGACGTCGGAACAGACTCTCGCGCCGACCGGGAAATTGTGCGGACCGGAAGCCGGGCTGTTGCTGTCCAGGCCGAGCGTATTCCATGTTATCGGCGAAACCGTCAGCGTCGCCGATGCCGTGACCGGCAGCAGCAGCGCGGCTGCGCAAAAGATCAATCGACGGACGAAGTGCGAAGACAACCCCGATATATCGAGAACGAACAGCATCATTTTCCCCTCCACAGGAAACAGCATTGCGGAGGCGAGCTGCCCAAACACGTCCGGCTGCGAGTCACAACGACTCGACGGCCGCCCCCTGCGACCGAGCTGATACTGCCACAAAAAACCGGCAAATTGGTTACGCGAGGACCGCTTCTGCAAACGTTTACATGACGCAGCTGTTGCGTGGCATCCTGCTCGCTCCAAATTCCATCATCCGCTTATGCCCGTGTCAGGTGCTCACGGCTTGATCATCACCTTGATGGATCCACGCTCGTTCATCGCGCGGTAACCATCGGGAACGCCGTCCAGTGCCGTGATGCGATCGAACACGCGTCCGGGTTCGATGCGGCCGTCGAGCACGTCGGGCAACAATTCCCCGATGTAGCCGCGTACCGGCGCCGGTCCGCCACCGATCGTGACGTTGCGATAAAACGCGAGTTGCGACGAAGGCATGGTCGCTTCCTGCGGCAGTCCGACGCGACCGACATGCCCGCCAGGGCGTGTGATCAGGATTGCCGTGTTGGTTGATTCGCCATGACCCACGCATTCCAGCACCGAGTGCGCGCCGAACCCGCCGGTCAGTTCGAGTACCCGCTCGATCGCCTCGTCTCCGCGTTCGCTCACCACATCCGTAGCACCGAACGCGCGGCCGAGCGCAATGCGGTCGGCATGGCGACCGAGCAGGATGATCTGCTCCGCGCCCAGGCGCTTGGCTGCAATCACACCGCACAGGCCGACTGCGCCGTCGCCCACGACCGCGACGACCTTGCCGGGCGCCACCCGAGCTACGCGCGCGGCATGGTGTCCCGTTCCCATCACGTCGGAAAGCGTCAACAGCGAAGCCAGTGCCGCGTCATCGACTCGGCGGTCGAGTGCGTACAGCGTGCCGTCGGCCAGTGGTATACGCACGGCTTCTGCCTGGGCGCCCGCGACTTTGCCCGCCCCGAAAAAACCGCCGCGCACGCAGGATGTATACAAATGCTCATGGCAAAACGTGCACGATCCGTCGGAGTAGGCGAACGGCATGATGACGAAGTCGCCGACCTTGATTTTGGCCACGTCTTTGCCGATTGCCTCGACCACCCCTATCGCTTCATGGCCGATGCGCTGTCCGGGCCCGCCGGGTTTCATCGCATTGTAGGGCCACAGGTCGCTGCCGCAGATGCAGGCACGCGTAACCCGGATCACCGCATCGGTCGGATGGACGATCGTCGCGTCAGGAACGTTTTCGATGCGCACGTCGCCGGCGCCGTGTAGAACTGTTGCTCG
>Ga0207667_10005148_pt1 | contig 15970 bp, 15 predicted proteins | sample KBSCornC52_FD_184301 | JGI IMG/M metagenome (GOLD analysis project Ga0207667, IMG submission 184301) | Corn rhizosphere microbial communities from Kellogg Biological Station, Michigan, USA - KBS Corn C5-2 (SPAdes) (version 2) | ecosystem: Host-associated > Plants > Roots > Rhizosphere > Soil ... | reverse complement strand
GGGGAATGACGATCTGGGGCAGATGTCGGCCTGGCTGATCTTTACCGGGCTGGGTTTCTATCCGGTGGCTCCCGCGGCGAACGAGTATGTGATTGGACGGCCGTTTGTGGAGCGGGCGACGATGCATCTGCCGAATGGGAAGAAGTTCGAGGTGGTGGCGGAGGGGCTGAGTAAGAGCCATCCTTATGTGGAGAGCGTGAGCCTGAACGGCAAGCCGTTGACGCGGAGTTTTCTGCGGCAGGAGGAGATCGTTGCCGGAGGCGAGCTGCGTTTTGTAATGGGGAGTGCGCCGAATAAGACGTGGGCGACGTCGGCTGCGGCGCGGCCTTTTTCTATCTCGGAGGCGCACTAACTTCGGAGTTTTTCGTTAATGCGATTTGCGGCTCTCCAATCCGGCGTTGTGGCTGTGGTGTTGGCTGGCGTAGCGTTTGCGCAGACGACGCTGCATACGACGACGACGCTGGTGGTGGTGCCTACGCTGGTCGAAACGAGGAGCAACGCGCTGGTGTTTTCGCTGAAGGCTGATGACTTTGTGTTGACCGATGACGGCGTTCCGCAGAAGGTGACGCTCGAGGATGAGAGCAGCCGTCCGCTGTCGCTGGTGGTGCTGATGCAGACGGGCGGCGCGGCCCGGGGACAGTTTCCGAGCTATAAGAATTTGTCGACGATGATCGCTTCAATTCTTGGGCCTGCTCCGAATAAGGTCTCGATTGTGAACTTCGACAGCAGGCCGGAGGCGGCTTCGCCGTTTACGTCAGACGTGGCCGAGTGGAAAGATGCCATCGATCATCCTGACGTAGGGAATAGCGGCGCGGCGATTTTTGATGGCCTTGAGTATGCGATTGGGCTGCTGAAGCAGCAGCCTGCGAATACGCGGCGGGCGATTCTGCTGATCAGCCAGGAGCATGATGACGGCAGCCAGGCGAAGGTGAAGGATGTCGTCCGCGATCTGGGTGAGACGAATACTGCTGTCTACAGCATGACGTTTTCGTCAGAGAAGACTGCGTTTCGGCAGGCATTCAAAGATCCCCCGCATCTGAATCCGCCGATTGCCGGAGCAGGACAGGCGTACTTCAACCTGAGCGAGCCGCTGGGAATGGTGCTGGGGTCGATGCGGAAGAATATGTCTGCGGAGATCGCTGCGCTGTCGGGCGGGGAGACGAGCAGCTTCGACAATGCGGTTGAGCTGGCAGATGATTTGAACGTGCTGAACAACCATATTCGCAATCGCTATATTTTGAGCTTCTATCCAACCTCGCAGACGTCGGGGTTGCATACGATTGCGGTGCGGCTGGCGCATCATCCGGAGCTGCTGGTTTCGGCGCGGAGGAACTACTGGCTGGAAGCGAAGCCGTAAGCGTAGCGCGGCTGCTTCTACAATCTTGGGATGGGTCTTGCGTTTCAGGTTGATCGAACAGATGTTGGTGGGGGACGGCGCGGGCGGCTGATGCTGCCGCATGGGGTGGTGGAGACGCCGGTGTTTATGCCGGTGGGGACGGCGGCGAGCGTCAAGGCCGTCGAGCAGGGAGTGCTCGAGGAGATTGGTTCGGATGGCGTGGGTGCGCAGATCATTCTGGCGAATACCTATCACCTCTATCTGCGGCCGGGCCATGAGCTGATTGCGCGGATGGGCGGCGTGCATAGGTTCATGAGCTGGGAGCGACCTATGCTGACAGACTCGGGTGGCTTCCAGGTGTTCAGTTTGAGCAGCCTACGGAAGGTGACGCCGGATGGCGTGGAGTTTCGGTCGCATCTGGATGGGAGCAAGCACTTTTTCTCGCCGGAGCACTCGATGGACGTGCAGATTGCGCTGGGCGCGGATGTGATGATGGTCTTCGACGAGTGCGTGGAGCATCCGGCGACGTATGAGCGAACGCGCGATTCGATGGGGCTGACTCATGCGTGGGCGCAGCGGTCAAAAGATCATTTTGAGTTATATAAAGAACGGGTGCCGTGGTTTGAAGAGCGCGGCGGAAAGACACAAAGTTTGTTTGGGATCGTGCAGGGTGGCATGTATGCAGATTTGCGCAAGGAGTCGGCCGAGCGGCTGGTGGAGATGGAGCTGCCGGGGTATGCGATCGGCGGCCTGGCTGTCGGCGAGCCGCGCGAGGTGACGCGCGAGATGATTGCGCGCACGCTGGAATGGCTGCCCAAGGACAAACCGCGTTATGTGATGGGTGTGGGTTATCCCGACGAGATCGAAGAGTATGCGCGAATGGGCGTGGACATGATGGACTGCGTGCTGCCGACGCGCGCGGGGCGGCATGGGCTGTTGTTCCGGCGCGCGGAGCCAGGCGAGGCAGATACAGGTTCAGTGGTTCGCATGAATATCAAGCGCAAGGAGTATGCGGAGGATGCGCGGCCGATTGATGAATCGTGCGGCTGCATGGTCTGCCGAAGGTACTCGCGGGCTTATCTACGGCATCTTTTCGTGTCGGGCGAGGCGCTGGGGCTTACCTTGAACTCGGTACACAACCTGGCGTTTTATCTGGACACCATGAGCCGGGTGCGGGGTGATCTGGCTGGAAACTTAGCACCGATTTGCACCGATGACACCGATTTAAAACAGGCGACCGCGAGTTGCACGGAGGCACGCGGATAAAGGCTACTTGAGCTATGCTCGGCTTGATGAAACGCGCGGCGATTGTCGGGGCGGGACCGAATGGTTTGAGCGCGGCGATTACTCTGGCTCGGGCGGGTGTGGCGACGACTGTCTTTGAGGCTGCGGAGACGGTGGGCGGTGCGGCTCGGACGGCGGAGCTGACGCTGCCGGGATTTCGGCATGATGTGGGGTCGTCGGTCTATCCGTTGGGCGTGGCGTCGCCGTTCTTCCGCGAGCTTCCGCTGGAGCAGTTTGGGCTGCGCTGGATTGAGCCTGCGGCAGCGATGGCGCATCCTTTGCGCGATGGCTCGGCGGTGATGCTGGAGCATGGGGTCGAGGCTACGGTGGCGGGATTGGGTGAGGATGCGCCTGCGTGGCGGCGGCTGATAGAGCCGCTGGTGGAAGGCTGGCCGGAGTTGTGTGGCGAGATTCTTGGGCCGGTGGTGCATTGGCCTCGGCATCCTTTGTTGCTGGGGCGGTTTGGGTTGTTCGCGATGCTGCCCGCTACTGCTTTGGGTAAGATGCTGTTTCGCGGCGAACGGGCGCGGGCTTTATTTGCCGGGTGCGCGGCGCATTCAGTGAGACCGCTGGAGAGAGTGGCGAGTTCTGCGGTGGGGTTGGTGCTTGGCGTGGCAGGACAGGCTGTGGGCTGGCCCATTGTCGAGGGGGGTGCACAGTCGTTGTCGGATGCGCTGGCCGCTTATTTTGTGAGCCTTGGCGGGGAGATTCGGACGGGAGTGCGGGTCTCGGATCTGCGCGAGTTGGGGGATGCGGATGCGATCTTGTGCGATGTTTCGCCGCGAAGTTTACTGCAAATTGGAGGCAAGCGGTTGTCGCCGGGATATGCGAAGAAGATGGAGCGGTTTGTGTATGGGCCGGGTGTCTTCAAGGTGGACTGGGCGTTGAGCGAGCCGATTCCCTGGCGGGCGAAGGAGTGTCTGCGTGCGGCTACGGTGCATGTGGGCGGAACGATGGAGGAGATCGCTGCCGCCGAGAGTGCGCCGTGGCGCGGCGAGGTGGCGGCAGAGCCGTTTGTGCTGGTGACGCAGCCGAGCCTGTTCGACATAACGCGTGCGCCTGCGGGCAGGCATACGGCGTGGGCCTATTGCCATGTGCCGAATGGGTGGGAGGGTTCGGCGGTGGAGGCGATTGAGGCGCAGGTGGAGCGGTTTGCGCCGGGCTTTCGTGAGTGCGTGCTGGCTCGGCACGCGATGGGGACAAGGGCACTGGAGCAGTGGGACGCGAACCTTATTGGCGGCGATATCTCAGGTGGCGCGATGACGCTGGGGCAGATGGTGGCGCGGCCTTCGCTGTCGGCGTACCGAACCGGAACGAAGGGGCTATATCTGTGCTCAGCTTCGACGCCGCCGGGGGGCGGAGTGCACGGGATGTGCGGACATCTGGCGGCGATGCGGGCGCTGGAGGATCTGGGCTAGCTACTCCGGGGGCAGGCGCAGGGTGGCGTGGTCGTGGTGGAGTTCGTGGCAGAGGGCTTCGACGACGAGGTTGTGGTCTTCGCGCTGGGGCAGGCCGGAGACGGTGATCGAGCCGATGATGCCTGCTCCTGCGACATGGATGGGGAAGCTGCCGCCGTGGGTGGCGTAGTCGGCGTCGGGAAGAGAATATTTTTCGGTGAGCGTGGTGTTGTTGTGCTTGAGGTAGAGGCCGAGCTGGTACGAGCTGCGGTGGAAGCGGGCGACGACGTTCGATTTGCGCTGGACCCAGCGGGCGTTGTCGGGCGTGGTGCCGGCGAGCGCGGTATAGAAGAGCGGATGGTGAGGCTGGCCGAAGCGGCGGATGTCGATGACGATAGAGTGGCCGCGGGCGACGGCGAGTTCGCGCAGCGAGTTGCCCAGCCGCCATGCGGTCTCCGCATCGAAGGCGGGGAGGATGAGTTCTGCTTCCTGCCGGGTGATGATGGCGAGGTCGTCGGTAAGGGCCATGGTTTGTTCCTTTTCGGCTGCTTCGCGGCGATATACTCGCGGAACGAAAGTATTTGCAGCTTCAACCTTTTTACATGAGGAGGCTTATGTGGCCATCAATTTCCTGTCGCGGTGCAAGGCAATCGTTCGTGGCGGTCTGTGGGTCGCCGGAGCGGGTGCGCTGATCGTGGCCCTCTCGACCATCGCGCGGGCACAGGGGGAGACACAGCCCGAAGATCCGATTCATGCGTGGAATGCGGGCAGCGATCCGGCGTCGCTCGATGCCTGGGTGCATCAGCGGCTGGCGGCGGCACAGGCCGACATCGACAAGGTGATGTCAGTCGAGGGAGCGCACACGGTGGAGAACACGCTGCTGCCCTTTGACGATGCGCAGAATGAACTGGCCATCGCGGGCAATGAGGCGTACCTGATGTTTGCGGTGGGCGATGCGGCGGACCTGCGCAATAAGGGGCAGGAGATGGTCGCGGCGGTCTCGGCTGCAAGCACTGAACTGAGCCTGAACCGGAAGGTGTACGAGGCGCTGGTTGCAGTGCCGCTGCCTGCGAACGACGCGGCGACGAAGCATTATCTGGAGCGGACTCTGTTGGAGTATCGCCTCTCGGGTGTAGACAAGGACGACGCGACGCGGGCAAAGATCCGCCAGTTGCAGGACCGCATCACGCAGACGACGCTGGTCTTTGGCAGAAACATCGCCGACGATGTGCGCAAGGTGACGGCGACGAAGGCGCAGCTCGATGGACTGCCCGCCGACTATATTGCGCGGCATAAGCCTGCCGCCGATGGATCGTATACGCTGACGACGGACTCGCCCGACAGCACGCCGGTGATGAGTTTTGCCAAGGACGCTGACCTGCGCAAGCGCATGTTCCTCGCTTATACGGAGCGGGCTTCTCCGAAGAACGTCGCGGTGTTGAAGGACATTCTGGAGGCGCGGCAGGAGCTGGCGACGACGCTCGGCTATGCGACCTATGCCGACCTGGCGACGGCGGACCAGATGATCGGCTCGGCGAGCAATTTGAAGGCGTTTCTGAATCAGGTGGACGACGCTTCGCGAGATATCGGCAGGCGGGAGTATGCGGAGCTGCTGGCGTTTGCGCAGAAGCAGCAGCCGGGGCTGACCAGCATCTCGGATGCGGATGCGGGCTACTGGTCGGAGCAGTACCGCCGCTCGAAGTATGACTTCGATGCGCAGAGTGTGCGGCCTTACTTCCCCTATGACGAGGTGCAGGCGGGAATTTTGAAGACGGCGGCGCGGTTGTTTCATGTCGAGTTCAGGCCGGTGACGGATGCGAAGACGTGGGACCCCTCGGTGGCGGTCTTTGATGTCTTCGACGCTGCGAGTTCGGATAAGGGGAAGAAGCTCGGCAGGATCTATTTGGACATGCACCCGCGAGTGGGCAAGGACAAGTGGTTCTCCAGCGCTCCGCTGGTTCCCGGCATTCGCGGGCGGCAGCTTCCCGAGGGTGCGCTGATCTGCAACTTCTCCGGCGGCACGACGGGCGATCCGGGGTTGATGGAGTACAGCGAGGTGGTGACGTTCTTCCACGAATTCGGCCACCTGATGCATCACGTTCTCGGCGGGCAGGGGCGCTGGTCGGGACAGGGCGGCTTCAATGTCGAGGGTGATTTCGTCGAGGCGCCGTCGCAGATGCTGGAGGAGATGTTCCGCGACAAGACCATCATCTCTTCGTTTGCCAAAGACTATAAAACCGGCGCGACGATTCCTGCGGACCTGTTCGAGCGGATGAATGCAGCCGATGCCTATGGGCGCGGTCGCTGGGTGCAGCGGCAGTTGCTCTATGCGAACTACGCGCTACAACTGCATGATCGGCCGCCGGCTGATGTGGACTTCGACGCTCTGCTGCAGGAGGACACGAAGCGGTTTTCGCCGTTCACGTTTGTCGATGGCGACCGCATGTACACCAGCTTCACGCATCTGGCCGGATATGCGTCGAACTACTACACCTATGTGCTGGATAAGGTGATTGCGGTGGATTTCTTTGCACAGTTTGATAAGAACAATCTGCTGGATGGGCCTACGGCGATGCGCTATCGGAGGACCGTGTTGGAGCCGGGCGCGACTAAACCTGCTGCGGTGCTGGTGAAGGACTTTTTGGGTCGTCCGCAGAGCATTGACGCTTTGAAGAGATGGATGATGGTTGAGTTTCAGACTCCGAAAGACAAGTGAGTAAATGCGCCCTGCGCGGGCGGCGCCCACTTCGTGGGGAGTGTACCGGCTTCGCCCTGGGCCTCCCGTTGGTCGGCGGTAGAATCTTTCAGCGACCATCGGGAGCCGCAACCGAAGGGGTATACAGGTCACGAAGTGACCACTGTGAGGGAATGATTCGAACGGTTCGAGCGACACAGTACGTTACGGCGCTGCGCGAGGGCGGATCGCTGCCTGCGATTATCGAGGCCGACGATCTGGGCCTGTACGTGTTGAAGTTTCGCGGCGCGGGACAGGGGCCGCTGGCGCTGGTGGCGGAAGTGGTGGCTGGCGAGATTGGCCGCGCGCTCGGGTTGCGGGTTCCCGAGCTGGTGCTGGTCGAGGTGGACGCCGCGCTGGGGCGGAACGAGCCGGATGAGGAGATCCGCGACCTGCTGCGCGCGAGCGTGGGGTTGAATCTGGCGCTCGACTATCTGCCGGGCTCGTCGATGTTCGACCCGGCCGCGGGAGACACGGCGGACGCCCGGACGGCGTCGCTGGCCGTGTGGTTCGATGCGTTTGTGGCCAATGTGGACCGCACGCCGCGCAATGCCAACCTGCTGTGCTGGCACCGCGAGCTTTACTTCATCGACCATGGCGCGGCGCTTTACTTTCATCATGATTGGAAGAGCATGGCGGACAAGGCGGAGAATCCGTTCGCGCAGGTGAAACAGCATATTCTGCTGCCCTGGGCGAGTGCACTCGAAGAGGCGGAGGCTGCTGCTCACACGTTACTGAATGCGGAGGTCTTCGCCGCAATTCTGGATGCTGTGCCGGAGGCGTGGCTGCTGCCTGAGGCGAAGGATTTGAGGGCTGCGGAGAAGCGGGCGGTCTACCTCGACTTCTTCACGCGTCGGCTCCATGGTTCATCGAAGTTTGTCGAGGAGGCGCTCCGTGCTCGTGCCCAGCTCGTTTGATTACGCCGTCGTGCGTGTCGTCCCGCGCGTCGAGCGGGGGGAGTTTATCAATGCGGGCGTCATTCTCTTCTGCCTGGAGCACCGCTTTCTTGAGGCGCGCGTGCAGGTGGACGAGGCGCGGCTGAGGGCTCTCTGGCCTGAGGTCGATATCGAGTTGGTGCGAAAGCATTTAGAGGCGATTCCGAAGATCTGCGCGGGCGACGCCTCGGCCGGGCCGATTGCGCGGCTGAGCCAACGGGAGCGGTTTCACTGGCTGGTCTCGCCGCGAAGCACGATCATTCAGGTCTCGCCGGTGCATAGCGGCCTATGCGAGGTTTCGGGATTGACGATGGGACAGACGATTGAGCAGCTTTCGCGGCGGCTGCTGGCGGGGTGAGCCGGGTTTTGCTTGACTATGCAGTGTGGCCGCCTTGACAGAGGCGAACGGTTACGCGATGCTTAGGGGCTAGGCACCCTTTTATGGCCTGTTAGCGAAGCCGCGTCGGTTCGAGCGCTCCGGTTGCGCACGTTCTCAAGCGGCGCAGGCTGCAATCTTTAAACGGTGAAACGGAGTTTTATTGATGCTGGCAATGTGGTTGCAAAGTGCAGCAGGCGGATTCGGGCTGGGCAATTTAGGCGGGTTGGCATTGCCGATCCTGTTCTTTGTTGCGCTCTACTTTTTGATGATCGTGCCGAACCAGAGGAAGCAGAAAAAGTGGCAGAACATGCTGGCGGAGTTGAAGGCCGGCGACCGCGTCACCACCAACGGCGGCATCAAGGGAACGATCGTCTCGGTGAAGGACGATGGCCTTATCCTGCGCGTGCAGCCGGACGGGATCAAGCTGGAGTTCGCCAAGCAGGCCGTCGCCGCAGTGACGACCGATACGCCGGTAGCATAGAATTTGCAGGGCATTCCGCATAAGCAGTTTGAGCAGATGAGTTGAGCAAGTTGAGATTCAACCGTTAATTTACGGACGAGGAAGAAGCAAGGATGACGATCGCTGTGCCGCAGTCCGGGCCTGCCGGTTGTTCCTTCAATAAAGATCATGGGCAAGAATCTGACCGCTAAGGCGGCATTCATCGTAGGGATATTGTTGGTCTTCGTCTTCGGCTTCCTTGGCATACCGCATGGTGGCCTGAAGCAGTCGATTCTGAGGCATATCAATCTTGGGCTAGACCTCAAGGGCGGCGTCCATCTTGTGCTGCAGGTGCATGTTGCCGAAGCCGTCACCTCGGCGACCGATCATGACGTTGCTCGGCTCGAAGCCGACCTGCAGAAGGCGGGCATTACCGGGGCGACGGTGGGCAAGACTGATCCGGCGAACCCCGAGACCATCATCGTCAGCGGCGTTCCGCCCACCAAGCTGGCGGATGCGCGCGGTGTGATCCAGGGCAATGACTATGCCAACTACGACGTGGCGACCAACGCCTCGGGCAACTCGACCTTGACGATGAAGCCATCGGCGATCGCCGACCTGAACACGCGGACGCTCAATACATCGATTGATACCATTCGCGAGCGCATCGACAAGCTGGGCGTGACCGAGCCCCAGATCCAGCGCTACGGCCTTGGCGAGAACGAGATTCTCGTCGAACTGCCCGGTGTGAAAGATCCTGCCGAGGTGGAAGATGTGATCCAGTCGACAGCCAAGCTGTCGATCCATGCGGTGGTAGGCGGTCCCTACGGCACCGATGCAGATGCGTTACAGGCCAACAATGGATCCATTCCGCCGGACGCCATGCTGATGCATGGATCGGGCTCTGCCGGTATGCCGGACCAGGTTTGGCTGCTGAAGCGTAACAGCGAGGTCGAAGGCACGGACTTCCGCGACGCGCAGCCGTCGACCGACCAGAACGGCCGCCCCAACATTCACTTCACTCTGACCACCGAGGCGGGCGACAGGTTCTACAAGTACACCTCGACGCATAGCAAGAGCAGCGCGACGCCGGGCTCGATGGCCATCCTGCTGGACAACAAGGTCCGGGAGGTCGCTTCCATCGACGGCGCCATTCGCGACAACGGCGAGATTACGGGTGGCTTCACCAAGCAACAGGCGTCGGACCTCTCGTTGATGTTGCGCACGGGCGCACTGCCTGCCTCGATCTCTTATCTTGAGACGCGGGTCGTTGGCCCCAGCCTCGGCGCGGCGTCGATTCGTCAGGGCGTCATCGCAGCCGTCGCCGGCATGTTGGCGGTCATGATCTTCATGCTGGTGTACTACAAGGGCGCGGGCATCAATGCGGACCTGGCGCTGATTCTCAACCTGGTCATTCTGCTGGGCTTCATGGGGTTCGCTGGAGCGACGCTGACGTTGCCGGGTATCGCGGGCGTAATCCTGACCATCGGTATGGGCGTCGACTCGAACGTGCTGATCTTCGAGCGCATTCGCGAAGAGCTGCGCAACGGCAAGAGCACTCCGGTTGCCGTGCAGCAGGGCTTTGCCCATGCCTGGACCACCATCTTCGATACCCACGTCACCACCATCGTTTCGGCGGCGATCCTGTTCCTGTTCGGATCGGGGCCGGTGCAGGGCTTTGCGGTGACGCTGGTCTTCGGTCTTCTGGCCAACCTGTTTACCGCGGTCTACGTATCGAGGGTGATCTTCGATGCGATTCTGGAGAGAAAAGAGCGCGGCGCGACGTTGTCGATTTAGCTCGCGATGCTGTGGGTTTAGATTTTTGTTGTGAGAATTGCGGGGCCTGATGGGTTGCCGCTGAGGGCGTAAGAGCGTGGAACTGTTTCATAATCCGAATATCGACTGGCTTGGGAAAAAGTGGTATTTCCTGGGGTTTTCTCTGATTTTTTCAATCGCCGGCATTCTCAGTATGGCGTTCTGGCACCACATTCCGCTGGGCGTCGACTTCAAGGGCGGCACGCAGATCCGCGTCGACTTCACCCAGATGCCGAACGAGGAGCACGTCCGTCATGCGATGGATCAGGCCGGCGTCCGTGACTTCACTATCCAGCGTGTTAGCGACCCCAGCGGCCATGCGGCCAACAAGGTCATCATCTCTCTGCCCGAGTCCACTGCGTCCGACACCGCGCACGATGCCGGACGTGAGGCCGTCGAAAACGCGCTGTCGGCCAACTATCACGACTCCGGCTTCACCATCGAGCAGGTACAGATTGTCGGCCCCACGGCAGGCAAGCAGTTGCAGGAGCAGGCCATCGAGGCGACCCTCTATTCGCTGCTGGGGATGCTGATCTACCTGTGGTTCCGTTTCGAGTTGATCTACGGCGTGGCGGCGGTCGCGGCGGTCTTCCACGATACGCTGATCACCATCGGCGCCTTCAGTTTGACGAACAAGGAAATTACGCTTACCGTTATCGCTGCAATTCTTACCTTGATCGGTTACTCGATGAACGACACGATTGTCGTCTTCGACCGCATACGCGAGAACCTGGCGCTATCGCGGAGGGAACCTCTGGGTGAGTTGGTCAACCGGAGCATCAACCAGACACTAAGCAGGACCGTAATCTCGTCGGGCCTGACGTTTCTGACCGTGCTCTGTCTGTATCTGTTTGGCGGCGAGGTGTTGAACGGTTTCTCCTTCGCGCTCGTCGTCGGAATTTTGATTGGAACGTACTCTTCCATTGCCGTGGCGGCGCCGATGCTGGTGGCGTACCAGGAGTGGCGGTCAAAGCGGGGCAAGGCAGCGGTTCTCCCTGCGGCAAAGCGGGCCAGAACATAGCCAGCAGGGTGGGCTTCCGGGCGGTCCCGGCTGGGATCTCGTCCGGGAACAAATTCTGATGGGGCGGTGTCTAAGAAACATAGCTCTTCTGCACAGTAAAGAGGCTGCATATTATGTTTGAAGATTCAATGCTCGAGTCCGGCGGAAAGATCAAGACCAAGTCCAAGTATTGGATGATTGTGACGCTTGCGTTCAATGCCTTGATCGTGGCGACCATGATTATTATTCCGCTGCTCTATCCGGATGCGTTGCCGAAGACGGCAATGACGGCGATGCTGTCGGCTCCTCCGCCGCCCCCGCCCCCGCCCCCGCCGCCCCCTCCGCAGCAGATCGTCAAGCCCATCAAGATGGTCTCGGAGATCGACCAGGGCCTTCATGCCCCGACCAAGATCCCCAAGGACATCAAGATGTTGAAGGAAGACTCTGCCCCACCGCAGGTCGCCGGAGTTGCCGGAATGAGCGGCATGGGTAGCGGCAGCGGCGTCCCCGGCGGTGTCATGGGCGGTATCGGATCGGCCCCCGCGCCTGTCGTTCGGGTGGAGAAGCCGAAGATCGTCCGCGTTTCAAGCGGCGTGGTCGCGGGCAACAAGATTGGCGGCGTCAACCCGTCCTATCCTCCGATTGCGCGTGCGGCGCACGTTTCGGGAACAGTTGTTCTGCACGCGATCATCTCTAAGACCGGCACCATTACGGATTTGAAGGTCGTCAGCGGGCCGGAGATGTTGCGGGCCAGTGCGGTCGATGCTGTCCGTACGTGGCGCTACAAGCCCTATATCCTGAACGGCGAACCCACGGAAGTCGATACCACCGTGTCCGTCAACTACAATATGGGCGGCTAGAACAACCTTTGCAGGCTCAGCATCGTCTATCCGTGAGCCTCCCTGAAGCTTCATCGCACGTTTGGGGATTCACGGGTCAAGCTTCAGAAGAATAGATTTACACCAGGAGGAAATATCCAAGTGATTCTCGCTCAACTCGCACATTTCGCTCACGTACCTACTTCGCTCGGCTTGTTTTTTCAGGAAGCCCAGGTCAGCTTCAGTGTCCTCGGTCTCTGGGGAAACATGGGCTGGCTGGCCCGTTGCGTCGTCATTGTTCTCTTCATTATGTCGATCTGGTCGCTGGCCGTCATCATCGATCGCGCTCTCTACTTCTCCGCCGCCCGCAAGCAGTCCCGCGAGTTCGCGCCGAAGGTTGCTGGCGCGTTGAAAGATGGCCGTCTCGACGAGGCGATCAAGGTTGCTGACCGCTCCAAGAAGTCGCACCTCGCAGAGGTCGTCACGGCCGGCCTGCAGGAGTTCCGCAGCTTCGGTTCCGGCGGCAGCATCACCGAGCAGCAGGTCGAAAGCTCCAAGCGCGCCCTCGAGCGTTCTGAGGCGATCGTTCATGCCAAGTTGAAGCGCGGCCTCGGCGGTCTGGCGACCATCGGTTCGACGGCACCGTTCATCGGCCTCTTCGGAACCGTCGTCGGCATCTTGAACGCCTTCCAGCAGATCGCAACCCAGAAGACCTCCGGTATCGGCGCAGTCGCCGGTGGTATCTCGGAGGCCCTGGTGACGACCGCCATGGGTCTGCTCGTCGCCATCCCCGCCGTTATGACATTCAACTACTTCACCGGTAAGGTGGAAGCGTTCGACGTCGAGATGGACAACAGCTCCAGCGAGCTGGTGGACTACTTCATCAAGCAGAGCCACCGATAAGTAATCAAGCAATATGTAGTTAGAAAGTAGTAGTCAAGAAACAAACCTGCGAGAATCACGCCTCAGCCGAGGTCCTTCGGACGCCGCCAGCGAACGGCGTTCGAAGGACAGAGTGCTACCGCAGGAGCAGCCGGGAAACAGCAAAGCCGGACACACCGGACGGAGCCGACGTTATGAGTATCAATAAGCGGGATGAAGGCAAGAAGGTCAACTCGAACATCAACGTGACGCCGATGGTGGACGTCATGCTGGTTCTGCTGATCATCTTCATGGTTATTACTCCCATGCTGAACAATAAAGTTAATGTGGATCTGCCGGTTGCCGCTTCGGCAGTCGTGATGGAAAACGCCAATAAGGAAGATGCTGTCACCGTAGCCATTACACGGGACGGCAGGACGTTCCTCGGCGCCAACCAGGTCACGGCCGACGACCTTGGTCCCAAGATCTCAGCGCTGCTGGAAAAGAAGACCGATAAAGAGGTCTACATGCGCGCGGACCAGCGTGCCAACTATGGCAAGGTCATGGACGCTGTTGACGGCATCCGGGCCGCCGGCGTCAACCAGTTGGGGCTTCTCACAGAGAAGAACGATTCCGATACGAACGTAATGACGGGCAAGTAGTCCACCATTTGCAAGGCGGCGGACTCGATCCCGATCGGGCAGCCGGAGTAGACAAGGAGATTTGTTATGAGCATGAGCACTGGAGGTGGGGGCGGATCAATGTCCGAGATGAACGTCACGCCTCTGATTGACGTTCTTCTGGTACTGCTGATCATCTTTATGGTGATTGTGCCGGTGACTCCAAAGGGCCTGCAGACACAGGTGCCTCAGCCGCCCAAAAATAAGACGCAGGACCAGCCGAACGATCGGACAATCGTCGTCCAGGTGCTATCGAATGGCGCGGGAGTCCCGGCGTACAAGATCAACGATACTGATTTCAGTAAAGCGGCGCTGGAACCGAAGCTGGAAGAGATCTATGCGACCCGGTCCGAAAAAGTGATGTTTATCAAGGGCGACAAAGACCTGGACTTCTCGAAGATCGCCGAGGTAGTCGACTTCGGCCATCAAGCCGGGGTCGAGGTCATCGCCTTGATTACGCCAAGGGTTGAAGCAGGCCAGTGAGCAGCTTGCGCTGAAACTCGGGCAGAGGGCGGTGGCTATCTGGCTACCGCCCATTGCTTGTCTGCATGTCAAAATATGTTTTCGTACAGCAAACGATGCGTCCTCTAGCCACGCTGGGGCGTATAACATTACAATCAAGCGGGCAAGCTGAAGAACTCGTTCTACCAATTTTTTGTCCCAGAGATCAACGCGCCTATTTTGAAGGAGACGATACACCCCATGAAACTAACCGCACGGATTCCGGTTACTGCAGCTTTGCTGGCGCTGCTGCTTGGTTCTGTAACTGGATGCAACCGCCTGAAGGCACGCGACCAGCTCACCAAGGGTGTACAGGCCTTTAAGAACGCTCAATACGAAGAAGCGGTCAACCACTTCCAGAACTCGATCGCGCTCGACCCGAACTACGAGGACGCGAAGCTGTATCTCGCCACCGCCTATTCGTATCAGGTAGTGCCCAACCTCGACACGCCGGAGAACCTCGCGATTGCGCAGAAGGCCCTGGACGGCTTTCAGGCGACCCTCGCGCATGACCCGAACAACCTTACGGCGTTGCGGCAGATGGCCTCGATCAACCGCAATATTAAACGATTTGAGCCTGCGAAAGAGTACGAGAAGAAGGTGATTGCGCTGGACCCGAATGATGCCGAGGCGTATTACACCATCGGCGTTGTGGATTGGATGCAGTCGTATAAGAACATGATCTCCATTCTCGCCGCCGACGGTCTCACCGACGACGCTCAAGGTAACGTGAAGAAGAGCAAGGCGGCATGCCAGAAGATGAAGGACCAGAATACGGACCTCGTCGCCGATGGCTTGCAGAACCTGCATAAGGCCGTCGAGATCAACCCCACCTACGACGAAGCGATGTCTTATCTCAACCTGACCAACCGTATCAAGGCGCAGATGGAGTGCGGCGACGATGCGGCACGCAAGGCGGATCTCGCAGAGGCCGACGACTGGAACAACAAGGCGCTGGGCGCACGCAAGATCAACGAGAAGAAGAAGGAAGCGAAGACGCCTGGCGGCGTCACCATGTAGTCGCGGCTTCGCTGCTTTCGAAACGAAGAAGAGCCTCTCCTCAGTGAGAGGCTCTTTTTTCTTCGCGCTGGTGGAGGAGTGGCAGTCTCTGTGTCAGACAAAATGCTGGTCTCTCTACCCCACATGGTGAACCCTGCGGCGTTCCGGTCTCCCTGGATCAACATTGAAAATGCCCGGGAGAATTTTGTCTCGTACGCAACAGAAATTCCATGCTCTGCAGGCTCATAGAATAGAGAGATGAAGAGTGGCTGGTTATCCGTCGTTTGGGGCGTGAAGGCATTGGTGAATTGATGGATTCCGCTACCTTGCAGGTGCTGGTCGTTGTCTTTCTGGCCACCTTTATCCGTTCGGCGTTCGGGTTTGGCGAGGCGCTGTTTGCAGTTCCGCTACTGGCGCTTTTTATTCCGCTGAAGGTTGCCGCTCCGCTGGCGGTGCTGGTGTCGATTACGATTGCCGCGGTGGTTGTCGCGCAGGACTGGCGAAAGATCCACCTGAGCAGCACGGGATGGCTGGTGGGAGCGACGCTGTTTGGGATTCCGGTGGGTCTGTTGCTGCTGACCAGCAGCCATCAACAGGCGGTGAGGATTGCGCTGGCGATCTTCATCATGGCCTTCGCGGCGTATTCGCTGCTGGGCAGCAAGCCGCCCGCGTTGAAGCAGGACAGCAAGGCATGGCTTCTGGGCTGCGGGTTTGTCGCCGGAGTCTTCGGCGGAGCGTATGGAATGAATGGACCGCCGCTGGTGATCTATGGAGCGATGCGGCGTTGGTCGG
>Ga0207667_10005146_pt1 | contig 15971 bp, 13 predicted proteins | sample KBSCornC52_FD_184301 | JGI IMG/M metagenome (GOLD analysis project Ga0207667, IMG submission 184301) | Corn rhizosphere microbial communities from Kellogg Biological Station, Michigan, USA - KBS Corn C5-2 (SPAdes) (version 2) | ecosystem: Host-associated > Plants > Roots > Rhizosphere > Soil ... | reverse complement strand
CGCCCCTGACCGCACCCTGATTTCCCCGCTCCGGGGTCCGCCTGATGCGCACGCACGAGCACGAAGGCAATCATGGACTGCGTGACCACCGCCAGCCCTCCGGCCCGCCGCCTGTACCGGCGTCCGGATCGCGGGCTGGCCGGCGGCGTCGCGACCGGCATCGCCGAGCACCTGGGCGTGTCGGTGTGGGTCGTCTGGATCGCGTTCGTCGCGCTCGCCTTCGCCGGTGGCCTCGGGGTGGCGCTCTACGGCGCCTACCTCATCGTGCTGCCGACCGCCCCTGACGCCGGCCCCGGGCGGTTCCCGACCTGGCTGGAGTACGTCGCCGCCGGCGTGGCCGCCGTCGCGACCGTGGGCATCGCCGCGACCACCTTCCCGGCCAACGGGTTGTTCCTGCCGGCGCTGTTCGCCTCCCTCGGGGGCGCCCTGATCTGGCGTCAGGCGGCGCAGCCCGAACGGGCCCGGCTGCGCAGTGTCTCGCGCTCCATCGCGAGCGACTCGACCGGCTGGCCCGGGCGCGTCCGCCTCGTCGCCGGCGCGGCCCTGGTGGTCGGCGGCGGCGCCCTCGTGCTCGCCCGCGAGGACTTCACCGCGGTGCGCGACGGCTTCCTGGCCATGGTGGTCACCGCGGTCGGGCTCGCGCTGCTGACCGGTCCCTGGTGGATCCGGATGGCCACGCAGCTGTCGGAGGAGCGGGCCGAGCGGATCCGGTCGCAGGAACGGGCCGACATCGCCGCGCACCTGCACGACTCCGTCCTGCAGACGCTCGCACTGATCCAGCGCAACGCGAACTCGCCGCGCGAGGTCGCCCGGCTGGCCCGGGGCCAGGAACGCACGCTGCGCACCCTGCTGTACGGCAACCGCACCGCGTCGGGGAACTTCGCCGCCGAGCTGCGGGCCGCCGCCGGCGACGTCGAGGACGCCTACGCAGTCTCGGTCGAGGTTGTGATCGTCGGCGACGCGCCCCTGGACGACGACCTCGCTGCCCTCGCCGCGGCCACCCGGGAGGCGATGGTCAACGCGGCCAAGCACTCCGGGGCCGACGCGGTGAGCCTGTACGCGGAGCTCGAGCCGGGGCTGGTCAGCGTCTTCGTGAAGGACCGGGGCGTCGGCTTCGACGTCGCCACCGTCGCCGGCGACCGGCAGGGCGTGCGGGGTTCGATCATCGGACGGATGGAGCGGCACGGGGGCAAGGCGCAGTTCCGGTCGGCGCCGGGTACCGGTACCGAGGTGGAGCTGACGCTCCCGCGTAGGGAAGGGTGAGCGCCATGACGGCCCGGGTAGTTCTGGTCGACGACCATGCGATGTTCCGTAGCGGGGTGAAGGCCGAGCTGGGGACGCGACTACAGGTCGTGGGTGAGGCCGGCGGCGTGAGCGAGGCGGTCGCCGTCATCGCCGAGACGCAGCCGGACGTCGTGCTGCTCGACGTCCACATGTCCGATGGTGGCGGGCTGGCGGTCATCGAGGCGGTGCGCGAGCGGTTGCCCGACACCCGCTTCCTCGCCCTGTCGGTGTCGGATGCCGCCGAGGACGTCATCGCGCTGATCCGCGCCGGGGCCCGCGGCTACGTCACGAAGACGATCTCGGCCGACGAGCTGGCCGACGCGGTCGCGCGGGTGGCCGGCGGCGACGCCGTGTTCAGCCCGCGGCTGGCCGGCTTCGTCCTCGACGCCTTCCGGGACGCGCCGGTTGCGCCGTCCGTCGACCCCGAGATCGACCTGTTGACCCCGCGCGAGCGGGAGGTGCTGCGCCTGCTCGCGCGCGGGTACGCCTACAAGGAGATCGCGTCGGAGCTGTTCATCTCGATCAAGACGGTCGAGACCCACGCCTCGAACGTCCTGCGCAAGTTGCAGCTGTCCAACCGGCACCAGCTGACCCGGTGGGCCGCGGACCGCCGCATGCTCTGACCGGCCACTATTCGGCCCAGGGTGGCGTGAACGCGGCGCCCTCGACGACCGCCTGGCCGCCCACCGGCATCACGCACAACGCCTCGGCCGGGCCGTCCTCGGCGACGAGCGAGAAGCGCGGGCCGGCCGGCACGATCAGGACGTCCCCGGGGCCGCCGGTCTCGGCGTGATCGTCGAACCGGACCGTGAGGCGTCCGCTCAACACGACGAACGTTTCCTCGCGGGTGAGCGAGTGCACCGGCGACTGTTCCGCGGGCGCGAAGCGCACGCGCCATACGCAGACGTCCTGCGCGCCGCGGCTCGGGGCGGCGAGGCCGGTGACGACGTTGGCGCCGGCGTCGAACACGGGGGCCTGGTCGGCGAAGATGACGGGCATGAGGCGCTCCTTGAGGGATACTGGTACGACGAAGCGAATAGTAAGTCCAGGGGAACTAAATGAGCGAGCCTGATTTCGCGATCCTGACCGTGGGGGCCGCGCGGATCGTCACCGACCGGCTGGGCGTGGCCGTCGAGCGGGCCGGCGTCGACGACATGCGGCCGGCCTTCGGGTTCGTCATCCGCGTGCTGGCCGACGGTGGCCGCACGCTCACCGAACTGGCCGAGCTGCTCGCGGTGACCAAGCAGGCGGCCATCAAGGTAGTGGACGAGATGGAGTCGTTGGGCTTTCTCGAACGGCAGCCCGACCCGGCCGACCGGCGGGCGAAGATCCTCATCCTCACGGATCGGGGACGGCGAGTGCGCCGCGCCGCGCTGGCGGCCAGCCGGCAGATGGAGCGGGAGCTGCGCCACGATCTCGGGGACGAGCAGGTGGCGGCGTTCCGGGCCGTCCTGCTGCGCTTCCTGGAGCGGCACGACGCGCTCGGCGACGCCGTGGCCGGCCGCGCCCGCGCTCTGTGGTGATGCCGAGGTGATCTACGTGCGGTAGGCATGTGTGCGTGGCGCACTTCCCGTGGCTCGATCCGCACGCCTCCGCGATCACGCAGGTGGCGGCGCTGGGGCTCGCCGCCTACTGCGTCCTCTCCGCGGTGCGGGGCCGGCGGCGGTACGGCGCCCTGGTGGCGGCGAGGGAGGCGGACGACGGCGAGTTCGTTCGGCGCCACTACCGGCGGGCGATGATCCGCCAGGCCGTAGTGACGGCGGCCGTCCTCGTCCTCGTGGCGGCCGACCCGGGGTTGCGCGGCGCGGACGTCGGGCTGCGGCTGCCGCACGGTGGCCAGGTCGGCCGGGCCGTCGGGTGGGCGGTCTATCTGCTCGTCGTGCTCGTCGCGGTCGGCTGCGTGCTGCGGGTGCGCGCGCTGCGGGGCCGATCGGTCCCCGGTCAACGGCACTTCGCGGCCCTCGTGGCCCGAGCCGGTGAGCGCCGGGCCGCCGCCGGGCTCAGCCTGGGCGCCGGTGTCTCGGAGGAGTTGCTGTTCCGCGGGCTGTTCACGGCCATCGCGGTGCAGGCGCTGTCGCTGCACCCGCTCGCCGCCGTCGGGCTCCTGTCGGTGCTGTTCGGGGCCGGGCACCTCTACCAGGGCTGGAAGGGGATGCTCGGCGTCGCGTTGATCGGGTGGGCGTTCGGCGTCATTTACGTGGAGACCGGCAGCCTGCTGGTGCCGGTCATCGTCCACGTCGCCGTGGACCTGCGGGCGCTCGTCCTCGTGCCGATCGAGCAGGTAAGCGCCCGGCGGGCCGGGCCGGGAGTCGGTCCGCTCAGCGAGCGCCGCGGCAGACCTGCAGCACGGCGTCGGCGAGCGCCGGGCCCTGCGGGCCGAGGGCGGCCCGGTACGCGTCCATGATCACGCGCTCGCGGCCCAGCTCGACGCGCGTCCCGCCGCCGTTCATACGGGCCAGCTGGATGCGGCGCGACAGCTTCGCCCGCTCGGCGACCAATCGCAGGATCGCTTCGTCCATCGCGTCGATCTGCCCGCGCAGGACAGGGATGGAGTCGGTGGCGTCGCTGGCGGACTTCTCGGCCGCGGCCTGCTCGGCGGTGCTGGTCATCGTTCTACCTCTCGTCGGTGCGAGCCGACCCCCGACATGACAAAGCCCCGGGGCTCGGCCCGGGGCTCTCGTTCGTGTGGTTTTCAGCCAGCAACGACGGGCACCGGGGATCGGTACCCATAAAAGAAGCGGTTGCTGGTCACGAAGCGATGGTGACACGTCGTCCCACGCGGCGGCAACTCCGTCCCGCCCGTTGGGACGCGCGTAGCCACCCGGCTCAGTGCGCGGCGCTGCCGGCCAGCTCGCGGTCCTCGGCCTCCGCCTCGGCCTCGGTGTCGGCGATGTGCTCCTCGATCCGTTCGCGGGGGAGCCGGAAGCGCAGCCCGACGAAGTACACGAGCGCGCTGAGGGCGAGCACGACCACGAACCCCCAGCCGAAGCCGATCGCGGCGAGGTTGCCGGCGTGCTTCGCCTTCTCCGGGTAGTCGCCGAGGAAGCTGACCAGGCACGTGCCGCCGAGCCACGGCAGCACCCAGGTGGCGCCGGAGAGCAGGTCCAGCGGCGGGTTGTCCCGGCGCAGGCCGTGGTAGACGAAGAACAGGATCATGCCGAGGCCGACGGTGGCGAACAGCTTCCAGTTCACGTCCCAGCCGGCCCAGTACACGATCAGGTTGGACGAGTAGAAGGCCAGGAACGGGATCAGGTCGCGGCCGGGAACGCGGAACGGCCGCGGCCGTTCGGGCTGTTCGCGGCGCAGCGCCCCGATCGTGAGGCAGCCGGCGCCGAAGGAGAGCACGGTCGCCGAGGTCACGAAGCCGACCAGCTGCTGCCAGCTCGGGAACGGCAGGAACACGATCAGCCCGACGAAGAACGTGATGATCAGGCTGACGAACGGGACGCCCCGTGTCGTCGTGCGGGCCAGCGCGGCCGGAGCGTTGCCGTTGCGGCCCATCGCGTACGAAACGCGGCTGGTGACCGTCGTGTAGATGAGCCCGGTGTCGGCCGGCGAGATGATCGCGTCGACGTAGAGGATCTTCGCCAGCCACCCCAGCCCGATGAGGGTCGAGATCGCCGCGAGCGGGCCGAAGGCGTCGGTGAAGTCGAGCTTCGTCCAACCGCCCGAGTGCGTGAGGTCGCCCGGCCGGACGGCGCCGATGAACGCGACCTGCAACAGGATGTAGAGCACGGCCGTGATCAGCACCGAGCCGATGACCGCGATCGGCACGTTGCGCTTCGGATTGTCGGTCTCGCCGGCGAGTTCGATGCCTTGGCGGAACCCAAGGTAGGAGAACACGATGCCGCCGCTGGCGATGGCGGTGAAGATGCCGTGCAGGCCGTCGGTGGCAAAGCCGTGGTCGTTGAAGTTGGCGGTGTGGAACGACGTTGCGAGAAACGCGACGATGGCGAGCGCGATGACGCTGAGCTTCCACCAGACCGCGACGTTGTTCACGCGGGCGAACCAACGGATGCCGTAGTAGTTGATGACCACGAAGAACGCCATGGCCAGCACCGCGACGAAGTAGCCGAGCCCGGTGAGGGTGTGGACGGTCTCCCCGCCCTTCTGGTGCTCCTTCGTGAACGGCGCCCACTTCGTCGCGTACTGCAGCGCGCCCTCGACCTCGATCGGCGCGGTCGTCGCGACGGCGACCCAGAGGATCCACCCCGTCGTGTAGCTGGCGAACGACCCGTGCGACAGGTGCGGGAAGCGGACGACGCCGCCGGAGACCGGGAACATGGTGCCCAGCTCGGCGAACACCAGGCCGATGAGCATGATCATCACCGCGGCAATGACCCAGGAGATGATCGCGGCCGGGCCGGCGAGCTGCGCGGCCGTCAGGGCACCGAACAGCCAGCCGGAGCCGATGATCGACCCGACGCTGGCGAACAGCAGGCCGATCACCCCGACGTCGCGGCGCATCTTGCGGTTGTCACCCGCACCCGGCTCCGCGGGCTGACCGGAGCGGTTCTTGTCGAGCGTCGTCATCGCGGACCGTCCTCTCGTCATGCCGGAGTTACCCAGGAGCGAAAGGTGTGAAACGGACACCGTCCGAGCCCGCCGGGCTGTCGGCGGGCCGTCGTAGGCTGGGCGGCGCCATGAACCAGCCCGCCGACGCCCTCTTCGACCTGCCCGGCCAGCCCGGGGGTCCGGCGGCCGGCCCGGGCGCGGGCCAGCCGAACGACCCGCCGGCGGAGAAGGCTCGCCCCGCCGTCCGGTTGGCCGTCGACCCGGCCACCCTGCTGGACGGCCTGAACCCGCAGCAGCGGGCGGCGGTCGTGCACAGCGGCGGGCCGTTGCTCATCGTCGCCGGCGCCGGCTCCGGCAAGACGCGCGTGCTCACCCACCGGATCGCCTACCTGCTGGCCGAGCGCGGGGTGCGGCCCGGGCAGATCCTCGCGATCACGTTCACCAACAAGGCGGCCGGCGAGATGAAGGATCGGGTCGCCGCACTGGTCGGCCCGCGGGCGCGGACGATGTGGGTGTCGACGTTCCACTCGATGTGCGTGCGCCTCCTGCGTTACGAGTCGAAGGCGCTCGGGCTGCGGTCGTCCTTCTCGATCTACGACGCGGACGACTCGCGCCGGCTGATGACCCTCGTGTCCCGCGACCTCGAACTCGACCCCAAGCGTTACCCGGCGAGAGCACTGCTCTCGCAGATCAGCAATCTGAAGAACGAGCTGGTGACGCCCGAGGCCTGGGCCGACAAGGCCGGTAAGGGCGCCGAGGAAGTCTTGGCCCGCGCATACTCCGCCTACCAGCAGCGGCTCGTCGACGCCCACGCCCTCGACTTCGACGACCTGATCATGCGCGCGGTCGAGCTGCTCCGCGACAACCCCGAGGTCGCCGCGCGCTACCGCGAACGGTTCCGGCACGTCCTGGTCGACGAGTACCAGGACACCAACCACGCGCAGTACGAGCTCGTCCGCGTCCTCACCAGCGGGGTCGACCCGGCCGAGCTCGCGGTCGTCGGCGACGCCGACCAGTCGATCTACGCGTTCCGCGGCGCATCCATTCGCAACATCCTCGAGTTCGAACACGACTACCCGGACGCGACGACGATCCTGCTCGAGCAGAACTACCGCTCCACGCAGACGATCCTCAACGCGGCCAACGCGGTCATCGCCCGCAACCCCGACCGCAAGCCCAAGAACCTGTGGTCGGACGCCGGGCCGGGCGAGGGCATCAACGCCTACGTCGCCGAGAACGAGCACGACGAGGCCGCCTGGGTCGTGCAGCGCATCGAGCAGCTGGGCGACGAGGAGCTCGCGCGCCCGGCCGACGTCGCCGTGTTCTACCGGACCAACGCGCAGTCCCGGGTGTTCGAGGAGGTGTTCCTGCGCACCGGCCTGCCGTACAAGGTCGTCGGCGGGGTCCGCTTCTACGAACGCAAGGAGGTGCGGGACGTCCTGGCCTACCTGCGGGCGGTCGCCAACCCGGCCGACGTGGTCTCGCTGGAGCGCATCCTGAACACCCCGCGCCGTGGCATCGGGGAGACGACGCAGGCCAAGATCGCCGCGTTCGCCCGGCGCGAGCAACTGACCTTCGCCGGGGCGCTGGAGATCGCCGACGAATCGTTCGGCCTCGCCACCCGGGCCGTCCACGCGATCGCCGACTTCCGCGCGCTCATGACCACGCTGCGCGCCGTCGCGGCCGGGCCGGACGCGACGCCGGCCGCCGTCATCGAGGCCGTCCTCGACCAGACCGGCTACCTGCGCGAGCTGGAGCGCTCCGACGACGCGCAGGACGAGTCCCGGGTCGAGAACGTCCAGGAGTTGCTCTCGGTCGCCGGCGAGTTCGAGGAACGGCGGCGCGCCGCCGGTGAGGAGGTCACCCTCGATGCGTTCCTCGAGCAGGTCTCGCTGGTCGCCGACGCCGACGCGGTGCCGGACGCCACCGGTGGCGTGGTCACGCTCATGACGCTGCACACCGCGAAGGGGCTCGAGTTCCCCGTCGTGTTCCTCACCGGCATGGAAGAGGGCATCTTCCCCCACGTGCGGGCGCTGGACGAGCCGGATGAGATGGCCGAGGAACGCCGCCTGGCGTACGTCGGCATCACCCGGGCCCGCGAGCGGCTGTTCCTCTCCCGAGCCGTCTCCCGCACCGCGTGGGGCGCGCCGTCGTGGAACGCCCCGTCCCGGTTCCTGGACGAGGTGCCGCCCGAGCTGGTCACGTGGAGCGGCGCCATCGACCGGCAGCCGTTCGTCGACCGCTACGAGGACGGGCCCGCCTCGCGGCGGTACGCCGACCATGGCTATCGCGCCCGTCCCCGTTCGGCGCAGGAGCAGCTGGCCTCGACGCGCCTGGCCGGCGGTCGCGGGCTGCGCGGCGGGGCGGGCAACCGGGCGATCCCCGAGCTCGCCGCCGGCGACCGCGTCAGCCACGACGCATGGGGCATGGGGACGGTCGTCGACACGCGCGGCACCGGCGACGGGCGGCAGGCGCAGGTCGACTTCGGCGGCGCCACCGGTCTCAAGTGGCTGATGCTGCGCTACGCCCCGCTCGAGAAGCTCTGAGGCCGCCTCACGCGCGGTCGCCCTCGAGGGCGTGATCGTCGGCCAGGGCGATGGCCAGTTGCCCGCTCGCGTTCGGATGGAACGGCGCCTTGTCGTGCACGCCCTGGACGTACGTCTGGGCGCCGCACACCCCGTGGTCGGCGAAGTCCGGCCGCGCCGTCAGGAAACCGGCCGTCTTGGCGGCATTGGCGAGGATCTCGTTCATCGCCCCGAGCTCGGTGTTCATCGCCTTCAGCTTGTCCGGCGTCATGCCGACGTCGGACAGGCAGGAGATATCGCCGCCGAACGGGTCGTAGTACTGGTTCACCAGCACGAGCGGGTGGTTGGGCAGCAACTGCAGCTGACCGAGCAGCTCGAGCAGGTCGCGGCTGAACGTCGCCAGCTGCTGCTGGAAGAACGCGCGCGAGGCGCTGTCGTCGCAGGCGTTGGCCGCCGCGCACAGCGCGAGCAGGTTCGACCAGCGCACGTCGTTGGCGCCGATGCTGACGATCACGACGTCGGCCCGGCGCACCGCCGGCGCGTCGATCTGCGGCTCCTGCATCCGGTCACCCACCCACTGCGGGCCGAGCAGCCCCGCCCGCACGGTGGCGCCGCCGCAGGCGAGGTTGGTGACGTCCCAGTTGTCGGTCGTCGCCAGGACGGCCGCGAACGCGTCGGCGCTGCGGTGGCAGGCGCGGTCGTCCGCGGTCGCCTTCGCCACCCGCCGGTTGCCCTGGCCGGCGGCGGTGGAGTCGCCGATCACCGCGACCCGGCGGATGTCGCGCGGTCGCGTCGTGGCGTCCGTCCCCAGATCGGGCGAGGACGTGTTGCCGACGAGGTCGCTGAGCGAGCGGACGCTGCGCAGCTTCTCCGGTGCGCTGTAGGCGGTCACCATGATCGCACTCAGGTTGATCATCTCGGTGATCACCAGCCCGGCAGCGATGAGCCGGAAGGTGTGCTTCGGGCCGTGCCGCAGCCAGCCGGCCGCCGCGCCGAGCAGGACGATCGAGCACAGCGCGACGACGACGACCTGCCAGATGAAGAACCGCTTCCAGCCGGAGACCAGCGCCGCTTCCAGCGAGCGGGCCCGCGTGTCGGGATCCTGCGTCAGTTGCGCGACCTGTTCCGACAGCGTGATGCGGCTCAGGACGAGCCGGGGCCGGACCGGGCCGGTGAAGTGGATCGTGGTGGGCAGCTCCTGGCCGAACAGGACGAGATCGCCCGGGCCGGAGAGGTCCAGGGACGGCGCCGCCACCCCCACCTGCACCGTCTGCCCGGCCGCCGAGACCTGCTGCAGCGGGGTCGCCCACAGCGAGACCGCGATGGAGGCGGCGGCGACGGCGAGGAACAGCGCGGCGTAGCCGAGGGTGGGGCGCAGCCGAACCCGACCCGACCAGCGCACCCAAGCGTGGTTCCCGGTCGGGGAAGGGGTCGTAACCGGAGGTTCGGACATTCGCATTTCGTCCCGGTGCGGGGGCGGGGTCACCTTTCCTTCGGCCCGGGCGGGGAATGTGTGAGTGCCGCGGCGGATCCGCGCCGGTACGTCCGGGTTCGCCCAGCATGCCGTCCCGTGCCTGTGTCGCAGGTGTGTCAGGAACCGTCCCAGCCCCCGGAAGCGGCGTTATCTTCGCCGTCGCCGGCCGCGGTGGGCCGGCCCGCCGGGCCGCCGCGATCCGCACGTATCAGGACGCGTCATCGCTACTCATCACTGGCGATACCGAGCCGGTCGGCCGGTCGCCGACAAGTCGCCACCACATCGAGAAGGACGGAACGTCATGGGATCGGTAGTGATCATCGTCATCGGCTCGGTGCTGGTGTCGATCGTGATCGCGGTCGTCGCCCTCCGCGCGGCGGGCATCGGGGGCCCCCGCAAGAAGGTGCTGGCGACCGGCAAGCCCGGGCAGGCGACGATCGTCGGTCTCGCGCCGACCGGCACGGTCATCAACGAGATCAACTACGTCGTGCGGTTCCAGCTGCGGGTGCAGTTGCCCGGCCAGTCGCCGTACGACGTGGAGACGAAGGAGACCGTGCCGATCACCTCGATGGCCATGCTGGTGCCGGGGACGGTCGTCGCGGTGCGGGTCGACCAGGTCAAGCCCGAGCTGGTGTTCATCGATTGGCAGCAGGGCGTCACGCCGGCCGGTGCGGGGGCCGGCGCGGCGGGCGCGGGGGCAGCTGCCGCGATGGGCGCGATCCCGTCGACGGCGGCGGTGGCGCAGGCGTTGCACGATCCGTCGACGCTCGCCTCGGTGCCGCAGGGCTCGGCGGCGGACCTGCTGCGAACCGGGCAGCCGGCGCAGGGCTTCCTGAAGTCCTTCTCGGACACCGGGCAGACGCTGCGCTCGGCCGGGCGCACGACGCCGGTGGAGAACCTGGACGACCCGCTGTTCGTGCTCACCGTCGAGTTGCACTTCGCGGCGGGCATGGCGCCGATCGAGGGCACGGTGATCCACCGCGTCCCGCGGGCCGTGGCCCCGACCCTGCGTCTCGGCATGCCGCTGACCTGCGCCGTCGACCCGGGGAACCCGACGCGCAGCTTCGCGGTCAACTGGGCCGCCGCGTCGGCGCCGGCCGCTTCGGCCCAGCAATGGGGGACGACGGCATGATTCGGGCTCTCCGGATCGTGGTGGTCGCAGGAGTGTTGGGGCTCCTGCTGCTACCGGCCGCAGGGGCGACCGCGGCGCCGAGTTGCCAGCCCGGCTCAGGCACCAACCTGGCCGGACGGCACCTCGACGCCGCGGCGCTCGACCAGGTCAAGTCGCTGCAGTGCGCCGACCTGTCGGGGGCCGACCTGTCCGGTGTCGACCTCACCCAGAAGGACCTGTCCGGGGTGAAGGCCGAGAAGGCGTCGTTCCGCAACGCCCGGCTGATCCAGGCCGACCTGCCCGGAGCCGACCTCAAGGGGGCCGACTTCAGCGGCGCCGACCTCACCCAGGCGACGCTCACCGGCGCGGACCTCACCGGGGCCAACCTCGCCAGCGCGACGATCGACCAGGTCGAGGCCGGGAACGTGAACCTCACCGACGCCAACCTGACGAACGTGCACGCGACCCAGGCCGGGCTCACCGGGGCGACGCTGGACGGCGCGAAGGTCGACGGCGGGGACTTCACCCAGGCCGAGCTCGGGCACGCGAGTCTCAACAACGTCAAGGGCCTGACCAACTGGAGCCAGTACCTGCTCATCGGTGCGGTCGCGGTCTTCGTGCTCCTGGGTGCGCTGGTCGTGCGGCGGGCGTTGGGCCGGCGCGCGGGTCCGGACGACGCCCGGGCGGTGCCGGCGGTACCGGCGACTCCGGTGAGCCCCTGGGCGACGCCGGGCTTCGGGACGACGGCCGTCGCCGCGGCCCCGACGGCCACGGCCGGCTTCAACCCGATCAACCGGCGCCAGAAGACGGTCGGCCGGGGCATCACGGTGGGGCTGCTCGGGGCGTTGCTCGTGGCGCTCGGCCTGCACCTGCTGGTCGGCGGCTCGATCGGCGAGTTCTCCTTCGCGTTCGACACGCTGGCAACGCACACCTGCTCCGGCCCGACCTGCCCGGTCGGCGTGAACAGCGGGATCGTCGGGCTGATCGGCGGCGCCTGGGTCATGGTCGCCGGGTTCTTCGTGATGGCCCGCGCCTGAGGCCCTCCACTCCGGTGATCGGGCTCAGGCCGCCGCGTCGGCCCGGCTGATCATCTCCCGCAGGACGGTCAGTGCGCCGGCCGCGTCCCCCAACTCCGAGCGGTACGCCAGCGGTTGCCGGCTCAGGATGCTGCCCGGTTCGACGATGCCCCAGACCGGCCGGCCGCTGCCGGAGTACTCCGACCACTTCGACGGGAGGTAGGGGTTCACGTCGTGGGTGTCGGCCGTGCGTGCGTCGTTGACGAGCAGGACGTCGAAGCGCGTGAGCAGGTTGAGGTACTCGAGGTAGCCCACGAACGGGTGGGGGACGACGACGTCCTCCAGGTGCGCGGCGGCCAGCTGTTCGGCGAGTGCGTCCGGGTCGACCGTGAAGACGTGCAGGCGCAGCCGCTGCCGTTCGGACCCGCGCAGCTCTTGCAGTGCGGCGACGACCTCGGCCAACCCGCGCCGGGCGTAGAAGGCGCCGAAGTAGCCCACGTTCAGCCGGCCGGCCGGCAGCGACAACGTCGCCGTCCGGGCCCGGTACAGGTGCGGCGCCGGAACGGGGTGCGCGGCGACCACGCCGACGCGGTCGCCGCGCGCGGCGAGCTCGCGCTGGGGGAAGCGGTCGAGCATGAAGCGTCGCTGGTGCTCGTTGGTGAACAGGACGGTGTCGGCGAGCGCGAACACCAGCCACTCGAGCCAGATGTAGGGGTTGTCCGTATCCGGGATCGGGGCGCCGGACGCCCCCAGGCCGGCCGTCAGCTCGGCCAGGAGTTCGGGGTCGGTCCGTCCACCGCCCTCCCGCTGGTGGCCGTCCATGTCGAACAGCAGCGGATCGGAGAACTCGGCGACCCACTCGACCTCCGGGTGCCGGATCTTGTACCAGGCGGCGAGCAGATGGGCCGACGGCCACATCGTCCGGCTGTAGAGGCGCCGGTACGGCCCCTTCTCCTCGATCCAGCGCTCGATGGCGCTCATCCCGGCGCGGCAGTACGCGACCATCCCGGGCCACCAGGCACTGACCGGCGCCGCCGGCGTCTCGAACTGCTGGTCGAGGTACGGGGCCCATACCTCACCGGTCGTGGGGTCCACGGGCTTCTTGCCGGCGAACCGGCACGAGACCACGTCGACGACCGACCCCCACGCGGCGACCCGCCGCGCGGCCACCGTCCCGGACGTGTCGCTGTACGGCGGGGCGACGTAGAGAACGGCGAGTTCGCGGGCGAGCCCCGCGTTGATGGTGGCGTACGGGATGTCGGTGAGCTCGCGCCGGACGATCTCGTCGATGAGCGCACGGTGCTCGTCGGGGTGGGTGCGAAGGAACGTGTTCACGAGCCGGCATTGAGAGGTGGTCACGTCCCGGGCGAGCGGCTCGAGCTCGGGACGCCGGTTCGCCGCCGCGCGCACGCACTCGATCACGTCCAGACGCTGGCTGACGTCCAAGTGGTAGGAGGGCGCCCGGCGCGACGCCGAGGCCGGGCGCAACGTGCGGTAGTAGACGGCGTGCTCTTCGACGTCGCACACGGCGAAGACGAGCGGGAGGTCGGCGGACATCGAGGCCCAGAGGACGACGTCCTCCCCGCTGTCCAGGTCGCTCTCGAAGGGGAAGCTGCGGGCGAGCGCGGTCGGCAGCATCTTGCCGCCGCCGAAGGAGAGCGCCGGCAGCAGGGACTCGGCCGGCACCCGCCCGCCGGCCCCCGCAAGAACGCGCTGGCTCGGTACGCCGTCGAAGCGCGGCGCCGAGCCGGGGTCGCGCTTGTCGGCCAGCAGCGACAGCGCCACCACGCCGGGGCCCGAGCGCGCCAGCAGCGCCGCGAGGTAGGTGGGTGACACGGCGTCCTCGGCGTCGACGAACGTCAGGTACCGACCGCGGGCCGCGGCCACGCCGACGTTGCGGGCGCGGCCCCCGGCCGGGTGCTCCAACGTGATGGCGCGGAGGGCGAGGTCGGGGTGCGCCGCGCCGATCGCGTCCAGGACGGCGGAGGTGCCGTCCGCCGCACCGCTGCGGACGACCACGACCTCGTACCGGTCCGGCGAGAGGGTCTGCCGCGCCAGTGACGTGACGCAGCGGCCGATCGGTTGCCCGGCGCCGCGGGCCGGGACGACGACGGTGACGTCCGGCCTGTCCACTCCGACCTCCCGGGCCTCGATCGCCCGAGGCGTTCCGACGCCATCGATCCGGCCAAGTGATCGCACGGTACAGGAGGGGTCGGGGGCCGACGTTAGAGTGGCTGACCGTGCAGAGTGCCCATGACGACGAAGCCACGACGGGCGTCCGGCGTGTCGGCTGATCGCGAACCCCTGGTGCCGCGCAGGGCGCTGGTCGTCGGGCCGACCGCCGAGCGGGCCGCGGTGCTGGCGCCGTATTTCGACGCGCTGCACATCGTCGCGCCCGGCGACGTGAATGCCGACGTCCTCGCCGGCTCGGGCGAGCCGTTCGCCTGCGTAGCGATCACCGGGATCCCCGTCGACGGCGGGGCGCTCGCCGAGCTGGTGCGGCGGGTGCGGAACGGCGCGACGGTTCCGCCGCGCATCGTCATCGACATGAGCGATGACACCGGACGCGCTCTGCTCGCCGATGCCAGCCCCTTGGCCGGCCTCGTGATGACCGGGTGGACGGACCTCGCCGGTGTACCGGTCGCAGTGCTGGAGCCGGCGCCCGACACCGAGGCCGTGCCGCAGATCGACTCGGACGCGCGATCGGCCCCCGCGACCCCGCCGGTCGGGGCGGCTGACGCGTTCGTCGCGGTCGCGGAGTCGCGTGAGCTGCGCGAACGGGTGGCGGCGTTGGAGCGGCAGCTCGGGCAGTCGACGGCGGCGCTGGACCAGGCGCGGGCCGAACGTGACGCCGCCCGCCTGCGCAACCGCCGGTTCTCCGGCCGGGCCGGCCGGCTGGCGTCGCCGAGGGCACTGCTCGCTGCCGGTGCCTTGATCGCCGCGGCTGCGGTCGTGCTCCTGGTGGGCTGGGCGGCCGATCTGGGACGGGCGGGATATTGGCTGACCGCCGCCCTCGAGCTCGTCCTGCTGATGCTGGCCTACCTCGTCCGCGGCCAACGCTGGGCCGGTCGCCGCGCCGTGGCCGCCGCCCGCCACGTACGGCGGGTGGACGAGGTGGCGACCAGGCGACACCAGAACCTGCGCAAGAACCAGGCCGCGCTGCTGCATGAGGTCAAGCGGCTGAACGCCCGGCTGGACGAAGCGACGGTGCACCTGCGCACGGTCCGGGCCCAGGTCGTCGACGGCGCGGCCCAGGCGGTTCCGGGCGGATCCAACGCGGGCCTGTTGACCATCACGCACCAGACGCAGGCGCTGGTGAACCTGTTCGCGCTGGCTCGGGTCGAACGGCCGGTGCCGCTCATGGGCGGCTGGGCGGCGTCGCCCGACGTCGTCCTCCTGCTGGTCAACGAACTGCTCGAGACCCGCCCCCGCCTCGTCGTCGAGTGCGGCAGCGGCGTCTCGACGCTGTGGCTCGCGCTGGTGGCCCGCGACCACGGGTTGGACACCCGGATCGTCGCGCTCGAGCACCTGCCCGCGTTCGCCGAGCAGACCCGGGCGATCCTTCGCGCGCACGGCGTGGAGCAGTTCGCCGAGGTACGCGACGCCCCGCTCGTCCCCACCGGGTTACCTGGCCACGCAACGCCCTGGTACGACCGCGCCGCTCTCGACGGGCTCGAGGGCATCGGCCTGCTGTTCGTCGACGGGCCGCCGGAGTCGACCGGCCACGAGCCGCGGTTTCCCGCGGTGCCGATGCTCAAGGACAGGTTCGCGCCGTCGGTCACGATCGTCCTCGACGACCTGGTGCGCGAGAGCGAGCAGAACGTGGCCCGCGCGTGGCGGGCGCTGCTGCCCGACTTCGCCTACCGGCGGGTGGCGCTGGACAAGGACGCCGCGTTCTTCCGGCGTTCCCCGCAGCCGCCGGCGGAGTGACCGGCGGGTGACCGGCCGCCGGTCAGCCGATCGGTAGCTCGTCGACCACGATGCGCGCGATCCGCTCGCCGTCGTGCCCGTCCCAGAGCGGCGGCGTACGCCACGTCGTTGGTCGC
>Ga0207667_10005145_pt1 | contig 15972 bp, 16 predicted proteins | sample KBSCornC52_FD_184301 | JGI IMG/M metagenome (GOLD analysis project Ga0207667, IMG submission 184301) | Corn rhizosphere microbial communities from Kellogg Biological Station, Michigan, USA - KBS Corn C5-2 (SPAdes) (version 2) | ecosystem: Host-associated > Plants > Roots > Rhizosphere > Soil ... | reverse complement strand
CCCTCACGACCGCGCGCTGCTGGTGTCGAGCGGCCCGTACACGATCGCGAAGGTCTCGGGGAGCCGGGTGGTGCTCGCCGCGAACCCGCGGTACACGGGATCGCGCCGGCCGACCTTTGAAAAACTGACCATGCGCGTCTCGCCCGACCCCCTCGAGACCGCGCGCCTGCTGGCCTCGGGCGCCGTCGACATCGCGACACCCGAGCCGACCACCGCGACGGCGAAGGCCCTCGCGGCGATCCCGGGCGTCACCGTCACTACCGGGACCGAGGCGCGCTACGAGCATCTCGACCTGCAATTCGCGCGAGGCAAGCACGCGACGTTCACAGACGAGCGGGTGCGGCGCGCGTTTCTGGATACCGTGCCGCGGCAGCAGATCATCGCCCAGTTGTCGTCGTCGAGCGCCTCGGCAGGCGGCGAGCTGAAGGCACGGCAACTCGACTCGTTCGTGCTCGGGTACGACGCCGACGGTTACCGCGAAGCGGTCGCCAAGAACGGCTCGCGGGCCTACGCCTCGCCCGATATCGCCGGGGCACAACGGCTGTTGACCGAAGCCGGGGCGACCAGCCCCGAGGTGTGCATCCTCTACGACCCGTCGAGCCCGCGCCGGGTCGCCGAGTTCCAGCTCATCCAGCAGAGCGCACGCCGGGCGGGCTTCGTCGTGACCGACTGCTCGAGCCCCGACTGGCAGGGCCTGATGGGCGTGGACGGCACATACGACGCCGCCCTGTTCGCCTGGGATACCACTCGCCTCGGCCCGACCGCGCAGGCCACCGTCTTCCGCAGTGATGCCGCTCTGGTGAACTTCAGCCACTACAGCGACCCGGAATCCGACGCGCTCATCGGGCAACTCGCGACGACGGACGATCCGGACCAGCAGACCGCCCTGCTGACCAGGCTCGACACCCGGATCTGGTCGCAGGCCCCCGGCATGCCGCTCTACGCCTATCCGACCCTGACCGCCGTCGACGCCCGAGTGACCGGCGTGACCCGCTCCCCGCTCGCCGGCTCGGTGTTCTGGAACGCCTGGGCTTGGAAGCCGGCCCCGGCATCCGGAGCCCCCTCGAACAAGCCCTGAACCGGAGTTTCGGGCCGCAGTCGGCTAGAATGAAGGGTCAGTCGGGCTCGCTGCCGCGCCCCGTGCTGTTCGTCCGCCGAACTTTTCGGCCCCCTCCCTTCCTTTTTCGAGGTATTTCCATGGCCATGGCCACCCGTTCAGATCTGCGCAACGTCGCGATCGTCGCCCACGTCGACCACGGCAAGACCACCCTGGTCGACGCGATGCTGCGCCAGACCAACTCCTTCGGCGAGCACGCGCATGTCGACGAGCGCGCCATGGACAGCAACGACCTCGAGCGCGAGAAGGGCATCACGATCCTCGCGAAGAACACCGCGGTGACCTACAAGGGCGTGCATGCCACCGATGGCCCCGTGACGATCAACGTGATCGACACCCCCGGGCACGCCGACTTCGGCGGCGAGGTCGAGCGCGGGCTGAGCATGGTCGACGGCGTGGTCCTGCTCGTCGACGCGAGCGAGGGCCCGCTGCCGCAGACCCGGTTCGTGCTGCGCAAGGCGCTCGAAGCCAAGCTGCCGGTCATCCTGCTCGTCAACAAGACGGATCGACCTGATGCCCGCATCGACGAGGTCGTCGAAGAGAGCCACGACCTGCTCCTCGGCCTCGCGAGCGACCTCAGCGACGACGTGCCCGACCTCGACATCGACGCGCTGCTCGACGTCCCGGTGGTCTACGCCTCGGGCCGCAACGGCGCCGCGAGTTGGAACAAGCCCGCGAACGGCACGCTGCCCGACAACGACGACCTCGAACCGCTGTTCGACGCGATCCTCAAGCACGTGCCGGCACCGTCGTACGACGACGAGGCCCCGCTGCAGGCCTGGGTCACCAACCTCGACGCCTCGCCGTTCCTCGGCCGCATCGCTTTGCTCCGAGTCTTCTCGGGCAAGCTGGTCAAGGGCCAGACGGTCGCCTGGGTGCGTCACGACGGCTCGCACTCGAACGTGCGCATCACCGAGCTGCTGAAGACCCGCGCCCTGGAGCGCTACCCAGCAGAAGAAGCCCATGCCGGCGACATCGTCGCCATCGCGGGCATCGAGAACATCACCATCGGCGAGACGATCGCCGACCCTGACGACGTGCGGCCGTTGCCGGCCATCACGGTCGACGAGCCCGCGATCTCGATGACCATCGGGACCAACACCTCGCCCATCGTCGGCAAGGTCAAGGGCCACAAGCTCACCGCCCGCCTGGTCAAAGACCGGCTCGACCGCGAACTGGTCGGCAACGTCTCGCTCAAGGTCGTCGACATCGGGCGCCCGGACGCGTGGGAGGTGCAGGGCCGCGGCGAGCTGGCCCTGGCCATCCTGGTCGAGAACATGCGGCGCGAGGGATTCGAGCTCACGGTCGGCAAGCCCCAGGTGGTCGTGAAGCAGATCGACGGCAAGGTGCACGAACCGTTCGAGCACCTCACCGTGGACACCCCCGAGGAGTACCTCGGCGCCATCACCCAGCTGCTCGCCGCCCGCAAGGGCCGCATGGAGGGCATGACGAACCACGGCACCGGCTGGGTGCGCATGGAGTTCATCGTTCCGTCTCGCGGCCTCATCGGATTCCGCACCGAGTTCTTGACCGTCACGCGCGGCGCCGGCATCGCGAACGCGATCTCGCACGGCTACGAGCCGTGGGCGGGCACGATCACCACGCGCGTCAACGGATCGATCGTCGCCGACCGGGCCGGTGTCGCGACACCGTTCGCGATGGTCGCGCTGCAGGAGCGCATGTCGTTCTTCGTGGAGCCGACCCAAGAGGTCTACGAGGGCATGATCGTGGGCGAGAACTCGCGTGCAGACGACCTCGATGTCAACATCACCAAAGAGAAGCAGCTCACCAACATGCGGCAGTCGACCGCAGACAACTTCGAGCGGATGACGCCATCCCGGCGCCTGACCCTCGAGGAGTGCCTCGAGTTCGCCCGCGAAGACGAGTGCGTCGAGGTCACGCCAGAAGTGGTCCGCATCCGCAAGGTCGAACTCGACCAGTCGGCCCGCGCCCGCCGCACGAGCAGGCTGAAGCGGCAAGACGCCAACGTGTGACCGGGTGTCACCCGGCATTACGCCTGCGTTACGGTCATCGGTGACACTCGCGGCATGACAACTCGCACCGGGGCGTCGCGCCCCCTCACCATCGCCATCGCCGCGTCGCTGCTGGTCGCGTCGCCCCTGCTGCTCTCGGGCTGCAGTCTTCTGCCCGGCCACGGCGGCTCCGGGATCAACATCCCGGGCGTCGGCAGTTTCGGCTCGGGCAAACTGCCCTCCGACTGGCCGAAAGCGGTTCCCGTCGCGTCGGGCGACGTGGTCTTCGGCGCCGCTGCCGGCAACGTCAAGAGCACCGACGGCCGCATCTGGAACGTCACGATCAAGGTGTCGGGCGCCGACGACTACGGCAAGATCAAGTCCCAGCTCGAGGCAGCCGGGTTTAAGGTCGACGCCGAGCCCGACAGCGGCGATGCCAGCGGCGGCACCGGAACCTTCCTCAAGCCCCCGGATTCCGTGCTCGTCGTGGTCACCAAGGCCGATGACAAGACGGGCTGGGTCGCGAACTACACCGTCACAGAGGGCGGGACCAGCAGCTCGAACGGCTGACGATCGGTCCGGCGCTCTTGTCAACCCCGAAGGGTGCCGCGTTCGTCGAAGGGATAAGCGCGCAGAAAGCCCATTTGTGGCCCGTTCTGGCCGTCAATACACTGTGCGCGTACCCAGCCCGAGAGAACGAGGACCTCATGACCACCAGCCGCCGTCGTCGCCTTCCCCTGATCGCCCTGGCGGGTTCACTCGCCCTCGCCGCTCCGCTGATGCTGTCGGGCTGCAGCCTGCTGCACCTGCCCGGCTCGAACGGCACCGGAATCAGCATCCCCGGCGTGGGCTCGGCCGGCACCGGCAAGCTGCCGAGCGACTTCCCGAGCTCTGACGTCCCCGTCATCAAGGGTGCGGTGGTGAGCGGCCTCTCGCTGGGCACCGACAAGGACAAGGCGTGGAACGTGACCGTCAAGGTCTCGGGAGTCGACGCCTTCGACGAGATCGCATCCGAACTGACCGGCGCCGGCTTCACGCAGGAGCAGATGGGCGGCAAGACCAGCGACGGCGCGACCGGGGCGTTCACCAAGGGCGACTATCACGTCGTGATCCTGCTGAGCAAGGCAGACGACAAGACCGGATTCGTGGCCAACTACACCGTCACGCGATCGAGTTCTTCGAACGGCTGACTCCGCTCGGTCGGGGCGGCTCCGGCTGACGGCTTCAGTCGAACAGCGCCGCCCCGATCGATCGCCCGGCGCGTGCGCCGGGCGGGACGGCGAAGATCGCCGAACCGACGTGCCTGATGTACTCGTTCATCGCGTCGTGCGCGAGCCGGCGCTGGATCGCGATGAACTGCTCGGGCGACCGCTGGAACGAGATGAAGAACAGACCGGCGTTGAGCCGTCCGAGATCGTCGTTCCCGTCGACGAAGTTGTAGCCGCGGCGCAGCAGCCTGATCCCGTCGTTGAGATCGGGATGCGCGAGCCGCACGTGAGCGGCCAGGTCGATCTTGGTCGTGCCGTCGGCCGCTCTCGCGTGGAAGTCGGGCTCGGTGAACTCCGACCCTCCGGACAGCGGCGCACCCGAGCTCTTGTCGCGCCCGATCACGCGCTGCTGCTCGCCGAGCCGGGTGTGGTCCCAGTTCTCGATGATCATGCGGATCTTGCGCGCCACCAGATAGCTGCCGCCGGCCATCCAGGCGGGGCCGTCGCTCGCCGCGACCCAGACGTCGGCGTCGACGGCCGCGGTCTGCTCGGCCTTGATGTTCGCGGTGCCGTCCTTGAAGCCGAACAGGTTGCGCGGCGTGACCTGCGTGGTGGATGTCGACGAGGTGCGTCCGAATCCGAGCTGCGACCAGCGCAGCGCCGCGCGCCCGAACGCGATCCGGCTCAGGTTGCGGATCGCGTGCACGGCGACCTGCGGGTCGTCTGCGCAGGCCTGGATGCAGAGCTCGCCCCCGCTCGACGCCGGAACCAGAGCATCACCGGCGAAGCGCGGCAGCCGCGTGAGCAGTGGGGGAGTGCGCGAGGCGAGACCGAAGCGGTCGGCACCGGAGGCGTCGGTGAACAGCTCGGGCCCGAAGCCGAACGTGATGGTCAAGCCGCTCGGGGGCAACCCCTGGGCCTCGCCGGTGTCGTCGGGCGGCGCGAGCAGGTCGCTGTCGACCGCACCGTCGCCGACCGGGAGGCCCCGGGTCATGCGGGCGGCGGCGGTCGTCCACTCCGAGAGAAGGGACCTCAGGTCGGCCCGAGTGGCCCCGGATGCCATGTCGAAGGCGGCGAAGTGCAGCCGGTCTTGAGCCGGCGTGGTGATGCCGGCCTGATGATCTCCGAAGAACGGATAGCGTGCGCCCGTCGTCGCGCCCGAACCCACGCCGGCTGCGGCGACCGCCGCCCCGACACCTCCCCCCAGGGCGAGGCCCGCCGCGCCGGCGCCTGCGAGGCCGAGAAGGCCGCGTCTGGTCACGGTGCGGTCTGGCGATATTCCCGTCATGCGCCGGGGACTCCGAGAACCGTGTGCGTCAGCTGCGACAGCGGTTCGGCCAGGGCGTTCACCTGGTCGGACAGGCTCCGGCGCTGGGGGTCGGTCACCTGGTCGTACGGCGTGAAGCCCGATTCGATGCTGCCGTAGCGGCCGAGCAGAGCGTTCATCGCGGCGAACTGCGTCGAGAGGGAGGCGACCAGTCGAGCGCCGGCGGCACCGCGGGATGCCGCGATCGCCTTCACGCTGCCGAATGCCGCCTCTGCGCCCTGCACATTGGCCTGGAAGTCGCTGAGGTCGGTGTGCGACCACCAGTCCTCCTCGCCGGTGATCTTGCTGGCGGCGACCTCGTCGAGCAGCCCGATGGCGCCGTTGGTGATGTCGGCGAGCGTGAGAGTGAAGCCGGGCTCGCCCACGAGGTCGCTCAAGCGCTGGACGTCGGCGACCAGCTCGTCGCCGAGGGCCCCGCGCTCGGCGGCGGACGAAGGCGTCCAGTTGAGCGTCGCGCTCGTGCCGTCGGAGTTGAGGGCGCCGGCTGTCGGGGGCCACAGGTCCTTCTCGATGCGGTGGAATCCGGTCCAGGGCAGGCCGTCGGCGACCGCATCGACTTCGCGGGAGTCGATCTTCGGGTCGAGGTCGCCGAATTGCTCGGCGGTCGGCTCGATGCGTTCGTAGAAGACCCGGGCGCCGGCGAACAGCGTCCGCGCCGTGGCGTCGTCACCCGCCTCATAGGCGGCAACCAGCCTCCCCACGGCGGGCACGAGCTGCTGCACCTGGGACCTGACATACGACAGGTAGCTGCCGACCGCCCCCGCCGTGAGTGCCTTCGTGCTCTCATCGATCGGGATCGATGCGCCCGTCACGGTGAACTCCGCCAAGCCGACGATCGCCCCCGCCTGCTGGAACTTGCACCCCGTGTAGTACGTGCCGGGCTGCAGCTGTGCCACGAGCGTGACGGTCTGCCCAGGGGCGATGTTCTCCTTCTCGCCCACTGTCCGCAGTTTGTCGTGGGCCAGGATCTCGAATTCGTTGACGTCGGTGCCCGAGTTCGTCATCGTGAACGCGACGGTGCCGGATGCTGCGGTCGCATGCGACACCACGCACGCGTCGTCAGAGATCTTGACCGTCAGGCGGGAGGCGGTGCTCGCGTCGTTCTGCACGCAGCCCGCCAGCGCGAGGGACACCGTGATGGCGGTGCCGACCAGGACTGCAGGGCGAAAGGGCATGGGTCTCCCGTCGAAGGGTGCGGGGAGGGGCTAGAGCCGGTCGCCGGTGTGAGCGCCGGCGAGACGGTCGGGGGTCGCGGCTCCGTCGGAGGGCGTCGACGCGTCGGCCGCTGGACCTCCGGTCGTGGTCTTCTTCGCGAGCGTCGCCCGCAGGAACAGAGTCAGCACGATCGCGGCATACGTCAGCCAGCCGATCACCTGCAGCCAGGTCGGATCCGCCTTGAACTGAAGGAGGCCGCCGAGCAGCGTGCCGTACCAGCTCGACGGCGGGATCACGGCGTGCAGGTCGTAGGCGGCGGGCCCGTCTGGCAGGATCCCCGCCTCCTGCAGGTCGCCGAGCCCGTAGGCGAACACCCCGGCGGCGACGAGCACCAGGAACAGCCCGGTCCAGAAGAAGAAGCGCGACAGGTTGATGCGCACGAAGCCGCGGTAGATCAGGTACGAGATGACCACGGAGGCCAGGATGCCCAGCAGTGCGCCGATCGACCCCAGCAGGGCCTGCCCGCTCGAGGTGATGCTCGCCCAGATGAACACGGCGGTCTCGACGCCCTCGCGGCCGATGCTGACGATCCCGAGCATCACGATCGCCGTGGCGGAGCCCGCGAGAGCCGTAGAGAGCTGACCCTGCAGCTCGCCTTTGAGGTGACGCGCGTGCCGCGCCATCCAGAAGATCATCCAGGTGACCAGGCCCACCGCGGCGATCGAGAGACTGCCGGCGAGGGTCTCCTGCGCCTGCGTGGTGAGGCCGTAGGGGCCGAAGGTGAGCACGGCGCCCACGCCGAGCGAGATGGCGATGGCGGCCGCGATGCCGATCCACAACTTGGGAAGAACGTCTCGACGGTCGAGCTTGTTGAGGAACGCCACGAGGATGCCGACGACGAGGCCGGCTTCGAGGCCTTCACGCAGACCGATCAGGGCGTTTGCGAGCACGGTTTGCTTTCGGAGAGGAGGGATTCTGAACTTTGGTGAGGCTTGCCTTACTTATCCCACCCTAACCTTCGCCAGCTAGTGTTGTCCACCGGAGGACCGACCATGCAGAACACCCCCAGCCCGGCCGCACCGGAGCAGGCGGCGCCGGCGCGGGCCGACGCGGCGGCAGAGCCGCCGGCCGAAGCCCTCGGCGCCGGCGCGACCGCTCTGAGCTCGGTGTTCGCCGTGCTCATCAGCGTCGTGGTCGGCGTGATCACGACCTTCACCCACGGGCTGGTGCCGCCGTGGGGACTGATCGCGGGGTTGGCCATTGTGGCCGCGCTGGTCGGCGGTTTCCGGCTCGTGTTCGGCAGCAGGATCGTCGCCGCCGCGGCCGCGCTCGGCGTCATCGGCGCGAGTGCCGCGCTCGCCCTGCCGGGAGCAGGCGGAACGGCACTCACTCTCAATGGCGTGCCCGGCTACCTCTGGGCGTTCGGGCCGGCGCTGCTCTCGGTGATCGTGCTCGCGGTCCCCGCTCGGGGGCGCCGAGCACGCGCCTGACGTTTGCGTAGAATGAAACCGTGACCTACGTCATCGCCCTCCCTTGCGTCGATCTCAAAGACCGCGCCTGCATCGACGAGTGCCCCGTCGACTGCATCTATGAGGGCGACCGCATGCTCTACATCCATCCCGACGAGTGCGTCGACTGCGGCGCCTGCGAACCGGTGTGCCCGGTCGAGGCGATCTACTACGAAGACGACCTGCCCGACAAGTGGGCCGACTACTACAAGGCCAACGTCGAGTTCTTCGCCGAGGTCGGCTCACCGGGCGGGGCGGCGAAGGTCGGCGTCATCGCCGGGGATCACCCGCTGGTCGCCGCGCTCCCGCCGCAAGGCCAGTAGTGGCTAAACGCCGTCCGCTCGATCTCCCTGATTTCCCCTGGGACGCCCTGATCCCGTTCGGCGAACGCGCGCGGCAGCACCCGGACGGCATCGTCGATCTCTCGGTGGGCTCGCCCGTCGACCCGACGCCACAGCTGGTGCGCGACGCGCTGGCAGCCGCGACAGATGCCCATTCGTATCCGGCGACGGCGGGTTCGCCTGCGCTGCGCGAGGCCATCGTCGGCTGGTACCGCAGGCGGCGCGGCGTCACCCTGGGCCTCGCGAACGTGCTGCCCACGATCGGGTCGAAAGAGCTGGTGGCCTGGATGCCCGTGCTGCTCGGCCTGCGTGCGGGCGATGTGGTCGTGCACCCCTCGATCGCGTACCCGACCTACGCGGTTGGTGCAGCACTCGCCGGAGCCACTCCGCTCGCCTCGGACGACCCGGCCGAGTGGCCGGACGAGACGCGCCTGATCTGGCTCAACAGTCCTGGCAACCCCGACGGGCATGTGAACTCGATCGAGTACCTGGCGGCCGCCGTCGAACGCGCCCGCGAACTCGGCGCGGTGATCGTGAACGACGAGTGCTACGCAGAGCTGACCTGGACGGGCGGGGAGCCCGCACCCACGATCCTCGATCCGCGCGTGATCGGCGACAGCAGACGGCTGGTGCTCTCGGTGTACTCGCTGAGCAAGCAGTCCAACCTCGCCGGCTACCGGGCAGGATTCGTCGCCGGCTGCTCCGACCTGATCGACGAGCTGCTCGAGGCCCGCAAGCACGCGGGACTCATGCCGCCCGCCCCCGTGCAGCACGCCATGATCGCCGCTCTCGGCGACGATCGGCACGTCGCCGAGCAGCGCGAGCGCTACCGCGGCCGTCGCGCCACGATGCTCGCCGCCCTCGACGCGGCAGGCTTCCGGATCGACGAGAGCGGTGCTGGGCTCTATCTGTGGGCGACCCGCGGAGAGGACGCCATGGCGACGGTCGCGGCGCTCGCCGAGCTCGGCATCCTGGTCGCACCCGGAACCTTCTACGGCCAGGCTGGTGCGCGTCACGTGCGGGTCGCGCTCACCGCGACCGACGAGCGGATCGCCGCGGCCGCCGGCCGTTTGGGTGATCTCTCCAAAGGCTGAACGCACCCTTTGGCCGGTGCGGCAGTAGCCGCAGCCACCGAATAGGCTGTAGCCGTGAACGACTCCCTCGGCGATCCCGACTCCGTCACGTTCTCCCACAAGGGGACGACGGCCGAGTTCGCGGTGCTGCCCGCGGTCGACGGAAAAGACGCGGTCGACTTCGGGAGTTTCACGAAACAGACCGGACTGACCGCGCTCGACCAGGGTTTCGTCAACACGGCGTCGACCCGCAGCGCGATCACCTACATCGACGGCGATGCGGGCATCCTGCGCTACCGCGGCTACCCGATCGAAGACCTGGCCCGCAACTCGACATACCTCGAGGTTGCCTGGCTTCTGATCTACGGCGAGCTGCCGACCGCGAGCGAGCTTCTCGAATTCGAAGAGAAGGTGCGTCGCCACACGCTGCTGCACGAGGACCTCAAGCGCTTCTTCTCGGCCCTGCCGCACACGGCTCACCCGATGTCGGTGCTGTCGTCTGCCGTCTCGGCCCTGTCGACCTACTACGAGGATTCGCTCGACCCGCACGACCCCGAGATGGTCGAGATCAACACCATCCGCCTGCTGGCGAAGCTTCCGGTGATCGCGGCCTACGCGCACAAGAAGGCCGTCGGCCAGGCCTTCCTCTACCCAGACAACTCTCTCGACTTCGTCGAGAACTTCCTCAAGCTGAACTTCGGTAACCTGGCCGAGATCTACGACGTCAACCCCGTGCTAGTGAAGGCGCTCGACCGCCTGCTGATCCTGCACGAGGACCACGAGCAGAACGCATCGACCTCGACGGTGCGCCTCGTCGGATCGACGGAGGCCAACATCTTCGCGTCGATCTCGGCGGGCATCCAGGCGCTCTCGGGCCCCCTGCACGGCGGGGCCAATGAGGCCGTGCTGAAGATGCTCGGCGAGATCCGCGACTCGGGTGAGAGCGTCGGCCGCTTCGTCGAGCGCGTGAAGAACAAAGAGCAGGGCGTCAAGCTGATGGGCTTCGGCCATCGCGTCTACAAGAACTTCGATCCGCGTGCGCTGCTGGTGAAAGAGAGCGCGGACGAGGTGCTCACCGACCTCGGCGTTCAGGATCCGCTGCTCGACATCGCCAAAGAGCTCGAGCAGGCGGCGCTGGCCGACGACTACTTCATCGAGCGCAAGCTCTATCCGAATGTCGACTTCTACACCGGCGTGATCTACAAGGCCATGGGCTTTCCCACCCGGATGTTCACGGTGCTGTTCGCAATCGGGCGCCTTCCCGGATGGATCGCCCAGTGGCGCGAGGCGAACGACGACCCGGCCACCAAGATCGGCCGGCCGCAGCAGCTCTACGTCGGGCCGCCGGAGCGCCGCTGGCCCGAGGGCCGCTAGCGCGCGGCCAACCCGGGACGCGCATGAGGTGCCCCCGATGAAGCTGTTCCGCCGGACGAAGCGTGTCAACGTCGGCACGTACACCGATCCGATCCCGACCCCGCCGCCCGACATCGAGGCGCAGATCGAGGACGGCGTGCTGGTCGCCCTGGCCGCTGTCCGCCTCGCCGTCACCAATCGGCTGATCGTGCGCTCGTTGCGCGACGGCAAGGACTACGACGAGCAGCGCGTCCGGCTGCGTGTGACCAAAGAGATGCTCAACCTCGCCGTCGAGAAGGAGAAGGACGCCAAGCGCATCCGCAAGGTGCTCGAGACGGTGGGCGACAAGCCGGGGGCGGCCGACGGCCCCGCCGACTTCCGCGCCCGGGACGCGAAGACCCTCAAGCGCCGCGCCAAGGTCTCGTCGGGCCTGGCGGCGCGGCTGGCCGAGCTGGCGACCGATCCCGAACTCGTGGGCGAGGTCGCCGATCGCGCCCACAGCGCGTTCCTCGACGAGTTCGCCGTCTCGGTGGTACAGGGGGCGCGGGCCTTCGACGAGCCGCGGGGCGGCAAGCCGCTGACCGAGATGGATCGCGTCGCCCAGTTGCAGGGCCTCAGCGAAGACCTGGATGAGCTGGGTCGCCGTGCGCGTTCAGTGAACGACTGAGTCTCAGCTCGACCCGGCCTCGCCCCCGAAGACTCTACGATGTCGCGAACGACAGGGCGTAGATCGAGAGGTCGGTGTACGGCTTGAAATCGATGAAACTGTCGGCGCATCCGAGTTGCAGAGTGGTCGGGCTGGTCAACGTCACCACCTGGGTCATCGCCACCGTCGCCGTCGTCCCCGGCGCTGCCGTATCGGGTGCAGCGGAAGCGATGAGCGCCCCGGTCTCGACGCTGTAGAGACCGCACGTGGGTTGGCCGATGTAGCTCGTCAGCGACATGCTGAATCCGATCAGCGCGGGACCAGCGGGCACCGTGCTCGTCATGGTCGGACCGACGGGGTTGGCCGGCTCGGCGAAGACAACCCCACTGGCGCTCTCGAGGCTGAACGTCGCGATCGACGCGTCAGATCCGGCCGGTCCCGTGGGTCCCGTTGCTCCCGCCGGCCCTGCCGGTCCCGTTGCTCCTGCCGGCCCTGCCGGGCCAGCGGGTCCCGCCGGGCCCGCGGGTCCCGCCTGGCCGGGGATGCCTCGGGAGCCGGTCGCCCCGGTCGGCCCCGTGGCGCCGCCCGAACCGCTGACGCCCTGCTGGCCGGCGTCGCCTGTCGCGCCGGGAGCGCCCGCTGGTCCGGTGGCTCCTGTTGGGCCTCTCGATCCCGCGCTGGACGTGGCGGAAGCGAGCCCCCACCCGACCAGGCCGCCTGCGATGGTAGCGACGATCACTGCTGCGAAGAGCATCAGAAAGATGGTGCGAGGCGACATCGAAGACCTCCGTTTGCGGACCGAGCCGAACCCGTTCCGCTCGTTCGCGAGCCTATCGGCTCCCGCTCTCGGCTACGCGTGCAACTGAGGGTTGAGCGCCACGCCCCCTGCCGAACGCGGCAGCACTTCGACGCCGCCCGTGAGCGAGTTGCGCCGGAACAGCAGGCCGGCCACGCCGCTGAGCTCGACCGCCTTCACGGTGCGGGGTTCGGCATCCGGGACCAGCAGGGTCACCTTGGTGCCCGCCGTCACATAGAGGCCGGCCTCGACCACCGAATCGTCGCCGATCGAGATGCCGACGCCCGAGTTGGCGCCGAGCAGGGCGCGCTCGCCGATGGCCACGCGCTGCGTGCCGCCGCCCGAGAGGGTGCCCATGATGGATGCGCCGCCGCCCACGTCCGAGCCGTCACCGACCACGACCCCCTGCGAGATGCGCCCCTCGACCATCGACGCGCCGAGCGTGCCCGCGTTGTAGTTGACGAATCCCTCGTGCATCACGGTGGTCCCCGGCGAGAGGTGGGCGCCGAGGCGCACCCGCGAGGCGTCGGCGATGCGCACCCGGTCGGGTACCACGTAGTCGAGCAGTCGCGGGAACTTGTCGATGCCGTGCGCCGAGATGCCCGCGCGCTGCAGAAGGGGCCGCAGCCGCGCGAACACCTCGGGGAGCATCGGGCCGGCGGAGGTCCACGCGACGATCGGCAGGTGGCCGAAGATCCCGTCGAGGTTGACCGTGTTCGGGGGGGCGAGCAGGTGGCTCAGCAGATGCAGGCGCAGGTAGGCGTCGGGCGTGGATGCCGGCGCGGCATCCGTATCGATGACCACGTTCAGGTAGTCGACGCTGACCTCGCGCCGCGGGTCGTCGCCCACCCACGACTCGAACTGGGCGGGAGCGATGTGCGGGTCGACCGCGCCCGGCAGCGGGCCCAGCTTCGGGGCGGGGAACCAGGTGTCGAGCACCGTTCCTGCGCCCGCGCCGGAGGTGGCGGTGGTGGCGAGCCCATGGCCCCATGCGGCGGTCATGCACTCAGGGTATCGGCGCTTCAGACCGTAGGCTGTCACGGTGCCCTCGCCCGCCGCGCCCTCGCCCGCCGCACTCGATCCCGCGCTGCCCGTCGTCGAGTTGACACGCCGCCTGGTCGACCTCGAATCGGTATCGGGTGACGAGGGCGCCATCGCGGATGCGGTCGAGGCCGCCCTGCGCTCGGCGCCCCACCTCGAGGTGCTGCGCGACGGCGACGCGGTGATCGCCCGCACCGCGCTCGGACGCGACCGTCGGGCCGTGATCGCCGGGCACCTCGACACGGTGCCGGTGAACGGCAACCTGCCGTCACGACTCGAATCCGGGCCGGGCGGCGACCTGCTGTGGGGGCGCGGCACGGTCGACATGAAGGGCGGCTGCGCGGTGATGCTGGCGCTCGCGGCATCCATCACCGAGCCCGTCGTCGACGTCACCTGGGTGTTCTACGACCACGAAGAGGTCGACTCGAGCCTGAACGGGCTCGGCCGGCTCGCGCGCAACCACCCCGAGTTGCTGGCCGCGGACTTCGCGATCCTCGCAGAGCCGACCGGTGGGGAGGTCGAGGGCGGCTGCAACGGCACCCTGCGGGCCGACATCCGCACCCGGGGCACGCGCGCGCATTCGGCGCGGGCGTGGATGGGGGAGAACGCCATCCACTCCCTCGCACCCGTGCTCGCCGCGTTGGCGGCCTATCAGCCCGAGTCGATCGAGGTCGACGGCCTGGTGTACCGCGAGGGGCTGAATGCCGTCGGAATCAGCGGCGGGGTCGCCGGCAACGTGATTCCCGATCGGGCGGTGGTGACCGTCAACTACCGCTTCGCTCCCAGCCGTGATGCCGCCGAGGCCGAAGCTGTGGTGGGCGCGCTGTTCGCGGGTTTCGAGGTCGAGATCACCGACGTCGCGGCGGGTGCGCGTCCGGGCCTCGACGACCCGCTCGCCCGGGCGTTCATGGCCGCAGTCGGCGGCGAGGCCCAACCGAAGTACGGCTGGACGGATGTCGCCCGCTTCGCGGCGCTCGGCATCCCTGCCGTCAATTACGGACCAGGCGACCCCTCGCTGGCGCACGCCGACGACGAGCGGGTGCCCATCGAGCAGATCGAACGCTGCGAACAGGGCTTGCGGGCGTGGCTGACCGCCTCCTAGCGCTCTGGGGGACCTGGTGGGCGAAGGTCATCGTGATCTTCGCGGTCTCGCGCATCGTGACGACCGCGATCATCCTGATCTTCGCCAATGCGCAAGGCGCCACCTATTGGACCGGCCCGAAGCCCGACTACTTCGCGTTCGCCGGGATCTGGGACTCGGACTGGTACCGGATCGTTTCGATCGTCGGGTACCCGGCGCAGCTTCCGCTCGGCGCCGACGGCCACGTCGCTCAGAACGCCTGGGCGTTCCTGCCGGGCTATCCGGCGGTGGTGCGCGGGTTCCTGCTGGTGGGGATCCCCTTCGAGTACGCAAGCGTCATCGTGTCTCTGGCCTTCGCGCTCGGCGCGGCGCTGCTGTTCTACCGGCTGATGGTTCGGGTGCTGCCGGCCGGCACGGCGTTGTTCGCGGTCGTGCTGTTCTGCACGGCGCCGCTGTCGCCGATTCTGCAGGTCGGCTACGCAGAGTCGATGCAGTTGTTCTTCCTCTTCCTGGCGCTCCTGCTCTTCCAGGACCGCCGCTACTACCTGATGATCCCGGTGATCGCCATCGCCGCCCTGACCCGGCCGAGCGGGCTCGCGTTCGCCGTCATGCTGCTGCTGCACCTGGTGCACCGATTCGCCACCAGGGCGCGCGACCCCTTCCCCTGGCGCCAGCGGATCGCCGTGATCGTCGTCGGGCTGACGAGCGCCTTCCTCGGAGTTCTCTGGCCGCTCATCGCCTGGATCGGCACCGGGGTGCCCTCGGCGTACACCGACACCGAGCTCTCGTGGCGGGTGGGGTACGTCGGCTATCAGGATCTGCTGCCGTTCGCCCCCTGGGTGCAGGGCTTCCAATGGTGGGCCAGCTGGCTCGGGGTCTCCGAGGCGACCATCGTCGGACCGATCGTGCTTGCCGTGCTCGTGATCCTGTTCGCCCTGACCCTGTTCACTCCGCCCCTGCGTCGGCTGGGAGTCGAGCTGCGACTGTGGCTGGTCGGCTACGCCGTGTACCTGCTTGCGGTCTTCTTCCCTCAATCGAGCACGTTCCGCCTCTTCATGCCCTTCGCTCCGGCGCTGGGATCGCTGGCTCTCGTCTCGCGACCCGTCTATCGCGCGGCGCTGGTCGTGCTCGGCATCGCGGGGCAGGTCGGCTGGACGGCGATCTGCTGGTTCGTCATCAATCCCGACTGGACCCCGCCGTGATCGGTGGAACGGGCGTGGTTCCCGGACCCCCGGTGGATGCGGGATAATGAAGGGGTAACCATCGAAAGGGGACACCACATGGCAGCCATGAAGCCGAGGACCGGTGACGGACCGATGGAGGCTGTTAAAGAAGGTCGCCTGATCATCGTGC
>Ga0207667_10005144_pt1 | contig 15977 bp, 19 predicted proteins | sample KBSCornC52_FD_184301 | JGI IMG/M metagenome (GOLD analysis project Ga0207667, IMG submission 184301) | Corn rhizosphere microbial communities from Kellogg Biological Station, Michigan, USA - KBS Corn C5-2 (SPAdes) (version 2) | ecosystem: Host-associated > Plants > Roots > Rhizosphere > Soil ... | reverse complement strand
CTTGTATTTTGTCGAAGTTGAACCAATCGGGAGCCTTGAGCATGCTCACCTGGCATTGAGCCATCCACTGATGAAGCATGTCGATGTGAGGCTCGACGTTCATACCGCCGTTGAGGCGCGCCTTGATGACGCCGACCTTACCGATTGCGGTGAGGCTCATCTTCTTGATGAGGAAGTCACCCTCGAAGACCTTCCCCGAGTCGTCGGTGTACGTGAAGTAGAAGTCCTTCTCGAACACCAGCTTCTGCGCTTCGGTGGTCTTGTCGATAATCTTGATCTTGTTCTTGGCGTCCTCGGCGTTCTTCTCTTCTTCCTCAGTCATCGCCTTGCCGGTCGCCTCTGCAATTGCCTGGTTCGTGTTCATTCGCATTCTCCTCTCTGAAGAAACAGGCGGGGTGGTGCCTTTGTCAACACCACCCCGCCCTTCAAACTACTCGGACTCGTCCGTCATGCGCGTCGTCACGAAGGTGACGTTCTGCGCAACGATGCCGCGAGCCGTGATCGAGAAGCGGTAGCTCGCGGTCTTGACGTTGTGGAACGTGGCGATCGTCTTGGAACTGAGACGATCGAGGATGAACACGTCCACACCATCGGTGGTGAGGATGTTCTGCTCCAGCGGGAAGATGTTCTGCTGCTTGATCGAGCCGGGGGTATCGTCGGTCGACGGTCCCTTCGCGATCGTGCGGAACATCTGGCAGCCGAGAGTGACGCGGTAGCCGACAGGGACGAACTCGACGACTTCGAGATTGTCGAGCACTTCCACCGGCAGATACTGAATCTCCTCGCTGCCGTCCACACCCGAGGCGAAAGCCACGGGCGTGCCGTTGAAGACGAAGATGGCACGTGCACCAGAGAACGTCTTGGTGCCGGTGCCTTGCGGGAGTGCGTTGGGCATGGGACTCCTTCCTTTCTATCCCGTTCGCTTCGCCTACTGCGAAATCTGCGCCGGCACGATGTAGATGGTCTGGAGGATGAAGTTGATACCCTCCACCGGAGACACCGTTCCCGTCACGGTCAACACATCACCCGCCAGACTCGCGGTGATGTCTCGGAAGCCCGGCACGACGGCGCCATTGATGAACGAGTCGGCGATCTCGCCTTGCTGCCGCAGAGCATCGAGAACCACCTTCGAGTACGGCACGACCGTCTGCACATTGCTGAGCAGGCCGCGCGTACCGGTGTAGCGGTTCTCCAGTGCCGTGCGCCAGGTATAGGCGATGTCCTTCCACGCCTGCACCACCGACTCTTCGGTGTAGGCATCGTTGTTGTCCCGCGAGTACGTCGTGAGGCACCGGATGACGCGGATGCCGGCGGGAATCAACTCCAGCACGGTGATGCCGTTGAGGAGCAGATCGTTCGCGTCGTTGAGCACCGTCCAGTCGGCGGTGTTGGCGAGACCGAAGCCGCGCACGTACTTCCAGGTCAAGGGCTCGCCGAGCGGAGCACCTGCGCGCATGCACGCCAGCGAGAGGGCCGTGGCCCACTCGGGGAAGTTGGTGAACGTGCCCACCGCGGTGCCTTGCGTGGGGAAGTTCGGCGCCGACGTCGGCAGGTTGAGCTGCTGGATGACCATGACCGCGTTGAAGTCGTTGATCAGGTTCGCCTCGCTGATCGCAGGCGCCTTGCCCAGGTGCAGGCCGATCCACGCTTCACGCTCGGACTTGCCGATGGTCGAGCTATAGAACGCGCAGTGCGCATCGACCGCCGCCGCCACCGCGAGCGCGGTGTACGAATCGGTGACGATGTTGCCGTTCTGGTTCTCGCTCTGCGCGCCATCGGTGCTGGCGAGCGCCACGACTTGATTGACGCGCATCGTGCCGAGCAGCGCGATGGCGTTGATGAAGTTCGTGTTGCTGGTGACGCCGCGGAAGCCGCCGGACAGGTAGCTCGGCCCCTGCACGGTGGGCATACCCGCCGCGCCGCCCGCCGCCGCGTTCACGAGCTGCGACGTCGAGTTGATGTACGTCAGGAGGTCGAACTTGCCGGCGTAGAACGAAGCCGTCGACGTCTTGATGTCCACCGTGGTGGCGGGATCGAGACTGGTCGGCTTGAACTGGCCCGAGTTGCTGATGAGGGCCGTCGCCGTGTACTTGCCCGTGGCATTGATGGCCGTGAGCAAGTCCGCCAACGACCCGAAGTTGGCCAGGATGAGGTTCAGGTTGTCCGGCGTGGCACCCGTGACGGTCGTGGTGAGCGCACCGCCTGGTCCGGTCGTGATGGAGCACGTGGCCGCCGAGCCCGCACCCGTGTAGAGCAGCGTGAACTTGCCGATGTCGCCCAGCGAAGGCGAGACCTCGGTGGTCACCACACCGCCATCGAGGAACTTGATGGTGATGATGCGGCCCTGCGACGTCGCGCCGGCTGACACCTGCGCGCTGATGTTGTTGGTGTGGCGACCCCAGTCCTTCGAGGTGAGGAACAGTGCCGCACCCGTTGTGTTGACCGAAGGAGCGGTGGTTCCATCCGCGATGAGGCCGGTGTCGTCGAACGAAGTGGCTGCGCTGCCCACCGCGCCGATGAAGCCCGTGCCGCTGGGCGAGCCACCACTGGCCACACGGTAAATCCAGAAGCCCTGGTTGCCCGCCACCGTGGTCCAGGCAATGCGGTTGAAGTTGGTCGCGGTGAGGATGGCCGCGCCAGTGGCGGAAGAGGCCACCGCACCTCCGAGCGCTGCCGTAGTGCCGCCGTTGAGCAACGCCACAACCGCGTAGGTGTAGTTGGTGGTGCCTGGCGTGCCTTGCTGCGTGATCCCCGCGCCAGTGACGTTTGTGATGCCACCCGTGCCGTTGAGCGCGAGCGAGGCAGCCGTCGACTGGTTGACCTTGACGGTCACCAGGAGCGAAGCGCCGCCACCGATGCGCGGATCGTTGCCCGGCTGGAACGCGATCTGTGCGGCCTCTGCCAGCGGGCCGCTTCGGTAATACTTGATGGCCGGCGCGGCGGACGTCCACGTCTGAATGACGTTGGGCTGCCCGCCATCGGCCTCACCGACCGCAGCGACCACACCAACGCCCGACAACAGGACGTTCTGGAAGCCGCTGGCGTCGATCTTGGTCGCGGCGCCAGGCCGAACCAGCACGGCGCCGTTGAACAACACTTTTTGCGACATGACCTAGCTCCCCAGGCTGCGCGACGCCTTGAAGATTTCGTCCCACTTCTCCATCGTGGCCTGTTGCACGGTCGTGGAGCGGCGCCGCGCAGCCTGGGCACCCGGATCCATGATGCCGCGGACCGAGAAGTAGACCTCGATCGGCACTGCATCCGGGTGGTCATGCTCCAGCTGGAGCTGGCGCTCGCGCTCGACCATCTCCGGCGTCTTGATGGCCGGGAACATGTCGCCACGATACTGCTTGCCGAGCGCGCCGACCGGCGCCGGATCCGGCTTGCGGACCTCGACCACCGGCTCTTCCGCCACCGGCTTCGACATGTCCTTCGTGGGCTCGTCCTCGCCGATGTCCTCCTTGCTGGCCACCAGCTCGCCCTTGATCTCCATCTTCTCGTACGGACCCGTGACTTCGTCGTGATGCTCGGCGGTGGGGGCCGCCTCGACGACTTCATGGGTATCTTTCTGCGGCGCCGCGCCCGCCGGGGCTTCTTGCTCCGGCTTCGCCTGCGGCGTCGTCTCTTCGTTTTCCGCCATCGGGAGCCTCCTAGTTGAGAAATGTATCACGTCGGGCACTGTTTCAGAAGCTGCCCGTCCCGTCGCTACGTACCGTCGACCTTGTCAACCACCTGTTGCAGCATCTGCTTGAAGTTGATGCCGGCAGGAACGCCCGTCTTCGGCATATAGAAGTCGAAGACCGTCTGGAAGTTCGCGTTGAGCTGCCGCGCGTAGCTCCAGTTGGGGTACACCGCCGTATCGAAGCTGATGGCACCTCCGCTCAGTGTGAGATTGCGCATGTCCGCGTAGTTTTCGAGGTGGAACTTGTTGGCGAACAAGATGAACCAGACCACGCGGTACAGAAGAAGTGTTGTCGTTGGGTCATCGGTGATGATGATGACCTCCAACTTCGCGTCGATGTTGGAGCCCACCAACTCCTCACTCGACATTGCTGCAAGATCACGATGAACCATCATATGGTGGAGCACCTGCTCGCCTGCCTCACCCTCTTCGGCGTTGTGGATGGCAATAATCGGAAGCGGGTACTCCTTACGCGGGAAGTTCTTCCTCACCTCGAACTTTGTGTTGGCAAAGTATTCTTTGATCAACGCAAGGAGGTTGGTCTCGTTGCCGGCCTCATCCAGCGTTCCGTAATACCGGAAGAACGAGAAGATGTTCTCGAAAATGTCGCTCGTCGGGTCCTTCGCCGCCGCGTTCAAATTCTGAAGTGCAAAGGTGAGAAGATCCTGCAAGATCATCTCGGTCGGCCGATGGCCAGACAGATCCTTCTTCAGCGCCTCTTGAGGCGTGGGCAGCTCCGGGTCGTCGGCGTACTGATCTCCCGGATTGGAAGGATCTCCTCCCTGATTCACGATTCGGCTATGTGTTGTCATCGTCGCCCTTCTTCAGAAAGTCGCGGACAATCCGCATCACGTTTTCGGTCAAATCGTGCACGAGCATCTGCGCGGCATGGATGCCAGCGAAGCCTGGATGAATCCAGCTCTTGGAAGGGGAGAAGATCGAGATTCGACGGAACGTACGGTATCCTTCGCCCGTCTTCACCATACCCGATGTGTGGACATCAGGATGCACGCGCCCAGCCTCAAGGCGCGCTTGGATACCATCGCTCTTTGAACCAGCGGCTGCGCGGTCGAGCGCGCCCTTGATGCCACGCGGAACGTCTTTGCCAGCGTGGCTGAAGGCGACGTCAATATAGAGGGCGCCATCCTTCGCCGTCTTCACCGAGCCACTGGCGAGCATACCGGCCTTGATGTCGAAGCTCGGGTAGCCCTCTTCCAAGCCTTCGGCGATCTCGTTGTCCATACGGGCGCTGACTTCGAGGGGGTTGTCCTTCACCTCGATCTTCAATCCCGCTTTGTACAGACGTGCGTTCTCGGGTCCGAGGTGCTGGTCGGCGTACGTGCCGAAACGATCCTCGATCAAGGATTGAGCAGCCTGAAAGGCTTTGAAGACGCTCTTGCGTCCACGCTCCGCAGCCTTCTTCGCAGCCGATTCAAACCCGGCTGAAGGGATTCGTGTATTTGGCTTCCGGGGCATCCTTGCTCTCGTCACGGACCAAAAAGTCGAGCCGTGCGAGGCCCTGGATGGGCAACACAACGGTCTGATCGAGAGAAGTGCCCTGCTTTACGCGACGCTCACGGTGTTGGTGCACAAGATCCGTGATGATGTACACCGGCCGATGCGTGTGCACGATGGTGTACCACTCACCATCGGCTGGCCTTCTCTTCTTGTTCTTCGTCCACTCGATGAAGCCGTCCTTGGTGATGTCGAAGTCGGTCCCCGCCTTGTATGTGGTCGTGCTCGTGCGGAGCAACTGCACGGTGAGGATCGGATACTTCGGCTTGTCGATGAGCGAGTTCTTCATGCGCTGCCGGACATCCGACGTGCGCACTTTGTTGTTGATGATCGTGATGCGGTCGCCGTACGAAATCGCGTTCTCCGGCAACGCGGTGATCAGCGAGGAGCCGGACTTAAACTGGCCCTGGATGTAGAACTGCTGTTGCAGGTTGGCCGCCTGCACGATCATCGACACCTGTTGCGGGTCGAAGAACAGCATCCCGTGCAGACAGATGGTGCACGCAGGGTTGTGGTCACCGTTGGCGATCACGTTGGGGCACAGCGCCGCCTTCTCCCACAGCACGTTCGGGTGCTGCGCCTGGATCATCGCCTTGATGGCGTCCAGCTGGACGGGCGACAGCTGCGCCCAGTTGAACATCTGTGGAGCCACAGGCTGCGTCACCTGTGGTTGCTGAACAAACGGGTCCTTCGGCGGCTGGATGCCTGCCGTGGGCACACCATCGATGTACCCTTCGATGCCAATGTCAACACCTGGACCGCCAGGCGTGATCACAGCGCCGTCACCCGTGCGCACACTGAGCTTGCTCGGGTCGACAGTCGGCGGCGCCGGCACCGGGTTCTTCGGAGGCATCAGCCCGCGCCTCCGAGCGACGTCAGAGCAAGACCACGGTGCTCCTTCTTGAGGGACCAGAGCAGACCATCCTGGTCACCGCCCGTCTTGTTCGTGGGGTCGCCCCACAAGTCCTTCGCGTACTGCACGATGCGCGAAGTGAAGACCGCGCCCATCTGGCCGTTGTTGATGAAGCTCTCGCTCTGTGAAAGCCCATCCACGCTCACGGAGCGCGAGACCACACCCGGTCCGTAGAGCATGTCGCCTACGATGGCGAGGATGTCGATGCACGCCTTCTTGCAGACCGCGTCCACCAGCTGGTTGGGCACCTTGCCCGGCTCCCAACCACTCGTGTAGTAGCAGTGGAAGAGCTGCGGGAGGTACTGGAGGTTGCGGTAGATGATGGGGAGGTACGTACCACCTTGCCCCAACAGCGCTTGCGCCAGCGAACCACCGCTCGGCACGATCTGGATTTGCCCACCGTTCCTGTCAACACGAAGCCACTCGTTGGGGAACGTGAAGAGGTAGTTGCCGGTCGGGTAGATCGCGACCACTTGCTGCACCGACTTCACAGGGAAGCGGTTCACCTTGAGGAAGCTGTACTGCAAAAAGTCGCTCGCGAAATAGTCGTGAGGCTCATCGGAGATGACCTCGTCGAAGATCGCCAGCCCCGTCTCATCACGCACGTAATTGATGGCCAGCTGGAGATAGTAGTCGAAGAACTCGTCGCTCACGCCGTTGATCTGGATGCCGATGAGGTAGACGTTCTTCAGAAGATTGACGTTCAGATTCTTGAGGTCGAACGTGCCGCCTCGAACCTGCCCATCGAACTGCATTACCGTCGGACCAGGCATGCTTGCTCCTTAGCCCTTCATCATCCAGCCGACGTGGCGAAGCCGGCGATTGGTGCGGCTGTGGCGGTTCTTGAACAGCTTCAGCTCCTTCTTCCACTGCGGATAGCGCGCGCCAAACAGAGCTTGCTCGACGCCCACCCTGTTGCGCACGATGACGTAACCACCTTCGGAACGCTGGAAGGGAAGGTTGACGCCGCCAACACGGTCCGGGTGGATGCTGGTGAGGTAATCCACCGGTCCGCTGAAGTTCATGTTGTCCCACTCTGGCAACACAAAGTTGGACAGAGTGCACTTCCTACCCATCACCTCGATGATGTTGCCATCATCCGTCTCCACAGGATCACAGGCTTCATAGGCCACCTGTTGGTAGACGTGACCGTCAAGCACGAGCTTGCCGCCGGTATCGACCCAGTAGTTCGCCCACGGGTCCACCATGGCCTCGATCGCTTCGTGCGACAGCACTGAGCAAACGGAGTTGGCGCCTTCGAGCATCTGAGCGCCATTGTCCAGTGACGGAGAAGCAAAGACCCATCCCCGGATGTAGCCGTCCGGGGACAGGTCATGATAGCCCTCGATACCTTCGTCGCCTTTCTCCGGGTCGTCCGCCAAGTACATAACGTTCGACTTCGGAGGAGGTGTTGACTTCCCGATGAACGTCAAGGTCGGCGCCACCATTCTGCGGCTCGGGGCTACTTGTTGCGCGAGCTGCTGGTGGACCGCCTCGGTCATGACGGCGGCATCGTTGTCACCGATGCGCTTCGAGACGTTCTGTACGAAGATGACCATGGGCTCCCTCCAGATCACTCCGACTACTTGCTCTTCTTCTTGCCCTTCTTCTTGCGCTTCTTCTTCGCCACGGGCTCGCTGGCGCCGTCCGTCTGCGCCTCCGGGTCCGCGACGTCTTCGTCTCCCAGGTCGTCGGCGATGCCGTCATCCTCATCGGAGTCGTCACCGTCGTCGCTCTCGTCCGCTTCGTCGCCCTCGTCTTCGGCGCTGGTGCTGAGACCGAGATCTTCCTCGTCCAGCTCCTCGTCGTCGACCTTCCCATCCACCTCTTCGTCCGGCTCCAGGCCAGAAACCTTCCAGCCGCGCGGCGCCATCGTGTTGATGATGTGCGCCACCTTGTTGCTCACTTCGGCATTGCCCTTCTTGTCGAACTTGATGGTGCCGAAGCGGCTGTTCTCGGCGGTCTGCCCAGCCAGGTGCGGAACGTGAACCTTCGCCATGGTGTCCTCGCTTTCTCGGTCTCAGAAGAACAGAAGGGGCGGCAGGGTTCGGGTGTCCTGCCGCCCCTCCCTCACCTCGTGTTGACGACTAGTCGTCGAGCACGTTGATGAAGATGACGTTCCTGCGCGGCGAGTACACGATCGGGGTGCCGTACAGGAGCTGCATCCAGCGAACCGACGCCGCCAGCGTGGCCAGCGGGATCTTGATCATCGGCGCCAGCTGCCGGAACGAGAGGTTCTGGAGGTTCATCTGGAGCATGAACGAGTTGCTGGTCGACGGCAGGTTCAGGTTCAGGTCGACGTAGGTCGTCGTCGCCGCGCCGCTGATGCGCGGGATGGCGACCATGAACTGCGCCTGGCCGATGGCGGTGTCCACCGAGCGGGTGCGGTAGATGTAGTAACCCGTGGCCGGGTCGCTGCCGCCGCCGTCGGTGATGGTGAGGGTGACCGAGTCGCCCGCCGCGACGGTGGCCGAAGCCGCCGCGTTGACGGCCGCCGACTCGCCGAAGCGGTTGATGGCGGTGACGCGGTAGAAGTACGTGGCGGCGTCGCCCGCGCGGAACTTCGAGCCCGTGACCGGGCCGGCGTTGTCGACCGAGGTGAAGGCCGACGGAGCCGACGGAGCGCGGGCGCTGGTGGCGCTGGCCGGCGCGAACTTCTGCGAGTTGTTCTTCCCCGAACGCAGGAAGATGTCGTTCTGGAAGTTGATCAGGCCCGCGTTGGTCTGCATGGCCGTGACCGCGAGGCCCACCTTGCCGTCGATTGCCGCCGGCAGGTTGACGCGCTCGCGCGGATAGAACTGCTTGGCCACGTCCGAGAGGGCGCGCGGCGCGAGGTAGAGGTCGGTCGGCACGCCGTAGTTCTCGACGACGATGTTGGCCGCCTCCTCCAGGGCGTCCTCGGTGAGCGGGCCACCGCGCATGTCGAGCACGTTGTTCGCCGCCGCGACCGGATCGTCCGTGATCTGCTTGTACAGACCGTCGAACTCCTCCGGCACGATGAGCGAGTTGCCCGTGAAGAGCTTGCGCTCGATCGACTCCAGCAGCTTGATCGCGCCGTTCTGCGTCTCCAGCGCGATGACGTTGCCGTGCGCCGGACGCACCAACATCTGCGGGTGCGTCACTTCCTTCTGGATGCCCATGAACTTCACCTGGGCAACCTTGCGCTCGTACGTCGCGTCGCTCGCCTGCGGCAGCTCACCCTCGCGGGTGAAGATGCCCGAGTCCGCGCCGTAGCTCGACTGGATCGTGTACTCCTCGACCGTCGAGAAGGCCGGCAGCTTCGGCAGCGCTCGCCACAGCTTGATGTTGGCCTGCGTGAACGTGACGATGCGCAGCGTGGCTTCCAGCGACTCCATACGGAGCGCGGCACCGCCGAATTGGCCGGGGCTCTGGTAGCCGGCGCTGAGCGCCTTGTTGATGTCCTCGACCTGGCCGAACGGGTTCATGCCGAACCCGGACGCGCCCTCGTAGTCCTTCAGGCTGACTCCACCGTACATGGTGTTCTCCTTTCGACTTTCAGGCTCGCCTAGTGGAGGCTGCCCTGAATTTGTTCACGGACGGACGGCGGCAGAACGTCGAGCGACTTGCTCATCTCGAATTCCGTCACCAGCTCCGCCTTGATCTTGCCGCTCGTGGCGAGCTGGACGAGGACGTCCATCGACTTGCGATAGGTCTCCTCGTCCATCGTCTCCCCGGCGCCCTCCGGCTGCTCGAACTCGCGTTCGACGATGTCCCCCTTGTGAAGGATCGTCTTGCCGCGCGCCACCATCGGCGTGCTGGCGAGAGCCTTGCGCAGCTTGCGCATCTCCTTCCGGTTCTCGACGACCTCCTGGCCGAGGAGCATGAAGCCCTTGGCGAGGGTCTGGTTGAAGTTCTGCTGCTCGACGCGCCCGATGCGCACCGACTTGGTGAGCTGCGCGTGCGAGTCGCTGATGCTGTCCACCAGCTGCTCGATGAACTCGGAGCCGTCGATCACCTCGCGGTTCCCCGGATCCGCGAGCAGCCCCTTCTTGATGGTGTTGTCTTCGTGCAGCGACTTCTTGACCGACTTGCCGCTCTTCTTGCTCTTGCCCTTCTTGACGGGCTTGGGCGACTCGCCGATCGACTCTTCGGCGGACAGCTCGTCCGAGGTCTCGGCCGACGACTCTTCGTCGCTCGACTCGTCCGCCTTGCCCTTCTTGACGGATTTGCCCTTCTTCTTGGACATGGCCATCGGCGGCGAGGACTCCTCGTCGCTCGACTCCTCCGACGACTCTTCCGAGGACTCTTCGTCGCTCATCTCGTCGTCGGCCTTGTTGACGGACTCCTCGTCCGACTCTTCGGCGCGATGACGCCCCTTCTTGACGGTCTTCTTGGGCTCGGCGTCTTCGCTCGCCGAGACCTGAAGCTCGTCTCCATCACCCTCGGTCGCGAAGCCGCCATCGGCGTCTCGCATCTCCTTGGGCACGGCCGCCTTCTCCACCTTGCTGAGGGCCTTGAGCAGCCTCTTCTCGGTGGTTCCAGCGGCCGACTTCTTCATCTTCTTGTTCATTGGCCGCTCCTTGTTGATCAGCCGTAGAGGCCGATGACGAACGCCTTCGTCGTCACGCCGGTGATCTGGAGGATCGTCTGCGCCGTGCCGCCCGGCGGCGTGCGCGTCACGGTGACGGTGTTGGACGCGACCGCGCTGCACGCGATCACGTCACCAGGGTTCAGCTCGCACTCGAACTCCTGCACGTTGTTCGGGCCGGCGGCGTCCGAGATCGCGACGAGGGTCTGGCCACCCGCGCCGGGACGGATGTCGTTGAACGTGCCCGCGACGCCCGCCGGCTGGTACTGAGCCGTCGGCGAGGTCTGCGCGACACCGTCCGGGACGGTGAACGACTCGCTGACGCCAACGCTGAAGAGCGGGCGCGTCGCGGAGTCGAGGATGATGAGCGGATGTCCGATGACGGTACCCATGGTGTTCTCCTTTGTCCTTTACTTCGTGACCGCCGACCCCTTGGTCGCGATCAGGTGGATTTTGGTGACGGTGTTGGCAGCAGCTGCCGGAAAGGTAACCGCGAACGGCGTGGTCCCCGACTGCGCCATCTGCCAAACGAACACCTTGACGGTGCCGGGCGAGGAGCCCGGACCGCAGGTGACGAAGGCAGCGGCGTTGGTGGGCGCTTGCGCCAGGCACGCAACCGCCTCCATCTTGATCTGCTCACCATCACGCGGAGGGTACGCGCCGATCTGGAACTCGGCGGACGGACCCGTGATGGTGAGCGGGGTGTTGATGTCGCCGAACCCCAGCATCCCGAATTCTTGGGAGCCGTTGCCGAGGAGCGGCGTCTGATCTTTGGACATTAGCTTGCTCCTTTTCTCGTGTTCAGATGAAAGTAGAAAGACGCGCGATGCGTCGGCACGTCTCCATGCTGTACTGCGGGCGGAGACGACGCAGAAGCGCGACGCTCTCTTCCATGCTCAGCATCCCCTTCTGCACCCCCTTCCGCTTGTGCGTGACCAGCTTCTTCGTCTTGCCGCCTTCCAGGCTCTGCTTGCGCAGCGCCGCGCCACCGTACTGGCCGGGGTTGCCGTGTCCCGCACACAGAGCCTTCTGCGCCTTGTCGAAGCGCTCCTCGATCTCTTCGGCTGAAGCGAACGCCTTCGAGACGAGGTCCCAGGTGCACTCTGTGTTGACGGGGCAGTTGGTGACGGCGACGTTGCGAACCTTGGCGCGGATGATGCGGTTGTCGTGGCCGCGCTCCAGCACCTTGCCTTCGATGCTGAAACCCAGCCGGCGTGTCGTATTGGCGAGGGCCTTTGCCAACACAACGATTTTCTCTGCGGGCGGGTAGCCACGCAGAAGATGTCCTTCGGTGTACCAACCGCGGTCCTCGTGCAGCTCTGCCCGGCTCGGGATGCCCACGATGTCGACGGTGGCCTGCTTGTGGTTGTCGTTGAAGTAGCCGTGCTGAATGAACTCGCTGAAGTCGAGCCCCTTCTGCACAACGACCTCATCCTGACGGTCCACAGCTTCGGTGGAGCAGTAGCCGCGGATCTTGTAGCCCGCGTCGGCTTCTGCTTCACCCTCATCGGAGTCTTCATCGAGCCCGCCCTTGACCACCGTCAGCTCGACGGTGTTGGGCACGAAGTAAGAAAACTCCCCTTTGTCGAGAATCTGCTCAACGATGGCCCGGCTGGTTCTCAATTTCGCACCCCTTTCGAACAACTCTATGAAATCACGGCAAAAGAATCAAGCAGCTTTCACCATCATCGGGCGCTGCGGCAGCTGACGATGGTGCTTCTTGAACCACGGCGCGTACGAAGGGAACTCCACAGAACGCTCGGCGCCCTGGCTGATGATTCGCCAGGGTAGACGATGTGGGTACTCCAGCACCCATTCGAGCCGGCGCGCGCAATGCTCGGCGAAGATGGGCTCCAAAAGAGGGCAGATCGCACCCTTGAAGTCCTTCACCGTGAGTTTCGACACCTCACGTAGCAACGCCGGGTCGTACCACTGCCAATAGAACAGGTATTGATGGAACACGTTGCGCGTACCGCGAAAGGTCAAGCCGAGCGCGAAGCTGTTGTCGATGGCCGCCAATGGCAACACATGCTTCGGCCTGATCAGCACGTTCTTGCCATGACGATCACGGCTGTTGCCCAAGAGGTCGAGCAGTGATAGGCGCTTCCACGCCTGCTTGGGAGCCGCCGCAAAGCAGACCCGACGCAGATTGGGGAGGAAGTCCTCGCGCTCCTTGTTGAAGAGCTTGGCGTCGTACTGGCGCACGTGGAAGCCCGGCACGAAGAGCTGCGCTGACCAGACGTGCCCATTGAGCTTGATCGTGTACGTCTCGGGCACCACGCCTGGATAGATGAGCTGCGAGAAGTGGTAGAACGCCTCCTCACAGTATGGGGCGCGCTCTGTGCGCTGCCGGCGAAACACGCCACCTTCCATCTGTGGCTTAATGACCGCCTTGTACCCGTTCTCGTAGACCGCCAGACGCGCGCCGAAGCGCCCCTCGCCGATCTTCTTCGGCTTGGCACTCGGCTTCATCGTCTTCACGGTCTTCTCGAACTCGGTCATGACTGCCGTTCCCCTTTCAACGCTTGAGAGCACTGGTCCAACGCTTGCTGCACGCTCTCAACCTCTTCCTTGGTGAGATGTGGTGACAAAATCATCAAGTCCATCCAGAGCTGTTTGATCTTTTCCTTCAGCTCCATGTACCGGAACTTGATCATCTTGTCCGTGCCCATGGCCCACCTCACTCACATTCGTGGTCTGCCAACAAGCGATCGAACGGGGAGACCTCCACCGACTTGTGCAAACCACGCCACACCAACTTCCCGTTGTCGTCGAAACCGTAGCCAGCCACCAGCTCCTGCAATGTGCAGCGGCAGAACGGATGCACCGAGTCGAGCACCGGCCGCCATTCCGTAGCCGCACTGCCTGTCAACACAGGGCGATTTGCCTTGCGCCCATGGTTCGTACCGTTGGCCACGAGGTCACTCAGCCGGAAGATGCGCGGCGTCTTGCCGTCCGCCTCCAGGTAGAGGATCTTGCAGTACGGACACGCATCCGGGCGCGGACGCTTGTAGACCAGCGGGTCCTTCTCATTCGAGCGCTCGCGAATCGCTGACGCCTTGCCTTCCTGAATCCAGTTGTTCATCTCCGTGGCCGCGAAGATGGTCCAATCGCGACGGAGGTCTTGCGTAGCCTGGCGCAGCTTCGCGGCCACATCACGCACGCCTTCGCGGCGCGCAGCGCCTTCTGACGTGATCTTGGCGACTGCGTGGTCTCGCAGCCGGCGCACGTGGCGGTCGGCATCTGCCAGCGTCTTCTGGAAGCGCCGCTGAAGGTCGAGCGTCATGCCATTCACGTGGCTCACCATGTGCTCGGTGACGTCGCGAATGGTTGACTGGTCACGCGCGCTCAAGCTCGACGCGGCGCTGTTGAGGAACGCCATGAAGGCGCCCAAACTGATGGTCTCGTCCTGCTCCGGTCCCTGCTTGCCGGCGAGCAGCCCGTACTCGTAAGCGCGCTTGATCAAGGACGTGCGCGGACCGTGCAGCTTGCCCTTGGCACGCAAGCGCGACAGGTCTTCCGGCTCGATGGCGATGTCACCACCAAGTTCCACCATGAACAAGAGGTGCGTGTCCCGGATCAAGTCCGAGATGTCGCGCACCTGCTTCTTACTGAGCAGGCGTGAGGCCATGTTCTTCCTTCACTGCCGCGAGGGGCGTGCGCTTGAATTTGCGAAACTCCTGGATGACCAGCTCCGCCGTGCCGAAGAGGCCCATCTTCTTCTGGTCGCTCAGCTGCGTCCACTCCGACTCGTCCTTCAGCCAGTGCGGAACGGTGACGCCGAACTTCGCGCACCAGTAGCGCAGCGCCGGCCGAACATGCTCGACGTAGTTTTTGCGTGCGCTGGCGTTGTCTGGAACGACGTCCTTGATGAACGGACGCGCGTAGTAGCGGAGCTGACGCGCCAGCTCTTCCTTGCTGGCAATGTGCAGAACCATCGACGGCGTGACCAGCTTGAGCCGCTTCTTGCCCGTCTTGTGGTCCGTCGTCGTGAGGGCCTGGAAGTGGTCCTCTTTGTAGTTGCGCTTGTCGATGAAGTTCACGACTGCTCCTCACGAAGCTTCAGTGCCAATGCCACCAGCGACACCGCCGAACACAAGGCGTCGTGTAGATGTAGCCCAGGAGCAGCTTCGTAGACCTTGTCTGGGTACGGATGTTCCACATTGTGAACACCCATAGGAACCAACAGCTCCTGCGTGACCTTAGCGCGGAACCGTTCGTTGGTCAGGAGACTAGAAAGGAACTCGTCGTCAGTTTTCATGCGCGCACCTTCTTCGCCTTTTTCGTTTGCTTCTTTTTCGGCAGCGCGAGCTTCGGCTTGCGCTTGTCCTTCTCGTCCACGGTCTGTGGGCGCTCGTCATCAGCGCGGTCCTTGCGCTCCACCGATTGTGTTGGCGGTGTGCTCTCGACCTTCTTGAGGTACTGGAGGCGCGTCTTCAGCTTCTCCAGCTTCTCCTTGACCTGGGGGTCGTTCTTGTCCAGCTCCTGCTTCGTGACCTTCATGAGCGCTTCCACACCAGCAATGCGCTGCCCGAGCTGGTCACGCGCGCGCTGCTCGCGCCACTTCTTGCGGTCCTTCACCTTGTCGAACTCGGCCGTCAAGTGCGGCCCGAGCTGCTTGCGCGCTTCCTTGTTGACCTCGACATCCGTCAAGTTCTTGTCGGCGAGCAATGCTGCCACGAGGTCTTCACCGGAGTGCATCGACGCCGCAATCTCGGCGAAGTTGCGATCGTGGTCCTCGGTGTACATCTTGCGCGTCTTGCGGTGATACTCATCCGGCGACACACCACCAAGCAGCGCCTTGATCTTCTCCTGCGCGTCGTCTTCCCACGTCTTGTCATCACCGAGAAGTGCATCGGACAACACTTGCTTGTTCGCAATCTTCTCTTCGATGACCGGGTCGTAGGTGCCGGCCATCGACATCGACGTCATGCGCACGATGTTCTTCTGCTGGAGACGCTGCACGCGCGCGATGCTCTGGCGCTTGTCGGCAGGCGTCCATGGGTTGTCCAGCCAGATCATGTGATTCGCGGCCTTCTGAAGATTCAAGCCAGCGCCACCTGACTTGATGCCGATCATCACGATCTTGATCTTGCCTTCGTTGACCGCTTGCTGGATGTACTGACGGTCCTTCTGCGACGTCTCCTGGCTAATGACGGCGGCCTGGTTGTCCGTGTCAACACCGGCCTGACGAAGACGACGCTGAAGCAGCTGGAACGCTGAGGTGAGCGCACCGAAGACCACCACAGGCTCGCCGTTACGACCCCACCCGCCGTTGAAGTGCTCCTTGATCTCGTTGACGGCCAGGTCGAGCTTCG
>Ga0207667_10005135_pt1 | contig 15988 bp, 12 predicted proteins | sample KBSCornC52_FD_184301 | JGI IMG/M metagenome (GOLD analysis project Ga0207667, IMG submission 184301) | Corn rhizosphere microbial communities from Kellogg Biological Station, Michigan, USA - KBS Corn C5-2 (SPAdes) (version 2) | ecosystem: Host-associated > Plants > Roots > Rhizosphere > Soil ... | reverse complement strand
CGACACGGTGGCCAATCTGCTGTCGTTCACCGCCTGGCATCTCGCCGAGCACCCCGAGCATCGCCGCCGGCTGCGCGAGGAGCCGGAGATCATCCCGCGCGCGGCCGAGGAATATATCCGCCGCTTCGGCCTTTCCAACACCGGCCGGCTGATCGTCGCCGAGGTCGAGCGCAAGGGCGTCAAGATGCTGCCCGGCGAGATGATCCTGGTGCCGATCGGCGCGTCGAGCCTCGACGATCGCGAATACGCCGATCCGTTCGCGGTCGACTTCGACCGGCCGGTGCCGACCTATCTCGGCGAGCCCGGCCACAACACTTTCGGCAACGGCCCGCATAAATGCGTCGGCCGCCCGCTCGCCCGCGTCGAGATGAAGATCTTCCTCGAGGAATGGCTGCGCCTGATCCCCGATTTCCGCGTCGATCCCGCCCACCCGCCGGTGACGCGCATGTCGAGCGTCAACGGCGTCGAGGGCCTGCATTTTCTGTGGGATGTGTGAGAGATGGGTGCCTAGCCACCCATAGCCGTCATAGCGAATGAACGTCTGACCTCTCGGCCGAGGTAGGGACCCGCGACCGGCGAACCAGAAATGCCTGCCGCATATTCTCGAGCGCAGCAATTAGCGCGCCTGCGCATTGCCGCTTCTCGGCCGTTACCCGGCTCGGCTGAGGGTAGCGAAAATTTTTTCTGCCCAGCCTTGACGCTCTTTTCTGCCCTCCTATCTCGTCGCCGCCGGACGCCAATTTCGGTCCGGCTGGGACTAGAGGGCGCCGGCTCTCTCCGGCGCACCTTGTGCCCAAATTGCTCTTAGGAGGATTTGGCTATGAGGACTTCAGACCTGACGCCGTATCGCCGCTCGACGGTTGGCTTTGACCGTCTCTTCGACCTTCTCGAGACGCAGGCCGCTGCGGACTCGCCGGATGGTTTTCCGCCATTCAACCTCGAGAAGGAGGGCGAGGATAGTTACCGCATAACGATCGCCGCAGCCGGATTCGCGCCAGACGAGATCGATATCGTCGCGCAGCAGAACCTGCTGACGATCAAGGGCCACAAGGCACCGGAGCGCGCTGACCGGAGCTTCGTCCACCGCGGCATTGCCACACGTCCGTTCGAGCGGCGCTTCCAGCTCGCCGACTTCGTCCAGGTACAATCGGCCAGCTTCGAAAACGGCCTCTTGCACATCGCGCTCAAGCGGGAGGTGCCCGAGGCAATGAAGCCACGCAAGATCGAGATCGGCACCATGCAAGCCGATGATCGGGACGGCCAGCGCACGATCGAGAACAAGGCGGCCTGACCGGGACCGGAGTCCGCCGGCCCGGCGCCGGCGGACTCGCCCCGACATCTGCGCCGCGCAGCAGTCTGAACGCAAAAGCTGGGGAGACAATCATGGAAGGGCTTGCCAATTTCCGTCGCCCTTTTGATGTCACGCTTCATCCAACGCTCGAACCGGAGGTCAAGCGCGCCATCCTCGCGTCCTGGGCATCCGACGCCGCCGCGGTCGACTCATGTCCGGAATACAGACATCCGGCAGGGATCCCTGCGCCTGTAAAAATCGATGAGGTGCTTAGCGCGTTGCGTGCGCTGGATCCCAACTGACGGACGGAATCCGTGAGGTCGCGGCGTCACCGCCTTGCGAGCGCGCGGCATCACACAGCGCGGGACTCATCACCAACTTTGACCATCGGAGTGACAATGTCGGATCGATTCATCGAGTATCTGAAACGAGAACACGCGCGCCTGGAGAAGGAACTCGAGTCCGCCAGCAGCCAGCGCTTTCCCGATCAGGCCCAACTTGCGCGCCTCAAGAAGCTAAAGCTGGCAGTGCGGGACCAGATAGCGATCAACGAACGGCTCATGCGCATCGAGTGCGCTGCATAGTTCACCGAACTGGGTCCGCGGCACCAGGCTAGCGGACCCAGGATCAGTCCGCACGGTTTTGAATGTCTGGAGTGGGTCGGAACCGGACGTCGCAAGAACTGCGGCGCCCGCTCCAGCCCGCTAGCGCCTGCTGGCGCGCAAGGCCCCGGTCGAATGCTCGTCGAGCCTGCTCGCCGCAGCCGTGGCGAGGAGCGCAAAGACGGCAAGGATCATCATGCTGGCGCTGTAAATCCGGGCGTCGTGTTCGCCGGCGGAATAGACCAGGCGCATCCCGCTGATCAGCCAGACGCCCAGCGTCACGCCCAGCGACATGTTGAGCTGCTGAACCATCGAATAGAGGTTTGAGGCCGCCCCGACCTTGCCGGGTTCGATGTCGACATAGGTGACGGCGTTGATCACCATCGTTGACACCGCGAAGACGATCGCCTGGAATCCCAGCACCGCGTAGAACGCGCCCAGTGGCCAGTCCGGTCTCATCTGGGCGGTCGCGAAAAAAGCCAGCACCAGCAGCAGCCCGCCGCCGATCGCCAGATTGCGCGGATGCACGACGCGCGCCAGGCGGGCGCCGACAAGGCGGCTCACCATCACGCCCATCGTCGAGATCACCAGGATCGATCCGGTCTTCGCCGCGCTCATTCCCATGCCGAGCTGGAACCACAACGGCACGACGAAGCCCGACGCGATGATCACCGTTCGGAAAATCGCGCCCGCGACAAGCGAATGGCGAAAGGAGGCGATGCGCATCAGGGAAATGTCGAGGACCGGCGAAGGCGCTGCCCGCACATGCTTGAGAAACAGCCAGAGGAACACTGCCCCCGAGCCAAGCAGCGCCACTGGCTCCCATGACGCCCGCGGATGAGCAGCGCTGTCCAGGCCGAACATCAAGGTCAGGATTGCTGCGCCGCTCAGCAGAATCCCCTTCGCATCCACGCGCCGTTCGGAGTCGTCGCGAATATCCGGAACGATGACCATCGTCATGATCATGCCGAGCAGCGCGACCGGGATGTTGATCAGGAAGATCCAGTGCCAGTTGGCGTAGGTCACCAGCTGCCCGCCGAGCACGGGCCCCATCATCGGCCCGATGATGCTGGGCAGCAGCAGCCAGTTGAGCGCATTGAGCAGCTCGCTCTTGTCGGCCGATCGCACCACCAGGACCCGGCTGACCGGCATCATCACCGCGCCGCCCGCCCCTTGCAGCGCGCGCGCGGCAACGAGGGTGGGCAGCGAATTCGACATCGCGCAAAGCAGCGAACCGACGATGAAGATACCAAGCGCAATGACGAAAGCGTTGCGCTGCCCGATGCGCTGGGCCACCAGGCTGCCGACCGGGATCAGCACCGTCATCGACAGCTGATTGGCGAGAATGGCGACGTTGAGATTGACCGCGGGCACATGAAAGTCGCGGGCCATGGCCGGAATGGCGACAACGAAGGCGGAGGAATCGAGGAACACGATGAACAGCGCGGTCGACACCGTCAGCGCGATAATCCGGTACCCCATCACGCCCAGCCTTGCCCGCCGGTAGCCCGCATGTCGAGCGTCAACGGCGTCCAGGGTGCGCATTTCCGTGGGGATGAATAACGCCCCGCGGCCCCTCGGCGGTTGAAATCAGGCGCCCCGGTCCTCTAGAACGATACGGTCTGGCGAGGAGCGGAAAATGACCCCCGAGCACGGTCTCCGTAACCAGCCGGAGGCTGCCGCAAGAGCGCCGGTAACTGAGCCTTTGTCAGTCGCTTGGGCGAATGCGTTCGCCGAAAATGCCCCGTCGATCCGAACGCCGATCCCCGGCCCGAGGTCTCTGGCCCTGGCGGATCGCTGCCGGCGGCTGGAGTTCGGCTCCTTGCCGTGGGTCGATGACATGCCGATCGGTTTTGCCGGCGGCGCCGGCGTCACGCTCGAGGATGTCGACGGCAATTTGTTGCTGGATCTGACCCATGGGCACATGTCGGCGGGCCTGGGACATGGCAATCCGGAAATCGCCGATGCGATCGACCGTCAGACGCGAAAGCTGATGAATCTCCGCAACTATCCGACCGAGATCCGGGCGGAACTGATGGAGCGGCTGGCCGAAATCACCCCCGGCGACCTGAATCTGTTCGGCTTCTTCTCCAGTGGGACCGAAGCGGCCGAAGGGGCCATGAGGGTCGCCAGGGCCGTCACCGGCGGCCATGAGTTCCTGTCCTTCTACGGCGACTATCACGGCAAGACGATGGGGGCGATCGCCACTTCTGAAATCGGCGATCGGACGACCGGTCCGCGCCCCAGCGGCTTCACCATCGTCCCCGGCGGCTACTGCCATCGCTGCGAGTTCAAGCTCGAGCCCAGCACCTGCGGCTTGCATTGCCTCGCGTTCGCCGAGCGGGCGATGAAGATCAACAGCCATGGCGCGCTCGCCGGCGTGTTTGCCGAGCCGATCACCAACGGCAGCGGCGCGCGGGTCTATCCGCCGGGCTATCTCAAGGGTCTGCGCGACATCGCCGACCGCAACAACGTGCCGCTGATCTTCGACGAGCACGCGACCGGGTTCGGGCGCTGCGGCACGATGTGGGCCGGTGACGACGAGGGTGTGATCCCCGACATCATCTTCTTCAGCAAGATGGCGGGCAACGGCTATCCGGTGACGATCACCGCGATCAGCGAGCGTTATCGCGAGGCGGCGAAGGCCTGCTCGGCGTCGAGCACCCATGGCGGCATGCCGGTCGCCTGCGCGGCGGTGCTCGCGGTCCTCGACATCATCCAGCGCGACGGGCTGGTCGATCATGTCCGCGCCTCCGGCGTAGCCTGTCTGGCCGCGCTCAAGGCGATGCAGAGCCGCCATCCGATCATCGGCGATGCCCGCGGCAAGGGTTATCTGCTCGGCCTCGAGCTCGTCGATCCGGCAACGGGTTTGCCGTCTGCGTCGATCTCATCGCGTGTGGCCAATCGTTGCATGCAACTCGGCGTGTCGGTTTCGCCCGTCGGACCAACCATTCGTGTCTCGCCAATGATCGTGACCTCGCAGCCCGTTGCGCTCCGCATGCTCGACATCGTCGAGCGGGCGGTCAGCGACGTCGAATCGCAGCTGCCTTGATGTCGCGCGCGCTGCAGGACCGAGCGCCTGCGTCCGCGCCAGTTCTTGTTCCGGACGGCATTGCCGGCATCGATGCGGCCTGGCTGACTTCGGCGCTGGCGTCCGTCGAGTCGGGCCTCGTCGTGCACGATGCGCGGCTTCTGGAAAGTCTCGGCGGCGCCTGCACCAAGCTGCGCGTCGCCCTGCGCACGAACCGCGACGACTTTCCGCCAACGGTGATCGTCAAAGGCTGCTTCGAGCCACATGGCAAGGGGATGATCGGGCTGCAGATCGCCGAGGCGAATTATTACAAGTGGCTCATCCCCGAGCTCGACGTCCCGACGGTTCATTGTTTCTTCGCCCAGGGCGATCCCGAGGCAGGCGCCGCCCTCATCATGGAAGATCTCGACCTGCGCGGCGTCCAATGCCTGCGCGCCACGGATCCGATGGGCTACGAGCTGGCGCTTGCGTTTCTCGATGTCCTCGCCCGGCTTCACGCCCGCTGGTGGGACGATCCGGCGCTGGCCGACGATGGCGAACTATCGTGGGTTCCCGGTCCCGACACGCCCGGCTTGCCGAACCATATCGCCCTGTTGTCCGATCTGGAACGGACGGCGCAGCGCGTGGCGCTGCCGCGCGGTTCGGCGGTGTCGCGCATGTTCCATGATGGCGAGCGGCTGGTGCGCGCCTTTCGCGCGATGTGGACGAACCCGCAGAAGCTGCCGCACGCGCTGATTCATGGCGACCCGCATCTCGCCAATCTCTACGTCGATCGTGTAGGCGGGCCGGGCCTGCTCGACTGGACCTGCCGACGCGCGCCCTGGGCGTTGGACATCGCCTATTTCATCGTCGGCAATCTCGACATTGCCGACCGGCGCCACTGGGAAGTGCCGTTGCTGCAGCATTATCTCGCGAAGCTGGCCGAGTTGGGCATTGCCGCACCTGGCTTCGACGAAGCCTGGCTTGCCTATCGCCGTTGGATGACCTGGGGCCTGTGTGTCTGGCTGGTCAACCGGACCGATTACCACAGCGAGAGCGCGATCACCGCCGCGGCCGCGCGCTTCGGCGCGGCGATGATCGACCATGACAGCTACGGCGCGCTCGGTGTCTAGAGGTTTCGCCTGGCCGCGGTTAGCGATTAGGATCCCGACTCGGAGCCGGCCATGGTCCGGGTCGCCAGAGGAGCAGGGACGATGGCGCTGATCACCGAGGTGGATCTGCCTTATCTCCCGATCGACGATCCCGGCTTCCAGAGCGACCCGTTTCCGTACATCGACGCAGCACGCGCGCAGCATCCCTGGCTGGCGCGGATCGACGTCGGCTATTTCGTCTTCGGCTATGAGGCGGTGAAGCTCCTCGCCGCGCGCGACGACTGGTTCCACCCCGATTTCCAGACAGTGGTCGATCAGCTCGGCCTCGGCGGCACGCCCTGGGCGGACTATCAGACGAACATGCTCGTCGGCATTTCGGGCGATCGCCATCGGCGCATTCGCATGAGTACCGGCGCCGCTTTCACGCCAGTGAACATCAACCGGCATCTCGGCCTCATCCGCGAGCAGGCCGCAGCGATGCTCGACCAATGGGCGCCGAAGGGCCGGTTCGACTTCGTCGAATTCGCGGCCAGCTATCCGATCAGCGTGATGTGCCGGCTGCTCGACGCGGCGACCGACGAAATTCCCCGCCTCAAGGCCGCGTTCGAGGCGCAATCACGGATCGGATCGCGCGACCCGGCGCTGATCCCGACATTGCTCGAGGGCTTCCACCTGATGTGGGATTTCTCCGATCGCCTGATCCGTGCGCACGAAGTACGCGGGCTCGATCCGGACAATATGCTCGATCAGTTCATCATGGCGAAGAACGAGGGCAAGCTCGACGAAAAGGAGCTCCGCTACCTGCTGATGATCCTCTTCCCCGCCGGCTACGACACATCCAAGAACGCGTTGAGCCTGATCATGCACTATATGATCGATCGGCCCGGCGATTGGCGTCGCTGCGCCGAGGATCTGCCCTATTGCCGCCGCGTGACCGAGGAAATGTTCCGCTTCCACAGCACGGTTTCGCAGAAGCGCACCGTGGTGGAGGAATTCGAACATGACGGCATCCGCTTCCCGGTCGGCACCTTCGTCGCCTTTGGCACCAACATCGTCGGGCGTGATCCGCGCGCATTCGAGGACGCCGACGTGTTCAACCCCGATCTGCCGCGCGAAAATCGCAATTTCGCCTTCGGGCGCGGCGCGCATCTGTGCCTGGGCCGACATCTGGCGCGTGCGCAAATCGCCGAGGGCATTCATCTGATCGCCCAACAGGTCAAAAACCCCCGCCGCACCGGCGAGGTCGCCTGGCGCAAATTCCTCGGCATCGGCGGCCTCGAAACCCTACCGATCGAATTCGATCTGGCGCCGGCTACGAACTGAAACGAGCGGCGGACTCCCTCAGGCGAGAAATTTGAGTCCGTCGCCCAACAACCTTGAGTAGGCATACGAAAGAAGCGTAGCAGTGCAAAAGGCGGACGAAGCCAGCTAGACTTGGTCCGGAACAGCAGGAGAGGCCGCATGCAATATGTATGGATGGCCGTTATCGGCCTGATCGTGGGCATTCTGGCCCGCTTCATCTATCCGGGCGCGGTCCACATGGGGCTGATCACCAGCGCGGTACTCGGCATTGCCGGCTCCTATGTGGCCGGCCTGATCGGCGCGGCGATTCACGGTCGGTCCGCTGACCGGCCGTTCCACCCGGCCGGGTTCGTCTACTCCATTATTGGCGCGCTGCTGCTGATCTTCATCGCGCGCCGCCTGCACCTGATCTAGGCGCCGATAGTGGAGGCCGCGTGACAGCGAAGCGCGAGATCGACCTGATCGACCTCGAGGTGCTCCGCTCGCGGTTGGAGACCGTCGGCGAGCAGGCATGCCGGGCGATCGAGCAGACCGCGGTCTCCCCGGCGGTCACCGAGCAGAAGGACTATTCGGTGACTCTGATGGACGCCGGCGGCGGCCTGATCATCGGCGCCGGCGTCGTGCTCTATCACATGGGCGCCGCGGTCCACGCCGTGCGCTCGACGATCGCGCGCTATGGCGACCAGATCCGGCCCGGCGACGTCTTCTTCGCCAATGATCCGCACAGCGGCGGCGGGCTGCACCCGCAGGATGTGATGGTTCAGCAGCCGGTCTTTGTCTCGGATGGATCCCACTCACCCCGGCTGGTCGCCTGGGTCGGCACCTCCGCCCATCTGATGGACATGGGCGGCATGGTGGTCGGTTCCTTCGCGCCCTATGCCACCGAATGCTATCAGGAGGCGTTCCGCATCCCGCCGGTCCGGCTGTTCCGCGAGGGCGTGGAGGTCAGCGATGTCTGGGATCTCCTCAGAACCAACGTACGGATGGCCGATCACGTCGAGATGGATCTGCGCGGACTGGTGGCGGGCGCGCATCATGCCAGCAATAGCATCGCCGAAGTGATCGCGCTGAGCGACGTCGATACATTCGTCGAAAGCCTCGCCGCGATCCGCGACCTGTCCGAGGCGGAGATGCGCCGGCGCATCGGCATGATCGCCGACGGCGTCTATCGTGCGACCTCGTGGACCGAGTATTGGAGCGAGTTCTACAAGCTGCCCTGCACGCTGACCGTCGAAGGCGACAGGCTGACCTTCGATTTCGAGGGCGCGTCACCGCAATGCCAGCGCTTCTTCAACTCCAAGCCCTATATCGTCGGCGCCGAGCTGGTCGCGATGATCTGGCAAAGGCTCGCGCCCGACCTGCCGTTCAATGACGGGCTGTTCGCGCCGATCACGATCCGCTGCCCCGAAGGTTCGATCGTCAACGCGAAACCGCCGGCGCCGATCAGCGCGGCGCATATGCATGTCTCGCTCAATGCCGCCGGCGTCGCGATGCAGGCGCTGACCTATGCGCTCGGCGCCTCGCCGGATGCGCCGATGCATCGTTATCTCGGCGGCGCGAGCTGGGCGTCGGCGCTGGCGACGCAAATCTGGTCGTGGACGGATGCGAAGGGCGATAGCGACGCCTTCCTCGCGATGGACGCCAATTGGGTAGGTGGCTCGGCCGGCGCCGAGCGCGACGGCAAGGACCTCGGCGGCGAGCCCGTCGGGATCGAGATGCGCCTCGGCTTTGCCGATATCGAGGTGCTCGAAAGCTGGTTTCCCTTGCTGTTCATCGAGCGGCGCGCGGTCGGTGGCGCGGAAGGCGCCGGGCGATACCGCGCCGGCGGCGGCAATCACCTCAGCTTTCGCCCGCACGGCGTCGACGAGGTCATGGGTACGGTCTTCGGCATGCGGCGCTGGCTGCCGCTCGAGGGGTTGAGCGGCGGCCGCCCGGGCGCGTGCAACGAGCTCGTGATCCATCGCGCCGGGGGCGTGAATGAAACGCTCAACCTGTCCAGCACCGGCGCGGTGATGCGCGAAGGTGACTGGTTCGAGCTGCGCATGGCGAGCGGCGGCGGTTTCGGCGATCCGCTCGATCGCGACCAGGCTCTGGTCGAGGGCGATCTTGCCTGCGGGCGGTTCGACGAGACGGTCGCACAGAAGGATTATGGGGTGGTCGCCGGAGACATCGGCGCAACCGACGCCTTGCGCGCGCAGCTGCGACGGGAGCGTCTGAACCGGGCCGATCCGGCGCTGAAGCCGCTGTCGCGCGGTGCTGTGACGATCGCCGGCGACGCGCAGCCGCTTTATCCGGGGATCGTTCAGCGCGGCGGCGTCGCCATCGCCGAGGCCAGCGGCGCGCCGCTGGCCGTCGCGCCGGACCACTGGACCGACGGCTGCCCGAGCCTGGTCGAGGACCGCTGGGGCGAGGATGGGCCACCGGTGAAATTCCGCACCTGGCTCGATCCGGACAGCGGGCGCGCGCTGCATGTCGAGGCATCGGTCGGCGATGGCGAGCGCAGCTTTCTCGTCGCGCCCTCGCGCTGGACGATGGCGCAGGCCGATTGAAACCGTCGCCGCCGGTTTGATCTCCAGCGGCGATCCGTGTCAGCATGGCGGGCAGGAGAGCAGCCGATGTCCGACGTCATTTCGCCGACCATGCCGAAGTTCGATCTGGCCCCCCGCCCCGACCATGTCCCCGAAGATCGCGTCATCGACTTCGACTATATGAACCCGGAGCTGGCGGGCGACGACGTCTACACCGCCCTGAAGCGGCTGCACACCGGCAAGGATATCTTGTGGAGCCCGCGCAACGGCGGCCACTGGATCGCCGGCCGCGCCGACGACGTCCGCTGGATCCAGGAAAATTTCGACATCTTCAGCCATGAGGAAACCTTCGTGCCCAGAGGCACGATGCGGGTGGTGATGCCGCCGCTGACGGTCGATCCGCCGCTGCACGCACGTTACCGCGCGGTCTACAACCCCTTCTTCACCGCCTCGCGCGTCCAGCAGATGGCGATCCGCGCACGCGCGCTGACGATCGAGCTGATCGAGCGGATCAAGCCGCGCGGCGAATGCGATTTCGTTCACGACTTTGCCCATATCATGCCGGTGGTGATGTTCTTCGGCATCGTCGACCTGCCGCTCGACAAGCGTGAGGAGTTTGTCGAGCATGCCGTCGGCTTCGTCTGCGCCAGCGACCAGGCCGGACGCGACCGCAATCTTGCACCGATGCTCGCCTATCTCCGCGAGGTGATCGACGAGCGTTACGCGCACCCCGGCGATGATCTGTTCAGCAAGATCGCCGCCTGGCGCGACAATCCGCGGTTCAACGGCGAGGATGAGATCATCGGCATGGCCCTGCTGATCTTCCTCGGCGGGATCGACACCGTCGCCAGCCTGATGTCCTTCGTCGTCTGGCACCTCGCCGAGCACCCCGAGCATCGCCGGCGGCTGCGCGAGGAGCCCGACGTCATCCCGCGCGCGGCCGAGGAATATATCCGCCGCTTCGGCCTTTCGAATACCGCCCGGCTGATCAAGCGCGACGTCGAGCGCAAGGGCGTGACGATGAAGAAGGACGAGATGGTGATGGTCTTCCTCGGCGCCTCGGCGGTCGACGAGCGCGCCTATCCCGATCCGTTCAACGTCGACTTCGATCGCGTCGTTGCGCCCTACCATAACGAGCCGGGCCACAACACCTTCGGCCATGGCCCGCATAAATGCGTCGGCCGCCCGCTCGCCCGCGTCGAGCTCAAGATCTTCCTCGAGGAATGGCTGCGGCTGATCCCCGAGTTCCGCCTCGATCCCGATCATCCGCCGGTCAGCCGGATGAGCAATGTCAATGGCGTCGAGACGCTGCGGCTGAAATGGGACGTCTGAACTAAAATCAAAGCTGAGAGGAATCGACATGCCCAAGATCGACGTCAACGGAATCGGCATCGCCTATGACATCATCGGCGACGGCGAGCAGAGCGCGATCATCACCCCCGGCGGGCGCTTCACCAAGGATACGCCCGGTGTGCGCCAGCTCGCCGAGAAGCTCGCCGAAGGCGGGCTGAAGGCGGTGATCTGGGATCGGCCGAACTGCGGCGAATCGGACATCAGCTTTGCCGGCGAGACCGAGTCGATCCAGAACGCCGACGCGCTCGCCGGGCTGCTGCGCGCGCTCGGCCTCGGCAGGACGCTGGTGATCGGCGGCTCGGCGGGCTCGCGCGTCTCGCTGCTGGCAGCGTCGCGCCATCCCGAGCAGGTCGCCGGACTGTTCATCCTGTGGATGAGCGGCGAGCCGATGGGCCTTGCCATCCTCGCGGTGCATTACGGCTTTGCCAGCGGCCATGCCGCCAACAACGGCGGGATGGAAGCAGTCGCCGCGCTGCCCGAATGGCAGGAAGCGATCGAGCGCAATGCCGGCAATCGCGATCGCATCCTCGCGCAGGACCCCAAGGCCTTCATCGCGAAGATGCAGCGCTGGACGGCGTCCTATTTCCCGATTCCGGGCTCGCCGATACCGGACATGAAGCCCGAGGATTTCGCGAAGCTGACGATGCCGGTGATGGTGCTGCGCAGCGGCGAGTCCGACCTCGCCCATCCGCGCGTCACGTCCGAGCAGGTCCATGCGCTGATCAAGGGCTCGCATATCGCCGAGCCGCCCTGGCCCGACACCGAATGGAACGATCGCGGCAAGGAGCGCGAGAAGGGCATCTTCTACCGCTGGCCCCTGCTCGCGCCGCAAATCCTGGAATTCGCGCGCGAGATTGCGGTTCCGGCCTGAACCGCGATTGAAGAGGAGCTGGGCGAAATATGTTCGTCTACGTCGGCAGCCTGACCGCGGATCGCGCGCAGCAGGGCATCTTCGTCTACACGCTCGATCACGCGACCGGGGCGATGGCTCTTGTCCAGCGCGTCGAGATCGCCAGCCCCGGCTTCCTCGCCTTCTCGGCCGATCGCACCCGGCTCTACGCGGCGAGCCGGGGGCACACGGTCAACGGCGGCGAACATGATCTGGCCGTCGCCTATGCGCTCGATCAGCAATCCGGGCGGCTGGAGCTGCTCGACACCGCGCCGATCCCGGCGGATCCGGCCTATGTCGCGCTCGACAAGACGGGCAGCCTTGCCGCCTTCGCCTGCACCTTCGGTGGCGCGACCGCTGCAATCCGCATCGGCAGTGACGGCAAGTTCGCCGGTCCGGCGCAGGTCATTCCGCATGAGGGCCGTTCGCTCTCCAGCCAGGGCATCACGCCGTGGAACATGCGCGACCCGCTGCCCTCGGGCACGCCCTTCCCGCATTCCGCCCGCTTCTCGCCCGACAACCGCTTCCTGCTCGTGCCCGACGTCGGCCTCAACCGCGTCATGGTCTATCGCGTCGATGCCGCGAACGGCCGGCTGGAGCCCAACGACCCACCCCATGCCGATGGCGCGCCGATGCCGGCGAGCTGGAAGCCGAACAACGTCATCCACTGGGACCGGCCGCGCGGCGCCGGCCCGCGCCATCTCGATTTCCATCCCAACGGCCGCTGGGTCTATGTCGTCAACGAGCTCGGCTCGACCGTCAGCAGCTTCGACTATGACGCCGCGCGCGGCGCGCTGACGATGAAGCAGGACATCACGACCCTGCCTGAGGATGCGCCGCCGAACATCACCGCCGACATCCACGTCCACCCGAGCGGCAAATTTCTCTACGCGACCAACCGCGGCCACGAGAGCCTGGCGCGCTTCATGATCGATCCGGCGCGCGGCACGCTGACGCCGGCCGGCTGGACCTCCGTGCGCGGTCAGCATCCGCGCAGCTTCACCTTCTTCTCTGACGCGCGCCTGCTCCTGGTGGGCAATCTCACCAGCTCGGAGGTCGCGCTGTTCGCCGTCGACCCGGAAAATGGCGAGCTGACGCCGATCGGCGAGCCGAGCCCGGCGCCGGTCCCCTCCTGCGTGATCGTGCTGGACGACTAGCGTCGTCCCGAACGGTACTTTCTTTCTCGTCATCCCGGCCCCCGATTGAGCGGGTGAACAGTGCCCCCGGCACTGTTCAGTCGTGCCTGGGAGGCACGACGGCCCGCCTCAATGGATCCCGCTGCCTTCCTGCGGAGGCATGCACCCGTCACGGCTCTGAAAGAACGGAAGCGGGATCCCGGCTCGGAGGCCGGGATGACGAAGGAGAGAATCCGAAAGAGTCCAGCTCGGCTGGACTTCGACTGTTGATCTGATTCATCCTCCTTCAATCGACGCGCCATGGCTGATCCCCAGCCAAAAGCCCGCGCCGCGCACAGGGGGATAATTGCCGATGTCCGCGCCCGATCTCTCCTTGCTCGGCAAGCGCCGCCTGGGGCCGCTGTTCGCGGTCCAGTTCCTCGGCGCGTTCAACGACAATCTGCTGAAATTCGCCCTGCTCTTCCTCGCCAATTTCACCATCTACAAGGCCGAGCCGAGCAAGGCGGCGATGCTCGCGACAATCTCCACCGGCCTGTTCATCCTCCCCTATTTCCTGTTCTCGGCGCTCGCCGGGCAGATCGCCGACAGCGTCGACAAGGCCAGGCTGGTGCGGCTGGTGAAGCTCGCCGAGGTGGTCTTCATGCTGCTCGGCCTCGCCGGCTTCTGGTTCCAGTCGATCCCGCTGCTGCTCGGCGTGCTGTTCCTGATGGGCTGCCATTCGACGCTGTTCGGCCCGGTCAAATATTCGATCCTGCCGCAGCATCTCGGGCCCCATGAGATCATGGGCGGCACCGGTCTGGTCGAAGCCGGCACCTTCCTTGCGATCCTCAGCGGCCAGCTGCTCGCCGGCGTCGTCCCCCCCTGGGAGGCCGGCTGCATCGCCAGTGGCCTCGCTGTCGTCGGCCTCCTGGCGAGCCTCGCCGTGCCCGCTGCGCCGCCGGTCGAGCCGCGGCTGAAGATCGACCTCAACCCGTTCCGCAGCACCTGGAACGTGCTCGCCGTCGCGCGCGACGGCCGCGGCGCCTGGCTATCGATCCTCGGCATTTCCTGGTTCTTCGCGGTCGGCGCGGTGCTGACGACGCTGTTCCCGCCGCTCGTCTCGGGCCCGCTCGGCGCCGGGCAGAAGGTCGTGACGCTGTTTCTGCTGATCTTCTCGATTTCGATCGCGCTCGGCTCGGTCGCGGTCAACAAGCTGCTCTCCGGCAACGTCTCGGCGCGCTACGTGCCGCTGTCGGCGCTGGTGCTGTCGATCGCGATGGTCGACCTGGCCTTCGCCAGCCACGGCTTCGTCGTCGTCACGCCCGGCGCCGACATCGCCGCTTTCTTCGCGACGCCCGGCAGCCTGCACATCCTCATCGACCTCGCCGTCATCGCTTTCGCCGGCGGCATCTTCGTCGTCCCGCTCTATGCGATCCTCCAGACCGCAACGCCGCCCGGCGAGCGCTCGCGGGTGATCGCCGCCAATAACATCGTCAACGCTGCGGTGACGGTAGTGCTGGTCGCCGCGATCACCGCGCTCGCTGCGCGCCATGTCAGCGTGCCGGGGCTGATCGGGCGGCTCGGCCTGGCGACGCTGGTCGTCGCGCTGATCTCCTGCTGGCTGCTGCCGGAGACGGTGATCAAATGGCTGGTGAAGACGGCGCTGAAGCTGCTCTACCGTGTCGAGCTGATCGGCGCCGAGAACATCCCGCAGCCCGGCGAGCGCGCGGTGGTGGTGGTCAACCATGTGTCATGGCTCGACGGCGTGCTGCTCGCCGCCTTCCTTCCCGGCAAACCCTTGTTCGCGGTCAACACCCAGGTGACCCGGCTGTGGTGGATGCAGCCGGCGCAGAAGCTATTCCGCGCCTTTCCAGTCGACCCGACCAACCCGATGTCGGCCAAGGCGATGGTCAAGGCGGTCAGGGAGGGCAATTGCCTGGTGATCTTCCCCGAAGGCCGCATCACCGTCACCGGCGCGCTGATGAAGGTGTTCGACGGCCCCGGCATGGTCGCCGACAAGGCCGATGCGCCGATCATTCCGGTGCGCATCGACGGTGCGCAGTACAGCCATCTCTCGCGTCTGCGCGGCAAGGTGCGCACCCGCATGTTCCCGAAGATCAGGCTCACCGTGCTGCCGCCGCGCCGCTTCGCCATGGAGGAAGGGCTGAGCGCGCGTGAGCGACGCGCCGTCGCCGGCCGCCGTCTCTACGACGAGATGAGCGACATGATCTTCATGACCTCGGCGATCGACCAGAGCCTGTTCGAGGCGCTGCTCTCGGCCGCCGACATCAACGGCGCCGAGAGCGCGATCGTCGAGGACATTCGCCGCCAGCCGATGAGCTATGGCCGGCTGATCGCCGCCAGCGTGGCACTCGGCCGTGTGCTAGAGAGGCACAGCAAATCCGGCGAGGCGATCGGCCTGCTGATGCCCAACATCGCCGGCACGGTCGTCGCCCTCTTCGCGCTGCAGGCGGTCGGCCGCGTACCGGCGATGCTCAACTACACCGCCGGGCTGGTGAACCTGAAGGCGGCCTGCCTCGCCGCCGAAATCCGCACCATTCTCACCGCCCGCGCCTTCATCCAGCAGGCCAAGCTCGAGCCGGTCGTCGATGCGCTCGCGGCGGAAGGTCACAGCATCCTCTATCTCGAGGATCTCGTCGGCTCGATCGGGTTGATCGCCAAGCTGCGCGCAAAATTCGGCTCACCCGCGCGCTTCCATCGCCGCCGCAGGCGCACGCCGAACGATGCCGCGGTGATCCTCTTCACCAGCGGATCGGAAGGCCTGC
>Ga0207667_10005131_pt1 | contig 15994 bp, 16 predicted proteins | sample KBSCornC52_FD_184301 | JGI IMG/M metagenome (GOLD analysis project Ga0207667, IMG submission 184301) | Corn rhizosphere microbial communities from Kellogg Biological Station, Michigan, USA - KBS Corn C5-2 (SPAdes) (version 2) | ecosystem: Host-associated > Plants > Roots > Rhizosphere > Soil ... | reverse complement strand
GTCCGAAAAATCCTTGGTTGTCGAAATTGGTGAACGGGACGAGTTCGCCCTCTAAACGGCGCGCGATCTTCTCGTAGACGACCCGGAGCTTGTTCGCTTCGTCGAGCGCGATCGGTTCGCCGCGATTGGTCGTGTCGATCACCTCTTCGTCGTCCGGCACGACGCCGATCAGTTCGGCCGAGAGGATCTCGCAGACGTCCTCGACCGAGAGCATGTCGCCGGTCCGCACCATCTCGGGGCGCAGGCGGTTGACGATCAGACGGATCGGGATGTTCTTCTCGGCGACCTTGCCGATCACGCGGTCGGCGTCCCGGATCGCGCTGACCTCGGGCGTGGTGACGACGATCGCCTCGTCGGCGCCGGCGATCGCGTTGCGGAAGCCGGCCTCGATGCCGGCCGGGCAATCGATGAAGACGTAGTCGGCGATCTCGGCCGCCTGCTTGACGATGTTCGCGAACTGCTCTTCGGTGATCGCGTCCTTGTCGCGCGTCTGCGCGGCCGGCAGGATCGAGAGCAGGTCGCCGAAGCGCTTGTCCTTGATCAGGGCCTGGCGCAGCTGGCAACGGCCTTCGGCGACCTCGACCACGTCGAAGACGATCCGCTTCTCGAGCCCGAGCACCAGGTCGAGGTTGCGCAGGCCGATGTCGGCGTCGATCAGGATCACGCGATGCCCGCGTTTGGCGAGGGTCGCGCCCAGGTTGGCGGTGGTCGTGGTCTTGCCGACGCCGCCCTTGCCGGAGGTGACGACGATCCTGCGGCCGCTCATGTGTGCGCTCCTTGGGCTTCGGGGTGAGGAAGTTTGTCGAAGGCGGCGACCAGGATGCGGCCGTCGCGCACGAAGGCCGCTTCGGGCCCGGTCGCGCCGGTCCGCTCGCCGGCGTCGGCCGCGATGCACGAGGCGATCCGCAGCTGGGTGGCCGCCAGGTCGAGCGCGTAGACGCGGGCGTTGACGTCGCCCTGGGCGCCCGCGTGGGCGACCCCGCCCAGCCGCCCGAAGACGACGATGTCGCCGCTGGCCATCAGCTCGGCGCCCGGATTGACGTCGCCGACGACCACGATGTTGCCGACCTGCTGAAGCGACTGGCCGCCCCGCAAGGTGCCGACGTGGTAGAGCGTCCCCGGGGGCTGTTCGACCACCGTCAGGGCGGGCGGCGCGCCGACCCCCGACGGCCGGCCGGCCGCGAGATCGGCCCGGCGGACCGACTCCTCGCCGCGCTTGCGGCGCTGGGCGATATCGGCCCGGGCACCCGCGAAGTCGGCGACCAGCGAACGGGCCTCGTCGGAGAGGGTGATCTCGCGGCGGGGGCGCATGGCCCGGCGGCGTTCGAACTCCGCCCCGTCGACCACGGTCGCCGGCGCGAAGCCCTTGAGGGTGATGCCGCCGCCGTCGAGGACCCGGCGCAGGGCCTCGGACTGTTCGGGGGTGGGTTCGGATTCGCCGTAGACGGCGGTCGCCTCGGTGCCCCGGTAGAAGCCCGGCTGGGACGCCAGTTTGGCCTCCAATTCAAGCAAGGCCTCGGCGAAATCGCGCCCCGCGAGCACGACCTCAAGCCCCAAGCCTTTCCCTCGAAGTAGCGTCACAATTCCACCGGCGTCTTCACGATTGGCTTCGGGTTGGGCCCGCCCGATGCGGACCCCTGCGCGCTCCACAAGCAACCCACAAGATTATCGCGTTGTCCACACGAACTCCACAGGTCCACCCCCAAGACTAGACCCTACGAAATGTAACGCGGGCCGCCGTTCGGACGTTGAAAGAGGACGCACCGCAACAATCGGGCCCGTATCAGGGTAAAGGATAGCGATTCGCATGCTTCGCCGTATCGTTCCGCTCGTCGTCTCTCTCACGCTGCTGGCCAACATGGTCCCGCAGCCGGCGCTCGCCATGTCGACCCAGGCCGAGATCGCGGCCGGGCAGGCGGCCGACTCGGACATCGTCCAGACGTACGTGATCGAGACCGACCCGCTGCTCAACGCCTACGTCAAATCGATCGGCGATAAGCTCTTCGCCGGGACGGCGCGCAAGGACGTGCCGTACAACATCAAGATCATCAAGGCCGGCGACGTGAACGCGTTCTCGACCCTAGGCGGCTACGTCTACGTCTACGAAGGCCTGATCGACTTCGTGCAGAGCGACGACGAACTGGCCGGCGTGATCGCCCACGAGACCGGCCACATCGAGCGCCGCCACGCGGTCAGCGGGCGGGCCAAGGCCCAGGCGCTCAACCTGCTCTTCGGGATCGCCTCGCTGTTCTCGCCGTTCCTCTACAACTTCGGCAACCTGATCCAGGCCGGCATCCAGCAGAAGATGTCGCGCGCCGACGAGATCCAGGCCGATCGCTACGGCCTGCAGCTGATGGCGCGCGCCGGCTACGATCCGCAGGCGATGCTCACGATGCTCGGCCATCTCGGCACGCTCGAAGACGAGCACAGCGATATCGTGACGCGCTACCTGGCGGATCACCCGGCCTCGCCCGACCGCATCAAGCATCTGGTCGGCTATCCCGAACTGGACCCGACCAAGGTCACCGCCGACCAGCAGCTCGTGCAGGCGGTCGGCGACGAAGAACGCGCGCGCTATCACGTGGCGATGCTCGAACTGCAGCAAGTGCTCAAGAAGGACCCGGGCAACGCCGAAGCGCTGCTCAAGCTGGGCCAAGCCCAGCTCGCGCTCGGCCAGACCAGCAAGAGCGAACAGACCTTGGCCGAGGCCGCGCAGAAGGGCAACGGCGCGACCCAGGCGCTCGCCCAGGAGCGCATCAACGCGCTGCGTTCGATCGACTCGCGCCGCGTCTCGCTGACGCGACCCAACCTCGACCGCTTGCGCGCCGCCTTGAACGACGCGCAGCAGCAGCTGCAGGTCGCGGCCGGTCAGATCCAGGTCCGGCGCGACCAAGGCCGCGCGCAGCTCAAGAACCTCCAGGCCCGGGTCGACGCGATCGGCTACGAGCTCCCCGACCTGAGCAACGTCCAGATCCGCAACGGCTCGCGCATCGAGGCGATCGTCAAGAACCTCGAAGGCATGTCGCGCGCGCTCAACAGCGGCATGGACGACGCCGGCAACGCCATCGGCGGTCCCGGATCGCTCGATCGCGGCAAGGAGAGCGGCCTCCTGCGCGAGAGCGCGGATGTCCTCAAGCAGATGCGCGCGCCGCTCGATGCGGCTCCGATCCCGACCGACTCGCTGGCGGTGCTGCCGTCGTATCCGGCGATGCTGCAGAACATCGGCGACGCCGACGCGGACATGCTGCGCGGCGTCGACGCCGGACGCGCCTCGGTCTTGATGATCGACCAGGCGATGGGCGACCTCGACGAGTTCCTGCGTCCGCTCCAGCACGCCCAGATGAATTTCAACGGCGACATCTCGCAGCTCGACTACAACGCGATCGTCCCGCTGATGCAGAAGGCGAACGACGCGATCAACAAGGCCGCGACCGCCGCCGCGCAATCCGCCCAGCTCTACAACATGGCCCGCTCGCGCCAGCTCCAGACGCGCGTCGCGCTGCTGGGCCTGGGCACCTCGCCCGAGCGTTACGCGACCCTGCGATACGCGCTCGGCAACCGCTTCTCCAGCGACGACGGCACCTACGACGGCATCAGCTGGGACGCGATGATCAAGCAGAACCTCAATCCCGGCGACGTCACCGTGGCGACGATCGTCGCCGCCGACACCAAGACCACCACGCAGGCGATCATCGACGACGCCAAGCTCAACCACCGGTCGATGGTCGACGAGGCCAACGCGCGCGGCATGCACGCCTGGCCGCTCGAGATCTTCACCGGCTTGATGTACCTCGATTATACCGACGATCCGACGGACGAGACGCGCCACAACGGCGACGCGGCCAGTCCGGCCGGCATCACACCTATGTAGGAATTGCGGCACGACATGGCAACCGCGTACGGCGCGAAAGATCTGTTCAAGATGGTCCGCTCGCACGTGGATACTCGCGCCGTCACGGCGCACGTGCGCAAGCCGTTCCGGTTCCTGCTGTGCGGCGATCCGGCGCTGATCGCCGCCTTCCGCGGCCTGCTGCTCTCCGGACATCCCGACGAGGTGGTGCCGCTCGACGCGGCCCAATGCCTCGAGACGATCGTGCCCGGCCGTCCGCTCGAGAGCGACCCGAGCGAGGCGCGCGCGATCGTCTTCCTCGGCCGGCGCGGCGACGCGGCCGGTGCCGATCTCTCGGTCTTAGCCCCGCTCAAACTGCCGATCCTCGCGGTGACGGTCGATCCCGATTCGCCCGCGGGCGGTCCCGCCGCGCCGCCGGCTCCCGGCGCGAGCGCGGAGTACGTCGTGCCGGCGCTCTCCCGCGAGGCGCTGCGCGGCCGCGTGTTCGCGCATCTGGTCGCCTGCTCGAAGGGCGTCGAGATCGCCGTCGGCCGGCGTCTCCCGCCGTTGCGCGAAGCGGTCGCCGCCAAGCTGACGCGCGACGCCGCCTCGAGCGCGCTCAAGGTCTCGGTCGCAAGCGCGGTGGTCGACCACATCCCGCTTGTCGGCATCGTGCTGGGCGCGCTGGCCTCGGCCGGCGACATGGTCGCGATCACCGGCATCCAATTGATGCTGCTGCTCCACGTCGAGGCCGCCTACGGCAAAGACCCCGACGTCCAGCGGGTCTGGCAGATCCTGCCGGTCATCGGCGGCGGGTTCGGCTGGCGCGCGCTCGCGCGCGAGCTCTCCGGATTCGTCCCGGTCGCGGGCATCCCGATCAAGGGCGCGATCGCCTATGCGGGCACGATCGTGGTCGGCGAATCGGTCACGTTCTTCCTCGAGCACGGCCACCACATGAACAAGGCCGACGCCGCGCAGATCTTCGAGCGGACCAAGCGCGACGCGCTGCAGTTCGCCCGCGACGCGATGACGCGCTTCAAGAAGAGCTGACCTCGCGGTCTAGATCCGCTCGAGCAGTTCTTCGTCGGGATAGGCGCGCATCGCGGCCGGAGCGCGATCGCGGACGCGCGCGGCCAGCGCCGCCGCGATCTCGGCGCGCCGCGGCGCGTCGAGCGCCGCCCGCCGCTCCAGGAAGCGGGCGATGGTCGCGCGCTCGTCGTCCGTGAGGTAGGCGCCCGAGCCGGTGCGCTCGCCGGCCGCGAGCGCGTCGCGCAACGTCAGGGGTTTGGCGAGCTTGCTCTCGCGCACCACGATCGTGCCGGCCGCGTAGTCGCCGATCCGCTTGTTCTCGGGCGAGAGCAGCGACGAGATGGCCGCCAGCGTGTAGAACCCGAGCGTCTCCTCGGCGATGCGGATGACGTTGCGCAGGAACGCGCCGCCGAAATCGAGCGGATAGCCGCCGTCGCGCACCACCCGGATGCCGAGCAGCTTCTTGCCGGGCGTCTGGCCGTTCCAGAACGCCTCGAACAAGATGTGGTAGCCGTAGAAGATCATGAACAGGACGAAGACGATCAGGCCGATGGCGAGCGAACGCGTCAGATCGTCGTCGTGCGAGAGCGCCGCGGGACGGCTGTGGTCGTGCGTGCCGATGTAGTACAAGCCCCACAGGATCGCCGCCAGGATCGCGAACTGGATCGCAAGATCGACGCAGACCGCCAGGCAGCGGCTGCCCAGTCCCGCCAGCTCGTAGCGAAATGCGATGCTCTCCGGCGTGCGAACGTCGACGTTCCGATCCATCGAAGCGACGATTCGACGCGCGCAGCCAGGCTCCACCGCGGCGCGCGGCAAACCTGCAGGCGATGAGGCAGACGGCGTTCGTCGAGCGGCGGGCAGCGACGTGGGAGCGGCTCGAGACCTTGCTCGGCAAAGCCGGGGGCGGCGGGATCCGGTCGCTCGCACCCGAGGAAGTCGCCGAACTCGGCCGGACCTATCGCTGGACGACCAGCGATCTGGCCTACGCGCAAGGACGGCGCTTCGATGCGAACCTGCTCGCCTATCTCAACCGGCTGACGGCCCGGGCCCACGCCTACGTCTACGGCGGTTCGGCCGAGACCGGCTGGGCGCGCGTGGCGCGCTTCTACGCGCAGACGTTCCCGGCCGAGTTCCGTCGATCGTTCGCGTTCTTCGCGATCTGCACGGCGATCACGGTCGTCACCGCGGTGGTCGCCTACGTGGTCTGCCGCAACCACCCGGGCGACGCGTACGCCCTGCTCCCGCAAGGCACGGTCCCGCCCGAGATCAAGAAGAGCCTGCACGATTCCAACTTCGCGCATTCGTTCTCGGAGTCGCCCGAGATGGCGTCGATGATCATCACCAACAACATCCGGGTGAGCTTCATGGCGTTCGCGGGCGGGATCACCCTAGGCGCGTTCACCGTCTACGAGATCGCGCTCAACGGCTTGATGCTCGGCGGTCTGGGCGCGCTCTACGAAAACGCGGGCTTCGGGCGCGACTTCTGGATCACGGTCGCGCCGCACGGATTCATCGAACTGACCGCCATCCAGATCGCCGGCGGGGCGGGGCTGCTGCTGGCGGCGGGCATCCTCTACCCCGGCCGCCTGCGCCGTCGCGATGCGATCGTGGCCAACGCGCGCCGGGCCGGCGTGCTGGTGGCCGGGGTCGCATCGATGCTGGTCGTCGCCGGGACGATCGAAGGCTTCTTCTCGCCGCGTCGCCTGCCGGAGAACGTCCGGCTCGGCCTCGGCTGCGTGACGGCAGTCGCGCTGATCGGCTACTTCGGCTGGGCCGGGAGGCGGCGGCCGGGCGGGACCGGGTCAGATCAACCCGCGCGCCTTCACGCGTAAGTACTGGTCGATCAGCGCGGTCGTGAGTCTGCGCGCCGGCACGTCGATGGTGATGATGCCGCGCGCGTTCAGGCCGGCGGCGGCGGCGCGACGCTCGTGGTCGAGGCCGAGCGCGACCGCGGCTTCGTAGGAGCCGGCGGCGCCGGTCACCGGCGCGGCCAGCGCATTCGCGACGGCGGCGTCGTTCATGAACACGCAGACCACCAGATGGCGCTTCGCCAGCGTCCCCAACTCCGCCAGCACCGCGCTCTGGGCGACCGGGTCGATCACGTCGGTGAAGAACACGATCATCGAGCGCTTGTGCAGGCGGTCGCGCAGATACGCGAACGCCTTGGCGTAGTCCGACTCCTCGAACCGCGGCTCGAGATCGTAGAGCATCTCGGAGAGCCCCGCGATCGAGGCGCGGGTCGAGCGCGGGGCACTCGCGGCCAGGATGTCGCGGGCGAACGCGACCGCGCCGACCTTGTCGTTGGCCAGGCCCGCGATGGTCGCGACCGAGAGCGCCGCGGTGATCGCGAAGTCGAACTTGCGCTGGTCTTCCAGGCGCGGCGTCATCAGCCGCCCGCAGTCCAGCACGATCATCACGTTCTGGCTGCGCTCGACCTCGTGCTGCGCCACGATCAGCTTGCCGCGCCGCGCGGACGCCTTCCAATCGATCGCGCGGAACGCGTCGCCCGACGCGTAGTCGCGCAGCGATTCGAACTCGGTGCCGGCGCCTTTGAGCCGCATCTTGCGCAGGCCCGCTTCGATCAGACGATTGCGCATGCGCAGCGCGCCGTAGCGCTCGACCGCCGAGAGATCCGGATAGACCCGGAACGGCGCCGGCGCCGGCACGACCAGGCGTCGCCGGATCAAGCCCAAGCGGTTCTCGTACCACGCGTAGATCGTGCCGAACGCATCGGCGCCGCGCGCGACCGGCGTGACCGCCCGCGAGAAGGTCGTGCGCGAACGCGGCGGGACGTCGCCGATCGCTTCGTCGTCGTCGTAGGCGATGGTGCGCGTCGGGGTCTCGACCGTGCCGACGCGGACGTCGTAGGCCGAGCGGTTCTCGACGTCGTAGTCGATCCGCGCGGCCACGCGCAGCGCGAAGTGCCCGACCGGTTCGCGCGCGACCGTCAACCGCGACGGCCGCGGCCCGATCGCGAGATCGGCGACCGTCGCGATCAGCAGCGCCGCGCCGGCGATCGCGGCCGCCGCCAGCAGCGGCGCGAAGCCCGGCGCGGCCGCCAGCGCCACCGCGATCCCGCCGAGGATGTAGAGGAACCGGGGCGTGACCCAGAGCGGCAGCCGGAGCCGCAGGCGATCACGCACGCGGAACCGGTACGCTCCCGAGGATCTCGCGCACCACATCGGCGGCGCGCGCGCCTTCGATCTCGGCCTCGGGCGCGACGATGAGCCGGTGCGGCAGCACCAGCTGCGCGACGCTCTTCACGTCGTCGGGCGAGGCGAAGTCGCGGCCTTCCATCGCGGCGGCGGCTTGGGCCGCCAGCAGCAAGGCGATGCCGGCCCGCGGCGATGCGCCGAGCGTCAGGCGCGGATGCTTGCGCGTCGCCGCGACGATGCGGTAGACGTAGTCGCGCACGTCGTCGGAGAGATGGATCGCGCGGATCGCGGCCTGCGCCGCGACCACTTCGTCCGCGGTCGTGACCGCGACCACGCCCGACGCCGCCAGATGGCGCGCGTCGAATCCGGACGCGACGCGCGCGAGCAGATCCAGTTCTTCGGCCTCGGACGGATAGTCGGACTCGAGCTTGACCATGAACCGGTCGAGCTGAGCCTCGGGCAGCGGATAGGTGCCTTCGTACTCGATCGGGTTCTGGGTGGCGCACACCACGAACGGCGCCGGCAGGATGGTGGCGACCCCGTCGATCGTCACCTGGCCTTCCTCCATCGCTTCGAGGAGCGCCGACTGCGTCTTGGGCGGCGTGCGATTGATCTCGTCGGCGAGCACGACGTTGGCGACGATCGGGCCGGGGCGCAGCGAGAACTGCGCGGTCTGCGGATTGAAGACGTTCGTCCCGATGACGTCGGACGGCATCATGTCCGGCGTGAACTGGATCCGCCGGAAATCCAGTCCCAGCAGCATCGCGAGCACCCGCACCGCGAGCGTCTTGCCGGTCCCCGGCACGCCTTCGACGAGCACGTGCCCGCGCGCGAGAAGCGCCACGGTCAGCGCGAACGACGCGCGATCGCTGCCGACGACGGCGCGCGCCATGCCGCCGGCGATCCGGTCGGCGAGATCCTTGACGTTGACGGTCACGAGAGGTCCTTTCGAAGGTGGGCGTCCAGGGTGGCGGCGCGGATCAGCTGCGCGTCGCCCGGTCGGGCGATCTCGCGCAAGCGCGCGAGTTCGGCGAGGCGGTCCGCGTCGACGGCCGAGAGCTCGGGATGGCGACGCGCGCGGCGGGCGGCGTCGTCGGCGAACGCGCCGATCGCGGCGCGCGCGGACCGAACGCGCCGCAGCAGGCTCGCCATGGCGCGGACGTAGGCCGACGAGTCGCGCTCGTCGGGCGGCTCGAGCGGGATCGGCGGAGCGAAGCGCACGTTCGCGCCGATCAGGGCCAAGCCGACGATCGCGCAGACGATCCAGAACGCCAGCCGCGCGGGCTGCGGCAGCGCGTCCCAGAAACTGCGGTCGACGACGTAGCCGTGCGGACGTTCGTCGAACGCGATCGGACCGCGACCCGCCAGCAGGTCGTAGGCGAAGCGCGCGTTGTCGGCCTTCGCCAGGTTCGCATTGCCGAACAGCGCGGGCGCCGAGATCGCGATCACCTCGCCCTTGCCGAACGGATAGGCGAGCGCGACGGTCGCCCCGCCGGCCGCCAGCAGCGGCGTCGCTTTCGGGATCGCGAGCGGGAAGAGCGCCGGGATCGGGCCGGCGACGGCCGCGACGCCGGGCAGCATGCCGGAGCCGGCCACGGCGATCGCGCCGGATAGGTGGGCGGCCGCGTGCGAGCCGGGGAGTCCGACGCTCGCATCGCCTTCGCCGCCGAAGTCGTCGTCGAGCACGACCAGCCGCCCGCCGTCGTGGAGGAATCGGCGCAGGACCGCGACGTCGTGATCGTTCAGGGGAGCTGCCGGCAGCCGCCCCTTCGTCGCGAGTTCCGGCGAGACCGACGATTCGACCAGCGTCCGTACGTGCGGATCGAGCACGCCCAACTCGCGCTCGTTGCGCGAGACCGGCACGCCCTGCGCGGCCAACACGTCGTAGAGCGCGCGATAGCCGTTCGGGCCGGAATCGTAGGTCGAATAGGTCGACGGCAGCACGGCCTGCGCGGCCCGTTCGCGCGCGACCGTCAGGATCGACACCAGGGCGATCCCGGCCACGAGCACGCCGATCTCGACGCCGCGCCTCACGCCTGTTCCGTCCGCACCAGCCGGTGATAGCCCGCGAGCGCCCGTTCCCACTCGGCCTCGACGATGTCGCGCTCCGCATATGCGGCCGCCACGAACGGTCCGGCGATCTCGTCGAACGGCGAGAGCAGCGCGACGTCGCGCGCGCGCAGCGCGCGGCGCAGATCGCCGACCGTCGCGCTCGCGTCGTCGCGCATCAAGCCGCGCAGATCGAGCGCCGTCACCGCGGCGACGAAGAGCACGCGCGCGGCCCGCGCGTAGGCGCCCTCGCGCGCGAGGGCGCATGCCTGCGCGTAGAGGAGCCGCGCGCTGCGCCCGGCATCGAGCGGCTGCGAGCGGCCGCGCCGCCGCTCGCGGTCGATCTGCACGGCCGCCAGCAGGCGCACCAGCAGATAGACGATCGCGCCGGAGGCCGCGATCAAGAGGACCCAGCCGACCGCGTTCCAGGCCGACGATCCGATGCGGAGGCGGCCGCCGGTGGCGTTCCAAAAACGGTCCCATTGCTTCCAGAACCATTCCCAGAAGCGATCCCACACCGACTTCTCGGCGGGCCGCACCACGCGCGCCGTGAGATCGTAGCGTCCGGAGGCGAGTTCGCGGGCCGCGGCCGCTCGCAATCCGGGCGGCGGCTGCGCGATCGCCGCGCGCGCGCGCATCCGCGCGAGCGTCGCGTCGAGCGCCTTCCGGGCGGCCGCGCGAGCCTTGGCGTCGTGCGTCGCGACGATCGCCGCGCGATTGGCCGCGAGCCATTTCGCGGCGGCGGCGCCGGCGGCGTCCTGGGCGATCACGCCGGTGCGGTCGAGGCCAGGCTCTCCAACTGCGTCTCGAGATCCAGGCCTTCGCGCCGGATCCGCACGTCGTAGTAGTAGACGGCCAGGAGCACGGTCGAGAACGCATAGCTGACGGTCGTGACGACCACGTTCTCGACGGTCACGATCCAGGGCTGGTGGAGGTAGAGCGCGAGGAACATGAACGCGTAGACCGTGCCGGCGCTGACCAGGGAGATCGCCGCCCACGCGAGCGCGAAGAGCAGCGCGCGGCCGAACTCGCCGCGCGAGAACACGCGCGAGAACCCTTCGCCGATCGCGTCGAAGACGCGGCGCTCCTCGATCACCACCGCCAGGATCGAGAAACCCATCGACAGGATGACGACGATCAGCAGGCCCATCGCCGCGATGCCGGCCACCACATCGACGACGATCCCCGCGACCAGCCCGGCCGTTCCGAGCTGTCCGACCCCCACCGTGATCGCGACCAGCAGAAACGTGCTCAGCGCGATCCCGAAATAGATGCCCAGGAAGATGAGGACGTTCATCCCCATCAGTCCGAACATCCGTCCGACGTGCCGAAGCGCGCGGCCGTAGCAAGACCGAAGGTCGACGGCCTCGCCGCGGTAGAGCCGCGCGACCCCCATCGCGACCGCGCCGAAGACGAACGGCAGCACGACCAGGAGCGTGAGCACCAGGAGGATGGCGAAGGCCGCATCTCCGAGCGAGCCGTAGCCGGAGAGCGGATCGACCGGCTTGGCACCGGGTCGACCCAACATCGTGCCGAGTTGGGCGAGCGAGCGCGCCTGCATCGAGTACTGCGCGAGCGCGTACGGCAGCATCACGACCAGCACGATCAGCGAGAACGGGGTGAAGTTGCGGATGTAGAGGGTCACGGCCCGGTCGAAGAGTTCGCCGAAACCGAGCGGCCGCAGCAACCCGGCGGGCGCGGTGGGCGTCGTGTCTGCCATTTCGCTCGCGCTTCTTGAGGATTCCGCTCGCTTCCTACGAAAGCCGCAGGCATGATGGAGCTGGGCACGGTCGCGCACATCTGGCGCTATCCGGTCAAGTCGATGCGCTGGGAGGCGCCCACCGCCGTGGACGTGGACTCCGAGGGGCTACGCGGCGACCGCACGAGCGCGCTGATCGTCCGCGACGGGCACGCGCGGACCGGCAAGACGCTGCGCGGCAAGGAACACGACCGGCTGCACCTGATGGACGATCCGGCGTCGGCCGTCGCGAGCGCTGCGGACCGCGGGATCGCGACCGAACTGCGCGGCGACGAGAACCGCTACTTCGACGCCGCGCCGGTCTCGCTGCTGCTCGATCGCTGGCTCGACGGCGTGAGCGCGCACGTGGGCTATCCGGTCGAACCGGTCCGTTTCCGCCCGAACTTCTTCGTCCGGGCGGCGGCCGGTTTCGCCGGCGACGAGACGTCGCTAGTGGGCGTCACCCTCGCGATCGGCGAGGTCCGGCTGGCGGTGCGCTGCGCGATCGAGCGGTGCGTCGCGATCACCTATCATCCCGAGGGCGAGCCGCCCGACCCGCGCATCCTGCGCTACGTCGCGAACGAACGGGCGACGCTGATGGGCGTCTACTGCGACGTGCTGCGGGCCGGCGTCGCGCGCGCGGGCGACTCGGTCTTCGCCGAGCGCACGCCTCGCACGATCGCTTCGAGCGCGTCGATGTAGGCCAAGAACCGCTCGCGTCCGGAGGGCGTGATGGTCGCGATCGTCTGCGGCCGGCCCGCGCCGGTCCGGCGTTCGGTCGCGACGATTCCGGCCTCGGCGAGCGCGTGCAGGTGGCGGTTCAGATTGCCGTCGGTCAGGCCGCACGCGTCCTGCAGCTGCACGAACGAGAGCCCGCCCTCGCTGCCGACCAGCGCGCTGCAGATCGCCAAACGGCCGCGCTCGTGGAAGATCTGGTCCAGATCGGTCGCGCTCACGCCCGCGCCCTCGCCGCATCCGCGCGCTCGCGCAGGACGAACGCGCCGATCGCGATCTGCCCGAGGCCGAACGCCGCCGCCGGGATCCACCACTGAAGCGCGACCGCGGTCGGCACGAAGAGCAGCAGGATCCCGGCCAGCATGAAGAGCGCCGCGACCGGCACGACCCCGCGCGGCACCATCGTGCGCGACGCGAACAGGCCTGCGCCGTAGCACGCACACCACACGCCCGGCAAGAAACCGGCGGCGCCCGCGTCGTAGAGCGCGAACGACAGCGCAGCGCCGAGCACGACCGACGGCAGGATCGCGAGGCCGACGGTGCGCGTCTGCCAGCGGTCGCGCACGCTCTCGTCGCTGACGAACCAGTGCGCGATGGCGCCGTAGTTGACCAGCACCGACGCGGCGCAGCAGATCAGCCAGATCGCGAAGTAGACGTGCACGCCGTGGACGGGATCGGGAAGAAGCACCGCCTGCACGACGCCGGCCACGATCGCGAAGACGCCCGAGAGGATCGACGCGATCCCCGAGTAGCCTTTGAACTTCTGCGACGCGCCCAGCCGCTCGCGCACCTCGGCGATGTCGAGCAGCGCGCGTTCGATCTCGGTCATACCCGTACTTTGTAGCACAAAGCGGGTCCGGTTGGCTAGCTGCCCGTCACAGCGCGCGCCGGCCTTCGAGCGCCTTCGTCAGCGTGATCTCGTCGGCGTAGTCCAGGTCGCCGCCGATCGGCAGGCCGTAGGCGAGCCGGGTGACGCTGGTGCCGGACGGGGTGATCAGGCGCGAGAGGTAGAGCGCGGTCGCCTCGCCCTCGGCGTTGGGGTTGGTCGCCAGGATGACCTCGGCCGGATTCTCGGCGCCGACCCGCTCGATCAGCTCTTTGACGCGCAGTTGGGCGGGACCGATGCCGTCCATCGGCGAGATCAGCCCGCCGAGCACGTGGTAGCGCCCGCGATACGCCCCGGTCCGTTCGATCGCGTAGATATCCTTGGCCTCGGCGACGACGCATAAGGTCGTACCGTCGCGCCGCTCGTCGGTGCAGATATCGCACGGCTCGTGCTCGGTCAGCGAGAAGCAAAGCGTACACAGGCGCACCTTGTCCTTGACCGCCAGGATCGCTTCGGAGAGGGATTGCGCCTCGTTGCGCGGGCGGTTGAGCAGATAGAACACCAGGCGCGCGGCCGTTTTGGGACCGATCGTCGGGAGTTTGCTGAACTCGTTGATCAGGGACTGCACCGGCCCCGCGATCGACCCCGTGTTCGCCAAGCGGAAGGCGCTTAGAAGCCGGGGATCTTGAGGCCGCCGGTGACGCCGCCCATGCGCGCCTGCGACGTCTCGTTGGCCTTGTTGATCGCGTCGTTGAACGCCACCAGCACCAGGTCTTCGAGCGTCTCGGCGTCGTCCGGGTCGATCGCCTCTTTGGCGATCTTCACGCTCTTGACGCGTTGGTCGCAGGTCATCTCGACGGTCACACTGCCGCCGGCGGCGCTGCCGGTCACGACGGTGGTGGCGAGTTCCTCCTGCGCCTTGGCCATCTCGGCTTGCATCTTCTTGACTTGGGCCATCAGGTGCGCTTGATTCATGACTGTTGTTCCCGTTGGTTGAGATAGGTGAAGAGTGCGTCGGGGTCGTCGGCGTCCGCGACCGCCGGCGCGGGTTGCGACGGGGCGGCCGGCGCATCGCCTTTTCCGCGCGCGTTGGCGGCGGCCTTCGGCGCCGCGTCGACCGAGCAGCGGACCGTCAGCGGCGCGCCGAGCACGTCGGCGATGGCGCGCTCGAGGAGCGGCACGTGGGGCTTGAGGATGTCGGCGCTCCACACGTCCGGCAGCTTGATCGTCAGCACGCCGTCGGCGACGGCGTCGACGCTGGCGCGCGAAAGCGGCCCGCGCAGCGGCTGACGTTCGCTCTCGACCTTGGTGCGGATGCTCTGCCAGGCCGCGCGGACCTTCTGCAAGGTGGGCGCCTCGGGCTCCGCGACCAGCGCGCTGATCGCCGGTTCGGCTTTCGGTTCGGGCTTCGGCTGCTGCGTGGGCGCCGGCGCCGGCCGCGGTGCGGGCGCGGTGCGCGGCACCGGGGTCGCGGGCGGCGCGCCGCCTTCGAGCGCGGCCACCCGCGCCGCCAAGGCGTCGATGGTCGGATCTTCTTGCGCCAAGACGAAGCGGAGCAGCGCCGACTCCAGCTCCAGACGCGGATTGCCGGAACTGCGCGCGAGCGAGGCCGAGTCGGAGAGCAGGCGCAGGGCGCGCACGATGGTCGCCTGCGGCACGTCGGCGGCGCGCGCGGCCGCCCGCTCCGCGTCCTCGGGCGCCAGATCCCGCGCGAGCAGCGCCGGATCGACCCGCGCCACCAGCAGGTTGCGGAACTCCGCGATGGTCGCGCGGATCAGCACGAGCATGTCCGTGCCGGCGTCGCTGGCCTCTTCGACCGCGCGCAGCGCGGCGGCCGCATCGCGTTCGATGGCCGCGTCGACCAGCGCGCGGGCGTAGCCGCGGCCGGTCGCGCCGAACGCGCGTTCCAAGGTCGCGACGTCGATCGGGCCTTCGGCGAAGGCGGCGGCCTGTTCGAGCATCGTCAGCGCGTCGCGCAACCCGCCGTCGGCCCGGTACGCGATCGCGGCCAAGGCGGCGTCGTCGATCGGGATCTTCTCCGCATCGGCGATCTCGCGCATCCGCGCGATCATCACCGGGATGGCGATCCGCCGGAAGGCGTAGCGCTGGCAGCGCGAGAGGATCGTGACCGGCAGCTTCTCCGGCTCGGTCGTCGCCAGGATGAAGACGGCGTGCGCCGGCGGCTCTTCGAGCGTCTTGAGGAACGCGTTGGCGCCCTCTTTGGTGAGCATGTGGGCTTCGTCGATGATGTAGACCTTGAAGCGCATCGCCGACGGCGCGAACTTGACCGCATCGCGCAGGGCCCGGATCTCGTCGATCCCGCGATTGCTGGCGGCGTCGATCTCGAGCACGTCCATGGCGGTGCCGTCGAGCATCGAGCGGCAGAACGCGCAGGTGTTGTCCGGCGTCGCGGTCGGCCCGTGCTCGCAGTCCAAGCAGCGCGCCATGATCTTGGCGGCCGAGGTCTTGCCCGAGCCGCGCGGACCGGAGAACAGATAGGCATGGGCGACTTTGCCGGATTCGATCGCGCTCGTCAGGGTGCGGACGACCGCGTCTTGCCCGACCAGATCCGCGAAGGTCTTGGGGCGCCAGGTACGATAGAGGGACACGCGCGAAGGTTAGTGATGATC
>Ga0207667_10005120_pt1 | contig 16009 bp, 14 predicted proteins | sample KBSCornC52_FD_184301 | JGI IMG/M metagenome (GOLD analysis project Ga0207667, IMG submission 184301) | Corn rhizosphere microbial communities from Kellogg Biological Station, Michigan, USA - KBS Corn C5-2 (SPAdes) (version 2) | ecosystem: Host-associated > Plants > Roots > Rhizosphere > Soil ... | reverse complement strand
CTGCATAGGCGACGACCGGTCCTATGACGTTCGGAACGATGTGGCGCCGGATGATGCGCGACGTGGGCACACCCGCCAACACAGCCGCCGCGATGAATTCACGATGACGCAATGCCAGCGTCTGACCGCGAACGATACGCGCCATGGTCAACCAGCCCACTGCGCCAAGCGCAATGAACATGAGATAAATGTTCGAACCGAACACTACCGTGAGCACGATGACGAAGAACAGATAGGGAAGCGAATACAGCACATCGACGAAGCGCATCATGAAGCTGTCGATATGTCCGCCCAAATAACCGGCAGTCGCGCCCCACGTCACGCCGATAACGAAACTTACCGACGCCGCAGCGAGCCCGACGAGCAACGACACTCGCAATCCAATCATGGTGCGCACGAAAAGATCGCGGCCGCTTGCATCGGTGCCAAACCAATGGCCGTTTGCAAGCGCAGGTGCGCCCGGCAAGTAATTCCAGTCGATTTGGTCTAGCGAATAGCGACTGAAATGGGGACCGATGATGGCGAGTAGTGCGATTGCAACCAATATGACGGCGGATGCGGTCGCGGCGCGATGATGCAACAGGTGCATGATTGCCCCCACCCTAACCCTCCCCCGCTTCGCGGAGGAGGGAACCGGAAGGTGCACCTCGCTCTGATCCCCTCCTCCGCGAAGCGGGGGGAGGGTTAGGGTGGGGGCCGACTCCACGCATCACGATGCAACAACCCGCGGATCGAGCCAGCGATAACAAACATCCACCACGATATTGAGCGCGATCACGAGTGCGGCATAACAAACGACTACGCCCATCACCAGCGTGTAATCGCGATTGATCGCCCCTTGCACGAAATACCGGCCGATGCCCGGTAAACCGAAGACCTGCTCGATCACGAGCGAGCCGGTCAGTACGCCCGCGGTCGCAGGTCCCAAATAACTGACGACGGGAACCAATGTGGGCTTGAGAGCATGCCGGCCGACGATCAACCACGACGGCAATCCTTTGGCACGCGCGGTCAAGATATACGGCGCACGCATGACTTCAATGCAGCTTTCGCGCGTGAGGCGTGCGATGTATGCGACGAAAGGCAGCGCTAGCGTTGCAACAGGCAGCGTCAAAAAGCGCGGCGAGCCATCGCCGTAGCCGGCTACCGGCAGCCAATGCATATAGATACCGAACAACAAAGCCAACATGGGTGCGATCACATAGCTCGGCAGCGTTATACCGAATACCGCAACCGACATGATGAGGTGATCAGGCCACCGTTCTTTCTTGAGTGCCGCCAAAATACCGAGCGGAACACCTATGAGCACCGCCGCAAATACTGCCCACGCTCCCAAGCTGGCGCTCACCGGAAAGCCGCGTGACAACAATTCATTGACGCTGCGATCGCGATATCTAAGCGACGGCCCCAAGTCGCCGTGTAATAGATTCAGCAGGTAACGAGTGTATTGAATGTAGATAGGCTGATCGAGGCCGTACGCCGCTTCGAGATTCGCCTTCACTTGCGCGGGCAAACCCCGCTCTTGCTCGAACGGCCCTCCCGGTGCCAGCCGCATCAACAAGAACGCGCACGTCACGATGACGAGCAAGGTTGGGAGACCAATGGCCAATCGGCGCAGCAGGTAGAAAAACATGTGTTGAAGGCGTTAGGGGTTAGGAGTTAGTAAGAAGTCGCCAAGAGCGCTCGTCTAGGCGTCGCTAACTGCAAACTGCTTCAACCCCATCTCTTACTAACTCCTAACCCCCAACTCCCAACCCCTTCTAATACTCAACCAACAACGACCCAAACCCATCCATTTTGTCTTCGATGCCCGCTTGCCTGAGCGCATACCAATATGTGCAGGTGTTCACTGCAAGCACGGGCTTGCCGAGCCAGCGTTCGGCTTCGGCCGCAACTTGTGCGAAAGGCAAGCCGCTGCCGACTTGAACGATCAACTCCACCGACGGGTCGTCGACTTCTCGCACAGCACGGCGCAAGCGGTCCAAAGGTTCGTGCCCCATGAGCAATGGGCTCGCGCATTTGAGGCCGAGGAGATTGACGACTTCGAAGCCTAGATCCGTAAACGCGCGACGCACCTGGGCATCACCCGTCGGCACGTACGGAGTGATGATGGCAATGCGCTTCACGCCGCCATATTTCTGGATTGCTGCGCGGCATGCGACGCTGCCTAGTGCAACACCGAGACCGCCGGTTCGCTCTTGCAGATGTGCTTGCAGCTCGTCGGGCGAATAAATGTTTTCCCAGAAACTCTCAGCCGCCAAGCCGAGCACTACGGCACGCGGCACGCAGGCCATGAGCGCGTCGATCGCGGTTTCGATCGACGTGCGCATCGCTTGCATCACCTCCGCAAGCTCCTCGTCGGAGCTGATCGGCGTATCGGGAATACCGACGCGAGTTATCTGATTGGTCACGCCCCGTGGACGCATGGCTTCGAGTTCGGGCTGAATCACGGTGTTGGCGGCGGCAGAGACCACGCCCATGCGCATGCGCCAGCCCAAAGTGTCGGTCATGAAAGCTCTCCCGTTTGACAGGTTCGCGGCCTTACAATAGTGTCCCGGCCCGCCGCTGATCTGTCCATGGCGGCCATCATTAAGTTGACTCGCCTCCTTTGGCGACTGCTTTGCCAGTTCCGCCTACAGTGGCAGCAGTCAACTCAAGCATTGTGGAGAACAGTTCGTGAGCAAGATTCTGGTTTGCTTGAAGCGGGTCATCGACTACAACGTCCGTGTCCGCGTCAAACCCGACGGTACGGGGGTGATGACCGACGGCGTCAAGATGAGCATCAACCCGTTCGATGAAATCGCGCTCGAAGAAGCGCTGCGGATCAAGGAAAAAGGCGGCGCCAGCGAAGTCATCGTCGCAAGCATCGGCCCCAACGACACGCAACAGCAATTGCGCACCGGCCTCGCCATGGGCGCCGACCGCGCCATTCTCGTGCCCGCCGACGGCGTGGTCGAACCGCTCGCAGCAGCGCGCATTTTCTTGAAGCTCATCGAAAAGGAAGCGCCGACCATCGTGCTCATGGGCAAACAGGCCATCGACGATGACAACGGCCAAACCGGCCAAATGCTCGCCGCACTCTGGAATCGTCCGCAGGCGACGTTCGCATCGAAGATCGAACTCGAAGGCGGCAAGGCGCGCGTCACGCGCGAAGTCGATACCGGCCTCGAAACCATCGAAGTCGATCTGCCCGCGGTGTTCACTACCGATTTGCGCTTGAACGAGCCGCGCTACGTCAAGCTGCCCGATATCATGAAGGCCAAGAAGAAGCCGCTCGACACTGTTGCCATCGGTGATCTCGGCGTCAATGTGGCTGCCGCCTTCCGCACGACCAAATTCGAGCCGCCGCCTGCTCGTTCGAAAGGCATCATGGTGAAAGACGTTTCCGAGCTCGTAGCCGCGCTCAAGCAGAAAGGGGTGCTGTAATGACCAAGATTCTCATCATCGGCGAACACTCGGGCGGCAAGCTCAATCAGAGCACTGCCAAGTGCGTCAGCGCTGCGGCAACGATTGCCGGCGCACAAATCGATATCGCGCTGTTCGCTACCGACGCTTCTGCGGCTGCCACGCAAGCAGCTGCGCTCAAGGGCGTCAACAAAGTCATCAAAGTCGAAAATCCGGCCAACGCAGAACCGCTCGCGGCAGTCATCGCGCCGCAAGTTGCAGAGCTCGCAGCGGGCTACACGCACGTGTTCGGTCCTTCGACGACGTTCGGTAAAGATCTCACACCTCGCGTCGCGGCACTGCTCGGCGTCGGCCAAATCAGTGACATCATGGCGGCCGAGTCCTCGCACCGTTTCCGTCGTCCTATCTATGCAGGCAACGCCATCGTAACGGTCGAAGCGCCGCAGGATCAGAAAGTGGTCGTGACGATTCGTGTGGCTTCGTTCCAGCCGGCGCCCGCAGGCGGTTCGGCGTCGATCGAATCAGCCACAGTGAGCGCTGCGTTGCCAACGCACACGCGGTTCGTCTCGCGTTCGGCCGCTCAAAGCGGACGTCCCGATCTGCAAACCGCAACGCGTGTCGTCTCCGGCGGACGCGCCATGGGCAGCTCCGACAACTTCAAAATTCTCGAGAAGCTGGCGGACAAGATCGGTGCGGCAGTGGGCGCCTCGCGCGCTGCGGTCGACTCCGGTTACGCACCCAATGAATTGCAGGTCGGACAGACCGGCAAGATCATCGCGCCCGAGCTCTACATGGCCTTCGGTATCTCAGGCGCTATCCAACATCTCACCGGTATCAAGGACGCGCGCACCATCGTGGCTGTCAACAAAGACAGCGAAGCGCCCATCTTCGAAGTCGCCGACGTGGGTTTGGTAGGCGACCTGTTCACCGTCGTGCCGGAGTTGGAAAAGATACTGTAAGAGCACAGCGGCGAAAGCCGCTGCGCGTCGACGGTTGATGAAGCTCTGCCCCTCCCCCACACCGCGGGGGAGGGTTAGGGTGGGGGCAGCTCTACAGTTGTCCCAAGATTGCTTCCGCGCTCGAGACCTTGAATTCACCCGGTGCTTCTACAGCGAGCTTGCTGACTACGCCGTCTTGGACGAGCACAGCGAAGCGCTGCGAACGCATGCCCATCCCGAATCCCCTGCCGTCCATTTCCAGACCCAGCGCTTTGGCGTATTCGCCATTGCCGTCCGCCAGCATGACGACGGAGTCGCCTACATTCGACGCCTTGCCCCAGGCGTTCATGACGAACACATCGTTCACCGACATGCATGCAATGGTGTCCACGCCTTTGGCTTTGATTGCTGCCGCGTTCTGCACGAACCCCGGCAAATGCTTGGCGTCGCAAGTCGGAGTGAACGCGCCCGGCACAGAGAACAGCACGACTTTCTTGCCCTTGAACAGCTGATCCGTAGTGACGTTTTGCGGTCCGTCCTTGGTCATTTGCTTGAACACACCGGAAGGCATTTTGTCGCCGACTTTGATCGTCATCGTTCGCTCCTGTTCGAGGTTGTTCGGGAGTTGGGGGGCGGATTCTAACAGCTAAGCGCGCAACAGCCGCGCCATTGCCGAGTGACCCGTGATCGACTCGATCACGGCTCGCGCACACAACGCACCAAGCACGTTGCCGGTGCCACTGTAGGCGCCAATCGCCCAAATGCCGGGTCTCACCTCGTCCACCACCGGCAAGCCCGATGTCGTGTAGCCGACCGAAGCAGCCCAGCGATGTGTAATCGCTGCATGCACGCCGAGATGGTCGCGCAAGAATGTTTCCAACCGATGTTGGATGGCGTGAGTCGGTTCGCTACTCGATGTCCACTCCTCGTCCGCAGCGGTATCGCGAAAACCGCCCAGCACGATGCGCCCGTCTTGCAATTGTTGCCAGTACTCGTATCCCCAGCGCGCATAGATCGGCTTCGGTACTGCAATTTCCGTGGTCGGCGCAGTCCCGAGCATCTGCAAACGTGCAGTGCGTACTCGATACTGCAATTCAGGCAAAACGCGCTCCAAGCCACCATCGACTGCAATGAGCACATATCTCGATGCGACGTTCCCCCGCGGCGTTCGCACTCTTCCTGCGGCAATTTCTAGAGCCGACGTATTCTCAAAACACAACGCACCGCGTTGTATGCATTGCTCTGCCAACTTACGACAGCGAGCCAGCGGATTGAAGACGGCGTCGGTTGGAATGAGAAGGCCCTTGCCCTCGAGACCGTCATAGCGTTGCACCGGCAGACCATCGGCCTGCATGGCTGCCAACTGCTGCTCGCAATCAACTAATTCTTCGGCAGAGGACGCGATACGCAACGAGCCGGTACGACGAACCAGCCCGGGCACGTGTGCAAGCAGTCGATCGATTTCCGCCAGGGTGAGTTGATAGATCGCACGGGCGCGTTCACGTCCGATCTGCCCTGCGGCTTGATGATAGAAACGCGCAGTGCCTGCGAGGAGCAAACCACCATTGGACCCCGCCGCCCCGCTAGCAACGCTTCCTGCATCGATACCGACGACGCTCAAGCCCGCATCCAATGCCGCCTCTATCGCCGTGAGACCCGAGCCTCCAAGCCCTACGACACACAGGTCTGCGCAGAGGGAATCGGTGAGCGCGCCGAGGCCAGGCCAGGCATCGTCGTCCCACGCGGGTCTCGAGTGCGGATGCATTGCGATCTCGGTTGGGTGTTTGCCCTCGTCAGCGGTCTGCGGCCAGAGCGAAACCGGTGCTGCGCTCTGGCTGGAGACTGCTGTCTGAGGATCGCAGACCTTCTCTTCTGGCCGCTAGCCGCGGACCGTGGACCTCCTCGCCATCACTCCTTATCCGTCACCGCCCCCAACGACGCGCTCGTCACCGACCGCGCATATTTCGCTAGGACTCCGCGCGTGGCATACGGTTCTTTGGCTCTCCATACGGCACGACGTTGCGCCAACACGTCCTCGGGTACGTTCAATCTGATCTCACGGCTCGTGGCGTCGATACTGATTTCGTCGCCGTCTTCGACCAAGCCGATGGGACCGCCGACGGCGGCCTCCGGAGAGATATGACCGACGACGAAACCATGACTGCCACCCGAGAATCGTCCGTCGGTGATCAAAGCCACTTTGTCGCCCAAACCCCGTCCAGTGATGGCGCTCGTCGGGCTCAGCATCTCGCGCATGCCGGGTCCGCCTTTGGGACCTTCATAACGAATCACCACCACCTCACCCGCTTGCACCGCCCCGTCCAGAATGGCTTGGAGCGACGACTCCTCGGATTCGAAGACGCGCGCACGGCCGGTGAAACTCAATCCTTCCTTGCCCGTGATCTTGGCCACTGCGCCTTCCGGCGCAAGGTTGCCGTAAAGCACGACCAGATGGCTGTCCGCTTTGATGGGGTTGTCGAAGCCATACACGATGTCTTGCTTCTTCGGATACGGTTTCACGCCTCGTAGATTCTGCGCGAGCGTCTTACCGGTCACCGTCAGGCAATTGCCGTGCAGCAACCCTTTGTCGAGCAGCATCTTCATGAGCGGCTGGATGCCGCCGATTTTGATGAGTTCGGACATGGAGTATTTGCCGCTGGGCCGAAGATCCGCCAACACCGGTACGCGCTTGCCAATGCGAGTGAAGTCATCGAGTTCGAGCGGCACATTCGTGGCATGCGCGATCGCGAGCAGATGCAGCACCGCGTTCGTCGAACCGCCCAATGCGATTCCGACCGTAATCGCATTCTCGAATGCTTCGCGCGTCATGATGTCGCGCGGCTTGATGTCTTTCTTGATGAGATCGAGCACTGCGCGGCCGGCTCGCTTGCAGTCGTCTAGTTTCTTGGTGGACTGCGCTTCTTGAGCCGAACTATTCGGCAAGCTCATACCGAGCGCCTCGATCACAGAGGCCATGGTATTGGCGGTATACATACCGCCGCAGCTACCCGGTCCCGGGATGGCGGTGCGCTCTACTTCCTGTAACCCGCGATCAGAAAGCGCGCCACGCGCATGTGCACCCACTGCCTCGAATACAGAAATGATGTCGCGGCGTTTTTCGCCCGGGCGAATCGTGCCGCCGTAGACGAACACTGCCGGCCGATTCAGCCTCGCTAACGCCATCATGCAGCCCGGCATGTTCTTATCGCAGCCGCCGATGGCCACGATGCCGTCGAATCCTTGGGCACCCACCACCGTCTCGATCGAGTCTGCGATGACTTCCCGTGAAACGAGCGAATAGCGCATGCCCGGCGTGCCATTCGAAATACCGTCCGAGACCGTAATCGTGCCGAACGTCGTGCTCTTGCCGCCTGCGGAATCAACACCGGCAGCCGCCGCTTTGGCGAGCTTGTCGATGTGCATATTGCAAGGAGTCAGATTGCTCCAAGTCGAGGCGATACCGACGGCGGACTTCCTGAAATCCGCATCCTTGTAACCGACCGCGCGCAGCATCGCACGGCTAGGCGTCTGCTTGACACCGTCGGTCACGACACTGGAATACGGGCGAATCGATGCTTTCGAGGCCGACTTTTTAGGAGTGCTGGCGCGAGGAGTCTTCTGCTTCGACATGAATGGGCTCGATTGAGGCTGACGAAAAGTCGCAATCGTCGACGAGCGCACGCAGGAAGGCAAGCGCGCTCAACTTCCCGTATCCACGATCCGCCTATCTCTCACCGCAACGATCAATACGCCGAACAAAGTGATCGTGCTGCCTACCATCATGCGTGGCGTCAAGTGATCGTGTAACAGCGTGACGCCGAACATGATGCTGAAGATGGGCGAAAGCAGCGTGAAAGGAGACACGCTGGACACCGGGTAGCGTCCGATCAGGTAGAACAAGACGCTGTGCGCGATGAGGCTCGATCCGAGCGCCGTGAACAGCAAGCCTCCCCAAGCCTGCAAATGCGCATGCGGCACCTGCGGCCAACGATGCCATTCCAACAGCGCGCTCGTTATCAACAAAATGGGGGCGCCGATCGAAGCGAGCCAGGCTTGCGTTTGCAGCGGACGAATGCCTTGCAGGCGCTTGATGTAGATCAAGCCGAGTGCGCTCGCAAACGACGACAGAACGACGCACAGCAATCCCGGCCAGTAGCTGAACACGTGTGGATCGAAGCCGATAACCATCACGCCCAAGAAAGCGAGCGTGATACCGAGAATCCGCCGCCAGTGAATGATTTCGCCGAGCAACACGACGGACAACAACGTCGTGAACGGCACGCTCAACTGAGTTGCGATCGCTACCGTGGACACGTCCGCGGAAATGGCGATGCCGAGCGTGAGCAAGCCGAAGGTCGCAGCGCCGCTCAACCCTGCTGCCATCATGACGTTCTTCATTTGTCCGCGATGAACGCGCAGCAGCGGCGACAGAATGAGCGCGAGCAGTCCCAACCGCATCGCGGAAAATAGAAACGGCGGCAATTCGTTCACGCCGACCTTGTTGGCGACGAGATTGAAACCCCAGAGCAGGTTGATGCCGATGAGGACCGCTATATCGCGCGACGAGACCGAGCGTTCCGCTGCCGTCGGACTGGATTCTGTATCCACTTGAGTGACGGCCTTAAGCTGCGTAGCGATGGCGCAAATACGCGTAGAGCGCACGCACACATTGCGCTTCGGCGCCGACGGGTCGACCCGGCCGATCTTTGGCATTCCATCCGTACAGATCGATGTGCGCCCACTGCTTCGCCTTGGATACGAATCGCTTCAGGAACAGACCGCCGATGATGGCCCCTGAAAATCCCGAGGGCGACACGTTGTTGAGGTCGGCGACCTTGCTCGCGAGTTCGTCGTCGTAGCCGCTCCAGAGCGGCAACTGCCAGAGGTGATCTACGGCTTCCTTGGCGAACCGCGTCAAATCGTTCGCAAGCGCATCGTCGTTGGTAAAGAGCGCCGGTAACTCAGGGCCCAATGCGACTCGCGCAGCGCCCGTGAGCGTCGCCATGTCGATCAGCAGCTCGGGTTCTTCTTCGTCGGCCAACGCGAGCGCGTCGCACAGAATCAGACGTCCTTCGGCGTCGGTGTTGCCTACCTCCACCGTGAGCCCTTTGCGAGTCGCGAGGACGTCACCGGGACGAAACGCGTTACCGGCAACGGCATTCTCGACGGCCGGAATGATCACGCGCAGTCGTATCGGCAGTTTCGCATCCATGATGGCTTGAGCGAGCCCGAGCACGCAGGCCGCGCCGCCCATGTCTTTCTTCATGAGCAACATCGACGCAGGCGGTTTGATATCGAGGCCGCCCGAATCGAAACACACGCCTTTACCGACCAATGTAACGCGGGGCCGACCCGGCTCACCCCACGTGAAGTCGACGACTTGAGGTTCGTTAGCGCTCGCGCGCCCGACTGCATGCACGGTGGGGAAACCTTGCGCGAGCAACGCATCGCCGCGGTCGTGCCGATAAGTAGCGCCATAACGCTGTGCCAGCGCTATGGCAGCTTCGGCGAGGCGCACTGGAGTCAAGTCATTGGCAGGTGTATTGATCAAATCGCGCGCGAGTGTGCACGCCGAATTCAAACGTACGGCTTCGTCGACTGATGCGTCGGGCACATGGAGTTTGCATTCGCGCGGCGACTGAGCGCGGCGGTAACGATCGAAACGATATTGACCGTACAACCACCCCAATGCGAATTGCTGAGCGGCAGCGCGCGGCAAACCTGTTGCCAAATGATAGTTGCCCTCAGGCAGTCGATCGCACAAACCGCTCGAATGCCATAGAGACACGTCGGCATCGCCCACGCCTTTGCCGAGACCGACGAGCACTTGTGCCACTTTGTTCTGTGCATCAGGGACCAACAGCACTTTGCCGCGCTCGCCCCGGAATGCATTTGCGCTCGCCCAGTTCTGTAGGGTTGCACTCTGAGTCGTACGCCATGCATCGAAACGGTCTTCGCCGACCAAAGCAATGGGAATGGAGCCAGGATGTAGCTGGGTGGCGAGCATCGCGTGCACGAGGGATACAAAAAGGAGCGCAAAGAATAACAGGATGACCTTGCAGGAGGTCACGATTTGCCGCCGCCAGCGCTCGACACGCAGCGCCAACCCATTGACAAGGCAAGCAGCAATATGGTGCTATCGCGCAGATTTTTTTAACCCACGGCCTGCGCCTTTGATCCACTCACCCGTTCCGCCCGCCGACGACATCGTCGTCAACGTGGCTGTCAACCGCCGCTCGGATTGAGGTGCGGGATCCTGGCCTGAAGACTTAAACGTACTAGCGATCAGATCAGGAACCCCGCAAGGTATGACTGTATACCGCGGGGTTCTTCGTTTTTGTGCTAGTGCATAAGAGAGAGATTCTTAGGAGTTCACACAATGCAGATCTACTCGCAGAAAGACGTCAATAAAAAAGCGCTGAAGGGAGCGCGCATCGCCGTCCTCGGCTACGGCAGCCAGGGCCGCGCCCATGCTCTCAATCTGAAAGACAGCGGCTTCGACGTCGTAGTGGGTGTGCGCAAAACCGGCGAAAGCTGGAAGAAGGCGAAGAAGGACGGTTTGGAAGTAGCCGAACCGGCGGAAGCCGTGAAAGGCGCTGGCTTGGTCGCCGTTCTCGTTCCCGACCTCGCGCAGAAAGATCTCTATAAGGAAGTCATCGACAACATTCCGCAGGGCGCGACGTTGTTGTTCGCTCATGGCTTCAATGTGCACTTCAAGCAAATCCGTCCACGCAAGGATTTGGACGTGGTGCTGATTGCGCCGAAAGGCCCCGGCCAACTCGTGCGCCGCCAGTATCAACAGGGTCGCGGCGTGCCTTGTTTGATCGCTGTTGCACAGAACGCCACCCGTACCGCGCACGACAAAGCGCTCGCCTACGCTGACGGTATCGGCGGCACGCGCGGCGGCGTGTTGGAAACCACGTTTGCAGAAGAGACCGAGACCGATCTGTTCGGCGAACAAGCAGTGCTCTGCGGCGGCGCGACGGAACTGGTGCTCAAAGGTTTCGAGACATTGACCGAAGCCGGCTATCAGCCCGAAGTCGCTTACTACGAAGTGCTGCATGAATTGAAGCTGATCGTCGATCTATTGCACGAAGGCGGTCTCGCCAAAATGCACAAGTACATCAGCGACACCGCGAAGTACGGCGACCTCACGCGTGGTCCGCGTGTGGTGAATTCCTCCACCAAGCGCGAAATGAAGAAGATCCTCAAGGAAATTCAAACCGGCAAGTTCGCGCGCCAGTGGATCGCCGAGAACAAGCGCGGCGGCAAGAAGTATCAGAAGCTTCTCAACAAGGATCTCAAGCACAAGATCGAGAAAGTCGGCGGCAAATTGCGCGATCGCATGCCGTGGCTGCAAGAGGAACGAGCCTAACGCTCGCTTCGCGAAGGCAGTCGCACCCGGACTGCCTTCATTTTTTGAGGAGGGCGTCATGCCCATCACGCCTGCGAAATTCATCTGGCAAAACGGCAAGCTGGTGCCTTGGGAAAAGGCCACCACGCACGTCCTTGCGCACGCATTGCATTACGGTTCCACGGTATTCGAGGGCGTACGCGCTTATGCGACGCCGCAAGGGGCCAAGATTTTTCGTCTGCGTGACCACACTCGCCGCTTGTTCGACTCGGCGCGCATCTATCGCATGGAGATCCCCTACTCTCCCGATGACATCAACGCCGCGTGCAAGCAGATCATCAACGTCAATGCGCTCAAGAGCGCCTACATCCGTCCGTTCGCCTTCCGCGGCTACGGCGAGATTGGCGTAGCACCGAAAACTCCTCCTCCGGTCGAAACGGTAGTTGCCGCGTTCGAGTGGGGTGCATATCTCGGTGCGGAAGGATTGGAGCTGGGCATCGACGTATGCGTGTCGTCTTGGCAGCGCTTGGCGCCGAACACTATTCCTGCATTGGGTAAAGCCGCCGGCAATTATCTGTCGAGCCAGTTGATCAGCATGGAAGCGAAACGTCTTGGTTTTGCCGAAGGCATCGGTCTCGGCACGGACGGCATGGTGAGCGAAGGCGCGGGCGAAAATCTCTTCTTGATCCGCGACGGCGTGATCTATACGCCCGCCGTCGCCAATTCCATTCTGCAAGGTTTGACGCGCGACTCGGTCATTCGGTTGGCGAAAGCGCATGGCTTCGAAATTCGCGAACAATCGATTCCGCGCGAGCTGCTCTATCTCGCCGACGAAATCTTCTTGACCGGCACCGCCGCAGAAATCACGCCGGTGCGCTCGGTCGACCACGTCACCATCGGCCAGGGCCGCCGCGGACCTGTCACCGAAGCCTTGCAAGCCGCCTTCTTCGGTCTTTTCAACGGCAAGACGGAAGACAAATGGGGCTGGCTTGAAGCGTGCGAGGACACCACTGCACGCGTGGCGCAAGCGACGTAAGCACTTCGCTCGAGTTTCGTAATGCGGCCATCGTCCTTGACGATGGTTGCGTTACCAACGATCAATTCTTGGTGGGCTGTTTTATGCGAATGTCGACGCAAGGACTCACGGCCTTGCGAGAGCCCTCACCCTAACCCTCTCCCGCTGCGCGGAGGAGGGAATATCGCTCTGACTAACCCCTAACTGCTAACTCCTAACCGCTATCCCAACATGTCCGCCAAAACACTGTTCGAGAAAATATGGGAACAGCACGAGGTGGTGCCGGAAAGCACCGACACACCCGCGGTGCTGTACATCGACTTGCATCTCGTGCACGAGGTCACCTCGCCACAAGCCTTCTCGCTGTTGCGCGCCTCAGGACTCAAAGTCCGCCGGCTCGACCGCACTTTGGCGACCATGGATCACTCGACGCCGACGGATCCGGAGGAAATCGCCGGACGCATTCCGATTCGCGTGGAATCGGCCGCGCGTCAGATCAAAGAGCTGGAACAGAATTGTCGCGATTTCGGCGTCGAGCTTCTCGGACTCAAAAGCGATCAGCGCGGCATCGTGCACGTGATCGGACCTGAATTGGGCGCGACGCAACCCGGCAAGACCATCGTATGCGGAGACAGTCACACCGCAACGCACGGTGCCTTCGGTGCGCTCGCATTCGGCATAGGCACGACCGAAGTCGGTCACGTGCTCGCAACTCAATGTTTGTTGCAACGTCGTCCCAAAACGCTCGCCATCAACGTCTCCGGAAAATTGCGCGACGGCGTCAGCGCGAAAGATCTCATCCTCGCCATCATCGGCAAAATCGGCGTTTCGGGCGGCACGGGTCACGTCATCGAATATCGAGGCTCCGCCATCGAAGCGCTTTCCATGGAAGAGCGCATGACCGTGTGCAACATGTCTATTGAAGCCGGCGCGCGTGCGGGCATGGTGGCGCCGGATGAAACGACTTTCGCTTATCTCAAAGGCAGACCGCGTGCACCACAGGGAGATGCTTGGAATAAAGCAGTGGCTGCATGGCGCCAATTACGCTCCGATCCCGGTGCTCGCTTCGATCGCGAAGTGGACATCGACGGCAGTGCCATCGAGCCCATGATCACTTACGGAACGCATCCAGGCATGGTCGTGCCGATCACCGGCACCGTGCCGCGAAAAGACGGCGATGCCGTCTTCAAGAAAGCGCTCGACTATATGGGCCTGCAGCCGGGTGAACGCATGATGGGTAAACCCATTCAGGTCGTCTTCATCGGCAGCTGCACCAACGCGAGACTCTCCGATCTCGAAACCGCTGCCAAGATCCTGCGCGGACGCAAAATTGCGCAAGGCGTGCGGGCGTTGGTCGTGCCGGGCTCGCAGCAAATCAAACGCGAAGCAGAAGCACGCGGCTTGGACAAAGTGTTCAAGGACGCGGGTGCCGAATGGCGTGAATCCGGCTGCTCCATGTGTTTGGGGATGAACGGCGATCTCGTAGCCGCCGGTCAATACACCGTCAGCACCAGCAATCGAAATTTCGAAGGACGCCAAGGCGCTGGCTCTCGCACTTTACTCGCGAGCCCGGCAACCGCAGCGGCTTGCGCCATTCACGGCAAAATCACAGATCCACGGGAGTTCGCATAATGGAGCCCATTCGCGCCATTGAATCGGCAACCGTCGTATTGCCCTATACCGACATCGATACCGATCAGATCATTCCTGCGCGGTTTCTAACGACCACGACCAAAGAAGGCTTGGGCCAAAACCTATTCGCGAACTGGCGCTTCGACAGCGACGGCAAGCTCAAACAAGATTTCGTTCTCAACCAGTCCAACGTGCGAGGCTCTCAGATTCTGGTTGCAGGACGTAACTTCGGTTGTGGTTCATCGCGCGAGCACGCGCCATGGGCTTTGCTCGATTTCGGCTTTCGCGCCGTCATCAGCACCGAGATCGCGGATATTTTCCGTAACAACTCGCTCAAGAACGGCTTGCTGCCGGTGATCGTCGACGAGCAAACGCACGCGTGGCTGCTCGCAAATGCAGGCGCCAAGATTCGCATCGATTTGGAAACCAACACGCTGTCGTTGCCGACCGGTGTTGCCGTCAAGTTTCCCATCGAAGCGTTCGCACGCTTCTGTCTGCTGCAAGGCGTGGATGAAATGGGTTACTTACTGAAGCAAAACGACGCAATCGTAAAATACGAACAGGCGCATCAATGAAAGCACGCATCGTTGTATTGCCGGGCGACGGCATCGGCCCCGAAGTCACGGCACAAGCCGTACGCGCACTCGAAGTAATTGCTCGCAAGTTCGGTCATGAATTTGCGATGGAACAGCATTTGATCGGCGGCGCGGCCATCGATGCAACAGGCTCTCCCCTGCCTCCCGAGACTGAGAAGGCATGCAAAGAAGCGCATGCGGTGCTGCTCGGTGCCGTGGGCGGACCGAAGTGGTCGGAACCGCAAGCCAAGGTGAGACCCGAACAAGGATTGCTCGCGATCCGCAAAGCGCTCGGGTTGTTTGCAAACTTACGTCCCGTATCTTTGCATCCAGCGCTGCTCGATGCTTCGCCGCTCAAGCCTGAAGTGTTGCGCGGCACGGATATCATGGTCGTGCGCGAACTCACCGGCGGTATTTACTTCGGCGAGAAAACTCGTACTGCAACGTCCGCGAGCGATCTTTGTTCGTACACCGTCGAGGAAATCGAACGGGTCACGCGTATCGCTGCTCGATTGGCGCAAGCGCGGCGTCGATATCTAGTCTCCATCGATAAGGCGAACGTCTTGGAAACCTCGCGCTTGTGGCGCAGCGTGGTCGAGCGAGTCATCCAGAACGAATTCCCGGATGTAAAACTCGAGCATTCGCTGGTCGACTCGGCGGCAATGCACTTGATCAAACACCCCGCGAGCTTCGACGTGCTGCTGACTGAAAACATGTTCGGCGACATTCTCACGGATGAAGCTTCGATGCTTGCGGGCTCCATGGGACTGCTGCCTTCCGCGTCGTTGGGCGCCGGCAAATTGGGGCTGTACGAACCCATTCACGGTTCGGCGCCGGACATCGCCGGCAAAGGGATCGCCAATCCTTACGGCACGATGCTCAGTGCGGCGCTCCTCCTGCGCCATTCACTGGACCTGCCCAAAGAAGCGCAAGTCCTTGAAGCAGCAGTCGCAAAGGCCGTCTCCGATGGCGTGCTGCCCGCCGACGTCAGCGCTGGAAAGACGGCGGCCAGTACCGCTGCGGCGGGCGACGCGGTCATCGCCAGAATCTAGCGAAATAGCGTAAGTAGTTGTTACCGAAAGAATTTAGG
>Ga0207667_10005118_pt1 | contig 16010 bp, 16 predicted proteins | sample KBSCornC52_FD_184301 | JGI IMG/M metagenome (GOLD analysis project Ga0207667, IMG submission 184301) | Corn rhizosphere microbial communities from Kellogg Biological Station, Michigan, USA - KBS Corn C5-2 (SPAdes) (version 2) | ecosystem: Host-associated > Plants > Roots > Rhizosphere > Soil ... | reverse complement strand
CGTTTTAAATTTCGCCAATGTCTGGTTCCGGCCCTGTACTTGAGAATGAGTTGCATCTATAAAAGCGGATGAAACTCATTTGCCGGACGGCATGCGCAATCCCTTTCTGATCGGCGCCTTCCTCCTCGCCCCGTTCGCCTGCCTGGCTGTTCCCGCCTGGGCGGTGCAGGAATTCTATGTGGGCGAACCGGTGGTGAAGGAGGGCATGCAGATCGTGCCCAATTATCTCACCGGCGTGGAGATGGACCGGATGCCCGCCGGCATGGGCATGACCAAGGACAGCGTTCATCTGGAAGCCGATGTCCATGCCACGGGCGATGAAGCGCATGGCTTCGCAGAAGATGCCTGGATCCCGTACCTCAACATCAGCTTCGAGCTGACCAAGGACGGCAACAAAGCTTACAAAAAGACCGGCCTGCTTTTCCCCATGACCGCCAAGGACGGCCCCCATTACGCCAATGGCGTCGATATGGCGGGACCGGGCACCTACCATTTGACCTACATAATTTCGCCGCCCACCAGCCATGGTTTCATCCGCCATGTCGACAAGGCATCCGGCGTGCCGGACTGGTGGAAGCCGATCAATGTCAGTTGGACTTTTTCTTTTCCGAGCAAAAACAAATGAAAAAAACGACTCTCTCGCTTTTTCTGCTGATGGCCGTGAGCGCCTCTGCGCCGGTGCTTGCCGCCGATCCCATCAAGGTGACGTTGCAGAACCATAAATTCACGCCGTCGGAAATCCGCGTGAAGGCCAACACGCCGTTCCTGATCGCGCTCACCAACAAGGACGCGACGGCGGAAGAATTCGACTCCACCGCGCTGAAAGTGGAAAAAGTCGTGGCGGGCAATTCCAGCGGCAATATCCGCATCCGCGCCCTGGCGCCGGGCCGTTATCCTTTTGAGGGCGAGTATCATGCCGGTACCGCCCAAGGCGTGGTGGTGGCCGAATAATGCTGTCCGCGCTGCTCATCGTCTTCCGTGAAGTGATCGAAGCCGGTCTGATCGTCGGCATCGTTCTGGCTGCCACCCAAGGCGTGCCCCGTCGCGGACAGGCGGTATCGGGCGGTGTGCTGGCCGGTGTTTTGGGCGCCTGCGTGGTGGCCGCTTTCGCGGGTGAACTGGCGGCGCTGTTTCAAGGCAACGGCCAGGAATTGTTCAACGCCTCGATCCTGCTATTGGCCGTGACGATGCTGACCTGGCACAATGTCTGGATGGCCAGCCATGGCCGGGAGATGGCGCGCGAACTCAAGGCCGCGGGCCATGACGTGGTGACCGGCAAACGCACCTTGGCCGCGCTGGGCGTGGTGGTGGGCGTGGCGGTCCTGCGCGAAGGCTCCGAAGTGGTCCTGTTCCTTTATGGCATTGCAGCCCAGGGTGGCACCACCAATGCGGGCCTTCTGGCAGGCGGGGCGCTGGGCCTTGCCGCCGGGGCGGCCATTTCCGCGTTGATGTATTTCGGACTGCTCACCATCCCGGCCGGGCGGCTGTTCCAGGTGACCTCCGGTCTGATCACCCTGCTGGCAGCCGGCATGGCGGCCCAGGCGGTGCTCTTCCTGCAGAATGGCGGCTATATCAACGTCCTGAATGGCACGGTCTGGGACACGTCCTGGCTCTTGCGGGAAGACAGTATTCCCGGGCGCCTGTTGCATACATTGATCGGCTATGTTGAAGCGCCGGATGGCGCCCAGCTTCTGGCGTACATTGTCACGATCGCGGTGATCCTGGTCCTGATGCGCCTGATCGGAAAGCCCGTGCCCCGGCCCCGCCCCCAGCCGGCGGAATGAGCGGCCGCAATTCATTTCGAATTGAAGAGAATTTTCCAGACCGTTGGTAATCTTCCTCCTCTAGCGTCGCCAAGGGCTAGTGGAACTGCGGTGTGGCTGGGAACGAACATGATGCGGAGATCCGCGCGGCGTTGATCGCAGCGGCGCGCGCGCAGGTGGGCCGCGAAGATAACTCGCATTTCAACATCCGGAGCCTGTGCGAAGAAGCGGGCGTCGCCAAATCCGAATTCCGCCGCTTCTTTCCGGACCGGGAAGCCCTGATCGCGGCGGTCCTGGAGGATGATGTCGCACAGTTGCACCAGATCGCGGATGCGGCGGCCGAGCCGCGGGCGAGCCTGGCGGTGGCAAACGGGCCGCCGGTTTCGGCGCCGTCTGCCGATGCCTGGCTGGAACGGCGCCTGAGGGTGTTCGAACGCGCCTTGGCCGGTCTGGAAACGCGGCAGGAGAAAACGGAGCAATTGCTCAACCGGAGCGTGGCGCTGCTGGAAGAAAAGATCGCCCAGCCGGTCCCTCATCCCGTCTTTCATGCAGGCGCACTGTCGAGCCCGCCGCCATCCGCCGCCGCGCCGGTCGCTGCGCCCGTGCCGCAACCTCTTCACGTGCCGCAACCTCTTCAAGAGACTCCCATTGTCGAGCCGCGGCCGGTGGCGAAGCTCACGCCGATACCGCCCCTGGAGCCGGAGGCCCCGCCCGTTTCGCCCAAGGAGATGGAAGACTTGTTGGCCAATGCCCGCCGGTTGGCGCGCGAAACCGTCGTCGAGCCGCCACAGCCCAAAACCAAACGCCTGCCGGGCTGGATGTCCAACTGGATGACTTGGGTGGCCGTGGGATGCCTTGCCATGATGGCGTTGACCGCCTTGATCTTGGGAACCATCGCCGGCGCTTCGGCCGGGGGTGACGGGATCAGCCATCGTCAGCTTGCTCATCCCACCTTGGCGCAGCTCACCGCCCTGGCGGGCAAAGGCGATGCCCGAAGCCAAACCGCCCTGGCATTCTCCTATATCGAGGGTAAGCGCGACGCCGCATCGGCCCTGCGCTGGGGACTGGCGGCGGCAAAGCAGGGCGTGCCGATGGCGCAGTATCTGGTCGCGACGCTTTATCAGGAGGGCCCCCAGGCCGATCCGCACCAGGCTTTTGCGTGGTTCGAGGCGGCGGCGATGCGCGGCAACGTCAAGGCGATGCACGATCTGGCCATCGCCTATGCCGAAGGGCAGGGGACCCAGCGCGATCCTGCCCGCGCGGCGGCCTGGTTCAACCGCGCGGCCAAACAGGGCTACATGGATTCCCAGTTCGATCTGGCGGTTCTTTATGAGCGCGGCGATGGCGTGCGCCAGAACCCCGAGGCTGCATTGAAATGGTACCTGGTCGCTGCCGGGGCCGGCGATGTGCAGGCCAAGGGCCGCGCAAGCCAACTCGCGAGCGAAATGCCGTCTGCCGCCGTGGCGCGGGCCAAGGACGCGGCCGAGAATTTCATTCCGGTTGAGCGCGACCAGGCGGCCAATACGCTCTAGGCGTCTTTCTGGCTTCCATAGTGCTGCGCCCAGATCTTCGTGAATTCGGCGCCGAGAAGGAATATCTGGGCCGAATAATAGACCCAGACCAGAAGCACGATCACCCCGCCCGCCGCGCCGTAAATATTGGCCACCAGGAAGCGCGACAGATAGAACGAAATCAACGCCTGTCCCGCAACGAACAGGATCGCGGTTCCCACAGCGCCCACGATCACATCGCGCCAATAGAGCGCCTTGTTGGGGACCAGCTTGTAGATGATGGCGAACAGAAAAACGATCCAACCGAAAGACGATCCCAGGTTGATTGCGGCGACGACGGGTTGGCTGAGCGATGTATATTGGGCCAGAAAGCGTCCCAGCATGCCAATCCCTGTCGCGATCACCAGCGACGCCATGAACAAAAAGCCCATTGCCACCACCAGGGCCAGGCTGAGGATGCGCCCCCGTATCACTTGATGCAGATAGGATTCGGTGCGGGGCGCTTTCCAGATCACGTTGAGCGCGTCTTCCATCTCGGTGAAGACGCCGGACGCCGTGATGATGAGGGCGATCAGCCCGATCACACTGCCCTGGACGCTGTGGTGAATGCCGCGCACATGCACGATGGCGTCCTGCAGCAGGTTGGCGCTTTCCGGACTCATCAATTGGATCAGCTGATAATGCACCGCGTAAGAGGCTGCGGCGGGCCCCAGGAACATGCCGGCGATGGCGGTGGCGATGAACAAGACCGGGGCAATGGCGGTCACGGCGTAAAAGGCGATCGCCGCGCCCCGCGTCAGCGCATTGTCTTCCAGGAAGGCGTTGAACCCCTCCTTGAGCAATTGCCATGGATGCAATCGCAGGTATCGCACCGACTTGCCTTTCCTGGTGGTTAAAAGTTCAACGCATGGGAACTTTACGCGTTTCCGGACATCCTTGAAGCCCAATCGAGGCTCAGGCGTTTGGCTTGTATGTCCTTGGTTCCACATGTCGAAAGCTCGCAGCTGCGCGCGTTCTGGCACGACCGGATCGCCTCCGATTTCCGGGATTTCCGCTTCACCTGGGGTGGGCTGGCGCGCTGGACGGGAATCATCATCGCCGCGTTTCTGATCGCGGCGATCATCACCCTGTATTTTCTGGATTGGAACCAGATGCGAGGTCCGGTCTCCCGCTACGCCTCTCATCGTCTCGGTCGCCCCGTCCGCATCGAAGGCACGTTGGGTGTCGATCTTTTCCGCCGCCAGCCACATGTGTCGGTGGGCAACCTCTTTATCGGCAATCCGTCATGGGCCGCTCAGCCTCAGGCGATGCGGATCGAGCGCGCCGATGTAGAATTTCGCCTCTGGCCCGCCTTGTTCGGCCATCTGGTTCTGCCACTGGTGGCGTTGGAACGGCCGGATATTCGTGTGCAGCGCGCCGAAGACGGGCGAAGCAACTGGGATGGCGGCGGCGGTGGCGGCTGGAAAATTCCTCCCATCCAGCGCTTCTTGGTCCGCGAGGGACATCTGGAAATTGACGACGCGGTCCGGCGGTTGAAATTCACCGGCACGATTTCATCCAGCGAGGAAGCGGGCCGTGGAAATTCCGCCTTTCAATTGGACGGCGATGGAACCCTCAATGCCAATACGTTCAGCGCGCAAGTTCACGGCGGGCCGCTGATCAATGTGGATCAGAGTGTGCCCTATGCCTTCCAGGCTGATGTCCATAGCGGACCCACGCATGTCGTGATCGATGGCCAGATCGCCCATCCGTTCCATCTCGATCGATTCGGTGCCCGCGTGCTGGCAAGCGGCCAGACCCTGTCCGAACTCTATTACCTGACGGGCGTAACGCTTCCGGGCACGGCGCCTTATCGGCTCAATGGCACGCTCAAGCGGGACGGGACGCTCTACAGCGTCACGGACTTGACCGGCATGGTGGGAAATTCGGACCTGCACGGTTATCTGACGGTCGATGTCGGCCAGGCTGTCCCCAATCTGGGCGGGCATCTGTCGTCTCGGGTTTTGAATTTCGATGATCTGGGTCCCTTGCTGCGGGGCGGCAAGACGGTTGCGCAAGCCGGCGCCTATCTGCTGCCGGACGTCACGCTGCACACCGAAAGGCTGCGCCAGATCAATGGCGAGGTAGACTATGATGCCGACGCCATTCGCAGCCGCGATTTTCCTTTGCGCGGGCTCAGCACCCATATCAGCGTGCAGAATGGGGTGATGCGGCTGAAACCGCTCGCATTCAGTTTCTCCGCCGGAAAATTGTCCGGCATGCTTTCCATCGACGCCCACAAGGATGTGCCGGTGACATCGGTCGATGCCAGGATCACGGACGTCCATATCGAGCATTTCATCAAGGGCAACGAAAAACCTTTATCGGGAATAGTGGAGGCGCGGGCCCAGATGCAAGGCTCGGGCAATTCGGTCCATAAGGCGGCCTCCAGCGCCAATGGCGTGTTCACCGCGGTGGTGCCGCAAGGCGCTATGAAGAAATCCCTGGCCGAATGGGCGGGCGTCAATGTGCTGAGTGCTTTGGGCCTGACCCTGGCGGGCGATCAATCCGGCACCGCCTTGCATTGCGCCGTGATGCATTTCGGTGTTCGCGATGGCCTGCTCGCATCACAGCAGATCGTGCTCGATACCGATCCCACCCGCATCGATGGTCATGGAACCGTCAACCTCAAAGACGAGACCATGAATGTCACCTTGCAGGGCAAGCCCAAGCATTTCCAATTCCTGCATCTGAACGCGCCGATCACCATGTCCGGCAAGCTGGATGCGCCCAAGCTGGGCGTGGACAGCAAGCCCGCTATCACGCAGGGCGCGATAGGTGCCGGTCTGGGATTGTTATCGCCCTTTGCCGCCATCCTGGCCTTCATCGATCCCGGCCTGGCCAAGGATGCCAATTGCGCTGGTCTGCTGGCGGACGCAAAGAGCCAGGGCGCGCCCGTCAAGGACTCGGCGGTGAACAAGGCGCGGGCGGCGCAGCCCGCCCGGTAAGGGCAAAAGCAAGGGCAAAATTTTTGCACCTGCGTCTTGCGGTTCCCCGCGGGTTCCCCATCTTTGCAGCGTGGATTTAGGAGGGCCTTGGCCCCATGAGGATTTCCGGGACTATCCCCAAACTTCTCGTCGCGATGGGCCTTGTGCTCGGTCTGGCGGGATGCGGCGTCAATTCCATTCCGGCCAAGGATGAAACGGTGAAGGCGCGCCTGGGCGATGTGCAAGCCGCCTATCAGCGCCGCAGCGATCTCATTCCCAATCTCGTCGCTACCGTGCAGGGCTATGCCGCACAGGAAAAGACGGTGCTGACGCAGGTGACCGAAGCGCGCGCCCAGGCCACCCATGTCTCGATCGATGCCTCCACCGTCACGGACCCGGCGGCGTTCCAGAAATTCCAGCAGGCCCAGGATCAATTGTCCGGCGTGTTGGGACGGTTATTGTCGATCACGGAAAACTATCCCGACCTGAAATCGAACCAGAACTTTCTGGCGCTGCAGTCGCAGCTGGAAGGGACGGAGAACCGGATCGAAATCGCGCGTCGCGACTACAACGCCGCGGTTCAGGATTATAACACTGAACTGCGCACCTTCCCGGGCGTGATCTGGGCGACCACGATCTATAAGAGCCAGAAGCCGGCCGTGCAGTTTGCCGCCAGTGCCGCCGCGCAAAGTGCGCCGGTGGTGAATTTCAATCCTCCGGCCGCACCCGCGACACAGCCGCCGCCCGCGCGGCCGTAAATGCGATTCGTCGCGCTTCTGATCGCGTTTCTGTTCTCGGCGCTGCCCGCCATGGCGGCGCCGAGCTTTCCGACTTTGACTGGGCGGGTGGTAGATGACGCCCATATCCTGTCGGAACAGACCAAAGGCGATCTCGACCAGAAGCTGGCGGGCCTGGAGGCCAGCAATTCCCGCCAGCTGGTGGTGGTGACGCTGCCGTCGCTGCAGGGTTATGAAATTTCCGATTATGGCTATCAGCTGGGCCGGGCCTGGGGTATCGGCCAGGCCAAGCTGAACAATGGCGTGCTGTTCATCATCGCACCCAATGAACGCAAGGTGCGCATCGAAGTGGGATATGGGCTGGAGCCCATCCTCACCGATGCTTTGTCGGAATTGATCATCCAGCAGGCGGTGCTTCCAAGGTTCCGTACCGGCGATTTCAATGCCGGAACCGAAGCCGGCGTGGCCGCATTGATCCAGCAATTGTCGCTCGATCCCTCGACCGCCGAAAAAAGGGCCGCGGCTGCCGCGCAGCAAATGAAGAACCGTGGCGGCAGCGGTGCCAATCCGCTGTCCATCCTGCTGATCATCCTGTTCGTCTTCATCGCCCTCAGCCGGTTATTTCGAGGTTTCGGCTTTTGGCCTTTGCTGTTCCTGGGCGGGATGGGCGGTGGAGGCCGTGGCTATGGCGGATATGACGGCGGCGGCGGTGGAGGCGGTGGCTGGAGCGGCGGCGGTGGCGGCAGCTTTGGCGGCGGCGGGGCATCGGGAAGCTGGTGATGCTGACAAAATCCGATCACGAGCGCATCACGGCGGCGATCGCGGAGGTCGAGCGTAAAACCTCCGGCGAGATTTTCTGTGTTCTGGCCCACGAAGTATCGCGCTATCGCGAAGTGCCGCTGGCTTGGGCGGCCATCGCGGCTTTGGCTGTTCCACCGGCCTTGGTGCTTTCCGGACTGCATCGTCTGGCGATGGTGGATATTTTTTCCAGCTGGACTGATGACAGCGTGCGGGGCGTCGAAGGGCTTATCCTGCGAACCTTGTCCACCTACACCTTGCTGCAGGCGGCGATCTTTCTTTGCGTCGCGCTTGTGGTGGCGCTTCCGCGCGTCCGCCGTTTCATGACGCCGCAATTTCTCAAGCGGCATCGCGTGCGCCAGGTGGCGCGGCATCATTTCGCGGCCGCGGGCGCACGGCTTTCCAAGGCCGAACCGCATATCCTGATTTACGCCTCCCTGCATGACCGGCAGGTGGAGCTGGTGGCGCACCGCGCCATTCATGAAGCGGTGGGCGAGGGGCCTTGGAACGCGGCGGTGGCGGCGGTGATCGAAGGAATGAAAGCGGGCAAAGCGGCGGACGGCTTCATCCATGCGATCGAAATCTGCGGCGGGGCGCTCGCCATGCATTTTCCGCCGAACGGATCTCCCAAGAATGCCTTTCCCAACAGCGTTCTGGAAACCTGACCGGCGCGCTATCCTCTTCTTCCGTTGAAGGGGGAAATCTATGTCGTTCACCCATTGGCTGGCGTTTCTGGTCGCGTCCAATCTCTTGCTCGCCATACCGGGCCCCACGGTGCTGGTGGTGGTGTCCTACGCACTGGGGCATGGACGCCGGCCTGCGGCGGCCGTGGTGGCGGGCGTCACCTTGGGCGATTTCACCGCCATGACATGCTCGATGCTGGGGCTGGGTGCGATCCTGGCGGCATCGGCCTTTGTCTTCACCGGACTGCGCTGGCTGGGCGGCCTCTATCTGATCTATCTGGGATTCAAACTCTGGCGCGCACCGGTCGTGACACCGGATGCGTCGGCGCCCGTATTGTCGTTGAAACGCATCTTCGCCCATGCCTATGCAGTGACCGCGCTCAATCCCAAGAGCATCATTTTCTTCATCGCCTTCGTGCCCCAGTTCATCGATACCGCGCGCCCCTTCGCGCCGCAGGTCGCGATCCTGGAAGCGACATTCGTGATCATGGCCGGGCTCAACGCGGCGCTATACGGCTGGCTGGCGTCCAAAGCGCGCGAGAAGCTGAAGAACCCGCGCGTTCAGCGCGCCGTCAATCGCACCGGCGGCAGCGCATTGATGGGCGCGGGTGTTTTGGCCTTGGGATGGCGAAACAGCTGATTCGCCGGCGGTTTCATAGCGGAACTTCGTTGCGATTGTAACAATCCGCAACCATTGCCGCCGCCCGCCGTTACCTTTCGCAGATGACGATGGAGCGGCCCATGACCAGGCAATCCATATTGTTCAGCGTCCTGGCGATCTGCCTGGCAGTAATGTCAATGTCGATGGCGCCGAAGCCCTTGCCTCCCGCCCCTGCTGAGCCCGCTACATCGTCCATGATGCCGATCCACGCCCTGACAGGCGTGGCGTTTCACGCGGTGTCGGGCGCCTATTAAGTTTTCTCGCCGCCTTCTCGCGCCGAACTCCTCTTTTTGATTGTTGACCTAGCTTTTCAGACCGCGTCAAAGCCTTGCTAAGGCTTGAGGCTGCCGATAGTTGTTAACTACCGGATACTGCAACCGCTTGTCGCTTCCCTGATCGCTCCGATAATTTCTGCTCGTGGCCTGGGCGTACAAAAATGTGGAACAACCTGGTCGAAAAAGCCATGAGCCTTTCTTGGTTGACGCCAGTTCGCGTTCAACGCATTGCCGTCTGTTGCGCGCTCTTAAGTGCGCTATTTCTTGTCATGGATGTCTTAAATCACGACAAGTGTGGCGGCCTTCTGGATCGGCACGGAGAGGTGCTGGGTCGCGATTTCGCGAACTATTGGTCTGGAGCCCAGCTGGCCGCAGCGAAGAAGACAGAAATTGTATATGACATACGAGCATTTCATGCATTCCAAGAGGCGCATGTTGCACCAGAAAAAGAGCTGCGCTGGTATGCCTATTCACCCGTCGCGCTTCTGCTGTCCCTCCCAATTGCGGTGTTCGGTTACCTTCCGGGACTGATCTTCTGGCAGCTCGCGGGGGGGCTAGTTTGTGGTGTCATCCTCGCGCGACTTGTGGGCTGGCGGTTGGCTGTGCCCTTGGTCGTCGCACCCCCCGCCTCCTACTTCAACGCGGTCGCCGGACAGAACGGAGCCTTTACAGCGGCGCTGATGGCGGGCGGAATTATGCTGCTTAGGCGAAGACCGGTTATCGCCGGCATTTTATTTGGAGCCATGTGTTTCAAGCCCCAGCTCGCCCTATTGATACCGGTGGCGTTGGCGGGCGGGGGCTATTGGCGGTCACTCGTGACCTTCGTTGTCACCGGCATTGTACTTTTTGCTGCGAGCGTCGCGTTCTTCGGGCAGAAAGCCTGGGTCGCGTACACGAAGATCGCGCCCAATAATCTCGCCATATTGCAGTCCGTCGACTTGAACTGGCACCGCATGCCTTCTGTCTATGTGATGGCTCGGACTTTTGGTATGAGTTCGCTGACTGCCTTTGGTGTTCAAGGCCTTTCGTCACTGGTCGTCTCGGCGGTTGTCTTTGTAATCTGGAAAAAGGAGATCTCGATCCTGATTAAAGGAGCGGCCCTGGTAATTGGAACGTTTCTCGCCACGCCATACGCTTGGGATTACGATATGGTGATGATAACATTTGCAACGGTATTCTTTTTCACCGGCAAAGAGACGACTTCACGATTTGAAAAGCTCGCAGTTGTCACCGCGATGCTTGTCCCGCTCTTAGCTCTCATCATCGCAAACAAAACAGGTCTCCAACTAGGGCCACTGGCTATTGGGGCCGCGATGTGGGCGATCGTGGCACCTCTAGTTCCGCCAGTTCTTCGGTGCGATCTTCGCAAGGGGGCACGTATGGCTCCTGCGAAATCCGCCTCGGAAATGTGATACACCGAATGAGCGTGGCTTTCGCGCTCGATCTTCGCAGTCTTGTCGCCCATGCCGCCATGCTAGAATCATGACGGACTGGAGAGCCAGAAACGCTTGAGGAACGGATTTGAGGAACGTCGGGGAACGGATTGACGGAAAGCGCGAAAAAAGCGAATAGAAACAAAGCGCCGGCTTAGCTCAGTTGGTAGAGCACCTGATTTGTAATCAGGGGGTCACAGGTTCGAGTCCTGTAGCCGGCACCAGGGGACCGACGTCGCGGGGCGCGCGTGTTTTTCACTCTGTCAAAACTCCTGGTTCCGCTGGAGAGTCCCAGCGATCTTCTGCTTCTGATTTTGGCCCTGGGCGCGATCTGCACCTGGTTCTCGGCCTGGCGGCGGCTGGGAATCCTGCTGGTGAGCGCGGTAACACTCGCCTTGACGATGATTGTCGTGCTGCCTGTTCCAAAGTTGCTGTCGGCACCGCTTGAAAACCGTTTCCCGCGGCCGAGCGCACTGCCGCAGCATGTCGATGGCATCATCGTGCTGGGAGGGGCGGTCGATCCGGTCATTACCCAGCGGCGGGGATTGCCATCGCTCAATTCCGATGGCGAGCGAATGACCGAGTTTGTCCGGTTGACCAAATTGTACCCCGACGCCCGATTGGTATTCAGCGGCGGTTCGGGTTTGTTGGATACCAGGCCCGGCGATATCAGCGAAGCCGATGTGGCGCGGCTGTTTTTCACGCAGCAGGGGCTCGATCCGGCCCGCGTCACCTTTGAAAATCGCTCCCGCAATACGTATGAGAATGTTCTTTTCAGCAAAGCAATGGCGAAGCCCCGGCCGGACCAGACCTGGCTGCTGATATCTTCTGCGCAAGCGATGCCGCGGACGGTGGGTATTTTCCGCAAGCTGGGCTGGCCCGTCATGGCGGTCCCGGTTGCGTACAAGTCGGACAGCCCCCAGAGCTATTTTCTTGGGGACGATCTGCGCGAAGTGGATCGGGCTGTTCACGAATGGCTGGGGCTTCTGGTCTATCGGGTGACCGGAAAGACGGATGCGCTGTTTCCCGCACCTGCCGCGGGCCGATGATCGGCGGCGAGCCTTTCATAGCTGGTCATTCCCGCCTGACGGGCCAGCCCCCTCGCTTCCCGACCCGTCCCCTTGTATGAGGGACCGCCGCCACACGGGTACAGCAGCATTGCCATGAAACGCGTTCTGATCACGTCCGCCATCCCCTCCGTCAATGGCGTCAAGCACCTAGGCAATCTGGTGGGCTCGATGCTGCCGGCGGATATTTTCGCCCGGTTCTGCCGGGCGCGCGGCTATGACACGATGGCGATCTGCGCCACCGACGAACATGGCGCCCCCATCGAGCTGGCGGCGCTGGAGGAAGGCGTGCCGGTGGCCGACTATTGCGCCAAGTGGCACGCGGTTCAGCGCGATCTGGGGGATCGCTTCGGCCTCTCCTGGGACAATTTCGGACGCTCTTCCTCGTTGCAGAACCGCGAGTTGACGCTGCATTTCGCCCGCCAGCTTTGGAAGAATGGCTTTCTGGAACTGCGCACCACCAAACAGGCCTATTCCGCCACCGATGGCCGCTTTCTGCCCGACCGTTATGTGATCGGCACCTGTCCGCATTGCGGTTATGACCGGGCGCGGGGCGATCAGTGCGAAAACTGCACCCGCGTGCTCGACCCGGTGGATCTCATCGATCCCCGCTCCGCCGTTTCGGGTGCGCATGACATCGAGATCCGGGATTCCACCCATCTCTTTCTCAAACAATCGGAATTTGCCGACAAGCTGCGCGGCTGGATCGAGAGCCACAGGGCAGATTGGTCGCCCATTGTCACGTCCATCGCCTTCAAGTGGCTGGATGAAGGGCTGAAGGACCGCGGCATCACCCGCGATCTGGAATGGGGCATACCTGTGCCGGACGACATTGCGGACGGCAAGCTCAAGGGCAAAGTCTTCTATGTCTGGTTCGACGCGCCGATCGAATACATCGCCGCGACCAAGGAATGGGCCGACAAAAACGGCAAGGGCGACGCCTGGCGCAACTGGTGGCACGGCGATAAGGCCAAAGACGTCACCTATTGGGAATTCATGGGCAAGGACAATGTGCCTTTCCATACCGTGGGCTTTCCAGTCACCATCATGGGCTCGCAAGAACCCTGGAAGCTGGTCGACAGGCTCAAAGGCTTTAACTGGCTCAATTATGATGGCGGCAAATTCTCCACTTCCGGCAAGCGCGGCATCTTCATGGATACGGCGCTGGAGATCGCGCCGGCCGATTATTGGCGCTATTACCTGATCGCCAATGCGCCGGAAGGGTCGGACTCCAATTTCACTTGGGAACATTTCGCCGGCACTATCAACAAGGACCTGGCGGACGTGCTGGGTAATTTCGTCAACCGGGTGACGAAATTCTGCGCCGCCCGTTTCGACGGCAGGGTGCCGGGCGAGGGTGCTTATGGCGAGGAGGAACACGCCCTGATCGCCGAGATGGATCGCCGTGTCGCTCAGTATGCGGACTATCTCGAGGCCGCCGAATTCCGCAAAGCGATGAGCGAGCTGCGGGCGATCTGGGTTGCCGGCAATGAATATCTCACCAAGGCCGCGCCCTGGACCCATATCAAGACCGACCGCGACCGGGCGGCGGTGGGCGTGCGCATGGGCCTCAATCTGGTTCATCAGTTTGCACATCTCACCTGGCCGGTGATGCCCGTGATGGCCAAGAAGATCCACGAAGCGATCCAGCCGATCGCGGGTGAGGGCGCGATCATCCCCTGGCCGGATCGGCCGATGGCCGAAACACTGGACGAATTGGAGCCTGGGCAGGCCATTCATCCTCCGGAAGTGCTGTTCGCCAAGATCGCGGACGAGCAGGTCGCGGAATGGAAAGTGAAATTCGGAGGCGCGACCGCTTAAGCGCTTTGGGCCTGGTTGAGCCGTTCCCAGCCATTGGCGCCCAAGGCTTCCAGCGGCGTGAACCGGGACTTGTAGTCCATCTTCTCGGAATCACGCACCCAATAGCCCAGATAGACGTAAGGAAGGCCCCGCGCCTTTGCCGCCTCGACATGATCCAGGATCATGTGGGTGCCCAGGCTGCGGGCATCCTCACCGGGGTGAAAGAAGGAATAGACCATCGACAGGCCGTCGCGCAGCACGTCACTCAGTGCCGCCGCGAGCAAGGTGCCGTCGGGCCGCCGATATTCCACGATGTGGGTGTTGACCGGCGTTTCCTCGACCATGGCGACATAGTCGAACAGGCCCATATCGCTCATCCCGCCGCCGGAATGGCGCGAGTCCAGATAGGTGCGCAGCAGCGCGAATTGTTCGCGCGTCGCTTCCGCCGGAACCGAGGCGCGCGTCAGGTCTTTATTGCGCCGGGTGATGCGTTTCTGGCTGCGGCTGGGGACGAACTCGCCGGCCACGATACGGACCGACACGCAAGCATTGCAGCCTTCGCAAGCCGGGCGATAGGCGATGGACTGGCTACGGCGAAAGCCCGAATGCGTGAGCGCTTCGGAGAGCGGCTGAGCCAGGGTGCCGGTGAGGCGGGCAAAAACCTTGCGTTCCACCCGCCCCGGCAGATAGGGGCAAGGCCCTCCGGGGGTCAGGAAAAATTGCGGAACGCGTGTGTTGCGCTGGTCAGTCACGACTCAATTATGACGGCGAGCCGCCGCTGCGCAAGAAAATACCCTTATTAAAGTATATGGGTTTGGACGGTTTCCGGCGTTTTACAAGGTATGTCCAGGCGGCGCGGGCGGCGCCTCGCGCAGAAGGACGATAGAAAGCCTGCGATTGGCGGACGCGCTGGGGTCCTCCGGCAATAGCGGTTCGGACGCCGCCTTGCCAGCCACCTCATAGATCCGGTCGGACCCCAGGCCTCCGGCCTGTAGCAGGGCGCGGGCGGCGTTGGCCCGCGCGGACGACAATTCCCAAGCCGCGCCATTGGCGGAGGCGTCATCGCCGCCGGTATGGCCGCTGATCGAGACCCGGTTGGGCAGCGTGTCGACGACTTGGCCCACCGCCGCCAGCAGCTTCTTGGTGTAGGGCATGGGTTCGTTGCTGCCCTGCTGGAACATCGGGCGGCCGTCCTGATCGACCAGCTGAATGCGCAGGCCTTGGGGCGTCTGCTCCAGCATCACCTGGTGGGACAGGTTGGCGATGTCGGGATTGTTCTGGATGGACTGGCGGATGGCTTCGGCGGCGTGGGCGAATTCGCCATCCTGCGCGTCGCTCACATTGGGGGCGCTGTTGTTCTGATTGGTGCCGTTGGCGCCTCCGATCATGCCGCTGGCCAGCGACTTCACCGGCGAAGCCGGCGAGGGGGGCGATTGCTTCTGCATCACCGATTGGGCGCCGCCGGCATGGGCCGATTCCTCGCCCATCACCTTGCCGCCCAGAACGCCGCCCGATCCGGAGACCGTCTGGGCGATCGATTGGGGCGCGAAATAGTCGGCGATACCCCGCTTCTGTTCCGGCGTGGTGGTGTTGATCAGCCACATCAGAAGGAAGAACGCCATCATCGCGGTCACGAAGTCCGCATAGGCGACTTTCCAGGCGCCGCCATGATGGCCGCCATGCCCACTCTTTTTTATGCGTTTAATAATGACCGTACCGTCGGCCATGCTGCACCACCCAATCGACCTGGCCGGGGCGGTCTTTTTGCCGTCCCTGTGCCGGAATTACCCGGCCGCGATCATGCATGTCCGGACTTAACCGAGTATGAAGCGGGGCCTGATTGGGGTTAGCTTATGCCGATGGATTCCCGCGCTTTTCGTGATGCCTTGGGCCGTTTCCCCACCGGCGTGGCCGTGGTCACGGCTGCGGGGACCGATAGCCATTTCGGTATCACGGTTAATTCCTTCACCTCGGTGTCGCTCGATCCGCCGCTGCTCCTGTGGTGCATGGATCGCCGCTCCCGGCGTCATGACGTTTTCGTAAAAGCTGCGGGCTTCACGGTCAGTATTCTTGGTACGGATCATAAAGACGTGTCGTCGCGGCTGGCGCGTCCCGGCGAACATTCGCTGAACGACATCGCGCTGATCGAAACCGAGTTAGGTCCGCCGGCATTGGCGGACTCGCTGGCGATATTCGAATGTGCTGCGGAGAAGAAAGTAGAAGCCGGAGATCATACGATTCTACTGGGCCGGGTTTTGCGCTTTTCCTGCCCATCGGCGTCCGCGCCGCTGGTTTTTTCCGTGGCAAATATAGCGC
>Ga0207667_10005113_pt1 | contig 16018 bp, 19 predicted proteins | sample KBSCornC52_FD_184301 | JGI IMG/M metagenome (GOLD analysis project Ga0207667, IMG submission 184301) | Corn rhizosphere microbial communities from Kellogg Biological Station, Michigan, USA - KBS Corn C5-2 (SPAdes) (version 2) | ecosystem: Host-associated > Plants > Roots > Rhizosphere > Soil ... | reverse complement strand
ATGCTGCAGGTGGAAGGGGCAAAGGCCGCGAGGGAGCGCGCCGCATGTGGGGCATAGGCCAGTTGGCGAGCCCGAATGCGGTGACGGCCGAGCCATCCCGCAGCCTCAATAAGCAGCCCGCGGTGTGAACGGCACGACCGTCAATCATTTCTACGAGAAATTACTACTGTTGAGCAGTCGAATGAATACGGCGCCTGCACGCCGGATTGCCGAGAAGCGGCATGCATTGATGCTCGAATTCTTGCACCACTTGAGCCGCGAAACGGAGATCGAGTTCGGTATGGAGCACAAGGACTCTTAGCCAGCCCCTGCCGCCCGACACCGTTCGCGCGACGGGCGAACTGGTCGCGGTCGTCGGGAATGTCTTTGCGCGACTCAGGGCGGTAGCCGGGGATAACCGTGGCTACCTGCTAGCGGCGCATCGGTCTCACCGATATTCGGCGGTGCCCCCGCCGCTACATTTTCGCTGCCGGCAGCTTCGTCGGCCACACCGCTCTCGAGCCGGTAGAGCCACGCCAGCAGTTCGGCCACGGCTTGATAAAGCTCCGGCGGAATCCGCGAATCGAGATCGACCTGCATCAGCAGCGAGACCATCTCCGGGGCGCGATGGACGTAAAGCCCCGCCTCCTGCGCTCGCTGGATGATCATCTCCGCCACCAACCCGTAGCCCTTCGCTATCACACGCGGCGCTTTGTCGCCGCCTTTCGCATCGTAGGCGAGCGCGGCCGCGCTCTTGCGTCGCGCGCGCCGGCTCATGATCCGCTCCATTCGAACGGGTCGTCGAACAAACGGTCGATCGGCGACGGGACGGGGCCGCGCTTGGCCGCGGCATCGGCGTCGCCGCTTGGCCCGCCTGCGGCGCTAACATCGAGCGCCACATCGCGCGCCTCCACATCCGATACGTCGTTCGATGCGTCCCGCGCCTGAGCATCTGCCGCCGCCGCAGCGGCCGCCGCGCGCGCATAGGCCGATGTTGCGGAAGAAGCGGCCGGGCTAGGCGCAGTGGGCGCCGCACCCCCGATTTCGCGGATCTGCAAACCGGCCAGCTCGATGCCCGCGGCCTCGAGCCGGCGCCCGAATGCCGCGCCGCCCGACGTAAGCCGCGCCGCGCCGCCGGGGCTCGCCTGCACCCGCACGACAAGTTGCGTGCCCGTCAGCACGAGGTCGGCGTCGACGGTTCCGAGCGTGGGCAACGCAAGCGTGACGCGCGTACGCCAGGCCTGCTGCGCCTCGCCTTCCTTGGTATCGCCCGAACGCCCGCGCCGCTCCCGCTCCCGCTCGGGCTCGATCGTCCAGTCGAGCTTGGCGCCCGGCCAAACTTCACCGGTCCAGCGGAACTGCTGGGTGGCCAACACGTCGAGCTGCTGACGCACGAGCGGAATCGTGGCCGGATGGATCGACGCCGCAATCGACGAGCGCACGTCGGCCCCAAGGCTCTCGGCGCGCCGGGCGTTCCCACCGTCGAACCCGCCATCGTCGAGCGCACTCGCCTGGGCGCCGCGCCACGCGGGGCTGTCCGCGGTCGCGCTCGAATAGGGCGTGGCACCGGGATGCTGCCCGGAGGGCAGGGAAAACTGCGGTGGCACGTCACGCGGCAACCACCCGCCGCCGGCCGGCTCCGCGCCGCCTTCGCCTCCCGAATGGCTCCAATCGAGCGGCAGCTGGATCGCCTCGGCCGCCAGCCGTGTCTGCGGCTCGCTTGCGAGCGCTTCGGCGGGATAAGCGCCGGTCAGCCACTGAGCTAAATGGGATTCGTAGAATAGACCGGATTCGTTGACGGTCTGCTCGAGGGCTGCGGCGAGCGCGTCCACCGGCAAGGCGGCCGCAGCGGCACCGACAGCGACAAGGCCGCCTGCCGAGCCGGTTTGCGCGGCATCGCTAGCGGCGGCTGACCCGGCAGCACTTGCCCCGCCGGCCGCCCCCGCACCGGCCGACGCCCCGCCGCCAGGCGGGACCGGCGACGCGGCGGTTCCGCCAGCGAACAACTCGCCCGCGGCGGCCGGCGTATCGATCGCGGGTGGCGCGGGCCAAATGGGCGCCTCACCGATCACGGCGGGTGTCGCATCGCCGCCCAGGCGCGAGATGGCATCGAGCGTCAGTGCGACTTCGGAAAGAATAGCTTGGGCGGAAGCGGGCGGCGCCGGATCGGCCAGCGCGCCCGGTGCACCGGGGGAAGCCGGCGTATCGACGGTGAGCCCCGTCACGCCCGATTGGGCCGGGCTCGTGCGGGCACCTGCGCCGACGCTGTCGAGCAAACTGTCGATGCGGCTAGCGCGCATCGAGGCGAGGGCAGTGTCGATTCCAGTCATGCCGCGTCCTTGCGCTGTCGTTCAAACCGGCCAACGCCTTCGCGGACGCGCTGCGCCGCGGGTCCGAAATGGGGGATGTCCTGCGCGCTAACGCGCGCCGAACAGTTCCTTGAGCACGTGCGCCGGACGCCGCGCCGAAAAGAAGGCGGACAAACGGGCGACGCTCGGGTTGACGAGGTCGCGAATCGCGGCATCGTCGGCTAAAATCTGGCGCACCAAATCGTACTTGCGCAGCCGCTCCTGCTCATCGAGCGACACACCCGTATCGACGTCTCGCAACGTATCGACGAGCGCACGGTATTCTTCCTGCAGCTCCGTCAAATCACTCCAGAGCGCATCGCGCGCAGCACGCAGCATCCGCGATGAAACCGCGGCGATCGCCTCATAGCGCGCAAAATAGTCTGCTTTCGGATTCATCGCCACGCGCTGTCTACCCCTGCTGCGCCAAAACGCGCGCGGCTTCCGCGCCGATGGCAATCCAAGCTTCCTCGAGCGTCGCGAGCAAGCCGTCCACTTCGATCAGCATCGCCTCGTTTTGGGCGAGGTTCGCTTCCAGCAATCGGCGCGTCATGTAGCTATAAAGCGCATCGAGACGCTCGGCGATTTCTCCGCCGACTTCCTTGTTCAGCGATGCCTGCAAGCCGCTGCCGATGATCCCAATGGCCTTCCCGATCGCTTCGCCGCGCGGGCCGATATTGCCCTGCTGCAAATGCATGCGCGCCTGGGCGATCGCCTTGCGGGCACCCTGGTACAGCATCAGGATCAATCGATGCGGATTTGCGCCCATCACCCCTGTCTCGACGCCGACGCGCGCATATGCACCCGCTCCAGCGTTGCCTTGGGAAAACATCGGCGCTTCTCCTAAGTTGGTCGTAAATGTGCAGTTCTGCCCGGCGCGCCGCGAGTACGGCACGCCCTTCATATCGCAGTTATCGGACAACCGAGGCAAAGCTTTAGCCATCCGCCGCCGCCAGCGCCTGAGGCCGAGGCCTGGCCGGCCTTCCGCTTAAATCGACATCTGCATGATGTCGTTATAAGCAGCGACGAGCTTGTTGCGCACTTGCAACCCGAATTGCAGGCCGATATTGGCCTTCTGCATATCCACCATCACGTCGCCGAGCGAAACGTTCGGCGAACCGAGCTCGAACGCCTGCGATTCCCCTACCGCTTTGTTCTGGTCGCCGCTGATCTTGTCGAGCGAGCTCTTGAGCGCGGTGGCGAAGCTGCCGGCCGTCGCGGCGCCCGATTGCTCGCCAAGCGCGGTGGCCTTCGATTCGCCGGCGGCCTCGGCTGCCATCGTCTGCATTTGCTGCAGCGCCGACGTAAGCGGATTGACTGGCACGGTCATGGTCTCTCCCAAATCCGAAAAAGGAGCGAAAGGCCCGCGCCGCATAAAGGGGCGACGCACTGACCCATCACGGAGAGTGAGCATAGCAGCGGCCCTCCTCGCAAACCCGTGAAACTAGGGGGAAAACCCGCTTCTATTCGACTGATTCACTTGCCGACCGGTATGGATAATCCCAATCGTGAAAGTGTCCCGCCCCGCCCGATGCGGCTCCAAGCCCCAGACGCGGCGAGCGGACACCCCCGCATTCCGGAGAAACCCGACGCATGGATTCGCAGGCTAATTCTTTGATGAACCCCGACGCCCGCATGGGCCTTGCCAGCGCGCAGCCAGGCGCCGCCGCGGCAGGCACCCTGCAAGGCGCTGGGGTCGGCGCGGCCGGCGCCGGCGGCGCGGATCTGGGCGGTATCGCCCAGCGGCTGTCGTCGCTCTCGCAAATGCGAGGCAATCCGCGCGCGCCGCTCATCATCGCCGTCGCCGTGCTGGTGGCCGTGGTCACCGCCCTCGTCCTGTGGGGCCGGACACCCGACTATCGCGTGCTCTACAGCAACCTCTCCGATCAGGACGGCGGCGCTATTATTGCCGCACTGCAGCAAGCGAACCTCCCCTACAAGTTCTCCGAAGGCGGTTCGGCCATCCTCGTGCCGTCCGACCAAGTCAATGAAACGCGTCTGCGGCTGGCTTCGCAAGGGCTGCCCAAGAGCGGTTCGGTCGGCATGGAGCTCATGGACAACGAGAAGTTCGGCATCAGTCAGTTCGCCGAGCAAGTGAACTACCAGCGCGCGCTTGAAGGCGAACTCGAACGCACGATCCAATCGATTTCCGTCGTGCGCCAGGCGCGCGTGCATCTTGCCATCCCCAAGCCCTCCGTGTTCGTGCGCGAGCGTGAGGCACCCACCGCGTCGGTGCTCGTCAATCTCTACCCGGGCCGCATGCTCGATGAAGGGCAAGTCTCGGCGATCACGCATATGGTGGCGTCCAGCGTCGCCGACCTGCCGGTCAAGAACGTGACGATCGTCGATCAAGACGGCGCTTTGCTCACGCAGCCTTCCTCGCTCAACGGCCTCGACGCCACGCAGCTCAAATACGTTCAACAAGTCGAGCGCAACACCCAGCAGCGCATCGACGCCATCTTGGCTCCGCTGTTCGGGCCCGGCAACGCCCATGCGCAAGTGAGCGCCGACATCGACTTCACGCAGGCGGAGCAAACGGCCGAAACCTATGGCCCGAACGGCACCCCGCAGCAGGCGGCCATCCGTAGCCAGCAGACCAGCCAAGCCACCGACATGATGCAAGGCGGGGCCTCGGGTGTACCCGGCGCGCTGTCGAACTCGCCCCCGCAGCCGGCCTCCGCCCCAATCGTCGTGGCCAGCGGCACGAGCGCCGCGGGTGCGGCTCCCGCGACACCGATCAGCGAGCGCAAGGACGCGACGACGAACTACGAGCTCGACAAGCACGTGAGCCATGTGGAGCACCCCAAGGGCGGCGTGAAGCGTCTGTCCGCGGCGGTCGTCATCAACTATCAGCGCATCGTCGACGCCAAGGGCCATGCGACGATGCAGCCGCTCACGGCCGAGAAGCTCGCTCAAGTCACGCAGCTCGTGAAGGACGCGATGGGCTACGACGCCAAGCGCGGCGACTCGGTCAACATCGTCAATGCGACTTTCACGACCGAAGCCGATCCGCTTGCGAATCTGCCCTGGTGGAAGGAACCCCAAATCGTCTCGCTCGCGATGCAAGCGGCGAAGTGGCTCGGCATCGGCCTGGTCGCGCTGATCCTGTATCTGATGATGGTCAAGCCCGCGCTGCGGCGCGCCTTTCCGCCGCACGTCGAAGGCCAGGGCACGGAGGGTGCCGGCTTTGCCGGCGCACTCGACGGTCCGGGCGAGCCCGTGCTGCTCGACGGCGGCTCGCCGACGCCGATCACGACCGCGATGGAGCACGGAGACGACATGGAGCAGAACCTGCTCGCATTCGAGAACGAGAAGCACAAGTTCGAACGGAATCTCGATTACGCGCGGACCATCGCGCGCAAGGATCCGAAGATCGTAGCGACGGTTGTCAAGAATTGGGTGTCCGATGAGCGCTGAAGGAGTCACGAAGAGCGCGCTTCTGCTGATGTCGATCGGCGAAGAAGAAGCCGCTGAAGTATTCAAGTTCCTCGCACCGCGCGAAGTGCAGAAGATCGGCGCCGCCATGGCCGCGCTCAAGAACGTCACGCGAGAGGAAGTCGAGAACGTCCTGCAGGACTTCGTCAAAGAAGCCGAGCAGCACACGGCGATGTCGCTCGATTCGAACGACTACATCCGCTCGGTCCTGACCAAAGCGCTGGGCGAAGACAAGGCCGGCGTGCTCATCGACCGCATCCTGCAAGGCAGCGATACGAGCGGCATCGAAGGGCTCAAGTGGATGGACTCGCCGGCCGTGGCCGAGCTCATCAAGAACGAGCACCCGCAGATCATCGCGACCATCCTCGTTCACCTGGACCGCGATCAGGCTTCGGAAATCGCCGCGTGCTTCACGGACCGGCTGCGCAACGACGTGCTGCTGCGCATCGCCACGCTCGACGGTATCCAGCCGGCCGCGCTGCGCGAACTCGACGATGTCCTGACGACGCTGCTCTCGGGCAGCGATAACCTTAAACGCAGCCCGATGGGCGGAATCCGGACCGCGGCCGAAATCCTGAACTTCATGCCGAGCGTGCATGAGGAATCGATCCTCGAGAACGTACGCCAGTACGACGCGGACCTCGCGCAAAAGATCATCGATCAGATGTTCGTGTTCGAGAACTTGCTCGACCTCGAAGACCGTGCGATTCAGTTGCTGCTCAAGGAAGTGGAATCCGAAGCGCTCATCATCTCGCTCAAGGGCGCACCGCCCGCGCTACGGCAGAAGTTCCTGTCGAACATGTCGCAGCGTGCGGCCGAGTTGCTGGCGGAAGACCTGGATGCGCGCGGTCCGGTGCGCGTCTCGGAAGTCGAAACGCAGCAGCGCCGCATCCTGCAGATCGTGCGCAACTTGGCCGAAAGCGGCCAGATTGTGATTGGCGGAAAGGCGGAAGATGCCTATGTCTGATTCCGGCCCTTCGGACAAGAAGACGCTTTCGGCGTATCAGCGCTGGGAGATGGCTTCGTTCGACCCGCCTCCCCCGCCCGATCCTGTTCGCGAGAACAAGCTCGCGCACGAAATTCAGCGCATCAGAGCGGTGGCCCACCAGCAAGGGCTCGCGTCCGGCCATGTCGCGGGTCAGGCCATCGGCTATCAGGCCGGCTTCGACCAGGGCCACGCTCAAGGGCTGGAAAAGGGCCGGCAGGAAGCACAAGCGGAAGCCGCGCGGCTCGCGGGCCTTGCCGATACGTTCAAGGCGGCCCTCGACGGCGCCCAGACGGAAATGGCCGAATCGCTCGTTGCGCTCGCGATCGACATCGCGCAGCAGGTCGTGCGCCAGCACATCGCCCACGATCCGGCCGCGCTGCTCGCCGTCGCGAGAGAGGTGCTGGCAGCCGAGCCCGCACTCGCCGGCGCACCGCAGTTGATCGTCAATCCGGCCGATTTGCCGGTGGTCGAGGCGTATATGAAGGACGAACTCGAAACACTCGGCTGGAACGTGCGCACCGATCCTTCGGTCGAGCGCGGCGGCTGCCGCGCGCAAGCGGCCACGGGCGAAATCGATGCGACGATCGGCACGCGCTGGGAGCGCGTGGCCGCAGCGCTCGGCAAGGTGACCCAATGGTGAACGAAGTCACCGTCCAATCGTTACGCGCAAGCGGCCTGTCGCCGCTCGAGGTCGAACTGGCGCTGGCCTCGTTCAGCCCGGAAGCGATGCCCGAGGCGCGCCGTGCGCTCGGGCCGGTGACCGGCGCGCAAGCGGCGATGGCCGATCTCGATTTAGCGGGCGACGCCGACGGTGCCGAAGCCGGCGACGCCACGGGCGCCACCGGTAACACCGAGGGAATCGACGCCGATTCGACCGATGCCGCTTTTATCGACACCCCGCCGTCCCGGCATCGCGCCAATGCCCGCCCCACGCAGGCGGCGCCCTGCCGCACGCCCGCCTCGCGCACTGCGGCCCTGCCGGCCGCATTCGCACGCGACCCCGCACTCGCGAGCAATCCGTATCTGAACGCTTGGCGCGGCCGGCTCGACGCCGTGCGCGCACGCGCCGCGCTCACGCGGCCGCTCTCGGCCTGCGGGCGTCTCACGCGCGCAGCAGGCCTCGTGCTCGAAGCGATCGGCATGCGACTCGCCGTCGGCGCCGAATGCCTGATCGAGATGCCGCCCGGCAGTACGGCGCCGATGGCCGAGGCCGAGGTGGTCGGCTTTGCAGGCGATCGCCTCTTTCTGATGCCCACGACCGAAGTCGCGGGCCTGTTGCCCGGCGCGCGCGTTTATCCGCGCGAAAGCGTTCCGCTCGCCGATCCGCTCGCAGGCGCGAAGCGCCTGCCGGTCGGCTGGGGGATGCTCGGACGCGTCGTCGATTCGTCGGGGCGCCCGCTCGATGGGCTCGGCGCGCTCGATGTCACAGCCGACGCGCCGCTCTCCGCGCCGTCGATCAACCCGCTCAAGCGCGAACCGATCCAGCAGGTGCTCGATGTCGGGGTGCGGGCCATCAACGCGCTGCTCACGGTCGGGCGTGGCCAACGCATGGGGTTGTTCGCGGGCTCGGGCGTCGGCAAATCGGTCCTGCTCGGCACGATGGCGCGCTATACGAGCGCCGAAGTCATCGTGATCGGGCTCATCGGCGAACGCGGGCGCGAAGTGAAGGAATTCATCGAGCAGATCCTCGGCGAGGACGGGCTCGCCCGTTCCGTCGTGGTGGCGGCACCGGCCGATGTCTCGCCGCTGATGCGGATGCAAGGCGCAGCCTACGCAACCTCGCTCGCCGAATATTTTCGCGACCAAGGCAAGCACGTGCTGTTGCTGATGGATTCGCTCACCCGCTATGCCATGGCTCAGCGTGAGATCGCGCTCGCGATCGGCGAGCCCCCGGCGACGAAGGGCTATCCGCCTTCCGTCTTCGCCAAACTGCCGGCGCTCGTCGAGCGCACGGGCAACGGCCCGGCCGGGGGCGGTTCCATCACGGCGTTCTATACCGTGCTGACCGAAGGCGACGACCAGCAAGACCCGATCGCCGACTCGGCGCGCGCGATTCTCGACGGCCATATCGTGCTCTCGCGTGTGCTTGCGGAAGCGGGCCATTACCCGGCGATCGACGTAGAAGCCTCGATTAGCCGGGCGATGACCGCACTGATCGACGAACACCATCTTGAGCGTGTGCGGCTCTTCAAGCAGATGCTGTCACGTTATCAGCGCAATCGCGACTTGATCAACGTGGGGGCCTATTCGAGCGGACGCGACGCATTGCTCGATCGGGCGATTGCGCTGTATCCGCGTATCGAAGCATTCTTGCAGCAGGGCTTTCGCGAATGTGCACCGTTCGCACCAAGCCTCAATATGCTGGATGCGTTGTTCGAATGAGGGGGAACTGAGCGATGGCGAAGCATTTTCCGATCAAGACGCTGATCGATCTCGCGCAAAACGACGTGGATGCGGCGGCCAAACAGCTTGGCCGCGCACAACGCGAGCGCGCGGACATCGAAGCGCAGTTGGAATCGCTCGTTCGCTATCGCGACGAATATCACGCCAACTTCACGGCTTCGGCTCAAGCGGGCATGCCGGCCGGAAACTGGCGAAACTTTCAGGCGTTCATCGATACGCTCGACGCGGCGATCGAACAGCAACGGCGCCTGCTCGCATCGGCCACCGCGCGCGTCGAGGCAGCCAAGCCCGAGTGGCAGCGTCAAAAACAGAAGCTGGGCTCTTTTGAAATCCTGCAGGCCCGCGGCAACGCGGCCGAGGCGCGGGTCGCCGCACAGCGCGAGCAGCGCGACGCCGACGAGCACGCCTCCAAAATGCTGCGGATGCGTCAAGAGAACTTGAATTGAACCGCAATCAGATCGACGGGCAAGTGCGCTGCGCGCAGCCGCCCGTCCAATCGACGAACTTAGAGGCATAGCCATGTCGCCGCTTTCCATCATCGGGTCTTCCTCCGGTGCAACGAGCCCCGCGCTCGGCAGCACGGGCTCGTCCGCGAGCACGCCGGCCGTGACGTCGTTCTCGCAAACGCTTCAGCAAAGCGTGCACGCGCAGCAGCAGGCCGCGCAATCGTCCACCGCCGCCAACGCGGACGCGACCGCCTCCAACAGCTCGCACACCGCCGACGGAACGCCATCGGCCTCGAACGCGGCGAATGCGGCCAACGGCAGTAGCGCGGACGCTAGCCGCAATGCCGGCTCGGCAGCGGATGCGGCCTCGGGACCCGCCGACCCCACGAATTCGACTAGTACAGCGAGCTCGACGAACAACGACGGCACGTCGTCCTCCTCCCAAGCGAGCTCGAGCACGAAACACGGCGATTCATCGTCGGACACCCAGCAAGCGAGCCAAGGCCAAACGGCCGCTGCCGATGCAAGCAACGCCGCTGCGCAGGCCGCGGCCGCCCAAGCCGCGGCGCTGCAGCAATTGCAAGCGCAAACCGCTGCGACGACCGACGGCGCGAACCGTTCCGGCACCGACACGACGCTCGCAAGCGGTACGGCTTCGGGCGCGGCGGGCAAGGCGACCGCCCCGAAAACCGTGCGCGCGGCGCTCGAAGCCGCACTGGCCGCGCAGATGGGTATGCAAGGCGCCGCGGCCGGTGCGGGAGCCGCCGGTTCGGGCACGCAAGTGCTCGGCAATACAGGCAACTCGGCCAATACCGGCAATCTCGGCAACGGCACGGGCTCGCTGCCGCTCGGCGGCAAGGCGCTCGGTGCGCTGATCGGCGACGGCAAGCACACCGGCGCCGATGCGGCCGCCCTCGGCAACGCCGTAGCGCAAGCGGCCAAAGGCGCGGCCGGTACGAGCGCCGCGCCTGCCAGCGCGGCTGCCGCGACGGCCCAAGCACTGGCGGGCGGCGGCGACGCCACCGCAGCCATCGCAACGCTCAAGGACAATGCCGAATCGGCCCGCTCCGCACTGGCTGCGACGCAAGCAGCCTCGGCCTCCGGCGTAGCCGGCGCCGCGGCGCAGGCAGCGGCGGCGATGGGTTCGCCCAACGCGGCGGCGGCAGCGGCTTCGCTCGCCCCCCAGGTGGGCACGCCCGATTGGGAAGACGCACTGAGCCAGAAGGTCGTGTTTCTATCGAACGCACATCAGCAAAGCGCCGAACTCACGCTGAACCCGCCCGATCTCGGTCCGCTGCAGGTCGTCTTGCAGGTGGCCGACAGCCACGCGCATGCGCTGTTTGTCTCGCAGCATCAGCAAGTGCGCGAGGCGGTCGAAGCGGCGCTGCCGAAGTTGCGCGACGCGCTGGAGGCCGGTGGCCTGAGCCTGGGCAGCGCGAGCGTGAGCGACGGCTTCGCGCGCCAGGCAAACCAGCAGCAAGCCGGCAACCAGAGCAGCGGCTCGGGCCGGCGCGGCGGCGGCAATGGGAACCGCGGTCAGGGCGACGATATCGTGGCGGCGGCGCCGATCAGCACACGGCGCACAGTCGGGCTCGTCGATACGTTCGCTTGACGCAGCCGCGACCAATCGCCTGATCGCCTGATCGCTCGACGCGGCGCCAGCCGCATCGGCTTGCCGTGGGCCCCGTGCTTCGGGGCCCCGTTGTGCTGCTTATTCTTTCCGCGGTCGAGGCGCCCTCTCTTAAACGAATGAGTTGGCGTCGAATGTCCCTTCTTTTCGGCTTATCGCGGACGCGCGCTTTAGCCAACAATTCACCCTACCGCACTTACGCAAAGCATTGTCATGGCATCCACGACCGCAAATCAGCAGACCGTCGCCGTCCCGGCGAAATCGGGCAAGCTCAAACGTATCTTGCTGATCGTCTTGATCGCGATTTTCGCTGCCGGTGCCTCCGCGGCAGGCGTGTACTTCTTCCTGATCAAGCACGGCGTCACCAACAGCAAACCCGCACCGCCGCCGCCCCCGCCGCCGCCCGTGTTCTTCGCGCTCGAGCCGATGACGGTCAATTTGCTGTCCGACGACGGCCAGCACTACCTGCGCGTCGGCCTCACGCTCAAGCTCGGCAATGAGAAGGTGCAAGAAGAGCTGCAGCAGCATATGCCCGAAATTCGCAGCCGCATTCTGCTCGCGCTGTCGAACAAGCATCCCGAGGATCTGTCGACGCTCGACGGCAAACACGCGCTTGCGCAAGAACTGAAGACGCTGATCGAGAAACCGACGGATACGGGCGAGCCGCCCGTGCTGGTCGAGGCAGTCCTTTTCACAGATTTCGTGGTCCAGTAGCGCGCCGCGCCCGGCGTAGCCGCCGGGCCGAACGTGCCACCTAAAGCGTCAGTCACCAACCGCAACACCAGGGACGAGCAAACCGATGGGCCACGAAGAGTTCATGTCCCAAGAGGAAGTCGATGCACTCCTCAAGGGCGTAACAGGCGAATCCGATTCCGATACCGATCATAGCGATAAGGCGAGCGTTCGCCCATACAACATCGCGACGCAGGAACGGATCGTTCGCGGCCGGATGCCCGGCCTCGAAATCATCAACGAGCGCTTCGCGCGCCTGTTGCGCATCGGCATTTTCAATTTCATGCGCCGCACCGCCGAGATTTCGGTCGGTCCGGTCAAAGTCCTCAAATACAGCGAGTTCACGCGTAACCTGCCGATTCCGACGAACCTGAACCTGGTACACGTGAAGCCGCTGCGCGGCACGTCGCTGTTCGTGTTCGATCCGAACCTCGTGTTCTTCGTCGTCGACAATCTGTTCGGCGGTGACGGCCGATTCCATACGCGCGTCGAAGGGCGGGACTTCACGGCCACCGAGCAGCGCATCATCGGCAAGCTCTTGAGCCTCGTTTTCGACCACTACACGAGCGCTTGGAAGAGTATTCGGCCGCTGCAGTTCGAATTCATGCGCTCGGAGATGCATACGCAGTTCGCGAACGTCGCCACGCCGAACGAGATTGTCATCGTCACGCAGTTCTCCATCGAGTTCGGGCCGACGGGCGGCACGCTGCACATCTGTATGCCGTACTCGATGATCGAGCCGATTCGCGACATACTGACCTCGCCCATCCAAGGCGAAGCGCTCGAAGTCGACCGCCGCTGGGTTCGCGTGCTGTCCAAGCAGGTGCAGTTGGCCGAAGTCGAGCTCACGGCCGATCTGGCGCAGATTCCCGTCACGTTCGAGGACATCCTGAACTTGCGAACGGGCGACGTGCTGCCGATCAACATCCCCGAAAACATCGTTGCCAAGGTCGACGGCGTGCCCGTCATGGAATGCGGCTACGGACTCTTCAATGGTCAATATGCGTTGCGCGTGCAAAAGATGATCAGCGCATCGGAAAACACGATTAAGGAAACGGAATATGAGTGATCTGAACGCGACGCCGGGTGAAGGCACCCAATTCGACGCGCAAATGGCCGCCGCCGCGGCTGCCGCCGAGAGCGCGAACAAGCCCGCTGCGCTGTCCGACGAAGAGGCCAGCCTCGACGATTGGGCCGCCGCCCTCGCCGAGCAAAATTCGAACGAGACACCCGCGCCTGCCGCGGCCGGCGTGTTCCAGCCGCTGTCGAAGGTCGAATCGACGACGACGCGCAACGACATCGACCTGATTCTCGACATTCCGGTCCAGATGACGGTCGAGCTCGGGCGCACGAAAATTGCAATTCGCAATTTACTGCAACTTGCGCAAGGTTCCGTCGTCGAACTCGACGGAATGGCCGGCGAGCCGATGGACGTGCTCGTGAACGGCTGTTTGATTGCCCAAGGCGAAGTCGTCGTCGTCAACGACAAATTCGGCATCCGGCTGACCGACATCATTACGCCGGCCGAGCGTATTCGAAAACTGAATCGATAACCGAATGAAATTGATCTTGCGTCGTGCGCCGTGGATACGGCGTACGGCGGCAGCGCTAGCGGTACTGTCGGCGGCGGTGGCTGCCTCAGCGGCACTCGCGCCAGCGGCAGCGGCGGCCGACATGAACGCAGTCAACAACGCCGCAAAAATCGCATCGAGCGTCGGTGCCGGCACGGCCGTGCCGTCCATCGGCGTGGGCGCCGTGCTTCAGACACTCGTCGGTTTGGCGGTCGTCGTCGCGCTTGTCTTCGCCTGCGCCTGGCTCGCACGCCGGTTCGGCCTGCAGCCCGCGGGGCGCGGCCATCTCGTGCGCACTGTCGGCGGCGTGTCGCTCGGCGGCAAGGAGCGCGTGGCCGTCGTCGAGATCGGCGACACCTGGCTCGTGCTCGGCACCGCCCCAGGCAGCGTGCGGCTGCTCCATACCCTGCCCGCCCCCGGCGCCGGCCCGTCCGATACCGGGAGTCCGCCGAGCGGCGGCGATTCCGAGCCCGATGCCGCGCACGGCCCATTGCCCGGCACGTTCAGCTCGCGCTTTCGCGCGGCGCTGGCGGACGAAGCGCGCAAGCGGTTTTCTCGGTCTTCGGGCGGAGGCCGGTAATGTCGTCCACTTCCGTCGCGCGGCTCGCGCGCGCCGCGCTGCCCGCACTTGCGCTTCTGATCTTCGCGCTGTTGCCGCACTTCGCGCACGCGCAGACCCCTGCCGGGTTGCCGGCTTTTACGACGAGCCCCGGCCCGGGTGGCAGTACGACTTATTCGCTGAGCGTGCAGACGATGCTGCTGCTCACGATGCTCTCGTTCCTGCCGGCGATGGTGTTGATGATGACGAGCTTCACGCGCATCATCATCGTGCTCTCGCTGTTGCGCCAAGCGCTCGGGACCACCACGACACCGCCGAATCAGGTGCTCGTGGGCCTAGCCCTGTTCCTCACGCTGTTCGTCATGTCGCCCGTCATCGATAAGGCCTACAACGACGGCTACAAGCCGTTCTCGGAGGGCACGATTTCGATGGATACGGCCGTGCAGCGCGGCGTGGCCCCATTCAAGCAGTTCATGTTGAAGCAGACGCGCGAGTCGGACCTCGCGCTGTTTGCGAAGATCTCGCACTCGCCGCCGCTGCAAGGCCCGGAGGATGTGCCGCTTCCGCTGCTCGTGCCGGCGTTCGTCACGAGCGAGCTCAAGACGGCCTTTCAGATCGGCTTCACGATCTTCATCCCGTTCCTCATCATCGACATGGTGGTGGCGAGCGTGCTGATGTCGATGGGGATGATGATGGTGTCGCCCGTGACGATTTCCCTGCCTTTCAAACTCATGCTGTTCGTGCTCGTAGACGGCTGGCAATTGCTCATCGGCTCGCTCGCGCAGAGCTTCGCCTGACGCCGCAACCTCGAGGACTGCTCTCATGACGCCCGAATCCGTCCTGACGCTCGCTCACCGCGCGATGTACGTCGCCCTGTTGCTCACGGCGCCGCCGCTGATCGTCTCGCTCGTCGTCGGCCTGCTCGTGAGCTTCTTTCAAGCGGCCACGCAGATCAACGAGTCGACGCTCTCTTTCATCCCGAAGCTGATGGCGGTGACGATCACCCTCGTGATCGCGGGGCCTTGGATGCTCTCGATCGTGCTCGACTATATGCGGGAAATGCTCACCAGCATTCCTTCATTGGCAGGCTAGCGGGCATCCCCGCTTCGCCGATCGCGCCCCCATGTTCACCGTCACCTATGCGCAGTTGAACGCTTGGCTCACGGCGTTTCTCTGGCCGTTCGCGCGCATTGCTGCGCTGATCGCGGCCGCGCCCGTGTTCGGCCATACCTCGCTGCCCGCGCGCGTCAAAATCGGACTGGCTGCCTTCATCACGCTCATCGTCGCGCCGACGTTGCCCTCGATGCCTCAGGTGACGGTGTTTTCCGCGTCCGGCGTCTGGATTTTGGTCATGCAGTTCTTGATCGGCGCGGCGCTCGGATTTACGATGCAGCTCGTGTTCACGGCCGTCGAAATGGCCGGTACGCTCGTTGGGCTGCAGATGGGACTCGGCTTCGCGACGTTTTTCGATCCCAATTCGAGCGCATCGTCACAGGTCATTTCGAGCTTTCTGAACATGATCGCCGTGTTGGCGTTTCTCGCGCTCAACGGTCATCTACAGGTCATTGCGGCGTTGATCGGCTCGTTCCAATCGGTGCCGATCGACGCCGCGATGTATGGGCCGCCCGGCATGCGCACGCTGGTCGCATGGGGCGGGGCGATCTTCACGGCGGGGCTGTTGCTGTCGCTGCCTGTCGTCATCGCCCTGCTCGTGGCGAACATCTCGCTCGGCATCCTCAATCGCGCCGCCCCGCAGATCGGCGTGTTTCAGATCGGCTTTTCGGTCACGCTCTTGGTGGGCATGCTGCTGCTCATGCTGATGCTGCCGAACATGATTCCGTTCTTCGCCCGCCTGATCGAGGCCGGGGTCGACGAAATGGGCAGAGTGGCCACGGCGCTGCATTAAAAAAAACGGCCGAAGCCCCCG
>Ga0207667_10005109_pt1 | contig 16026 bp, 14 predicted proteins | sample KBSCornC52_FD_184301 | JGI IMG/M metagenome (GOLD analysis project Ga0207667, IMG submission 184301) | Corn rhizosphere microbial communities from Kellogg Biological Station, Michigan, USA - KBS Corn C5-2 (SPAdes) (version 2) | ecosystem: Host-associated > Plants > Roots > Rhizosphere > Soil ... | reverse complement strand
CGATCTCGCCACCGGATTGGGCGCGGCCCGCACACTTTTCGGCCCGAACTTCCAGCCCGGCGAAGCGCTGAAGGCACTCGTCTATTTTGCGGACGGGGACCTGCCTGCGCTGGATGAGCAAGACCAGACCCCGCTGACACGCGCATCCAGTCAGGTCGGCGAGTTGCCACACCTACGGGTTGCGTCACCGCTGGTGGACTGACCGCCGCGCGCCGCAAGGCATTGCGCTGCAACGCTTGGCATGCATCGTGCTGCATATGGGGCGGAGCAACTTCTGGTCAGGAACAGGGGCTCCGCGAACGGTCGCGCCGCCAGGCGCGGCCGTTTTTTGTTTCCACCCCTTCGGCAGAAGGGCGGAGCGAACGCGCGTAGCGCGGGCGTTGCAGGCGCGGAAGGATTCCACCCCCTTCCTTCCGCAGGAAGGGGGTCGGCGCGCAGCGCCGGGGGGATGCAGCGCACGAAGCAAAAGCCATCCCCCTCGATCCCCTTCCTCCTTCGAAAGGGGGAAGAGAAGCACGCACTCCGGAAGGGGGAAGCTGAGCCGGGTGACGCACCACGTCACCTGCCGCTCGACGTCAACAAATGTGAAATCGCCGGTGTAAAGAAATGTGAACGGGTTCCCAGGCCACGCGGAACAAGACCGGTTAGATTTTCCGCCGGGGAAGCGGCGACGGGGATTGGCACGAAAGCTGCTTCATTCCACCCGAGCTTCTGGCTCACTGGCCCGCTGGCCAGGGGAGTTCGCATCAGGGGCTTGCACTTAGGGCATTCCCAACCAGTAGACCAGTTTCCACAAGCACAGAGGAATCAACCATGAAATCCATGCAGAAGGGCTTCACCCTGATCGAACTGATGATCGTCGTTGCGATCATCGCGATCCTGGCGGCCATCGCCATTCCGGCGTACCAGAACTACCTGATCCGTTCGCAGGTCACCGAGGGCGTGACCCTGATGGACGGCGCGAAGGTAGCCTTGACCGAATACCACGCCAACTACGGGACGTTCCCGCCCAGCAACCAATCGGCTGGTCTCGGGGCCGCCGCAAGCATTACCGGCAAATACGTCACATCCGTGACAGTACAATCCGCTGCTCCGCAGATCACGTCGGTCTTCGGATCGAACGCCAATTCAGCGATTACGACCAAGAACGTCACGCTGACTGGTACCGTACCGGCCACTACGGAAAACATCCACTGGACCTGCGGCGGTAGCGTTGACCCGAAGTACCTGCCGAGCTCCTGCCGCGGCCAGTGATGGGTATTTCGCACGCGCAAGTACGCTGCATGCGCGTTGCTGCCGATCCAACCAAACCCCGCTTCGGCGGGGTTTGGCTTTTATGATGGCCCACCATGCGCAACGCTGACCGTCCCCTCAAAGGCAGGCTGATCTTCTCCCTGCTGTTGATCGCGTTGACGGCGATCACCGCCGCCATCTACTGGCCGGGCATGCATGGTCCCGTACTGCTCGACGACACCGACAACCTGCTGCCGGTTTCCAACTGGCTGGAAGGACAAATCGGTTGGCACTCGGTGGTGTTCGGGAACAAGTCCGGCCTGTTCGGACGCCCGGTCAGCATGGCCAGCTTCCTGCTGGATGCCGCCGCTACGCGATCGATGGACAGCTTTTCGTTCAAGCCGACGAATCTCGTAATCCATGTGTTATGCGGGCTGGCGATGTTTTGGGTGGCCGTGCAAGTGTTCCGGCGCTGGGAACCGACCCGCGAACATGCACGCTGGACCGCGCTTGCACTTGCTGTAGCGTGGCTGTGGCTGCCGCTGAACGTAGACACCGTGCTGTACATCGTGCAGCGGATGGCGCAACTGGCCGCGCTGTTCATGCTGCTGGCGCTCGGCTGCTACATGGTGGCGCGCGAGCAGATTACGCGCGGTCTGCGCCGGGGCTATCTAATACTGTGGTTTGGCGTGCCGGTGCTGACTGCGCTGGCGGGGCTGTCGAAGGAAAACGGGGTGCTGGCGCTGCCACTCGCGCTGGTACTGGAGTGGTTCCTGTTTCGTGACGACACTCGACGCCGCCCTGCCAGCATCAAGCTGTTCTTTGTGTTTACGGTCGGCCTGCCGGTGATTATCGGCGCAGCGTGGATCGCCGTGGACCCGGCCTTCATTACCGCTAGCTACACCGGCCGTTCATTTACGCTGGCCGAGCGGCTGTTGACCGAGCCACGGGCGCTATGGGCTTACGTACAGACGCTTCTGATACCGCTGGGTCCGCGCATGGGGTTTTTCCAGGACAACTTTCCGGCTTCGACCGGACCCTTGCACCCCTGGACCACGCTGCCAGCCCTTGTCGCTTGGGTTGCCTTGGCCATCGCGAGTTGGATGTGGCGAAAACGCAACTCACTGTTCGCGACGGGCGTGTTCCTTTTTCTGGTCGGGCAATCCTTGGAGTCTGGCCCATTTGCGTTGGAGCTTTACTTCGAGCATCGCAATTACCTGCCCTCGTTCGGGGTGCTTCTGGCCGTGGCGGGCCTGATGACATGGGCTTGGCGGAAACTGTCCGCGCCGACGCCGTTTTTCCGCACCGTGTGCGGAGGGTTACTGGGCTGTTTGCTGGCGTTGTATGCCGCGGGCACATGGGGACATGTACAGAGTTGGCGCAACAATCAGACGTTCTTCTTCGCACAGAACGTATTCAATCCCACCTCGCCGCGCTTCCAGTCGTACTTCGTGTCCGCTGCCATCGAGCAGCGTAACCTTCCCGGTGCGCTCGAGCACATTGCCATTGCCGAGCGCTACGGCGGGCCCGAACTGCGGCCTGCGGCAACGCTGTGGCGATTTCTCGCCCATTGCACGTCCAGGGTACCCGCGCCAGACACCTTGTACGATCAGTTGGCGCATCGGGCCAACGGACCCATTACCGTGCCTATCCAGGAGGGGATCGGCTATCTCGCTAACAATGCCGAGGCAGGTTGCCAGAGTTTGTTCAACCCGCGGCTCGAAACCATCCTGAAACACTGGCTGGATACCACCCCGACACCCCCAACAGCCGTCACCGTTTGGCAATCACGTTTTTTCCTCGCGCGAATCGTCGCCGCCAGCGGGCGACTGGAAGATGCTCGGGCAATCCTCAATCGCACATTTCGCGATAGTGAATACAACGGCATCGTCGGAATACTGTTGTTCCAGATCAACGGCTCACTGGGCAACATCGGCGCATGTCGCGCGGTACTGGCGCAACTGGAAAAGCAGCAAGGCCGAGGCAACCACCGGCTCGACCGCGCCGTCGCGAGCTTCCGCAAGGCCCTCGCCCATGGCGTAATCCGGCCGACGGCTCCGTCACCGACCAATTCGCGACCGAAGGGATAGCGCATGTCACGTTGGAAAGCCGCCGCACTGCACCTTTGCATCAGCATCGTGGTCGCCGGAATCGCGTCGACACTGCTGTGGGGCATCTGGTATCCGCCGCCGTACTTCCACGCGGGCGGCGCAGGCAAGCTGCTGGCGCTAGTGGTCGGCGTAGACGTGTCGATCGGCCCACTGTTGACACTGCTGGTGTTCAAGTCCGGCAAGCGCGGGATGAAATTCGACCTTGCGGTAATCGGCCTGCTGCAAGCAGCCGCGCTGGTGTACGGGTTTCATGTGCTGACCAACTCGCGGCCTGTATTCATGGCCGCCGCGGTGGACCGCTTTGTGATCGTCGCCGCGGAAAACATCGCGCCGACCGACCTGGCCAAAGCCAGCCGACCGGAGTGGCGACACCTGTCGTGGACGGGACCGGTGCTGGTTGGTGCGACGCTGCCCACCAACGAGAAGCAGGCACAGGCACTGATGTTCTCGTCGCTGCAAGGCGGCAAGGACATCCAAGATCTGCCCGAACGCTACGTGCCTTACGCCAGCGTCGCCGCCGCCATGCTGAAGCGAGCGCACCCGATGGTGCTGCTGCGCAAGATGCACCCCGACGCCGTGGGCGAAATCGACCGTTGGCTGGCGCAGCACCACCTGCGCGATGCCGACGTCGTGTGGCTACCGATCCAAGCGCGCCGCTGGGACATGGTGATGATGATGGATGCAAAGAACGGCGAACCCATTGGACCGATTCCTCTCGACCCATGGTCACATGCCTCGGCGGCGGAATGATCCATTGCAGCAATGCCATGTCAATCGGATCGAGCCACGGAGTGTTCTTGGCTCGTCGCACGTTTCGGTACGATGCGTGATCCCATGTCCGATGGACTGAGCCAATGCGCTTGAACGACCGCGCCCGCCGCTGGTTACCGTGGGGTTTGTTGGCGCTTGCCGCCGTGGCTACGGCCGCGGTGTATTGGCCGGGCCTGACCGGTGGCTGGGTATTCGACGACTACCCGAATATCGTGGACAATGCGGCGATCCACATCACGCACGGGCATGCGACACTGACGGCGTGGGTGAACGCGGCAATGTCTTCGCCCGCGAGTTTCCTGCACCGGCCGTTGGCGTCGATCACCTTCGCGTTGAATTGGATGGCGGGCGGTGGCGATCCCTGGCCGTTCAAAGTTACCAACATCATCATCCACCTCATCAATGGTGCGCTGCTGTTTTGCATGCTGCGCGTGCTGTTGCGATTGTTGGGATTGCGCCAATGCGTACTTCTCCCCTCTCCCATCGGGAGAGGGACTGGGAGTGAGGGTCCGGTTCTCGCACCAAATTTAATCCCGCGCGGAACCAAACCCTCACCCACCCCTTCGGGGCACCCTCTCCCTCCGGGAGGGGGGACAAGCAACTGCATCGACGATGCGGCTGCCACGCGCCTGGCGCTGATCGTCAGCGCCGCGTGGATGCTGCTGCCCATCAACCTGATGGCGGTGTTGTACGTAGTGCAGCGGATGGAAAGCCTGTGCCAGATATTCGTACTGGCTGGTCTTTGGGCCTACCTGCACGGGCGCTGGATGATGCTGACAGCCACCGATGCCCGCCGCGATCGCCGCGGATTCGTACTCGCCGTCGCTGGCGTCGCGCTGGGTACATTGCTCGGTTTGACGTCGAAGGAAACGGCAGTACTGCTGCCGGTGTTTGCTTTCCTGGCGGAGTGGATCCTGCTGCGGTTCGCGCGCGCATCGATCACAGGAAGCTGGATTCCGGGTTCCGTCTTCGATGCTGCCAAAGACGGCCCCGGAATAACCAACAACACCCAACCCACCGCTGACTATTCCGGCGCTGCCCATGACGTAGCGTCCGACGGCGATACGGCACAACTCTATCGTCATTCCGGGGCCGTGCGCAGTACGGAACCCGGAATCCCCGCTTCAGGAGCGGATACGCGCATCCTGTGGACGTTCGTCGTCACGCTGTTCGTGCCGGCGGTGCTTGGTTTCCTGTGGTTGCTGCGAATCGCACTGCGCCCATCCACATGGAGCGGGCGCGACTTCACCCTCGCGCAGCGGCTCTTGACCGAACCGCGCGTGCTGGTGGACTACCTGCACTGGACGTTGTTGCCCAATCCGATGGTGCTGAGCCTCTATCACGATGAAATCGTCACATCGATCGGCTTGCTGACACCATGGACAACGCTTGGTGCAATCCTGCTGCTGGCGGCGCTAATCGTGGTCGCTGTGTGGCTGCGCAATCGACGTCCACTGGTATCACTCGGCATCGGCTGGTTCTTCGCGGCGCAATTGCTGACCGCGACCGTCGTGCCATTGGAACTAGTATACGAGCAGCGCATGTACTTCGCATCAATTGGCGTGCTGCTTGCGGCAGGAGCACTGCTGCTTGGCTTGCGTTGGAGGATCGCGCTGCCGCTCCTGCGCGGATTCATTGTCGCTGTCGCGCTGTTGTGGTTTGCCGGCGCCACCAACCTGCGCGCGCGGGAATGGTCGAACCCATTGCGCCTGGCTGTCGTGGAAGCTGACCGCCATCCGGAATCGGCACGTGCAGTCTATGAGGCCGGCCGCTTGTTGCTGATCGCCTCGAATTACCAACCCGGCAAGTTGCTCGACGAATCATGGAAATACCTGCGCAAGGCCGCCGCCATCCCCGGCTCCTCTGCACTATCCGACCAAGCGATGATCATGATCGCCGATCATCATCAGCAAGGCGCCGACGCCGACTACTGGCGCTCAATGATCCGCAAGTTGCGCGGCCAGCCGACCCGGCAGGAAGACATTTCCGCACTGATCTCCCTGACCAACTGCTACGAGGCGAAAATCTGCAAGTTCGACACAGCCTGGCTGCAACGCGCCTACAAAGCCGCGCTGTCGCGTCTGGATCCGATAGCGCGCCTCCTGGGCGCCTACGCCGACTTCCAGCGCGATATCCTGCACGACGACTTGCAGGCGGAAAAATACCTCGCGCTGGCGGTTGCGGGCGATCCGAGCGAGCCGGCCTACAGGATGGACCTGACGGCGCTGTATGCACGCAATGGCCAGACGGGCGAGGCACTGAAGCAGATCGCCGAGTTGCGGCGCATGAACCTGGCTGGGCGGCTCAATGGACAGATCGCCACGCTCGAACGGCTGGTCGATGCCGGGAAAAGCAAGCCTCGACAGTGAAAGCCGCCCTCCATTCAAGCAAAGACACGCAACCATGCCCACCCAAAACCCCGAACTGCCGTTCCTGATCTTCGGTTCACCGCTGATCGAACAAGCCGAGATCGAGGAAGTCGTCGCGTGCATGGAGTCGGCGTGGCTCGGTACGGGGCCACGCGTGGCGCAGTTCGAGCGTGACTTTGCCGCGTACCAAGGCTTGCAGACTTCGCAGGTTGCGGCGGTCAATTCCGCCACGGCGGCACTGCACGTCAGCATGGTCGCGGAACAGTTGGAGCCCGGCGCTGAAGTCATCACCACGCCCATGACGTTTTGCGCATCGGTGAACGCGATCATCCACGCCGGCCTGACGCCGGTGCTTGCTGACGTTGATGCAGCCACGCAAAACATTGATCCAGCCGCGATCGAGGCGGCCATTACCCCCCGCACGCGAGCGATTCTGCTGGTACATTTCGCGGGAAGGGCTTGCGAGATGGACGCAATCATGGAGATCGCGCGCAAGCGCGACCTCAAGGTAATCGAGGATTGTGCGCACGCCATCGAGACTACTTACCACGGGCGCAAGGCTGGTACGTTCGGCGACTTCGGGTGCTTCAGCTTCTACGCCACCAAGAATGTCGTCACCGGTGAAGGCGGCATGATCACGGGCCGCGACGAGGCACGCATCGCACGCGCGAAGGTGCTGGCACTGCATGGGATGAGCAAGGACGCATGGCACCGGTTCGGCGACCAAGGTTACAAGCACTATCAAGTGGTCGAGGCCGGCTTCAAGTACAACATGATGGATCTGCAAGCTTCGATCGGCATTCACCAACTTGCACGGGTCGAGCGCAACTGGAAGCGCCGCGAAACGGTGTGGAACCGGTACATGGAAGCTTTCGCGGACCTGCCCATCGGCCTGCCCGCGACGCCGGCACCCGACACGAAGCACGCGTATCACCTGTTCACCATCATGGTGGACGAGGCGCGATGCGGCATCTCACGCGATGATTTTTTGAATGCAATGAACGCGCGCCGCATCGGCACCGGCGTGCATTACCTTTCCGTGCCGGAGCACCCGTACTACCAACAGCGCTTTGGCTGGGAACCGGAGCAATGGCCCAACGCCATGCGGCTTGGACGCCAGACGGTCAGTTTGCCGTTGTCGCCGAAATTGACGGACGCCGATGTGGATCGCGTGATAGCGGCCGTCGGCGAAATCCTCGCCTGACTCGCGGCGGCCATTGATCGCGATGATCGTCACCTGCGAAGCCTGGCAAACGGGAGCGGCGCCTGCGCCGCCCGCATCCAGTTTGGGCCTGGACCTGTGGCAATCGCCGGCCGCGCTGGAGTGGATGAGCGCGTATCTGCATGCGCGTCCTTGGCTGCTCCGTATTCGCGAAGGCGACGAGGAAGCGCGGATCGTGCTGCTGTTGCGGCAATTGAAGGCCGGGCTAACACTCGCCTCGGCCTATCCCTATGGGTGGATCGATGGCGACTGTGGTTTGTTCTGGCGCGCGCGAGGGGCGATCCGTCGTGTGCTGCGCCAACACGGTGTCGCGCGGCTTGAAATCGCGCTGAGCGGTGAAGGCCTTCAGTCGGCGGCGGCAGTAGCGGATTCGATCCGCCCTTCACTCGATGCGATCCGCCATGTGCTCGACCTCGATGCACTGGATGCGGCAGCGATGGAAAAGGCGTTCGATCCCAACATTCGCTGGGCAGCGCGCAAGGCCGTGCGCAATGGCGTGGCCGTGCGAGCCGCGACCATGGCTGACGTGGATGCGGTGCAGGCGCTCTATGCGACGACAATGCAGGCCAAGCACGCGCCCGTGAACTACGGACGCGAACGCTGGCGGGATTTGCTTTCGCAACTCGCGCCTCACGGCGCCGGACATATTTATCTAGCGCACATCGGGGAACAGCCGGTCGGCATGGCTGCAGTCGCAGACGCCGCGTTGTCGCGCCATCTGCTGCAACTGGCGGTGCCGCCCGAACACCAATCCACGCGCACCGGTGAACTGCTGGTGATGACCGCGATCCATGATGCTCTGGGTTCCGGTAAGCGCCATTTCGATTTCATGGCGAGCCGCGCCGATGACGCCGGGTTGATTGCGTTCAAGGCCAAGTGGGGCACGCGTGCCGAACCGATCCGGCACGTGGTGCTCCCGGTGATGCCCCTTGTGGCGCCAATGATTGACGCCGTGCGCTGGCTCAACCGCAAGGGAGTGCGCCTCCGTGCCCAATGAACGCGTGCGCGGCTTCGTGCAGTTGTTCGGCACCAATGTCATCACCAAGCTCGCGTGGGCGCTCACGCTGCTGTTGCTCTTGCGCATCCTCGGCGTGCAGTCGTTCGGTTTTCTCGCAACGCTGTGGTCCAGCGCAACCATCGCGGCCGGCGCGGTGGACCTCGGGACCGGTCAAGTCGTGTTGCGAGAAGGCTCCCGCGATCCGGCGGCATCGCGACCTCTTGCAACCGAAGCGCTGCGGTTGCAGCTGGTGTTGACGTTGTTGCTGATCGCTGTGCTGGCGATCGGTGGCTGGATGCTGCTGCCGGACAATGCCCTGCCTCCGTGGCAGCGTGCGTGCGTGATCACGCTGGCGGTGGCGACACCGTTGATCGATCGCCTTCAAGCCTTGTTCACCGTATGCAGCCAGCTTGGTGGTAATTACACCAGTTACACGCGGCTTCGTTCGGGCTATTTCGCCGCGGTGCTGATCGTACTGGCGGCCGTGCTCGCACTGCACGGCGGATTGCTTGCGATCAGCATCGCGTATTTCGTCCTGACGGTGATCTTCGCCGCGGCGATGGCGGCGGGCACGTGGCGGCTTCTGCCTGTGCGCAACGATGCTTCGAAAGCTGCACGACTCTCCAAACTGATCCTGCAGGGGCTCCCCTTCCTCGGTGTCATGACTCTGACACTGGCCTACGGTCGCGTGGAAGTTTCGATCCTTGGCAGCTCGGGGCAAACCGCCGCGGCGGGCGCTTATCACATCGCCTATCAGGTGGTGCTGCTGGTGTACTCGGTTGCAGGCATGTTCTTCACCATCACCTATCCCCGCCTTTATGGACACCGCGGCGACGGAGCGGCGCTGGCGTCGGATTTTCGCGACAGCGTGCGCTGGCTGTCCCTGCTGGGCTGGCTCGCGGCCCCGCCCCTGTTGCTTTATGCGGAGCCGATGATGCATCTGGTCGGCGGCGACGCCTTGGCGCGTTTTTCACCGATGCTGCGCGTGCTCGCCGTATTGGTTTTGCTCACCCCGGCTTCGGTTGCGCTGAACTTCCTGCTGCCGCTGGATCGGCTGCACTGGCGCATCGGCTGCGACGCGATCGGCGTTGCTATCGCCGTAGCTGGTGCCGTGTATGCCGCGGCGACGGCGCATCCGATCTGGGCCGCCGTGGCTGAAGTGTGCGGCTACGCGTGCGCGATGGCATGTGCGCATCTCGTTGCGCGACGCGCACTGCCCGCGGCGGGACGCATGCTGGCGGCGGAGTTTGGCGGGATCGGTTTGCGCGTGGTTCCCGCTATCCTGCTGGCATGGCTGGTTTCCTTCACGTGGTGGCTGGGTTGCCTGGTGTTCGTGGCTGTTTCTGTATTGCTGCTGATGATCACGCGCCATCCCGTTTGCGATCGCCTGCTTTCCTGGCGATCGCACCTTCGTTCTTGAAGCGCGACGATGACATCTGACAACACCGATTACGCCAAGGTTGCGGCGCATTACGATTCGCTCGCCGCCAACGGACCTTACGCGTCGCTTGCACCGGGCAACAAGGGCGGCCGCAAGGGCGAATATGTGGCGGCGGTGTTCGACGCGGCGTTGCTGCCGCGCCTGCAAGTGCACGAGGCTTTGGAGCGCGTGCTGGATTTCGGTTGCGGCACCGGAATCTTTACCCGGCAGGCTGCAGCGCATGCGCGTGAGGTAATCGGTATTGACGTCTCGCCCGGCATGCTGGAGCAGGCCGCGCAGGTGTGCGACGGATTGCCGAACGTGCGCCTGTTGCACACGGATGGCTCGCGCGTTCCCCTTCCCGACGGCTGCGTGGACATGGTGGTTGCACGGGAAACGCTGTGCTACGTGCCCGATGCGCAGATCGCGCCGTTGCTCAAAGAAATCCTGCGGGTGACGAAAGCGGGCGGTGCATTCCTGTGGCTTGAACAGGTTTCCAACGCTCCGCACTGGCAGCATCACCCGCGCGCGCCCCGTCTGGTCAAACGCAGCCCGGGCTCGTTGCGGAGCATCGCGCGGCAGGCAGGCTGGCGGGTCGAATCGGAACAATTGGTTCGCACGCCGCGATTTCCATGGATATATGCCGTGCAGGCCGGTCTCATTCCCCGACCGCTGATGCAGCGGATTGCCCGCTGGGAAGTGGCGCTCCACTCCCTGCTGCCACACGCATCGCGGCGCTGGTGGAATGCGCTATTCGTGTTGCGGAAGCCGGCCGATGGGTGACATCACCATTCGCGAGCTGTCGCGGAGCGAATACGCAATGTTCCTCGAAACGATTCCGCATTCCGCTTTCCACCGGCTGGCCTGGCTGGACGCAGTCGCCCGCACGTACACGTTGCGCATCCGCCTGCTCGGTTACGCACGCGACTCGCGATTGTGTGCCGTGACGCCATTGATGGGGCGGCGGATGGGGCCACTGATGCTGTGGGGCTCGCCGCTGCGAAAATGCGGAACGCCGCCTGCCACGCCTTTCTGCTCGCCTGTCGAAGAAGCTTCCGTAGCGCTACCGGCTTTTCGGCAATGGGCAAGGAAGCAAGGCTTCAGTTATCTGCAGATCACCATCCCGGAAGAACCGGAACTCCAAGCTGCAGCAGCTGAGCGCATCGAGCAACTCGATAATCTGGAACTTGATCTCGATCGATCGCTTGAATCAATTTGGCGAGACTTGGCGCAGCAGAAATCCGCGGTTCGAAAAGCCGTGCGTTCGGGAGTCCACATCCATTTTCGAACGACGCCTGATTTTTTGCGCATCCAAGATAATTTGCTGACTGCAACCTACGAACGGCAAAAGCTTCAACCGAATTTCCCGCGTTCGCTCTACCGCACGGTCCTGGAAACACGCAAGCAAAACGGCCTCCGCCTGCTGAGCGCTGTTCACCAAGGGAAAACAATCGCCTCGATCTGGACATTCGCCGATGCGTCGCGTTGCTATTACTGGGACGCAGCGTCTTTACCGGAGGCACGCGATCTGAATGCCAATCACCTGCTTGTATGGTCCTTGATCCGCTGGGCCCACCGCAAAGGCCTCCACACACTGGATTTCGTCGGTACCAGTGTCGGTGGCCGCGGCGGCAGTCGCCCCGGCATCGGCCGTTTCAAGCAATCCATGGGTGGTCGTCCCTTGCAGTACCGCATCTTGTACCGGTTTTCGCCGCTCACGCGCGCGGCGTTCTTCGGCTATCGTTGGCTCAACCGTCTGCGGCTCGGTCTGACGGGGAGGAATCGTCATGCAAGCAGCTCGTGATTTCGAAACCCGGTTGCAACCGGCAAAGCCTTCCAGTTACCAGTTGCCGCCCGTGGTGCAACCGCAATGGCGACTTGCGGACCTGCTGATCCGGCAAGCAGAAGACGAAGCCGAAGCGCTGCGTCGCGAACTGTGCGAAAGCTACGGGGTGCGTCACTGTCTGCTGCTGGATCGCGCGCGCTCGGGCATCTACCTGCTATGCAAGGCCTTCAGCTTGGATGGCGAATGGATATTGACCTCGTTGATGCATCGCCCTACCGCGGTGCTGCTACAGGACCAGACTGCTGGAGTGGTATTTGCGGACGTGGACGAGCATCTGACCATTGATCCGAATTCAGTGGCGCGCCTGATCACGCCGAATACAAGCGCGATCTTGGCGACGCACACCTACGGTAAGGCCGCAGACGTGGTTGCATTACGCAAGCTGGCCGATCAGCACGGGGTCGCGCTGATCGAAAACGCCGTGCACATGGCCGGTCACTGTTCCGTGGATGGCCGCGCAATCGGCGCATGGGGCGACGCGGCCGTGGTCAGCTTCAATGTGGACAAACCGCTGGGCGCGATCCTCGGTGGCGCATTGCTTACCAATCGTGATGACATCTGGGCCGCTGTGAATGCCTATGCGCTAGGCGTACCCAACACCAAGGAAATGCGCGAACGCATCCGCACCACCTTCGCGGCGTACAGGTTGAAGCCCTTGGCGTTGCGCCTTCCTTTGGGGCGCCGCCATCGCGCCGCCGTGGATGGCGTGCAGGAAATCGAGCACTTCGCGATTGATACTTACAATCGCTACACGCCAAGACGGATCCATCCGCGGCAAGCACGTGTGGCGCTAGCGTGCCTGCGGCGCGAAGCACGAGCTTCCGAAATCAGGAAAAGCAACGCCGATCGCTTGCGGCAAAAACTGCAAGGCGATGTGCGCTTCGCGCTTCCGGTTTCGACGGATGAGCGTCCGCACACCTACACCTATTACCCTCTGATCTTGCGCGAAGGATCGCGTATAGCCTTGGGCAACCATCTCGCGGCCGCCGGCATCGAGACCAAATGGCGGTTGGCCCCGTTGCATACGCAGGCAGGATTCATCGAGGCGCGCTGCGACGACCTCTCTCGCGGTGAATCACTGTGGCAGCAACACTTGTTGGTGCCTGCGGGAACTTCCACCAGCACGGCGCAGATGGATCGTCTCGCCGAGGCATTACTCAGTTGGCGATAGTCGCTTTCGACAACACGAACACGAAGCCGGGACTTATTGCAGCCATCGCATTGAGCATCGCGCCAGGCAGGCGCGCGGCCACACGCAAGATCCATCCGGCGCCATCCAGGCTCGCACCACCCACGATGCGTTGATGGATTGCAACATTGAATCGGAAACCAGTGCGACGGAACGATCTCGTCAATCGCCAATACGACCACGACCACGCATCCAGATCGCGTGCGCGCTTCGACCCCAGAGCGTGCATGCCGCGATGCGCAAACGGTCGCGGCAGCCAGTGCACAAATGGCCAGAAGACGTGCGGCTCGATCGGCCACAAGAGATTTGGCCCCGCGAAGTAGCACACCGCTCCCGGCTTCATCACGCGATGAATCGCTTGCAAAAGCGCAATCGGATCGTCGACGTGTTCGTAGACCTGGTTGCAGACGACGACATCCACTGTTTCCGGCCCCAGCAGCGTTTCCAAGTCCCGATAGGACGCGGCGTGGAAATCGAGATTCGGGTGCAGCTCGCGGAATTGGTCCCATCGGGCCCACAACTCAGGATCGACGCCGATCATGTTTTGCACGTACGTTGCTAGCGTCGCAGCGACCCCGCCGCTGCCGCAGCCGATGTCGAGCCAGACGCCGCGCGTCAGGTCGCGTCCGCAATGCAGTTGCAGCGTCGCAAGAATTGCTTCTGCTTTGCGATCGCGACCCTCCTGACCCCAGCGCGGATCGACCGGTGGGGAGTCAACCTCAGCCATGCGCAAACTCTCGCAGTAGCCGTTGCGCGACGGCGGGCAGTGAGAATTCAGCGGCCTGTTTGGCTACGCCTCCCCAATAGAGAGTGGAGTTGCCAGCGACGGCAGCACGCAATGCCACCGCGATCGCCGTCGCGCTCACTGCGTCGGCCAGCACGCCGCAGGCCGGGCCACTCTTCACCAGCCGTGGCAAATCCCCCACCGGCGTCGCGATGACCGGGCGTCCGGATTTCATAGCATCGGAAAACACTACCGGAATGCTTTCGATACGCGAAGGAATGATTATCCAGTCGGCATGCGCCATCGCGGCCCCTGCCTCCGGTTTTGTCAGGAAACGTCCAAGTTCCACCGGACGTCCTGAATCGCGCAACGATGCGACACGCTGCCGTACCAGCGGTTCCAGCGGGCCGCCGCCCTGGATGTCGATGCGCTCGATGTTGCACCAATCTGCATCATCCAGTTGCAGGAGCGCATCGAGCAGCAGGTCCACGCCCTTGTTCGGGTGCCACCGACCCAGGAACAACACCCTGTACGGCGGCTTCTCGCGCGGCGAAGCGGAGTCGCAGATATCGATGCTGCGAGTGCTCGGCAGGAAAGCCACCGGCACCCCGGCGATGCGCTGCGCATCTTCCGCCAAGCGATAACCATCGGCATACGCATGTGATGCGTGTCGAATCACGCGCGCCAGCATGCCGCGCAGCACCGGCACGCGGCCCAATGACCAGACGTCGCTGCCGAGCATCCATGCCGAGTAGCGGATGCCGTTCGCGTGCGCCGCGCGGCGCGCCCATTCGCCGCAGGGCAAACCCCACAGCGCAAACAGATGGCTCGCGCCGGTCGCAGCCGCGCGCGTGGCGGCGGCGCCTTCGCGCAGCACGCGCGCGATCCATCGCAGATCGTCAGGCCGCCAAGGTTTCAGGGTGGAGAGCGGACGAGGGGGTGCGGCATAGCGGTAGACCTCGATGCGCTCCGACCAGGTTTCCATGGTGGTCCGCTTTCCGGGCGCTACAACCCTGACGCTCATGTGCTCGGCCAATTCCACGACCAGATCAGCGACAAACGAGCCTGCTGCTTCACTGCCATCCGATCCGATGGGAAACGATGTCGTAACAAGCACAAGGGGACGTGCGTTCATGGCTTGAGAACCTCAAGCTCGTGGCCGTGTGCGATATGTCCCCAATCCGGCCAGACAAAGCTCAACAACCAAGCAGTGACGTTTGCAAGCAGCACCATGATTGCCGCGAACGGAAGCAAGAGCCATTTCAGCCATCCGCGTCGGGTGTAGACCGCTCCAGCGATGGCCAGACAGGCCAACAGACCGGCAGTACGGAGTGCATGCCCCGATTTACGCAAGCTTGTGACTTCGAGCCCCGCCCGCCGCATGCTGCGGCGCAACCCGTACTCCGTGAAACGCTGGAAATCAAAAGGTGCGTCATGCAACGGGTAGAGGAATGGCATCGTGATCCACGCACGCCCCCCCGGTTTCAGCACGCGGGCAATTTCCTTCAGGACGAATTCGGGCTCCGGAACGTGTTCGAGTACTTCCAGACAGAGCACGCCATCCAGACACCCGTCCACGAACGGCAAGCGTGCCCCGTCGCCGAATACATCTGGCCTGGAGCCGTACAGATCTTGCCCGGTGGACGGGTAATCCAACGCCATGTATTGGACGCTTGGGGGAAGTTTTGACTCAATCCACCGATCGGCGGCACCGATGTCGAGGACGCGTCCGGAAGTGCGAACGACGCCGGAGGGCATTGTCCTGGCGCCAAGCAGCCATTGAGGATGCAAGGGCGTCCGCGCCAACAGCTTTGCCCACTTCCTGATCTTGCTCACGAGAGAAGCTCAGGCCGTGCGCCGATAAGTCAACGAAGTGATCTGCTCGGAAATCAGCCCGATCAAGAAGATGATGACCGACGCGCTCCACAGCGCCACACTGATCAGGCTGAGGCGGTGGAATTCAAGGAAAGTGTAAATCCAGTAGACCCAGCCCAACACGAAAAATGCGACCGCGGTGGGCGCAAACAGCTTCAGCGGCGCATACAACGTGGCGATCTTGAAGATGATGAGCAGGAAGCGCACGCCGTCACGCAGCGGCTTGATGTGGCTTTTGCCGATGCGCTCGGCGGCCTTGATCGGCACGT
>Ga0207667_10005107_pt1 | contig 16032 bp, 14 predicted proteins | sample KBSCornC52_FD_184301 | JGI IMG/M metagenome (GOLD analysis project Ga0207667, IMG submission 184301) | Corn rhizosphere microbial communities from Kellogg Biological Station, Michigan, USA - KBS Corn C5-2 (SPAdes) (version 2) | ecosystem: Host-associated > Plants > Roots > Rhizosphere > Soil ... | reverse complement strand
GAAGTCGTCGACCTCGTCCTGGTCGTAGCCCTCGCGGAACTTCGTCGGATTGAACCGCTTGTTGACCACGTCTTCCGGAGTCAGAGCCATCTCAGTCACCTCGTCGATTTCCATCATGTGTTCAGGGTGCGTTGCCCGGAAAGGCTCGGCGCCGTGTGACCGCACGCAGGGTTCGCGTGCAAGTTTTCGGCTCACCTTGAGAGTGAGGGTCCCAGGATGAGAATCCCAGAGTACACGCGGCGACCTGGATCACCCCAGTGCGTCAGGCGAAGAGACCGACCCCCCAGATCAGGGCGATGCAGACGAGCATCACGATGCTCCACGAGAACTCGAGGCGCGCGCCGCCGATCCGGATCGAGGGGACGATCCTGCGCACCGCCCCTATCGGCGGGTCGGTGATCGAATACGCCGCCTCGGCCGCCACCAGCGCGGCCCCGTGCGGCCGCCAACCCGGTTGCAGCGCGCGGATCCAGTCGAACACCAAGCGCACCCACATGACCAGGAAGAAGAGGATCAGAGGGATGAGAAGGACGCCCGCGATGACGCTCAATCGTGGCTGCCGGACGGGCTACCGGACCAGTTGCTCAACGCGATGCGCAGAACTCCGCTCTGCGCTAAGCCCCGAAGAACCCGGCCTCGACGTCGCTCTCGGTCTCGGCCTGCTCGCCGCTGATGGCGACGTGCTCCGGCGAGAGCAGGAAGACCTTGTTCGTGACGCGCTCGATCTTGCCGTAGAGCCCCTGCGACAGACCGCTTGCGAAGTCGATCAGGCGCCGCGCATCCGGTTCGCTCATCTGCGAGAGGTTCATGATCACCGGCACGCCCTCGCGGAAGCTCTCGGCGATGACCTGCGCGTCGCGGTACTGACGCGGATGCACGGTGAGGATCTCGTTCATTCCTGCGGGCGCCGCGTGACGCGTCGCCACCGGCCGCCTCAACGGGGTCACCGCGGCGCGACCCGCACCTGAGGCACTCGCGACGGGAGCGACGGGCGCCGACGGGACATCGTCGTCGTACTCCTCGTCGGCCAGGCCGAGATAGACCATCGTCTTGCGCAACGGGTTCGCCATGTCATCCTCCGAAGGGGTTCGCGTCGTGTCCGACATTAACCGTGCGGCGGGCGTTTTCCGGTGATTGCGGTGCCGATGCGCAGGTGTGTCGCGCCCTCGAGGATCGCCTCCCGGAAGTCGCCGGACATGCCTGCCGAGATCGCCGTCGCGTCGGGGGCGAGCCGCGTCAGCGCCTCGGATGCCCTGCGCACCCGCTCGAAGGCGGCCCGCGGCTCCTCGTCAAGAGGTGCGACCGCCATGACCCCGCGCAGCACCAACCCCGGAGTGGACAGCACGCGCTCGGCCAACGGCTCAAGCAGCGCGACATCCGCGCCGCCCCGCGCAAGGTCGCCGGTGAGATTCAACTCGAGGAACACGTCGAGCGGGAGGTCGCCGGCCAGTGCGTCGGCCAATGGGACGCGATCGACCGAATGAACCGCGCTGGCGTACCCGCGCACCGCCTTCGCCTTGTTGCTCTGCAGCTGCCCGACGAAGTGCCAGTTCAGGTCGAGGCCCGAGAGTCCGGCGGCCTTGGCGGCCGCCTCCTGGTGGCGGTTCTCTCCGACATCGCGCACGCCGAGGCTCACCAGCTCGCGCACCAGCTCGGCCGGGTGGAACTTCGTGACGACGATGCGGGTCAGTGCGGCCGGATCGCGGCCGGCCGCGCGCGCGGCATCCGCGATCTCACCGTCGACCCTGGCCAGGCGGTCGGCAAGGCCCTGCTCGGCCGCCACCTACTTGAGGAAGTCGGGGACGTCCAGGTCGTCGTCATCATCGAAGTCCCGGTCGCGCGGCAGCGGCAGTGGGGAGTCGGGCTCCGCACCCCAGCCGCCCGAACCGGCCCCGGCGAATCCGGACGCCTCTGCGCCGACACCGACCGGCACGGCCGCGTCGACGAAGTTGCTGCGGTGCGCCGTCGTGGGTCGCACCGTGGGCTCTCCGCCGTCGAAGCCCGCCGCGATCACCGTCACGCGCACCTCATCGCCCAGGGTGTCGTCGATCACGGCGCCGAAGATGATGTTGGCCTCGGGATGCACGGCCTCCTGAACGAGACGGGCGGCGTCGTTGATCTCGAAGATTCCCAGGTTTGACCCGCCCTGGATCGACAGCAGCACGCCGTGGGCTCCGTCGATGCTCGCCTCCAGCAGTGGAGACGCAACGGCCAGCTCGGCCGCCTTGATCGCGCGGTCGGCCCCGCGGCTGGCGCCGATGCCCATCAGCGCGGAACCGGCGCCCTGCATCACCGACTTGACGTCGGCGAAGTCGAGGTTGATCAGCCCGGGCGTCGTGATCAGGTCGGTGATGCCCTGCACACCGGCGAGCAGCACCTGGTCGGCCGTCGCGAAGGCCTCGAGCATGCTGATGCCGCGGTCGCTGATCTCGAGCAGTCGGTCGTTCGGGACGACGATGAGGGTGTCGACCTCGTTCTTAAGGCTGGCCACGCCGACGTCGGCCTGCGACGAGCGCCGCTTGCCCTCGAAGGCGAATGGCTTGGTCACGACGCCGATGGTCAGGGCCCCGATCGACTTGGCGATCCTGGCAACGACCGGGGCTCCACCGGTGCCGGTGCCGCCGCCCTCCCCCGCCGTGACGAACACCATGTCGGCGCCGGCCAGGGCCTCTTCGATCTCTTCCGCGTGGTCCTCGGCGGCACGGCGCCCGACTTCGGGATCCGCCCCGGCGCCGAGTCCGCGCGTGAGTTCACGGCCCACGTCGAGCTTGACGTCGGCGTCGCTCATCAAGAGCGCCTGGGCGTCCGTGTTGATCGCGATGAACTCCACACCCCGCAGGCCGAGCTCGATCATGCGGTTGACGGCGTTGACTCCTCCGCCGCCGATGCCGACGACCTTGATCACCGCGAGGTAGTTCTGGTTCGATGTCACGTCCGGCCTCCGTGCGGATTGGGAAAGCTTAAACCTCTACTTGAAGTTCAGAGTCTTTCTCAGTACCATGTCTGACCCACAAGTTACGGTCGGGTCGGCCGTCTGCACCGCAAGGCGGCGCGTGTCGCGGGAACTCCCAGTCAGTCGTGGTGGAAGACGGCCGTGCCGGGAGCCGAGACGTCGTACTCTCCCGCGCCCGACCCGGCATGCAGCGCGATGAGATCGGCGAGAACGCGCGCCTTGGCATCCGAATCGTCTGAGCTGCCCCACACCACTCGCTGGTTCGAGCCGCTCAGGGTGAGCGTCACGTCGTCGTGCGTCTGCGCCGTGATCGTGTCGACCTTCGTCAGCACCGCGGGCGGCAGGGCAAGCAGCACCTGGGCCATCGAGGCGTAGCCCGGACCGTTGACCCGTCCGCTGCCGAGTTGGATGAGCGGGTAGCCCGCGGGACGCGTCTTCGACGTCTCGACCGTGACGCCCGCGGGGTCGACCAGATCGAAGGAATCCACCCCTTGGATGACGCCGATCGGGGTCCGCTCGACCACATGGATCACCAGCGTGTCCGGCGGCACGATCTCGGTGGCGTAGCTGCGGATCAGGCTGAACGGCGCCAGATCCCGGGTGATCCGGCCGTAGTCGAGCAGCGCGAGCGGCGTGCCGAGTTGGGCGTCGACCGCCTTCTCGAGCGTCGCCGCGTTGAGACGGGACGTGCCATCCACCGTGATCGTGCGCAGAGCCAGCAGGGGCGAGAAGACGGCCACCGCGACCAGGCCGCCGACGGCCAGGACCATCAGGATCGCCAGGAACCACCCGGTGCGGCGCCGACGGGCTCGCCGGGTGAACCGTTTGACCTCGAGGCGCTCGTAGCGACGGCGTTCGCGTGTGCGCGCCCGCAGAGCGCGCGACGAGCCCGCGACAGCGGGCGAAGACGGAGGTGCTTGCTTCGGGGGCTGAGGTGCGGGAGCGGGTCGCGCGCGCCGCGCGCCCTTCGCCGGAGGCGCCGGGGCTGTGGCCGCCTTGATGGGAGCCGCCGCCTTGTCCGGCGCAGCCCCCGTCTTTCCCGCCGCCGGAACCCCGACCCCCTCAGGACGCTTCACCCGCGGGCCGGCTCCGAGCTGGCCTCGAGCGCGCCGAGGATCTGCGGGATGATCCGGTACACATCGCCGCAGCTCAGCGTCATGACCAGATCGCCGTCGCGAGCGATCGCCGCCACCTGATCGGCGGCCGCCTGCCAGTCCGGCAGGTAGTCGACGTGACGCGGGTCGGCGAAACGCTCGGCGACCAGCGCGCCCGTCACCCCGGGAACCGGATCTTCGCGGGCACCGAAGACGTCGAGCACGATGGTGTGGTCGGCCATCCGCTCGTAGGTCTCGGCGAAATCGCCCGCCAGCATCCGGGTGCGGCTGTACAGATGGGGCTGATGGACGGCGATCACGCGGCCCGAGCCGACCACCGACCGTGCCGTGGCGAGCGCCGCGGCCACCTCGGTCGGGTGATGGGCGTAGTCGTCGAAGACGCGGACCCCGCGCACAGTTCCCCGGAGCTCGAAGCGCCGGCCGGTGCCCTGGAAGGTCTCGAGTGCGCGGAGCACGGCATCCGGCTGGTATCCGAGCTCGACGAGAAGGGCGAAGACGCCCGTCGCGTTGACCGCGTTGTGCGCGCCCGGGATGGCGAGCTGAGCGCGGTAGTCGACACCCCGGTGCTCCACCGTGAATGACACCGGCCCCTCCTCGCCGACCGAGTGGATGCGCACATCGGCGGTCTCGGCGAAGCCGAAGGTGACGAGCTTCGTGCCCACCAACCGCCCGGTCACCGCGATCGTTCCCGGATCGTCGCTCGAGGCGACCACGAACTCGCGCGCCTGCTGCGCGAACCGCACGAAGGCGTCTTCGAATGCCTCCTGAGTGCCGTAGTGGTCGAGGTGGTCAGCGTCGACATTGGTGATCAAGGCGATCGCGGTGTCGTAGAGCAAGAACGAGCCGTCCGACTCGTCCGCCTCGACCACGAACAGATCATCCGTGCCGAACGCCGAGCTGCGGCCGTAACCCTGGATCACGCCGCCGTTCACGAAACTCGGGTCGGCCCCCAACTCGCGCAGGGCGGTGACCAGCATGCCGGTCGACGTCGACTTGCCGTGCGCGCCCGCGATCGAGATCGTCCGGTGACCGGCGATCAGCCAATTCAGGGCCTGCGAACGATGCAGCACCGGGATGCCGCGGCGCAGTGCCTCCTGATATTCCGGGTTGTCCTGCCAGAGGGCGCCCGTGACGACCAGGGTGTCGGCGTCGCCGACGTGCGATGCATCGTGCCCGATCCAGATCTCGGCGCCCAACTCGCGAAGCTCGCGGACCGCCTCGGTGTCGCGCAGATCCGACCCGGTGACCCGGTGACCCGCCTCCAGGAACAGCCGGGCGATGCCGCTCATGCCGGAACCGCCGATACCGACGAAGTGCGTCGTGCCGAGTTCGGCGGGCAGCTCCATCTCGAGGTCGGGCTTGATCATCCGGACTACGCTACCTGCCCAGGATGCGCGACGCTGTCGCGTGCCGCGAGCACCAGATCCACCATGCGGTCCGCTCCGTCGCGCACCCCGATCGAGGCCATCCTGGCGGCCATGTCGGCGATCCTCGCGCGGTCGCGCAACAGAACCGGCAGTCGCGTCTCGACGTAGTCCGGCGTGAAGGCGGCGTCGGTCACCACGATCGCACCGCCCGCGTGCACGGCGTCTTGGGCGTTGTACGCCTGCTCGCCGTTTCCCGCGGCGTACGGCACGAGGACCGCGGGGATGCCCAGGGCGGCCAGTTCGGCGAGGGTCCCCGCACCTGCCCGCGAGATCGCGAGGTCGGTCAGCGCAAGCGCCAGGTCCATCCGGTCGCAGTATTCCAGCAGGTGGTAGCCGTCGAGTCCCGGATCCACCACCGGCGAGCGGGATCCCGTGATGTGCAGCACCTGCCACCCGCTTCCGAGCAGGGCGGCGATCGAGCGCGACACGCTCTCGTTCAGGCGGAGCGCGCCGCTCGAGCCGCCGGTGACCAGCAGGGTCGGCATCCGATGATCGAGCCCGAAGAAGGCACGACCCTCGGCCCGGGCGGGCGCAAGGTCGAACGACTCGATCTCCTTGCGCAGCGGGAGTCCCACCACGATGGAATGAGCGAGCTTGGTGGAGGCGAAGGTGACCCCGACGAACCGGCTCCAGCGCGCCCCGAGGCGGTTGGCGAAGCCGGGCTTCGCGTTCTGCTCGTGGATCGCGATCGGGACCTTCCGACGGCGGGCGGCGCGGTAGGCGGGAGCCGAGGCGTAGCCGCCGAAGCCGACCACCACATCCACGTGCCGCTCGGCGATGATCCCCTCGACCTGCGCGACTGTTCGGCGCCAGCGCCCCGCGAACCGCAGTGCGTCGCGGTTCAGGTGCCGCGGGAACGGCAGTCGCGGAATCGTCAGCAGTTCGTACCCTCGCTCGGGCACGAGCCTGGCCTCGAGGCCCTCCGCCGTCCCGAGCACGACCACCTTCGCATCGGGCTCGCGCTCGACGAGGCGATCGGCGGTGGCGAGCAGCGGATTGACGTGACCGGCGGTGCCCCCGCCGGCGAAGAGGTAGGTGGTCACCGCCTGGCCCCCCGTGGGATCGTGTCCACCTCTGGCCGGTGCCGAGCGAACGACAGCACGACCCCGATGGCCGCAAGCGTCGTGATCAGGGCAGAGCCGCCCGCCGAGACGAGTGGCAGCGGAACGCCCAGCACGGGAAGCAGACCGAGGACCACGGCGATGTTCACGAAGGCCTGACCGATGATCCAGACCATGGCCGCGCTGGTGGCGAGCTTGGCGAACGGATCGCGCGACATGCGGATGATGCGCACGAAGCAGATCGCCAGCACGATGAACAGGCCGAGCACGAGGATCGCACCGATCAGGCCGAGTTCTTCGCCGATGATCGCGAAGATGAAGTCGTTGTCGGCCTCGGGAACCCACGACCACTTTCCGGTCGAGTTTCCGAGCCCCACCCCGAAGACACCGCCGTGGGCAAGCGACTGCCAGCCATGAGTCACCTGGTAGCACTCGTTCTGCGCCTTGCTCGGATCGGTGCACCCGCCCAACCACGCCGCGACGCGGGTCGAACGCGAGAGGCTGAGCTGCACGAACAGCAGCGCGATCACCGCGATCACCGCGATCGCACCCGCGATCCAGCGGAGCTTGACGCCGGCGAAGAACAGGGCGCCGAGCGCGATCGAGATCAGGATGACCGCCGTCCCGAGGTCACTGCCGAACAGCACCAGGCCGATCGACAGCCCGACGATGGGCCCGATGCTGAACAGGATGCGCTTCCAGTCGTCGAGCAGTTGCGGGCGCGCCGTGAGCATCCAGGCCAGCCAGACCACGAAGGCCAGCTTGATCAGCTCGGACGGCTGCGCCGTGAACGAGCCGATGTGGATCCAGTTCTGGTTGTAGCCGTTGCTCCATCCGAGCGGGCTGAAGACGAGCAGTTGCAGCCCGATGCCCAGGAAGACGGCGACCCGCGCCCAGCGCTTCCAGAACGAGATCGGCGCGCGCGCGGCGATGAGCATGATGGGCACGCCCACCAGCGCGTACAGACCCTGACGGGTGGCCGTCGTGAAGAAGTCGCCGCTCTGCACGAACGACTCGATCGACGACGACGAGAGCACCATGACGAGGCCGAAGACGACCAGGAAGAGCGTGGTGCCGAGCAGCAGGAAGAACTCGGGCGTCTCGGCCGCGAACAGCCTGCGCACCGCAACGACCGCCGCGCGGGGCGGCTGAGGATCGGCGGCAGGCGGCGGCGCGTTACGGCCGCGGGCGGGAGGTCGGGTCGTCGTCACGATCGGCTCCCTCCAGGTGGTCGCGCACTGCCTCGGCGAATCGGGCTCCACGCTCGGCGTAATCGGTGAACTGGTCCATCGATGCGGCGGCCGGCGCGAGCAGCACCACGTCGCCCGGCTGGGCGACGGATGCGGCGGCACGCACGGCCGCGGACATCACTCCCCCAGTTTCGTCGCCCGTGACCTCCAGCACCGCGACGCCGGGCGCGTGTCGCTGGAACGCCTCTCGCAGCACCGTGCGGTCCGCTCCGATCAGCACGGCCGCCTTCAGGCGTTCCGCGTGCTTGGCGACCAGCGGCGCCGGGTCGATGCCCTTCAGCAGTCCGCCCGCGATCCAGACCACGTTGCGCAACCCCGAGAGCGCGGCGTCGGCCGCATGCGCGTTGGTGGCCTTCGAGTCATCGATCCAGGTGATGCCGCCCCCCTCGCCCACGACCTCGATGCGGTGGTGATCGAGTCGGAACCCGCGGACCGCGTCGCGAACCGCCGTCGGCGCGACTCCGACGGCTCTGGCCAGGGCGGCCGCCGCGAGCACGTTCGCGGTCATGTGGGGGCTGTCCAGCCCGCCGGGCTGGAGGTCGGCCAGGGTCGCGAGTTCGAGGGCCGCGGTGCGGCGCTCCTCGAGGAAGGCGCGATCGACCAGGATGCCGTCGACAAGGCCGATGTCGCTGGGGCCGGGCACGCCCAGGCCGAAGCCGATCGCCCGGCATCCCTCCTGCACCTCGGCCTCTTCGACCATCTCGCGCGTCGCGGGGTCTGCGAGGTTGTAGACGCAGGCGACGCGCACGTTCTCATAGACCTTGGCCTTCGCGCCGCGGTACTGGTCTCGGCTGCCGTGCCACTCGAGATGGTCGTCTGCGAGGTTCAGACACACGGATGCCAGCGGCTCGAGCACGCCCCCGGCATGACGGTTGATCCAGTGCAGTTGGTGGCTCGAGAGCTCGATGACGAGCACATCGAAACCCTGCGGATCTCGGATGGCGTCCAGCACCGGCACCCCGATGTTGCCGGCCGGCGCTGCTCGCAGTCCGCCTGCGACGAGCATGGTCGCCGTGAGCTGCGTCGTGGTGGTCTTGCCGTTCGTCCCGGTGATGCAGACCCAGTCGGCCGGCGTGCCGTCCTGCCGAAGCACCTTGTCGCGCAGCCGCCAGGCCAGCTCGATGTCGCCCCAGACCTCGAGCTCCTGCTCGGCCGCCCACAGCAGGAAGGGATGCCGGGGCGGGTACCCGGGCGACACCACGACCAGATCGGCCTCGAAGCCCGCGAGGGCGGGCGGCACGGCGTCGTCGGCCTGCACGAAGGAGGCGCCGATCACCTCCAGCAGCTCGCGGTGCTCGTCGCTCGCCCCACGGGCCACCACGAGCACCTCGGCCCCGAGTTCGACGAGTGTGTCGGCGACCGAGAAGCCCGTCACGCCGAGGCCGAGCACCGCGACACGCAGGCCCGCCCAGTCGGAGCGCCAGCTGGTCAGCGTGGCGAGGTCGCGCGATCCGCCCGAGCCCACGGTCAGCGGCTGACCCATTCGAGATAGAAGAGCCCGACGCCCGCCGCCACGAACAGCACCGCGATGATCCAGAACCGCACCACGATCGTGATCTCGGCCCAGCCCTTCATCTCGAAATGGTGCTGCAGGGGGCTCATCAAGAAGATGCGTCTGCCTTGGCCGTACCGCCATTTGGTGATTTTGAACCACCCGCGCTGCAGGATCACCGAGCCGGTCACGATGAGGAAGAGCCCGCCGATCAGCACCAGCAGCAGCTCGGTGCGGCTGACGATCGCGAGAGCCGCGAGCGCTCCCCCGAGGCCGAGCGAGCCGGTGTCGCCCATGAAGATCCGGGCGGGGGTGGTGTTCCACCACAGGAACCCGACCAGGCTGCCGACGATGGCCGCGGCCACCACGGCGATGTCGATCGGATCACGGGCGTCGTAGCACTTGTACGCGACCTCGGGATCCACGCCGCGAAGGCTGAAGCAGCTCTGGTTGTTCTGCCAGAAGCCGATGAACAGGTAGGCCGACACCGCGAAGATGGACGCACCGGTCGCCAGGCCATCGAGTCCGTCGGCGATGTTGACGCCGTTCGATGCGCTGACCGTCATCACGTTCACCCAGAGGACGAACAGGATGATTCCGACGATCGGCCCCAATGCGTAGAGATTCAGCGAGGGGATGTCGCGCACCGCGGACACGTAGGTCGAGGCGGGCGTGAGGTGGTGCTCGTCGAGGAAGACCGGCGAGATCGCGAGCACCGCGAAGATCGTGCCGATGACGACCTGACCGGCGATCTTCGCCCAGCCGCCGAGTCCGAGGCTGCGCTGCTTGCGGGTCTTGATGAAGTCGTCGATGAACCCGATGAGCCCGAGACCGCCCATCATCGCGAGCACGAGCACCCCGACCATCGTCCACGGCACCGACGCGACCAGATGTCCCATCAGGTAGCCGAAGATCGAGCCCAGGATGAAGACGATCCCGCCCATGGTGGGAGTGCCGCGCTTGGTGTGGTGCCAGTTCGGGCCGTCATCCCGCACGAACTGGGTCCAGCCGATCCGGCGGAACAGGCGGATGAACAGCGGGGTCAGGAACAGGGTGAACGCCAGCGAGAATCCGGCCCCCAGCAGAAGGGCTACCACTCGGCGCCCTCGACTCCCCCGAGCTTGTCGCCCAAGAACCGGAGCCGCGCCGACTTCGACGACTTCACGAGCACAACGTCGCCCGCTCGCAGTTGGTCACGGAGTAGATCGTATGCCGCGTCCAGATCGGGCACGAACACCGACTCCCCGTCCCATGAGCCTTCCAGCCCTGCCGCACGGTGGATCTGGCGCGCGCCCTCGCCCACCACGACCAGCTGGCCGATGTTCAGGCGCACGACGAGGCGTCCGAGCCGATCGTGCTCGTCGTAGGACTGCTCTCCCAGTTCGGCCATCTCACCGAGCACTGCGACCGTTCTCTGCCCGGGTTCGCGGATCTGGGCCAGCGTCTTCAGGGCGGCCGCCGTCGAATCGGGGCTCGCGTTGTACGCGTCGTTGATCACCGTGATCCCGCCGCCCGGCTTCAGCACCTCCATGCGCCAGCGCTCGGCACGCGGAACGGCCTCGATCGCGGCGATCGCCCGCTCGATCGGCACCCCGAGTTCGCGCGCGACCGCCACAGCGGCCAGGGCGTTCGACACGTGGTGCTCCCCGAGGATGCGCAGGGCGACCTCGTGGGCCGCGCCGTCGACCACGAGGGTGAAGCGCGTCCCGGATGCGGTGGCGCGGACGTCCTCGGCGCGCACCTCGGCATCCGGTGACAGGCCGAACCAGACGACTCGCGCCGCCGTCATGCCCGCCATCGCCGCCACGCGGTCGTCGTCGGCGTTGAGCACGGCGACCGCGGAGGCCGGCAGCTCGCGCACGATCTCGGACTTGGCGCGCTGGGTCGCCTCGATGCCGCCGAACTCGCCGACGTGGGCGAGCCCGACCTTCAGCACGACCGAGATGTCGGGCATCGCGATCCCGACCAGGCGCGCGATCTCGCCCGCTCCGCTGGCGCCCATCTCGCTGATCAGGAACCGGGTCGACTCGTCCACCCGCAGCATCGTGATCGGCGCGCCGACGTGGTTGTTGAACGATCCTGCCGGCGCGATGGTGGGGCCTTCGGCCGTCAGGATCGCCTGCAGCAGATTCTTCGTGGTGGTCTTGCCGTTGGATCCGGTGATCCCGATCACCTTCAGCGGACCGCTGGCACGGACCCTCGCCACGACCAGGCGGGCGAGGTCGGCGAGGGCCGTGACGCCATCCGGCACGATGATGACCGGGACGGCCAGGTCCATCGGCCGCTCAGCGACCACCAGCGCCGCGCCGCGCGCGACCGCGTCCGAGGCGAACAGGTGCCCGTCTGTGACCTCCCCCGGCAGGGCGAAGAAGATCGAACCCGGCTCGACGAGGGTCGAATTGGTCTGCACGCTGCCGCTGACCACATCGTCGGCCGTCACCCGGTGCGGAAGCGTGAGGGTGCCGCCGAGCGCCTCATTCAGCTCGGCGAGGCGGAGCGGGATCACGCCCAGCCCGCTTCGCGCAGCGCAGCGCGGGCCTCGTCGCGCGCCGAGTACGGCGTGCGCTCCCCGCGGATGTCGCGATAGTCCTGGTGCCCAGGGCCCGCCCAGAGGATCGAGTCGCCCTCCTTGGCGAGCGACACCGCCGTGCGGATGGCCTGCTCGGGCGGGCTCACCTCGTAGGTCTCCTGGGGCTGGTTCTCGGCCAGCTTCGCCCCCTCGAGCAGGGTGGCTCGGATCGACGCGGCGTCTTCGAAACGCGGATGGTGGTCGGTGATCACCAGGATGTCGCTGCCCTGGGCCGCAACGCGCGCCATCTCGTGCCGCTTGGTGGCATCCCGGTCGCCGTCGGCGCCGAAGACCATGATCGTGCGGCCCGTCGTGAACTTGCGCACCGCGGCGAGGGTGTTCTCGAAGGCGTCGGGGCTGTGGCCGAAGTCGACGTAGACGCTCGGCCCGCGGTCGCCGGACACGCGCTCGGTGCGGCCGGGCAGATAGGCCTGGATGCCGCCTGCTGCCCCCTCGACGTCGCCGGCAAGGGCCGCGCCGATCGCCTCCAACTCGAAGCCGGCTTCGACGAGCATGACGATCGCCAGCGCGGCATTGGCCGCCATGTGCCAGCCGATCAGAGGCTCTCGGGTCACCAGGGCGCGACCATCCGGCCCGGTGAGCCGGAACTCGGTGTACGCGGCCGACTCCTCGAGCACCTCGACCACCCACTCGGCGGTCGCCACGTCTGCGGCGCTCGCGTGCCCGACCGTTGCGATCGTGGTGACCGGGATGCGCGACTCGGCGACCACTCGCGCGCCCCATGCGGTGTCGAGGCTGACCACCCCGCGCTTGCCGTGCTCGGGTGCGAACAGCGCGAGCTTCGCCTGGAAGTACTCCTCCATGTCTGCGTAGTCGTCGAGGTGGTCGTGGCTGAGGTTCGTGAAGGCGACGACGTCGAAGACCAGGCCGTCGATGCGGTGCCGGGTCAGGGCCTGTGCGCTCACCTCGACCGCGACCGCGCGAACCCCGGCCTCGCGCATCCTCGCGAGCAGGGCGTGCATCTCGCTCGCCTCGGGCGTGGTCAGCCTGCTCACCACCGTGAGGTCGCCGATGTGGCGCTCCGCGGTCGAGCTGAGCCCGGTGACCAGACCGAGCTGGCGCAGGATCGCCTCGAGCAGGTACGACGTCGACGTCTTGCCGTTGGTGCCGGTGGTGCCGAACAGCAGCGCGTTCGACTCCTCGGTGCGGTAGACCCAGGCCGAGAGCCCGCCGAGGGCTCCGCGCGGATCGTCGACGATCAGGATGGGCAGCCCGGCATCCGCGGCGATGTCGGCCCCCGCGGCATCCGTCAAGATGGCGACGGCTCCGCCCTGCTTGGCGGCTTCTGCATACGAGGCGCCGTGACTGTTGAGGCCCTGGATGCCGACGAAGAGATCGCCAGGGTGCAGGTCGCCGGTTCCGAGGGTGACCCCCGAGACCTCCACGCCGTCGACCGAGCCTCGGTGATCGAGACCGAACTCCTGAACGAGCATCGCCAGCGAACGCGGAACGGGATGCTCGGGACGCAGCACCGGGGGGATCCGGGATGTCACGCTGGTCCTGCCTCCTGTCTGTGTGTCGTGGCGCGCCCGGCGCGAAGAGCCACCGGATGTCGCGGAACGAGCTACCAGGCTACCGGGATGTTCGGCGCCGGTGTCGTCGACGGCTGGATGCGGAAGGTCTTGATGACCTGCTTCATCAGCGTGGCGTACCCGGGAGCCGCCGCGGCGGAGGTCTTGTTGGTCTGCGGTTCGGCGAGCGTGACGATCACCACGTACTGCGGCTTGTCTGCCGGGATCAGACCCGCCACCGACACGATGTAGTTCGACCCGTACACGCCGTGGTCCGCGACCTGCGCGGTGCCGGACTTGGCGGCGATGCGGTAGCCGGGGATCTGGATGAGGTTGTGCAGCGACCCCTGCGTCGTCACGGTCTCCATCATCTGACGAACCTGCTGCGCGGCCGACGCCGAGACCACCTGAGTGGTGGCGCCGGTGGTCGGATGAGTGACGGTGCCATCGGCGGCCGTGCAGCTGTCGACCAGGGTCAGGGGCACCTTCTTGCCGTCGTTGCCGAGCGCCTGATACATGCTGGCGATCTGCGCCGAGGTGGCGGTGATGCCCTGACCGAACTGCTGAGTGAAGGAGGTGATCGTGTCGACCCGCTTCGGCGACATCACGTCGCCAGAACTCTCGCCCAGGAATCCGGCCGAGGTCTTCGCCCCCAGGCCGAACTTGATCAGATTGTTGTAGCGCGCCTGCTCGCTCGCCGCGAGGCCCTCTCGGTCGTTCTGCGCCTTCACCAGCTCTGAGATGCCGATGTTCGAGGAGTTCATGATCACGCCGGCAACGGTCATGTGCACGTCGCCGTGGCCGTAGGAGTCCTTGATGTAGCGGCCGGCAGGCAGGCCGTCGGTGAACCGGCTCGGGACGTCAACGGGGGTGGCCGCCGTCACGAGGCCTTGATCCACCATACCCGCCACGGTCGCCGGCTTCATGATCGACCCGGGCTCGTATGGGGACGAGAAGCTGCGGGCTCCCGTCGAGTACCGGTCGACGGAATTGAGGTCGTTGGGGTCGATCGAGGGGTAGTCGGCATCGGCCATGATGTGCCCGTCGCTGACCCGCACGACCATCGCGGTGCCCCACTGCGCTCCTGTGGCCTGCGCCTGCCCGGCGAGGGTCTGCTGGGCGAACCACTGGAGGTTCGAGTCGATGGTCAGGGTGATCGTCCCGCCGTCGACTGCCGGCTTGGTCACGACCGTGCTCCCGGGCAGCCGCACGCCGTCGGCGCTGGTCTCGTATGTCGAGGTGCCGTTGGTCCCGGCCAGGCAGCTGTTCTGCTTCAGCTCGGTGCCTGCCAGGGGGCCGTCGGTCCCGATGAAGCCGACCAGGTTGCCCGCGACCGCGCCGTTCGGATAGGTCCGCGCCGGGTGCGGCTCGCTGTACACCCACGGGATCTTCAGCGCCTTGACCTTGTTGAAGACCGAGAGCTTGACGGCGTGCACCAGGTAGACGAAGTCGGAGGTCGGATCCTGGGTCAGCGCGGTGTACAGCTTCGTCTGATCCGCGCCGGTGATCTGCGAGATCTCGGCGATGGCATCCGTGAGGCTGACCGTGGTCTTCGAACCGTCCTTGTTCGTGCGGATGAAGCCTGCCGCGCCGTTCTTCGGCACCGCGTTCTTGGGCGAGGCGGTGATGTCGAAGCGGTCCACGCTGTCGGCGAGCACGACGCCGTTGCTGTCGACGATGCTGCCCCGCACGCCGTAGGTGGTCACGCTGCGCTCTTGCCGCGAGTCCGCCGCCTTGGTCAGTTGCTCGGCCTGCACGAGCTGGATGTCCACCAGGCGGATGATGAACAGCGACACGATCGCGAACACCGCCACCACGGTCAGCGACAGCCGTCGTCGCGACATGGGCTGGGAGGTCACCGGTGATCCTTCGTCTCGTGAGCCGGTCAGTGAGTGGTGGGAGACGGGAGGAGACCGGGGGTCTGGGGGTCCTGCCCGGCACCTCCCGTCCCCGCGTCGGTCGAGGCCTGGGAGTCCCCGCTTGCGTCTGTGGTGGTCGTGGTGGTGGTCGTCGCGCCGGTTCCTGTCGCATTCGGTGTCACCAGGGCCGTGCCGGTCAGCAGCACGTTGCCGACCTGGTCGCCCGAACCGAGCATGCTGCCGCCCGCGGCGCTCCGGTTGCCGGTGACCGCGCCGGACGTGGCATCGAGATAGACCGCGTTGCCGCTCGCCACCATGCCGAGGGCCTCGGCATTGGCCGCGAGATGCTGCGGCGAGGCGAGCAGGTCGAGCTGTTCTGACAGCGCGTGCTGCTGCAGCACGGCGTCGTGCTTCGCCGACTGCAGGCTAGAGATCTGGTACGCGCCATCGGCGATGACGATGCTGAGCAGCAGCTGCGCGAGCAGGATGACACCGATCCCGCCGATCGTGACGAGGGCGGGCAGCATGCGCGGCCGCGCGCGGCGCTGAGCCCGGGTCGGGACGACCTCGAGATGCCGTCTGGGCTGCCCGGCGGGCTGGCGCAGCGGACGCGCGACCGCGACACTCACGGCGCTCATGCCGCTGCCGCTCTCACGCGCTCGGCGGCGCGCAGACGCACAGGCGTCGCACGCGAGTTCGCGGCCTTCTCGGACTCGGTCGCGAGTTCGGCGCCGCGCACCAGCAGCTTGAACTCCGGCCGGTGCTGCGGCAACT
>Ga0207667_10005106_pt1 | contig 16035 bp, 13 predicted proteins | sample KBSCornC52_FD_184301 | JGI IMG/M metagenome (GOLD analysis project Ga0207667, IMG submission 184301) | Corn rhizosphere microbial communities from Kellogg Biological Station, Michigan, USA - KBS Corn C5-2 (SPAdes) (version 2) | ecosystem: Host-associated > Plants > Roots > Rhizosphere > Soil ... | reverse complement strand
TTCTCCAGGCCAACGAGACGCAGCTGGCAGGCCGCACCGAGGTCGCGCTGCTCTATGCCCAGGTGCTAACGAAACTCGGCCAGCCCGAACAGGCGCGTGCCCGCCTCGAACCGGCCCTGACGAAGAACCCCGGTGATCCGGCCCTGCGCCGCGCCCTCGCCGAGGCCGCGCTTGCCGCGGGCGATGCCAGGGGGGCGGTCGCCGCGCTGCGACCGCTAGCCGCCCAGCCCACCGCCTCCTCGGCCGATCTGCGCCTGCTCGCCAGCGCCGCCGCCAAGGCTGGCGAGCCCGATGCCGCCGCGCTCGCCCAGCGCGCGAAGTTTCCCACGCCCCAGGAACTCGCCCGCACCCTGGCCGATGCCGACACTGCGCTGAAAGCCCGCAACTGGGGCAATGCCATTGCCGCCTACGAGAAGATCCTCGCCGTCACCGATGGCCGCAACCCGCTGGTTCTCAACAACATGGCCTATGCGCAGGGAGAGGTCGGCAACAGGCAGGTCGCGCTCGGCTATGCCCTGCGCGCGCTCAAGGAAGCGCCGAAGAACCCCTCGGTCATGGATACCGTCGGCTGGCTTCTCGTCCAGACCGGCGGCGACAGGGCGCGGGCGCTCGCACTGCTGCGCGCCGCCGCTGCCGCCGCCCCGCAAAACCCGGCGATCCGCCAACACCTCGCGGCCGCCGAACGCTCTTGACCAACCGGCCGCGACACACCTTGCCCTCGAATTAACGCGCTCAGCCCACCGCCCGTCGCCCTCCGTCCATCCGGGCCGACGGAACGGTCGGGCTCCGCAAGGGGTTTCGCCTGCGGAAGTTCGACAGAACCTTCGAGGAGAACAACGATGAACAAGCATCTGCGAGGTGGCATGGGCGCCCTGCTCGCCGCCGCCAGCGTGCTCTCGGCGGTCCCGGCCTCGGCCCAGTACCGCGACCGCGACCACGACGGAGTCCCCAACCGGTATGACCGCCACGACGACCGGCGGGGCGACTGGCGCCGCGATTGGCGCGACCGGCGCGAATGGCGCGACGATCGCGGCCGGCAGTGGCGGGTCTATGGTTCGGATTGGGGCTACAACGGCTATCGCGGCGCCTGGCGCGCCGGCCAGCGCTACCCCTACTGGCGCGACAGCCGCTACTACGTCAACGACTGGCGCGCCTATAACCTCCCGCCGCCGCGCCCCGGCTATCGTTACTACCGTGACCGCAACGGCGACATCGTCATGGCGGCCGTCGCCACCGGGCTCATCGGACTGATCGTGGGTGGCGCCCTGGCCCGCTAACCCGACCGGAAGGGCCTCTCCCCCGCCGGAGAGGCCCCATCCCGGGGGCGGTTCCCTCGTTTCAGTATACGCAAAAAGGCGCGCGGAGATGCCCCCACCGCGCGCCTTTTCGCGATCATCCCTCCGCCCGAGCGAAAGGAGAGCCGTAAGTTTTCAGGCCATGGCCGGCTTGAACGAAACGCTTACCGCGCGGCGGCGGCGCATCAGCCCCATCGCCACCAGGCCGCCGGCCATCAGGCCCAGCATCCCCGGTTCCGGCACCGAGGTTCCGCCCGAGCTGGTCGAGGTCGAGGTGAGGGTGCCCGAACCCGAGGCCGAGCTGATCCCCGGCACGCCCGAGATCGACTGGTAACGCACGTAGAAATCCGAGAGGGTCAGCGACGAGACCGGCTGCGAGAAGCTCAGCGTGAAGCTGCCGGTGCCGGTCTGGCCCAGGGTCAGGCCCCCGCTGCCGCCGCCTGCACACGAACCGGTGGTGGCGTCCTTGAAGCAGACGTCAACCGTGCCGATCCCGTTGGGATAGTTCGAGTTCAGCGTGGTGTAGGCGAAGGCCCCGCTGCTGGTGGCCGAGGCAATGGTCGGGTCGGTGTTGAACGCAAAGCTCGAGATGCGCGAGTCGGTCACCGGCGCCGAGCTGGTGTTCGAAACCGAATAGTCGAACGTATAGCTGTTGCCGCTCACGCCGGTCAGGGTGAACGTGGTCGAACCGGTCAGCCCGCTGATCGCGGTCCCGCCCGAGAACCCGTCGTAGTTCAGCGTGAACGAGGTACCGATGTCCCCCGAGCCGAGCGTGACGGCATCGGCGAGCGCCGGCGTCGCGGCGAACAGGCCGGCGGTGGCAACAAGCCCGGTGATGGCGTGCGAGAACTTCATGGGGGTGCCCCTTCATCCCAAAGAGAGTTAACCGCATGTTTCGCAACAAGCGTGCCAATGGCTGAACTTCGCCATTTCTGATGGTTAACGGCGGTGGCGAGGACGCAGCTTTGTAAAGCGATCCGACAATTTCAGCCGTTCTGGCGCAGCGCCACGTCGCTCATGAACCGCACGTCGTCATCCTCGGCCAGCCACCTGGCCTCGGCCGCGATGGCGCCGAGCATGTCGGCCAGGGCATCCATCTCGCTCTTCGCGTAGTTGCCGAGGACATGCCCGGTCACCCGGTCCTTGTGTCCGGGATGCCCGATCCCGATCCGCACCCGGCGGAATTCCGGACCCCCAAGCTGCTGAACGTGCCGGTCGATCGAGCGCAGGCCGTTGTGGCCGGCAAGGCCACCGCCGGTCCGCACCTTCACCTTCATCGGGGCAAGGTCCAGTTCGTCATGGAACACGGTAAGGTCGCTCACCGCCAGCTTGTAGAACCGCAGAGCCTCGGCCACCGAGCGCCCGCTCTCGTTCATGAAGGTCGCGGGCTTGAGCAGCAGGATCTTCTCCGCCCCGATCCGCCCTTCCTGGACCCAGCCCTGGAATTTCTTGAGCGGCGGCGCGAAGCCGTGGACCTCGGCGATGGTGTCGACCGCCATGAACCCCACGTTGTGCCGGTGCAGCGCATATTGCCCGCCGGGATTTCCGAGGCCAACCCAGAGTTGCACGTGCATTGCCTCCAAAGAAAAACCGGGCCGCATCGCTGCGACCCGGCCTGTCTTGCGTCAACCGCGGATCGCTTACGCGTCCGCTTCGGTCTTGCTGTTGTCGCCCTCTTCGCTGCGCAGACCCGAAGGGGCAACGATGGTGGCGATGGTGAAGTCGCGGTCGGTGATCGCCGAGACGGCACCTTCCGGCAGGCTCACGTGGCTGATGTGGATCGAGGCGCCGATATCGAGGCCGGTCACGTCGATCTGGATTTCGTCCGGAATCGAATCCGGCGCGCAGACCAGTTCCAGCTCGTGGCGCACGATGTTGAGCACGCCGCCGCGCTTCAGGCCGGGCGAGCCGGCCTCGTTGACGAAGATCACCGGCACTTCGACGTGAACCTTGTGGTCCGCCGAGATGCGCAGGAAGTCAGCATGGAGCGGGCGATCGCTCACCGGGTGGAAGGCCACGTCCTTGGGCAGGGTGCGAACGGTCTCGCCGCCCACCGCGATTTCCACGATGGAGTTGAAGAAGTGCCCGGTGCCCAGCTGGCGCACCAGTTCCTTCTCTTCCACGTGGACGCTCAGCGGCGCCTGGTTTTCGCCGTAAACCACGGCGGGGACACGGCCCGTGCGACGCAGACTGCGGGAGGCTCCCTTGCCAACCCGGTCGCGCGTCTCGGCCGGCAGGGTAAGCGTATCGCTCATGCTCTTGCCTTTCAGATGCGAGAAAAGATCACTGTTCTCCCGCCACGCCTCCAGGGATGACCATGACGGGAAGCGCGCGCCCCTAACGGCATTGTGCCCGCAAGGCAAGGGAAACCGCGCCGCTCAACCGGCTACTCGCCCCGCCGCACCGTCCATCCCCGCGCCGCCAGCAGCGCCGGTAGCCCGTCCGCCCCGGCCAGATGCGCTGCCCCCACCGCCACGAACGGATGGCGCCCGCCGCGCAGCATGGCCTCCAGCTGGCCCGCCCAGGCCCGGTTGCGCCCAGCATAGAGCGCCTCGCGCAGTTCCGCATCCGCCAGCAGGCCCTCGTGGGTCAACCGCGCGATGGCCGCCACGTCGCCTGCGCGCCAGGCATCGACGATCCGGGCCTCGTCGTCCGGCTGCCCCGCGTCGCGCAGCACGGCCGACAGCAGGTCGCGCTGCTCGCGCTCGGGCAAGCGGTCGAAGATCGAGAGCTGCCCCTCGGCGCCCTCGAACTCCAGCCGCGGCAGCCCCGGCCGCGCCTTCACCAGCGCCCGGTCAACGCCGTTGCCGGGATCGATCTCCTTCATCTGCACCTGGGCCAGCGTCAGCGCCGCCGCCCAGGTTTCCAGCCCGTCCAGCGCCCCGGGCTTCAATCCCGCGTCAGCCAGCACCCGGGCCAGCGCCGGCCGCAAGTCCGCCGGCACCCGCCCAGCCAGCGGCGGCAGGCCCGCGCTGCGGCCCAACCGGGTGAATACTTGCGCCGTACCCGCGTCATCGTCGATAGCGGCCACCTCGAGCACAAGGCTGTCCGCCCGGTCGAGCGCGCGATCCACCACCGGCGTCTCCCATGCCACGGGCCGGGCCAGCGCATGAACCGTTCCGAACAGCCAGCCGCGCTCCCCGTGCGGCCCGTTCACTTCCCACAGGGCGGGCTTTGCCGGCAAACTCCGCTGGCAAGCCGCCAGCGCCAGTGCCGCGACAACGACCAGCCCCCGCCGCAAGCTCATTGAACCCGGGTCACCGCCACCCCGGCGCGGCCCAGCATGGCCTGCACGCTGTCCTTGCCGGCCAGGTGCCCCGCGCCCACGGCCACGAACACCGTCCCGGGCTGCGCCAGCCGCTGCTGCAACCACACCGCCCACGCCCTGTTGCGGTCGGTCAGAAGGGCCCTGGTCATGCGCGGATCGTCGTGCCCGTCGTTGAGCAGGGCCGCCAGCCGGGCCGGATCGCCGGCGGTCCATTCCTTGACGATCGCCGCCAGTTCCTCGTTCACCGTCGCCATCCCGTCGAGCACTTCGGCAAGGTAGTGCTTCTGCACGTCCAGCGGCAGCGAATCGAACATGCGGAACTGGTCGGCCGCCGTTTCCAGCCCAATCCGCGGCCGGCCCAGCTTCTTCATCTCCACCCCGATCCGCTCGTCCACCCCGTTCTCGGGCGAATAGCCGCTCTGGGCGAGGGGGAGGGCGGTCAGGGCCACGGCCGCGTACCACGGCTCGAACCGGTCGAAGGCATCCACCGGCAGGCCGAACTTGGTCAGCGCGCGCTCGAACTTCGCCCGCGTCGCGTCCGGCAGCAGGCCGCGCAGGGTCTTGCCCGGCGGCAATATCGCATTCTGCAACACCGCCGCCTTCATCTCGTCCTGCGGCGTCTCGGGAATCTCGGTCACCAGTTGGTCCGAACCCTTCACCGCCGCCGACACGGGCCCCTCCAGCCAGTTCACCCCGGCCGGCAGCGCGTGGATCGTGCCGAACAGCCAGATCGTCGTGTCCGCATCGGCGATCTTCCACAAGGCCGGCCGCGCCACCGCCACCGCTGGTGCCGCCGGAACCACGTCGGCTCCCGCAGGCACGATCCAGCCAACCAGCGCGACGAACCACAGGGCGACAAGCTTGAACAGGCGTTGCATGGCGCTCGCCTATACCCGCCATTCCTGCCAGTCGATGAACGAATTCGCGCACAGCCGCTCCGCCGACGGCCCGGGCAGGTTGATTCCGCTCGCCCCATCGGCCAAAGCGGCGCCGTCATGACCACGCCAGCCGCTCCCCTGTCCTTTCAGGACATGATCCTGCGCCTCCATTCCTTCTGGAGCGCGCAGGGCTGCCTGATCCTCCAGCCCTACGACATGCGAATGGGCGCGGGCACCTTCCACCCGGCCACCACCCTGCGCGCGCTCGGGCCCGAGCCGTGGAACGCCGCCTACGTCCAGCCAAGCCGCCGGCCGACCGACGGGCGCTATGGCGAGAACCCCAACCGGCTCCAGCACTATTACCAGTACCAGGTGATCCTGAAGCCCAACCCGGAAAACCTCCAGGAACTGTACCTCGCCAGCCTCGCCGCGATCGGCGTCGATCCGCTGGCGCATGACATCCGCTTCGTCGAAGACGATTGGGAAAGCCCCACGCTCGGCGCCTGGGGTCTGGGCTGGGAAGTGTGGTGCGACGGCATGGAAGTCACCCAGTTCACCTATTTCCAGCAGGTCGGCGGGTTCGATTGCAAGCCGGTCGCGGGCGAACTCACTTACGGCCTCGAACGCCTCGCGATGTATATCCAGAACGTCGACAACGTCTACGACCTCAGGTTCAACGACACCGTCTCCTACGGCCAGGTGTTCCTCGAAAACGAGAAGCAGCTCTCGAAGTACAACTTCGAGATCGCCGATACCGCCGCCCTGTTCGACGGTTTCGCCAAGGCCGAGGCCGAATGCCGCCGCTGCATCGACGCATCGATCCCGCTCGCCGCCTACGACCAGGCGATCGAGGCCAGCCACCTGTTCAATCTGCTCCAGGCGCGCGGCGTCATCTCCGTCCAGGAACGCGCCTCCTACATCGGCCGGGTGCGCGATCTCGCCAAGGGCTCGTGCCAGTCGTGGATCGACACCAACAAGGACCGCTGGGCGGCGCAATACCCGGAGTGGTCGCTGTGAATACCGGAACCACACACCCAACCCCACTCGCCCTGAGCTTGTCGAAGGGTGCTGGCACAACCTCCGTCATGAGCCTTCGACAAGCTCAGGCTGAGCGGACGTTTGTGCGTGGAGCAGTTTGATGCCTGATTTCCTCCTCGAACTGCGCTCCGAAGAAATCCCGGCCCGGATGCAGGCCGGCGCCCGCGCAGCCCTTGAAAAGCTCTTCCGTGAGCAGCTACAAGCCGCCGGCGTCAGCCTCGGCGCGCTCACCGCATTCTCCACCCCCCGTCGTCTCGCCCTGATCGCCCGCGACCTGCCGGAGGCAACCGAACCCGTCAGCGAGGAAGTGAAGGGCCCCAAGGTCGGCGCCCCGCCGCAGGCGCTCGAAGGCTTCCTGCGCAAGACCGGGCTCACCCAGGATCAACTGGTCGAACGGGGCGGCATCCTCTTCGCCATCACGCACAAGCCCGGCCGCGCCACGCGCGACGTTCTGGCTGAAGCGATCCCCGCCATCTGCCGCGCCTTCCCGTGGCCCAAGTCGATGCGCTGGGGCAAGGCCTCGCTCTCCACCGAAAGCCTGCGCTGGGTGCGCCCGCTCTCCGGCATCGTCGCCATCCTCGGCGAAGACCTCGTGGAATGCGAAGTCGGCGGCGTGCGCTCGGGCTATGCCACCCTCGGCCACCGCTTCCACCACCCCGGCGAGATCACCATTGGCGGCGCCGACGATTACGTCGAAAAGTTGCGCGCCTGCCACGTCCTGGTCGATCACGCGGAGCGCGAGGGCATGGTCCGCGAAATGGCCCGCGCCGCCGCGCTGAATGCCGGGCTCGTTCTGGTCGAGGACGAAGGCCTCGTGATCGAGAATGCCGGCCTCACCGAATGGCCGGTCCCCCTGCTCGGCCGGTTCGACGAGGCCTTCCTCGAAGTGCCCCCCGAAGTCATCCAGCTCACCGCCCGCACCAACCAGAAATACTTCATCTGCCGCGATTCCGCCGGCAACCTCGCCAACGCCTTCGTCTGCACCGCCAACATCGCCGCGACCGACGGCGGCGAGGGCATCGTCGCCGGCAACCGCAAGGTCCTCGCCGCCCGCCTCTCCGATGCGCGCTTCTTCTGGCAGCAGGACCGCAAGACCCTGCTCTCGGCCCAGGCCGAAAAGCTCGCCCGCATCACCTTCCACGAAAAGCTCGGCACCGTCGCCGACAAGGTGGACCGCGTGGCGAAACTCGCCCGCTGGCTGGTGGAAGAGGGCATCGTCGGCAGCGAAACCACAACCGCAGCCCCCCTCCCCGCCGGGGAGGGGTCGGGGGAGGGGGCTCCCCGCGCGCCTGCCACGCCGAACACCCCCACCCAACCCTCCCCCTCAAGGGGGAGGGCCGATCTCGCCAACCAGGCCGAACTCGCCGCCCGCCTGTGCAAGGCCGATCTCGTCACCGAAATGGTCGGCGAGTTCCCCGAACTGCAAGGCCTGATGGGCGGCTACTACGCCCGCGCCGAAGGCCTGCCCGATGCGGTGGCCGACGCCATCCGAGACCACTACAAGCCGGTAGGGCAGGGCGACGACGTGCCCATCGCGCCGGTCACCGTCGCCGTGGCGCTGGCCGACAAGCTGGACACCGTTGTTAGTTATAATCTTGCCAAGGAGTTCGCCACGGGGTCGAAGGACCCCTATGCCCTCAGACGAGCAGCTCTCGGGGTGATACGGTTGATTCTTGAGAACGAACTCAGGTTGCCTCTACGTCAGTTGATTCTGCTTGCATGGCAACTAGCAGTTAGTTCCTGGAATAAGACAATAGCCGACCCAGTTCGCCAAGACGCGATAAGGGCATTCCTTGAGGTGAACTCGCAAGTCGTTCCTGAATATCACTGGAGTAAATTCGTTGCATCGGCGCGTCCGGGCTTCATGGATGACGTTGAAGGCAATTCATTCCAAATTACCGAAAGCTTCTTCGCCGACCGTCTCAAGGTCCAGCAACGCGAAGCCGGCGTCCGCCACGACCTGATCGACGCTGTCTTCGCGCTAGGCGGCGAGGACGATCTCGTCCGCCTCCTGGCCCGCGTCCACGCGCTCCAGGCATTCATCGGAACGGACGATGGAGCGAACCTGCTCGCTGGCTACAAGCGCGCTGCCAACATCCTGCGCAAGGAGAACTGGCATGGTGCGGAAAGCCGCATCCCGCGTACGGGCGAGGAGGACCCGCTGGCCATGGTCGATGATCCGGATCTTGCCGCCGCCACTTCCGCGCGGATGGACCTGATCCATGCCGCCAATCACGCCAAGGAACCGGCGGAAGCCGCGCTCGTTGCCGCTCTCGATGAAGCCGAGCCTGCCGCCCGCACCGCCGTAGCCGCTGAGGACTTCGCCGGGGCCATGGCTGCGCTTTCGGCGCTGCGTGCACCGATCGATGCCTTCTTCGATCAGGTCACCGTCAATGACGCGGATGCGAACAAGCGCGCTTTCCGGCTTGATTTGCTCGACCGCTTCCGTGATGCAGTGCACAACGTAGCCGATTTCTCGCGCATCGAAGGTTAAGTATCGTCTGGCCCAAGCGGCCGGCCAGCAACCGGAGTTACCCGTGACTGCATACGTATTCAGCTTTGGCGGCGGCACCGTCTCCAGCGATCCGCGCTCGCGTGACAAGACGGTCACCGGCGGCAAGGGCGCCAATCTGGCGGAAATGGCGGCGATCGGCCTGCCGGTGCCCCCCGGCTTCACCATCCCCACCGATGCCTGCCTGAGCTATCTGGCCAAGGGCGATTTTCCTGAAGGCCTGCGCGAGGCGGTGGCGAAGGCCCTGGCCGGAATCGAGTCGGCCACTGGCAAGCGCTTCGGCGATCCGGCCGATCCGCTGCTCGTCTCGGTCCGCTCCGGTGCCCGCGTCTCGATGCCGGGGATGATGGACACGGTCCTCAACCTCGGCCTCAACGACCGCACGGTCGAAGGCCTTGCCGCCACCTCGGGCGATGCGCGCTTTGCCTGGGATTCCTACCGCCGGTTCATCCAGATGTATGCCGACGTGGTGCTGGGCGTCGAACATCACCTGTTCGAGGATGCGCTCGATATCCTCAAGGAAGACAACGGGCTCCACGCCGATATTGAAGTCCAGGCCGAACAGTGGCGGGCACTCGTCGGAGAATATAAGCAGATCGTCGGCCGCGAGACCGGCCGCGGCTTCCCCGAGGACGAGCTTGATCAGCTGTGGGGCGCCATCGCCGCGGTGTTCAAGTCGTGGGAATCCGACCGCGCCAAGGTCTATCGCCGCCTCAACGACATCCCGGCCGACTGGGGCACCGCGGTCAACGTCCAGGCCATGGTCTTCGGCAACATGGGCGATACCAGCGCCACCGGCGTCGCCTTCACCCGCGATCCCGCCACCGGCACTCGCGCCTACTACGGCGAGTATCTGGTCAACGCCCAGGGCGAGGATGTCGTCGCCGGCATCCGCACCCCGCAATACCTGACGAAGGCCGCCCGCGAAGCCGCCGGGGCGAAGCTTGCCTCGATGGAAGAGGCCATGCCCGAGGTCTTCGCCGAGCTTGCCGCCGTGTTCGATCTGCTGGAACGCCACTATCGCGACATGCAGGACATCGAGTTCACCGTCGAACGCGGCCGCCTGTTTCTGCTCCAGACCCGCTCGGGCAAGCGCACCGCCAAGGCCGCGCTCAAGATGGCGGTCGATATGGCCGCCGAAGGCCTGATCGACGAGGCGACCGCGATCTGCCGGGTAGATCCCATGGCGCTCGACCAGCTGCTCCACCCCACGCTCGATCCGTCCGCCCCGCGCGATGTGCTCGCCTATGGCCTGCCCGCCAGCCCGGGGGCGGCATCGGGCGCCATCGTGCTTGATGCCGATACGGCCGAAAAGCGCGCCGAACGCGGCGAGGCGGTGATCCTGGTGCGTACCGAAACCAGCCCCGAGGACATCCACGGCATGCACGCGGCCAAGGGCATCGTCACGGCGCGCGGGGGCATGACCAGCCATGCGGCGGTGGTCGCGCGCGGTATGGGGCGTCCCTGCGTGTCGGGCTGCTCGGCCGTTGCGATCGACCTCGCGTCGCGCACCCTGCGGATCGGTCACCGCGATCTGGCCGAAGGCGACGTCATCACCCTCGATGGCGCCACTGGCGCGATCATGGCCGGATCGGTGCCGACCGTGGAACCCGAACTGGTCGGCGATTTCGCCGAGCTGATGGTCATGGCCGACAAGCACCGCCGCATGGCCGTGCGCACCAATGCCGAAACCCCGGAAGATTGCCGCATGGCCCGCCAGTTCGGGGCCGAGGGCATCGGCCTGTGCCGGACCGAGCACATGTTCTTCCAGGCCGACCGGATCAGCGCGGTGCGCCAGATGATCCTGGCAGAAAGCGAGGCCGATCGCCGCGCCGCCCTCGCCAAGCTGCTGCCCGAACAGCGGGCCGACTTCCGCGACCTGTTCGGCATCATGACCGGCCTGCCGGTCACGATCCGCCTGCTCGATCCGCCGCTGCACGAGTTCCTGCCCCACACCGAGGCCGAATTCGCCGATCTGGCCGAGGCTATCGGCGTGGGGGTCGATACCCTGCGCCGCCGGGCCGAGGAACTGCACGAATTCAACCCGATGCTCGGCCATCGCGGCTGCCGCCTCGGCATCACCTTCCCGGAAATCTACGAAATGCAGACCCGCGCCATCTTCGAGGCCGCCTGCGAGGTTGCCTCGGCCAGTGGCGCCGCCGTCGTGCCCGAAGTGATGATTCCGCTCGTCGCCACCCGCCGCGAACTCCAGATCCTGCGCGCCCTGGTGGACCGGGTCGCCGCCGAGGTGTTCACCGCCACCGGGCAGACCCTCGACTATATGGTCGGAACCATGATCGAGCTGCCCCGCGCGGCACTGATGGCTGGTGAGATCGCCGAGGAAGCGCGGTTCTTCTCGTTCGGCACAAATGACCTCACCCAGACCACGCTGGGTGTCAGCCGTGACGATGCCGGCCGCTTCCTCACGCCCTATGTGGAGCAGGGCATCTATGCCCGCGACCCGTTCGTCTCGCTCGACATCGAAGGCGTGGGCCAGCTGATCGCGCTCGGCGCCGAGCGCGGGCGGACGACCCGGCCCGATCTCAAGCTCGGCATCTGCGGCGAACACGGCGGCGATCCAGCCAGCATCGCCTTCTGCGAATCGCTCGGCCTCGATTACGTTTCGGCCTCGCCCTATCGCGTCCCGATCGCCCGTCTGGCCGCGGCGCAAGCGGCCTTGCAGGCGGGCCGGGCCTAGGCCGGGCGGCGCCAGCCCGAGAGGGTCAGCAGCTCGAACCGTTCGGTAACCCGGCCGTCCGGCGCGGCCTGCCCGGCAAAGGCCGCCAAGGCCCGCTCGCGGCCCTGTCGGCTGAAGGGCGGCCCGCCCAGGCGCAGGGCGGACGACAGGCCCTGCGCGCGCAGGTCATCCAGCAGTCGTCGGAGGCTGGAGAACCGCACGGCAAGGCTGCGGCTGTCCGCGACCGGATCGGCAAAGCCGGCGCGCTGGAGGAGCTGGGCGCCGGCGCGGACGTCCACCTGCGGGTGCAGTCGCGGCGAGGGGCGATCGGCATCGGCGGCAAGGCTTATGGCGCGCAGGGCCGGCAGGCTGCCGCCGCCCAGCATGGTTGCCAGCATCAGGCCGCCCGGAGCCAGCGCGGACCGGGCATGGACGAGAGCCCCGGGCAGATCGTTGGCCGTGTCGAAGGCGAAGGCCACGGCGATGAGGTCGAACCCGCCGACAGGCCACGGCCGCTCCAGCCCGAACGACTGCACGCCGAGCCCATCGGCCGGATCGGCGATAACAACCTCACACCCTGGCCCCGCCAGCTGGCCGGCGATCGTGCCGCCAGCATCCCCGATCAGCAGGACCCGCTGCGGTCCATGCCGCACGAAGCCAAGGCGTTCACCGATGTCCTCTGCCACATCGGCATAGAGGTAGCGCGGCGCCTCGGCATCGCGCTGCATCATTGCCATGCGGCGCCGGACGGCATCGCGCCGGCGTTCCGAAAATATCTGCGGAGGGGCGGGGCTCATCGGCTCCGGTTAGGCGTCCGGAGCCGGCTCGGGCAAGCGGTCACTTGCCGATGGCGCCTGCAATCGTATGTTGGCGCCATGCAGGTAACCGGCGCCCTCGCTCCGATCGTCGATCTGGTGTTTCCGCCGCGCTGCCCCCTGTGCGGCGCTGCGCTGGCCGCCCAGGCGGGCCTGTGCGCCGGCTGCTGGGCCGAGCTGGCGATCCCGGCTGATCCGGGTTGCGCCCGCTGCCAGCGCCCGTTCGCCGATGGAACCCCGCCCGGAACGGTCTGCGCGCCATGCCTGGCCGCGCCGCCCGATCACGACGGCATCGCTGCTGCCACCTTGTACAACGATGCCGCGCGGCGCCTGATCCTGGCGTTCAAGCGCGGGCGGCGCGTGGCGCTGGCGCCGTTTCTGGGGAGGTTGATGGCGGCGCGGCTGACCCATCCGGGATTGCCGCAGGTGGGGCCCGGATGGCTGGTGGTGCCGGTCCCGTTGCATCGCTGGCGCTTGTGGTCGCGCGGATTCAACCAATCGGCGATGCTGGGGCAGATCGTCGCCGAAGCCACCGGGGCCAGCGCGCTGGTCGACGCCCTGGTGCGGCGCAAGGCAACTCCAACGCTTGGCGGATTGGGCGCGCGGGCCCGCGAACGGGTGCTGGCCGGGGCGATCGGGATCAACCCACGGCAGGCCGGCAAGTTGCGCGGCGCCAAGGTGGTGCTGGTCGATGACGTGTTGACCAGCGGGGCGACCAGCGCGGCCTGTATCCGGGCGCTGAAACGGGCCGGAGCACAGGCCGTGCTCCTCGCCTGTTTTTCGCGGGTGCTGGACGAGGCGTTGGACCACACCTGAGCCTGCCCCCACCCCAAAAGGCCCCAAAACGGAAACGCCCGGAACCGAAGTTCCGGGCGCCCTCGTGACGAAACTGATGGGCTCTGCTTATCGCAGTCTCAGCGATCGCCCCCACGATCGCGTCGCCCGATCCCTCATGTGCGGCGTGCCTCGCTACGTGGCTGGCACTGCCATTTTTTACCCTGAACCCGTGGCGCTCTTGTTGGCGTCGCCTACTGGCGGGCGGTCCATTGCTGAACCGCACAGCCTGTGTTCATGGAATCGTCAGAAATGAAAAGCGCCATGCACGGCACCGATGGATTTTGGTGACGGCCTGTGGTTATCATGCAACAAACCTTGGCGAGCCTCGCCAGAAACGGAAACTTCCAGACCGATGTCCAGTGACGATATCCTGCGCGAGCAGGGGGCGGTGTTCATGCCGAAATTCGATGCCAGCGGGCTGATGACCGCGGTGGTGGTCGATTCGGCCGATGGCCGGGTGCTGATGGTGGCCTTCATGGACGCCGAAGCCCTGGCCGCAACTCGCCAGACGAAGCTCGCCCACTTCCATTCCCGCAGCCGTGGGCGGCTGTGGATGAAGGGCGAAAGCTCGGGCCACGTCCTTCGGGTCGAGGAGATTCTGGTCGATTGCGATCAGGATGCGCTGGTGCTCAAGGTCCGGCCGGCGGGCCCGGCGTGCCACACCGGCGCCGCCACCTGCTTCTACCGCCTGCTCGACGAAGACCGGCTCGAACGCATCGATAGCGGCCAACGGGGCGGTTGACGAACCGCGCCGCAGGGCCAAGCTAGTGTCCAACTCTAACGGGAGTGGACCATGCCCAGCTACAAGGCCCCGGTGCGCGACGCGCGCTTCGTCATCAACGAAGTGCTGGAGATCGGCAAGCTCGCCGAACTGCCCGGCTTCGCCGCGGCCACGCCCGATCTTGTCGCCACCGTGCTCGAGGAAAGCGGCAAGTTCGCCGCCGAGGTCTGCGCTCCGCTGAACCTGCCCGGCGATCAGGCCGGCTGCACGCGCCATGCCGATGGCAGCGTCACCACGCCCGATGGCTTCAAACAGGCCTACGCCCAGTTCGTCGCCGCCGGGTGGGGCACGCTGTCCCAGCCCGAACGGTTCGGCGGGCAGGGCCTGCCGCAGGTCCTCGGCTTCGCCTTCGAGGAATTCCTGAGCAGCGCCAACCAGTCACTCGCCATGTACCCGGGGCTAACCAACGGCGCGGTCGGCGCGATCCTCGTCAAGGGCTCGGCCGAACAACAGGCGCTCTACCTGCCGAAGATGATCTCGGGCGAATGGTCCGGCACGATGAACCTGACCGAGCCGCAATGCGGCACCGATCTCGGCCTGATCCGCACCAGGGCCGTGCCGCAGGGCGATGGCTCCTACGCGATCACCGGCACCAAGATCTTCATCTCGGCGGGCGAGCATGATCTCACCAGCAACATCGTCCACCTCGTCCTTGCCCGCACGCCCGACGCGCCGGAGGGCACGCGCGGCATATCCCTGTTCATCGTGCCCAAGTTCCTGCCCGCCTCCGATGGTTCGCCGGGCGACCGCAACGCCGTTTCCTGCGGTTCGATCGAGCACAAGATGGGCATCCATGCCAATGCCACCTGCGTGATGAATTACGATGGCGCCACGGGCTTCCTTGTTGGCGAGGAGAACAAGGGCCTCGCCGCCATGTTCATCATGATGAACGCGGCGCGGCTCGGCGTGGGCATCCAGGGCCTGTCCCAGGCCGAGGTCGCCTACCAGAACGGCGCGGCCTATGCGCTCGAACGGCGGCAGGGCCGGGCCCTGTCGGGCGCCGTCGATGCCGGCGAAAAGGCCGATCTGATTTTCGTCCACCCCGACGTGCGGCGGATGCTGATGGAGGCCAAGGCCATGACCGAGGGCCTTCGCGCGCTCGCGCTGTGGATCGGCCTGCTGGTCGATCTCGCCCACGCCGCCACCACCGAGGAGGAGCGCCAGCTGGCCGACGATCTGGTCGGCCTGCTCACGCCCGTCATCAAGGGCTACGGCACCGACAAGGGGTATGAGGTCGCCACGATGATGCAGCAGGTCTGGGGCGGCCATGGCTACATCGTCGAGAACGGCATGGAACAGTTCGTGCGCGATGCCCGGATCACGATGATCTATGAAGGCGCCAACGGCGTCCAGGCGATGGATCTGGTCGGCCGCAAGCTCCCGGCCAACATGGGCCGCGCGATCCAGGCCCTGTTCGCCCAGGTGGACAAGGAATGCGCCGTCGCCAAGGACAACCCCGGACTGGCCGATCTCGCAGCCCGCGTCGAGAAGGCCTGCGGCGAGCTGAAGGCCGCGACCATGTGGCTGGTCCAGAACGCCATGACCAAGCCCGACAACGCCGGGGCCGCCGCCTATTCCTACATGCACATCACCGGGATCGTCGCTCTCGGCCTGATGTGGCTGCGCATGGCCGGCACGGCCGCCGCGGCACTGGCGGGGGGTTCCGAAGAGACGGGCTTCTACGAAGCCAAGCTGACCACCGCCCGCTACTTCGCCGAACGCTGCCTGCCCGATGCCGGGGCCCTGCGGCGCAAGCTGGAAGCCGGCTCGGAATCCCTGATGGCTCTCCCGCCCGAAGCCTTCGCCACCGCCTAGGTCCCCAGCACCTCGTCGGCAAAGCTCATCAGCGCGGCCCACGATTGCCGGTCTGCGCTGGCATCGTAGGCCACGGCCGGCAGGCCCCGGGCATCGCTGCCCGGATCGGTGAAGCCGTG